>VTLG01016349.1_pt1 | contig 35518 bp, 24 predicted proteins | sample 4694571 | NCBI WGS metagenome assembly VTLG01 (sample SAMN12604809, study PRJNA352737) | marine metagenome | biome: ENVO:00000447; feature: ENVO:00000209|ENVO:00000569|ENVO:01000036; material: ENVO:00002151; isolation source: viral sequences binned using virsorter ...
TGGTCCTGCTGATTGTATAGTATGTAAACTACCTCCAAATAAATTAGTTACAGCAGATTTTGGATGGGCAAGTAAAGCTGCAAGTTCAAATTTAGCTTCCATGTTAGACCAATTTCTTATATCCTGATAAGTAAAATCTTCTAACTCTTTAGGAAGGTCACTCTTTTTTAACCCTAATTTTCTTCTAATGGAGTTTACTCTATCTAAAACTCTATTATCAGCCCACCAACTATAAGGAGTGCCCTTTAATTTCATTTTAGGGTCATTGTATATATCTTCTGGTATAACATCTGGTTGACCCATTGCTCCTTGAGTATATAATTTAAAGAACTTGCTCCATCTTCCAGCTAATTCAGCTCCAAATTTACTTCTCATTCTTTTATATGATTTATCAATAACATCTCTTGCAATTATTTGATTAAGCTGCTTATAATAAGCATTAGTTATATTTTTAACATAAGTATCCATAACATTCATATCAGTAGACCAACCTTCAACATGACCTTTCCTGGAGAATAAAGAACCAGTAGATATTTTCATATCAGCCCATTTAATAACTTCTTTTTTCTTGGCTTTTTCTTTAGCGATATCCTTTAAGCTGTCTCTAATTGAAAGAATGTCAACCTTATCCCAATCACTAACTTCAGCAAATTGCCAATCTCCAGTCAAGGATTTATGTCTCATGACAATATCTCTTAAAGCTTTTTCTTTTTCTTCTGGTTTTAAAGTTGAATCTTTTTGAACCTTATCTAAAGCTCTTCTCATAGACCTCTCAGCAGCACCTTTATCAAAGAACATATGAGGCCAGTATGATTCAAACTCAAACTTACCAGTAGGATTAAATACCCACTTGTTATAATTGTTTCCTCTGGCGCCTAATTCATACATCATTGAGCGCATAATATGTCTCATACCATCAATACCAACTTCCATTTTAATCTTGTCACCCTTTTCAAAAGAAGTTTGAGCATCTTTAATAAATTTCTTCCAATTCATAATTGGTTGAGTTTTTGTTTCGGGGTCAAAATACTTACCAGTTTGATATTTTTTGAAAACTTTTTCATCACCTCTGATTAAGCCATGTAAAGATTCAAACCTCTTAGAAAGCTTTTGATTAATTCCAGTTAAGTTTTTATCAATAGAGCCTTCTATAATCTCTTTTCCAGTAACTGAAATTCTATCTCCCTTGTCATTTGGAACAACAAATTCCTTGTCCTTCAATTTAGACCAGTTTAATTCTTTTTCAGTATTATTCTTGAGATTCCAATAAACAGATTTATAAGCTTTTGCTTCAGCCTCAGTTATATCACCTTTTTTCCTAGCACCTTCGATAGATTTAATAACCCCTTGCTCCCTTTGAGCTACAGCTATTTGAAATAAATCATTTCCTTCCTTATGTTCTTTAAGGTGTATAAAATCATTCTGTATATCTTTTGATATTGTTTCGGCTTCTCCTTGAGCAAGAGTGTTTGATTTATGAACCCAATTTTGAAGCACCTCCAGGAAATAAGTAGGTCTTCTTATTATTCCTTTCTTAATAGTTCCATCAGAGGTCATAAACCAACCCTCTTTTTTAAGCCATTTAATATCATATGCCATTAGTTCTCTATTAATAGTATCAGGGAATAAGGACCAATATCTTTTTTGCATTTCAGGAGTTTTACTTCTCCATATTCTCTGGAATATTGTCCCATTCTCAGCTTCTCTAAGCCAAGACCTAATCATTTCAAAATCTCTTCTATGTAAAGCGTTTAAATCTTTAGACTTTCCAGTTGCTTCAAAAGTAATACCTCTTATTTGTTCATTTAAATCAGGTATATTCTCGCCTATTTTATTATTATATCTTTTTAATATAGTGGCTATATCAGTAATAAGTTCTTTGTCTCTACTATTTAGTTCGCCTTTTTTAATTCCAGCATAACCTTCACCTTTGTGAGCTCCTTGTACAAGTTCATCAATGACATTCTTATCTTTTCCAATACCAGCATCTTCAACTTCTTTTTCCACTTCTTTAGATTTCTTTTTAATACTTTCTTCAGTAGGTTGCTCCCACATTTTCCCATAAATATTATTCATAGCTCTAAAATGATTTTGAATATTAATATCTTCTATAGCTTCTGAATTAAAAGCAAGTCTAGTTTGTTTAGTTCCAGCTGCATCTTTAACTAATTTAGTAACTAAACTTCTTAACATGGGGTTATAATAATCTCTAGATAACCTGTCAAGGAACTTATATAATACTTTTATCTTTCCTCTATTGAGAGTTCCTATCATTAAATGGTCAAATAATTCTTTTTCAGGTTTACTTAATTTTTCTTTATATTGATATATTTTATTATCTAACTTCATTTGGTCCCAAGCGGCTGACCTTTCATCCCCTTTTAAATCTTTTTTCCTAGGCTTAGGAACAAGTTCTGCTTCAATAAGTTCGGGGTCTTCAAATATTTTTTTCATTAGTTTTCGATTTTGAGCATCTTCAACTCCTTCAAGATAGGCTCCTGTATCAAGCTTTCTTCTTTCTTTTGGCAATAAATAGCTTTTAGCTTTAAACATTTCTGTTTTTCTGTGAATAGATTTTATTTTCTTTTCATCGAACTTATACTTGTCCATTAATCTTTTAATATTTAATAAAGTAGCCATATCAGCCAAGTCATTTGACATAAAATCTTCACTTTGTCTAACTATATCACTTAATAATTTGAATTTATAATTAGAGTCATATAAAAACTTATTATTCCATCCACCTTTTTTGTTCTTTATTTCATTATACCAAGGAGTTTTTCTAATAATTCTTATTAAATTCTTCATACCAGTAATAGAAGTATCTTCCGCCATTGCCCTTCTAACGTGCCTGTTATTTAGATTATTAGCTAAAACTATATCTATCTGGTCATTATATGGAACTCTAAAAGAACTTCTTGCCATTAAAGGTTTAAGCCAATTAAACTTTGTAACCATTTGATTAATTTCACCATAAGCATTTTTAGTCATATTTAAATCTAGTCTATTAAATAAACTATCACTCCAATCTAAACCTTCTAAAGTCTCTACTATTTTAGGCAACATAGTATTCTTTTGTTTTTCAGTTAAATTTCGAATATTAGAAGCCATATCATTAACTTCATCCATGCTCCATCTTCTTCCTTGAGCATGATTTCTACCAAAATATGCACTATTCATATCCATATATGACTTTAAAAGGCCTCCTTTTCGTTTAAACATCCAAGGTTTAACATCACCTTCAAACTTTACATACTTACCCTTGTCGTTTTTTCTAAATTCAATTTTTTTATTAAAATAAGCATCATGCAATGTATTAAAAAACACATCACGATGCTTTAATCCAGCCTCATCTAACGGGTCAGAACCAAATGCTATTTGAGCACGAGTAAGTTCTCTTTGGTACCTTCTTTGTTCTACAGTTTCTTTAGGAGTTAGAGTAACTCTAATCCTATCTTTACCTTGCTTCCAACTCCATTGGTCTTTTTTACCTTCAGCTTCTATCAAGGAATTATAAGCAGACCTCATATTTTGGGCTTGAGATACTATAGTACCTAACAAATCTCTTCCAGAAACAGCTCCTTCAGAAGCTTTTAACCTAGATACTGGAGAATAGTATAAGGATTTACTTGTCTTTAATGGATTATCATTACCATACCCTTCTGTAAGAAGTTTTTTAAATTCTTCTGTTTTAGCTTCATTTACATCGCCACCCTTATAAAACTCCCCTTTATTTTTATGAATAGCATCCATCCAAGATTGTTTCATCCCAAAACCAGTTCCATCTTCTTTCTTGCCACCAAAATATATAAACGCTTCATCTCCATCAAGGTCAGCTCCACCTAAAGCCCTCATACTCCTAGCATGTAGCATAATACCATGTCCTTCTCGCCCCGTAAATCCCTTAAATTGGAGCTTATGTGCTCCAGATATACTATCCATAGGGACACGTAAAACAAGAGCATTAAAGATGTCTTTATGAGCTGGGTCTTTAGACTTCCATAGTTCACCTAATGTCTTAGTTGTCCCATCAGCAAGTTTTATTCTTGTCTCTTTATACGCATTATCTAAATAGAATATATCATCTCTTGTATTAAGGTCCTTAAAGTCTCTTTGCATCCATTTATCAAAAGGTCTCATTCTAGCTACTGCAGAGTTATCTGTATTAGGTCTAGTAATTGATTTAACGAAATAATTATGTAATACTGCGGCCCTATAATCCCTGACATTTTTATGTAAGTATCCAGAAAAACCCGCATTACCTTTTTTAGCAGCTTCTTCTCCAACGATAGCTACATTTTTAAGAAGTCTATCTATAGGAGATATAGAGTCTCTTATATTAGCTATAGCATCAGCTCTTTGCTCCATACTAATCTCACCTTCTCTAAACTGAGCTTCAATATCTTTCTCAACTACCCTTAACATTCTTTGCATTGCCATTTCTGCAAATCTTTCAGCACCAGGTGTCTTAAGAGCTGTAATAAGTTCATTTGTACCTATATCTTCTAAATTTCTGACAAGGTCTTCTACCTTCTTATTGTCTAAGGTAGATAAATAATCATTCATTTTATTGTTAATTTGTTTTTTACCATCATAAGCTTTTTGAATAATTTCTTTGTGTATATCAGCTATCATTTCCTGTGAAATAGGCGAATGTCCAAATGAATTTAGGTTTGTAAATAATTGTTTAACCCATATTTGACTTTGAACCATATGGCTATCATTGATTACAGAGGAGTTATATTTAACACTACCTGGGTCAAGTTCATAAGTTTCAGTTCCTTTTAAAGTAAGCTCTCCTTTATTTCCAACTTCATAATCACCTACTTTTCTAGTACCAGTTTGCTTAGCAGAAGATGTCATAATCATCATATGAACACCTTTTTTCTTCATCTCTGCACTAGCTTTATCTCCTACAGTATGCATCATATATTTACCAAGTAAAGCTCCATGATATTTTATATCTGGGCCTCCTGGTTTTTGCACTACATGTGGAGTATTGTCTATAATAAAAGATTTATTTTGACCTGATTTAGGGTGAGCTGCATCTAGATTAATAGCATTAATAACATCCTGCCTAACAAGTATAGCACCATCAACATGCTCTGGTAATTGTACATTCAAAGCCTTTAATGAAGATAAATTTTTAGGTTTAGTAGGGTCACCTATAAGAACATAGTTATAATTACCATTAGTTAAATCATCAATTTGCTTTTTTATAAATTCTTTATTGCCTGAATAACCATTTGTCATCCATATCTGAGCTCTTTTATTATATGCTACAGCACTAGGGATAAAACCTTTACCTATAACTGTTTTTATATTTTCAGGAGTAAAATTAAAACCATTAAGATTAAGGTCATACATCATATTAGATACAACCATTTTCTTAAATGCTTCCTTGGATATACCCATCCCTTTAGCACTTACCATATCACGATTAAGTAATTTAACTGTATTTTTATCTACTGTTCTTAGATTTTTCCTTACAGTAAACCAGTTTTTCTTTAAATCTTTTCTTGATTTAGGATGAAACTTAACAAAGTTTATTCTCCCTTTATCTCCCTGTCCTCCCATAGGATACATATTATGTTTTTCTGCCATCTCTTTAATTACTTTAGCTTTAGCTTTTTTAGCGGCTATAATTGCATCATCTTCTTTCATGCGATGACTAAACCTATAATGATTAACCAAATCATTTAAAGGAACTTCTACAGAGAAACCTTTTTTATTATATACTAGCATAGAATCAAATACAACTAAAGGAGCAGCAACTCCCTTTTCAAGTTTACCTCCTTCAGCCAAGTATACTTCTTCAATTAGTTTAGGAGGTTCAACTTGTCTTAATGCTTTTCCATCGGAAGAAGTAGGTCTCATTGGGTCTGTAAAAGTCAAATCCCTTCTATTTGTCTTAACAAATATAACTTGTTTGCCAAGGTTTTGTTCTGTTAACCATTTCTTTATAGTGCGTTGGGCATTATCTGATAATTTGCTTTTTAACCCTAATTCTTTTTGTATATACTCAACAGCTTTCTCCCACTTAACATTCTTTTCACCTACCTCTGTATATATTCTTATGGCTTCTTCTGCTTTTTTACCACCTTCAAGCATCTTATCACGTTTATTTACTAATAAATCATCTTTCTTATCCCAGAATTCTTTTAAGAAATCATTAGAGAATCTTTCACCTTTTTTCATTAAAGGAGTAGATTCAGCAGTCATACCAACATCTAAATCATTAACGACCTCACCTGTATTATAATCTATATATTCTGTTTGCTCTAAACCTTCTCTCAGTTTTATATCTTCTTCTAATTCTTTTATCTCTTTTTCAATCCTAACTTTCTCTTTACGGATTTTCTTTAAAGATGTTCTAGGTAGTTTCCCTTCCTTTAAATCTAAATTTATATCATCTAACTCTCTCTGTCTTACAACTATTTCTTTTCTTATATTTCGTATTTGCTTAACAGTTTTAGAATGTCCTAATACTTTCTTTTCAGGTATAGCATCTTTAGCTTTAGTTTTCTTAATAGGAGCATCACCAAAAGTCTTTTGAACAACATCTTCCATTGCTTGCTTGGCAGCTTTTGAAAGTTTGTAATTCCACCTTCCAGAAGAATCTTTATATCTAATATCTCCTCTTGTTCCAACAACAGCTGAGTTTCTTCTTAAAGAAGGAGCTTCCTGTATCTTCATAAACCTATTTTTTATAGGGCTCCACTTAAACCACTCCTTTTGAGCAGTATCAAATACATTAATATGCTTTACATTTGCATCTACAGCCATTTGAACTGCCCAGCCAGTTCCACCTTTAACAGTTCTTCCATTTAAACTAGATTCTTTCTTTCCAAATTCTATTGGCCCTATTGCATATACAGCATTCGCATTCTTAACTTGATACCAATTTCTTGCCAAGAAATCGTATGTAGAATCTTTCTTTATCTTTCTTTTTAAAGTAATATTAGCTCTTTCAATTGCAGGTCCCGCTTCAAATAGTTCACTATCTGATAAACCTCTATCTACGCCTGTTATTTCACCTTTTTTTCTTCTTTTAAAGTAGTCTGTTATAACTCTTTTATTAGCTTTTGTTTCAGGCATAAAGTGTATAACTGGAACACCATGTTTTTCAAGAAGTTTAGACCAATAGGCATCAGAACCTCTAGCTCCTCCAGAAGCAGCTACTCCAATTGCTTCATGTGCTTTCTTTCTACTTGCTTTCTGCTGTCCTTTTCTTATATTAGAAAGCATTTCATATCCTTTAGTGGTGTAATCTTTAGCAGGGATTTTATCTGTAATTCCAAGAATTTCCATTAAATCATAAGCTCTTTCAAGATTCTTGCCACGAGTTCCATAAGTAGCCTCTTCACTATCTAAAATTCTTTTTTTGACTTCTTTCTGAACTAATGGATGAACCTTGTCCCATCCAGTCATATCTTCAGGGTTTCTTTCAAATTCTAATTTAGGGTTAGTTTCAGCTTCCTTTTCAAATTTCTGAATAGTTTTAGCAGCTTTAGCTCCCTTCCAATCCAATTCTTTTGAACCAAAGTAAGCCCCTGCCAAGTATTCATATATTTGTTCTGGAGTAGTAGCTCCTCTCATTGTAGTAGGAATTCCCATAAATAATGAACCAGCTAATCCTTTTATAAACTTGTCTCCTTTAGTAGTGCCAGGAATAACATTACCTATAGTTCTAAATACACCACCTGCTACTCCTCCATGTAAGAAACTTTGCATCATTTGGTCTACACCGTCCCATACAGATGATATTGCACTAGCAGTACCAAGATGAAATGCTCCTTCAGCAAGGTGCTTAGCTTTCTCGCCAAGCATAAACTTAGAAGCAGAATCTACTGCGCTAAACCTAGAGTTTCTAGAATTCTTTAATATAGGTCTTATTACTTTTTTGGCTTGCTTAGTAACTAAGTCTGCACCAAGCATAGGTACAGATTTAATAGCGGATACTCCCCTAGCTGCATTCATCAATCCCAATGCCTTTAATGGTCCAGATAGTATTCCTGGTACAAATCCTACTAAATGACCTACACTTCTAGCTACAGATTCCCATTCGTTATCAGGATGCTCACCAGTTCTTAAGGTTGTAAAGCCTTCAAAAAACCCAGCTCCAGCTTGCTGTAATGCTTGTAGTATAGAGAAGTCCCCTTCATAGAACGGAAGACCATGATACTGTGCATGTTCTCGTATTAAATTTAAATTATCTTCTGAGTAATTCTGAGGAGATGATTGGTATTGAGATATTAAACTTCTTGTTTGCTCTGAAGAATAAGATGGGTTCCATTGTTGTTGTTCTTGTAAAGCCACATTTAATCAGTTGTAATTATTTTATAAAGTTGATATATAGTAAGGGCATCTAATGCAATGCCTGCCGCAGCTCCTACGCCAGTACCCTTTAAACCCATTCCTAACGCTCCTTTAGTAAGTAATTTTAGAGCACCTTTACGACCAACTTTTTTTACAACCTTCTTATATAGACCAGACATGCCATGTTTTTTTATAAACTTAGCAACTACTTTAGCTGGTTTACCTTTAACTATTGATTGTTGGGCTTTATTAGCTGCTTGAGCAGAAGTCTTAGACTTTAATAATTTTTTCCCCTCTTTGGTCGTATCAAATGCTTTTATAGCATCTAATTTCCATTGAGCTATTTTTCCTCTAGGTTGTTTTTTTCTTATTTCAGCAATTTGGTTTTTTTCATATAGTTTTTTAGCTTTATTATAGGCCTTAGTAGCTTTTGTTTGAGGAACAACTTTAGTCATTGATGCCTTTCCTCTTGTAATATCAACCCCAAGAGCTTTAGCAATAGCCTTATTATCAGGTTTAAACACGCTTTTCTTTCCAAAAGGACTTCTTCTTTCCATATATTTTCCAAAACCTTCGGTCCCCATTCCATAAAGTACTTGACCAGCTCTTAGAGCCGCTAAAGTAGGCGCTCCAGTCATACTCTCACTAGTTTTCCTTGATACAGTCTGTCCCCAGGTTTCTTTAGGCATAGTCCACGCAGGAGGAGGTATAGGCAATCCTTGCGCATCTAGTTGTGGAGGAGCTTGCCTTAATACACCTTGTAATCCAGTATTCTGATTTATAAAATCTCTCATTTGACTATCAGATAAGAAATTAGCATTTTGAAAATTCAATAATTTATTCTGAACCATAGGAGCATAAGTCGCTATTTGAGCATCATACATTTGTTTGAATGCCGCAAAATTGTCAAGATTGTTTTGTCTAGCGAAGTTATTAGCTCTAACATTAAAAGGTGAATTTAAATTCTTCTTCCATTCCATATAAGCGCTTCCAGCAGATTTCATCTTACTGAAGTCTACTGTTTCAGGATTCCAGTCATTAATATCTAATATAGAGGCTTGTATCAAAGGGTCAGTACTTGCCATAATATCTTTTTGAGTATTTTCTGTGAAATTATGCTCTGGAGTACCTAAAGCTTCAGTAATCCCCGATACACCAGTACCAGCCCCTAAGGCTTTGCTAGCCGCTCTTGAATATGCATCAAAATCTGCCATTATGGTGTTCCACCTCCTATTCCTCCTAATGCTTTAAAGAAGTTAGATAGCCATCCTTGCCCACTGCCAAATCCTCCTCCTCCTTGTATGCCTCCAAAAAAGTTAGAAAGACCTCCTTGACCTGTACCAAATTCACTTCCAAATCCTTTAGGAAGGTACTGAGATAAAAATCCTTCTCCTCCAGCTGATGGACTATAGGCATCTAATTGAGCAGCTTTATTAGCTAAAGCTAATTTTGTCATAGGTTGGTCTAGTTTTGATTGCTGAGTTGTCATATTGCCCATTAACCCAACTCCTTGAGTAAACCTGTCTTGCAAGGCTGCTTGCCATTGCTCGTTAACTCCACCCATAGATTGGTTCATAGCTTGGTTTTGAGCTGCTAAAGCTTGACCAGGAGATATGCCTCTCATAGCTGCCATTTTCATAGCTTGACTTCCTGTTTGAGCTCCTACTTCAGAAGCTCTTTGAGTCAATAAATTTCTCATCATTTGATTCTGCTGTGAGGTAGGGTCCATCATAGCTCTAGATAAACTTATTTGTTCGTTTATTAAATTTTGAGTAGGAGCTTGAGTTTCTCTAAGCTCATCAGCAGTCATTAATTCAGGTGAACTACCTCCTCCACCAAACAAATTACCTATTAATCCAGTACCTATACCAGAAAGCAATCCTCTTCCTATCATTCCCCACATAGTATTTATATCTCCCTATAAATCATCAGTATAATTTAAGCATAATGTAATCATTAAACAAGTTATTTCCATATTCTTATTTTACATCCAGCATTAGTTTGAAAATTGTGTCCATCTGTGCTAGAATAAATATCTAAACCTCCATGACTTCTCATATGAAGTAGCCATTGGTCTGCTGTAGAAAAACAAAGATGGTCTTCAGACATTATTACTATAAAATTACTCATAGCGCCACTACTATAATGTTGAACACTTTGTCCTACATCAGTAAACATTATAAATCCTGTTTCTAATCCTTCTGCAAAACTTGTAGTTCCAGAAGGACCATATATTATTTGTAATTTTGTAAAAGGTCTTTTTATTTTAAATCCCAATTCAGGTATCCCAACATTATTACCTGCGGTACTTGCAAATACACCAGCTTTACCTGAAGGAACTGCTCCTGTTGTTCCTCCTGTTATATAAACTCTATTTCTTACAATTTCAAACCAACCGCTATCATAATCAGGTCTAGGCATAATAAACTTATTGTTTTTTTCATCAAAGGTAGTTAAATTAGCTCTGCTATCACCAGTATTAGTATCGACTCTTTCTATTTCATCTATAGATTCTAATTTATTTTGACTAAAGGAAGCATTCTTGTCTTTAAACTTTACAAAACTATCACCTAAAGAAGGAGTCTTCCAACCTTCTTCTGTCCTTACTTCGAATGTATAAGTACCATCAGCGTTTCTAGTAGTTTTTATATCGCCTGTTTTACCATCTTTGTCAGATATATCTTTTTCAGCTGTAGCATTAACTGATTTTGATAACTCGTTTAAATACTTTTCTATAGACTGTAATGATTTCTGCACATCTGCAAATGAATTTATTTTAGTATTTAATTTTACATTAGACATTATTTAGTGCTTTTTCTTCTAAATATTATGCCAAAAGAATCTATAGGTTCTGTCATATTCTCTGCTTTAAATTGAATCCATCTACCTTTTTTATTTCTGCCTGATATTTTATATTCTGAAAAACCTGATGATGGACTTGAATAAGTTATATCAGATGTAGATATGTCACCATTACTTGTCTTAATTATAAGTCTATCGCTACTATCTATATAGCTTCCTTCTAGATTTACATTAGCCGTAGCCCCATTTAGTTTAATTTTAGTATAAACTTTTGTAATAGAATCTTCACCCATTGTTAATTTTTTACTTATCCAAGTATAATCTCTCTTAGATGACCCTCCTTTAAATTCATACACTCCATTGTCTATAGGATAATATATTTCACCTTTTTCTCCTAAAAATGGGCTTCCTATTTCAGAGTTATCTGAGAGTTCCCATAAATCCCATCTTTTTTGACTTATACTAAAGGCCCATATATATTGTCTTCTTTTAGTCAAGACCAACCCTTCAGTAGCTACATCATCCCTGTCTATATATTCTACATTAAATAGAACAGATGAAGAATTAGGGTCATACATTACATAAGGAGAGAAATTTCTTGATTTAGTAACAGCATTATCCCAGCTTACATCTTTAATATTATCTGTTCCACTAAATACTTCCTCTGTATCTCCACCTTTTTGTATTGGTATAGATATTTTAGTTGGAGTTTGTCCATCATGCATATAAGCACCGTTTCTATCAGCGAAAAACATACCATATTCAGTAACAACTACACCATTCTTACCAGTACATCCAATACCTTCATAAGTGTCTTCTATCACTAGATTTTGAGGATTTATTCTATATATATTATTACTATCAAATGCATACAATCTGCCAAGGAAATTAGCCATGGCAGTTGGTTTTGATTTTAATGTAACGAAATCACTTATATAATCAAATACACTAAACATACCAGGTTTAGACCTGAATATTAAATTGGACGCATTATCTATTCTCGTATGAGAGCAATCTCCTACAAATAAATACCCATCAATATCTACAGACAATCCATATTTTATTTTAATAGTATCTATTGTCTCCGTCATCCCTGTTCTTGATTCAAAAGTAGCACCTAATTGTCCTTCATCTCCAAATGTATAAATATAATCTCCTTCAACTTTATTCCATGAAGTTTCTGTAGGTATCTCCTTGACCAGTTTATAGAAATCATTAACATTGTCTTTTCTATAAACACAAACATGAGTTAATCTTCGGCTATACTTCTTTACTTTTATAGTAATAGCCAACTTGCTTCTACTGCTAGTATCATAATGAGTCCAATGAGAAGAACTCAAAGGCCCTTCTTGGTATCCATCATATATAAAAGAAACTTTATAATAATATGAATTATTCTTTAAAAAGAAATCCCCATCTTGATTAGCTAAAGATGTTGGTTCTATAGTAACAGATGATTCTCCGAAGTTTATAAACCTATCTGAATTTTCAGTACTATCATATCTTTGTATATTGCCCGCTATATCACCTTTGTCCCATTGAGTAAATCCTGACCTAAGTTCTCCTATTTCAGATGCTCCAGCAGTAGCGGCAACAAGCATTTCCCATTGATTTGTAGTAATTGTGCCTGCATCTGTAGCTGTTTCTTTTGTAGTAATTTCTACTTGGTCGTCATCTGTTCTATCAATAATATATGTACCATCTAATTCATTACCGCCACCAGCATCATAAGTAATAGTATCTCCTGTAGACAGTAAATGAGTAGCAGGGTCACTTATATGTAATATTTGTTCAGTAGCTTCTACTGAAGAAACAGAATCAACTGTATAAGACCTTAACTTTCTCATATCAAAACCTCCAAAATGAGTAGATATTATTGGTCTAGAGACAGGAACTGTTAATGGGTTCGCAACAGAAGATTCACTATCATCTATTAATTTCCACTTTGCATCAGAATCATCTGTTAAATTAGAACCAGAAGTAGTGAATTCAAATGTTTTAGGACCAGTCACAGTAACACTGTAGATACCTATATAATTTGCATCAGAAGCATCATAAATTTCAACCTTGTCGCCACTAGTAAGGTTGTGAGATGTTGAAGTAGTAGCAGTAGCGGTAGTTCCACTTGAATCTAAATCATCTATACTTCCCGTTTGCTTATAAATAGAACCTCCAAATATAGGGTCTCCTTTTAAAGCGTCTCCAAGATTATTTCTTAATGTCGTTGTTTTCATCATTCTAATTGGAGCTGTACAAACTAAAGAATGCTTCCATATCCAAAATTTATCATTAGCTGTAGGAGGGTGTCCAAATGGAGCATGAACTTTAACAACCATAGTATCAGTAGCTGCTGTACCACTAGTTTTAGAACCTATTATATATCTAGTTTGAATAGTTCCAGTAGTCCCGTCCATCACAGACAAGCAAAGACCATATAGAGAATTATTTACGCTCCTATAATGATGAGTTGAACTAGCTCCAAATAAATCTGAATTTCCTCCCTCTAAATAGGCTGGGTCAAAAGTCACTGTAGGTTGGTCTGCATTATTACCTTCTAAATCAGTGTTCGCATTAGTAGTATCATAACCACCTCCAGTTAAAGCTCCAGATAAACATACATCCCAAGAAACTCCATTATTCCAACTATTAGTATTTGTATGTCCAGCAAATGAATCTAATGGCTGTTGTTGAGCTTGATTAGGATATAAGAAATTTAAATCACACATATAGACTTTAGACCTTTGTTCACTATCTCCAAATATAGGGCATGTTATAAAAAGTTTACTTGCAAATGAATTATTAGGACTGCTATTGCCTACATCATAATGTATATTAGTACTATTGGCTACATGATAAACTGGATTAGGCCAAGTTGGCATATCTACATGAATCCCATTGCCAAGCATTAAATCATTAAAGTCTTCATCTTCCATGTCAAAAGGTCTCATCATAACACCGCTTCTAAAGCTTAGTTTCTCTATAGGAAAAACATATCCTGGATTTACATCAGTTCTAGAACCTGTTTTAGGACCTCCCCAATAAGAAGGTGGAGTAAAGTATGTTTTAGTAAAATTACCTGAAGCTGAACCATCTCCTGTTTTACCTTTAGTGAATATATCTCCATTATCAGGTTCCTCTTCATCGTATGCATAATGGAACATAATCTCTCTACCAACTACACCACCTAATTCGTCAAATATGGTTTTATTAATAGCATGAGGATATACTGTCCAAGTTCCTGCACCTAAAGTAAAACTAGATGGATTAATAGCTACTCTAAAAGTATTGTTATTTCTATCTACATATGTTATTACAGCTGCTTGAGGTGTAGTTATTCCATCTATGTAAACAGTATCTCCAACTTCAAGACCATCTATTCCTCCTGTAGTAGTGTCTGTATCAACTGTCAATATAGTCTCTTTATCTGTAGAACTATCCGCAGAAGTATAAGCAGCTGAAACATCGCAAGAATAGCTTTCTACAGGTTGGTCATCTCCATAATGAGTATCAGAAGATATAAATATACATTTATTAGCTTTAATCATTTCAGGGGCATCTTCATGTGGGCCGTTACCATATCTTGTTACATAATAATCTTCATTGTCAACATCCATTACGCCATGTTGTCTACCCCAATGTGATTGCCATTGAGTTCCAGTTTCCCCTATTAAACCTACTGCATGTGAACATACTCTCTGATGTAATCTTCCATAAGGTCCATTTCTGTTATTTTTAGTTGTGCTGCTATCAACTATAATACTTTTATTACTAGCTATAACAAGTCCGGTACCATCGATAACTCCATCTCCATCATTGTCTGACATTTGAAATAATCCGTACTTAGCTACCTTGATTGAAGGTACTCCGTCTTTACCAAAAAATCCTACATTATATCCATAGTTAATATAAGGCTTAGAATGAGAAATAGGAGTAAAATGACCATTTGTTGAATTACTTTCTCCCGAAAATGTTCTATATACAGACATTCTACTATTCTTTCTTTTATAGTCATCATCATCGAAATAATGATAAAAATATCCATATTCCCTAATATTCTCCCAATTTGGTAAGTGAGTATAGCCCTGGTCATAATCTCCTGCAAAATCACCTGATTTATTAACTCCAGGTCCTGCTGAAAAGAAAATTCCTCCTCCAGTATCTGCTCTTGTATATTGACCTATTACCATAGTAGTAGGAGGGGTCCTGTCAGCACAATATAATACATCTGGACCATCAGTATTTGTGTCTTCAGTTCTAGCGCAGAATAAAAATCTATTTCCCTCTGTAAAACCATCTTCGCCTATATGTGAAGATTGAACCCATAACCTAGTATCAAAATGTTCTGGATTAAAAGATGTATTAGCTGTAGCATCTATATCATAACTTTCATTAGGCCCTTTTGTTTCTATAATATCTGACAATTTACCAGCATATTCTATAGTAGGAGAACTTTCAGAAGCTAAACCTCCAAATACTTCTGTATTTCCATTTATATTTCCATTTACATTATCATTACTCCACTTAAATGATTTAAACGCTAAGTCCATATTAGCGATTTGTGTTAAATCTGTAGTAGTCCATTTATTATATGCTAATTCTACATTATATGAATAAACTTCATTAGAGGAATTAGAAAGAACATATACCCTACCTCCTCCTGTACCATCTGATTTTTTATTATAGCAAGTAGCTATAGATGTAACTCCTCCGAATATAGGAAGAGACCTCTCTATCTTCCCTTTTGTATAAGTAGCACTAAGGCTACCTACAGTATCTGTTGTTGCTTCTATCTGAGTATCTGGCCATATTCTATATATAGAATTATCACCATCTTTTATTCCGTAATAAAAATAAGGTCTATAAGATATTCTAAATTGTTTAACAGTAACTACTCCAGTATCATTGCCTAAACTAGATAAATCTGTATTGTTAATTGTATAAGTATCTGAGTCAGTAACAGTGATAGTATGAGTAGCATTAATATCTGTGTCGTTAGTTCCTCCGTATATAAGAACACTATCTCCTGTTGTTAAATTATGGGCAGCATCACAATCAACAGTAGCATTAGGAGCACTATAGGAAGTACTAGATGTTGCCATAACCCCTTCTTCTGCTGGGTCAGCATCTGTAGTATTGTACCTTTTACAATCAAAATAATTATCATCACCTGCATCTGTAACTATCCATACACCATTTCCATCCCAACTATTATCGGAATCCATCCATTCTCTTACTACAATATTATCGCCTAAATTCATATTATGGTCAGTATGATGAATTCTTAAACTATTATCAGGTAAATCATTCGTTCCTACAGAATTATCTGTAATAGCACTCCCTGAATTATTCCAATATGCAATTAATTTTTCATGTTCTCCAGCCAAACAGACCTTTGATAAACCTCCAGAGCCTTCGGAATCATATGTATGAACTGTATCTTCATCTTGGTATAATTCATTACTGTAATCCTGACCAAAAACTTTATGATTTACATACCCAAGCCATTGTGGAGAAGTGTCATTATCCTTGCTTCCAAAACCTATGTGCACTTCTCTATTCTTTGGGACGATAGAAACATCTTTATTAGATGACTCAATAGAAGATGCAGCATTTTCAGATTTAAAAAATTCTGTTTGTATATTACTAACAATATGTTCGTTATTGTAAATTCCTTTAATTATCTTTAATGCACTTTCCTTAGAGTCATATGATACTAAGTCTTTAATCCCAGAATTATCTATATATGAATTTGTTTTTAATAAAGATGAATTATCTATATTATATAGTAAAGTATTTTCAGACAAGTCAACTAAATCAATATGTACTTCAGTAGTGTCCTTCCCTTGACTTATTATTCTTAACTTAACATTAGTGCTTAAAGGTTCCTTTGATGTATAAAATGTAAAGTCAAATTTTCTCCATATATCATCTAAAGTATATGTAGTAGCAGAATCATTATTCGGTTTATTTAATTCTGAAAACTTAATCCATTTATGTTCTTGCATAATATCATTTATATCTGAACCATATCCATTTTTAAGGTCTCTTGAAGATTCCGTCCATATCCCATCTGAATTTATAAATCCTCCATTAAACTCTATAGACAAGGCTCCCTGAGATACAGCACTATCAGAGTTGCTTTTAGCATAGAATGATAACCTATATCCTTGATTTGATTTCATTCTATTTTTATCTATCTCTTGCTCTATTCCATGATTGTATGATTTATGAACTACTATCGCTGCAGCATGTACTACTGGAGTTGTATTAAAATAACCTCTTTCTACAGTAATATTCTTTCCCTCAACAGATTTAACTAACATATACTCTACTGCAGAAGAGCCATTTGTTAATCTGATTATATCATTTGCCGCTACAAATTGTGCGGCATCAGAACTTGTTTTTAAAACTATATCATCACTAGAAGCTAAAGTTGCTTCAGATAAAGAAAGAAAGGCACTTGTATACTGAGAAATTAATTTCATATATGCATCATTAGCAGAGAATGGATAGAATTCTTCGGCATTATCCTTTCCATCTAAACCATCATCATTTAAATAGCCATGAGAGGTTTCCCAATATCCACCAGAAGCTACTCTTGCAACCTTATCTGAGTCTATAGCCGTAGAAGAACCGCCTGAAGCCCAGGTTCTACCAGTTCTTTCTACTAAATTTGATAATATATTTGCTCCAGACTCACTATATGAATAATGCTTCCAATCACAAGCTCTCCATACAGTAGTTGCTGAAACCACTTCATCTGCGCTTCCAGATGAATCAAAAGTAGTTCCAGTATGATGGAAAGTGTGGTTTTTAATTATATTCATCTCTAAGAAAACATCATCAGTACTTTCATCTTCCCCTTTAATTACAGGAGAATCTAAAACTAAATGAAGTATATTGGAATCTACTGTATATTTCTTTAATAGCTTTCTTGACATTCCATTATTAAGTCCAGTATTTGAGGAAAAATAAAAAGTTACATAATCTCCCTCCTTGCAAGGTAAATCATTAGCTCCAACCGCAGCTATCCTAAAATTTCCAGTCCCATCATCATTATCAGAAAAAGTTACACTATGATTACTATCTGATGTAATTATCTTCCCTCCCAATGTGTCCTTTCTCGCATTAGTGTTGCAATACCTTAGAAAACTTGCATTTCCCCCTATATGATTACCTGAATAATCACTCCATGAAGATACCTTGCAATATCCTTTATTATGATTTATTTGCAAATTATCTATAGTATGCATTTGACCATAGATGAAATATTGTTTAGAAGTTAAGTATTTTACTGGAGCAGTACCAAAACACCCTCTTTCTACTTGAATAGTAGAGTTATCTGAATTAATATTTACTACTTTAATAATCTCGGCACCAGATACGTCACCTGATGTTAAAGCTAAATCTGCCAAAGCTATATAGGTGCCTTCTCTTAAATAAGTATTAATGGGCTGTTGTTCAAATGTGAGAGTTAAAGTATTTGTATTCCTGGCAACACTAATCCTACCATCATGTCCATTAGCATTTTCTATTCCTAATTTAATTTCTTCAGCTATCTCATCATCTGTATCATGACTAGTAGCGGTTGGACAAAAGATTTGTACAGTAGTTCCATCAAGAGTTCCTGTAGTTCCAGAACTATTTTTTATTTTATAAGTAATAGTTTTTCCGTCAGGAGATGTAATTATAATAGTTTTATCAGCTAAAGTAGAAGGGTCGTTTGTATCTACTTGTATTGTAGCGGTTCCACTAGTAAATGTTTCATCGGTTATAGTTAAATTACCTGCATGACCAGTTCCTGTTATAGCAATAGTATCAGTTAATACAGTAAACTCTGTATCATATATTTCAATATTTGAAGAAGGGATAAATTTAATAGCAGAACCTTTTGTATGTAAAGCTGCTGTATTTATACTATCTCTTTTAGTTCCCCCAGAGAATACAACTGTTCCATCAGTATCATTAACTCTAGTAACTGAAGTGCAATACCCTATATATTTACCATCGGAAAAATAAACTTCTTTATTTAAAAGCTTATCTTCTATATTGGCAAGAGTTCCAACAGTGCCATTTACATTAAATGTCCTTGATGATGGACTTGCTTCTATAGCACTTCCTTCATCTATTGTTATTGAAGTAGTTGTTAATGTTCCTGGATTCCCATATCCTATTATTCTAGTGAAATGAGGAAATACATTACTCGCTATGCACCTTTCTTTTACTCCTTTAGTTCCTATGAACCCAATATATGAACTTGCTTTTGAATCAAATACAGATATATCGCTAATAATAACTTTGTCTGTTCTGTCACTATCAGGGTTATCATTTTCGAAATTCCAAGAAATAGGAGATTCAACATAAGATTCTTTTCCAGAATTTGACACAAAATAAAGCCTATCGCTTTTAATGGAATTTAATATACCATTCTCGGAAAGAGGGTCTACATTTAAAGAGAAAGCAGCTGCCTCTTGAGGAATGTCTTTTTCAGAAAGATTTAATATAGTTCCTAAATTAAAGCTTTTTATTTCTTTTAGTTGTTTTGGCACTCTTCTCCTTAACTATCCATTCAATGTTATCATAATTAGATACCCAATATCCTTCAGGTACTATTATTATTCCTTGTTTCCGTCTATCAGTTCTCCCCATACTGTAGTCCTTCCATCTATTATCTGAACTATATCTACCGTAAACCTACCTCCCCAATAGTAATCAACTATAGCAAAAGCATGAGCCCACTTATGTTGTCTTCCACCTAACCATTGGTTTTTATCTGCAGACATATCCTTTAAACAGCCTAAAGACCATGCTGATTTAGGTCCATCCATATATGTCACACTATCCTGTTGCAGGGAATGATGATGACCATACATAATATTGGCACCTAGTTTACGCAGATGATTCGCTGTGTGGTATTGTCCACCAAAATGGTGCCCATGATAAAAATAGAGCTTTCCTATTTTAAGATACTCACCAGGTTTATGGTATTTGTATCCCCGCTCCTTAAAGTTACATACATCTTTAAAGCGATAGTTGAGATAAGGATGCTCTTCCACGAATCTATCCAACCATTCATCATGATTCCCTGCACACATATGTCTTTCTTTACAACCAACTTTATCCAAAGACTTGTCTATTATATCAAGTAACTCGTTAACTGCTTTTATATCTTCATCAACTCTTGGCATTATATATTCCAATGGTGGCTTTTTCTTTCTCTTCCACTGCCAATGAGATACGCTAGAGAACTCTCCGAGGTCACCTAAATCTACATATATGTCAGGCTTGACCAGTTCTATAGCTTTACACACAACCTTGATAGCAGCTACATCATGTATAGGTGCGTGTTTATCTGGAGTTACTATAGCACGCTTTAGCACTCCGCCTTTTTTCTTGCTCATATCAAAGAACCTTAATTAAATTTACTTTTAGGAATATATCCCCAATCATTTGGATTTGTCCAAAAACCCTTAGCCTTTTGAAGAGCTACTTCAGTTTCTTCAGCCTCATACTTTAAAAACATTTCATAGCATAATTCACATTCCCAAAGAAGGACTCCATTTCTAGCCCCTATTATTTCAACTCCTACTATTTCTTTTGAATTACATTCTGGACAAAAGGGAGGATTCTTCCTGTAGATAGATTTCTGGTCTTTAACTAATTTGTCAAGTAAACGCCCTTTAATAATATCTACAAGGTCCTCAACTAAAATCATCTTAGTAGAGAGTTCCTTTATCACTATTTTCCTAGAGCTTGCTTTACTTCAGCCCATATCTTATCATCAAGTTCATTCTCGCTTCTCTTAACAAGCCAGTCACCTAGCTTCATTAATATAGCAATCATAACTTTCTGACTTAATACTTTAGTGGCTATGCCTCCTAATATTGCTCCCATTATTTCTCCTTATTTAATTTAAAGATTTAGAACCTGTAATTAATTCCTGTGGAAATATTGTACTCTTCTCTTCCATAATAATTTAATTTACTACCCTCAATAAAAACCCCAATATGCTCACTTAGATTAGCTCCAACCAGAGTGCCAATGTCATATTGAATGTCATCTCCTTTATACGATTTCTCTGTCAAACCAAAAGTCTGAGGAAATGCATTAACCCATACATGAGAATAATACTTATCGTTCCCAAGGTATAAATCCAAACCTATAACTACGCTCGCTTCCGCTTGCCATTTTCTATCTTTGTTCTCTTTATTATACTGAGATATAATATTAGGCATATGGTATTGATGAAACTCTGCATCTGAAAAAGCTATTTGATTACCATCTGGGTCAGTCCAATAATAATCTGCTCCTTCTGTATAATATACCCAATAACCTTCTTCTGTATATTCATCAGTTTCAATCCATATATAATAACTATCTATTATTCCATTTTCATTTAAATCATTAGTAGGCACAAGAAAATCTTCATACCCATATTGATAAGCAAGTTCCCACCACATACCTAAATAATCATTGTATGCAGGATGTCCATATACTGGATGTCCCATTATATTTCCTCCTAATGATATAATAGCAGGACCCAAATCAAGCCTGTATCTTGCATCTATTGATGCTAATTTCAAATCCCTACTTCCCTTATCTAAGTACTTGATTTTAGATATAAAGCTCTTATTTGACCATTTAAGCCAATATTCTTGGTCAGTGTATTCATGGCCTTGGTTTCGTACAGAACTAGCTGAAATGAGGTATTCTAGGCCCTCAACAGCTCCAAATAACGCATTGTCACTTAATTGTTTTTCATCACCTTTATAAAAATTGCTTTTAACTTGATATGGAAATAATGCTATCTTCCTAATACCAAATGTATATTTATAATCATCTTCTATATTTAAAACATCATTTACGTAGGGTGTACCCATCGAAGCAGAAGTATAAATAGTCGAGTTGCTAAAAAACCCAGCAAAGCCAAAAGAAACATACGATACCAGACATATAATAATTCTTTCCAATCTTCCATTCATTAAAACCTTCCTCCTGGATTTCTTTTCTCTAATTTATTTAATCTTGACTCAAAGGCGTTAATGCTTTTAGATAAATTGTCAAGTTTACCTTCTATTCCAGACAAATCAACCTCTGGTATATCAACTTCCTTGTCCTTTAATTTACTAAGCTCCTTCTTTATGTATTCCAAATCTGCCGCCAAAGGAGTTAATTGCTTAACTAAATCCTTTATTTCTGAGAACATTTCATCATATTCGTCTAATTTATAGGATATGATTTTTAAGTCCCCTGCACTTTTTAAAGCAGCGATTTCATTTACTACATATTCATACTCCATTCTATTTGGAGAATTGTTCGACTCTATTTCATTTAACTTTCCTGTTATGCTAAAATATGTCGCTGAAGCTGACACTATAACAGCTCCTATCGTTACAAGGAATTTTAAGTCAAACGTAAACTTACTTCCTTCACCTATCTCAGTTGCCATAGGTTTCTCCTCTTTTTTTATTCTGCTTTCTATAGGCTGTTCATTTAAAACTTCAGTCACTTCATCAATAGTAACATAATCTTCTTCTATTAATATCTTGCCTAATGGAACTGACCTATTATAATTAATAGCTTCTTCAGATTGCTTTCTTAAAGCAGATTGAAGTTGCTTCTTATTGATATATCCTTTTAATAATAATAAGTCACCTATTTTCATTTTAAAAGTCCTGAGGGACTATTCTACCAGTAGTTATATTTCTACTTTTAGTAAATTTTTTAGCTCTCTTTAATCCTGCTTTATATAAAGATTCAAAATATTCTGCATTCTGCAAATTTTGATTTCTAGGGTCTCTGTACCCCATTGCTATAACTTTATCTACAATAGTTTTATGATACCTATCTGATATTTCGCCATAATCATCAGTAAGTGAACTTAAATCGGAATCTAAGCCTAAGTACTCCATTCTTATTGTTAATCCACTTTCTTTTACTGCTTGCCATTCATCTGTAACCCCATCTACAGTTCTAGATGTTTTTTCAACTATAGCTAATTTTATATCCGATGTAACAGTGTCTACAAACCACCCTCTTTTAATCTTTTTAGCCATTATGTACTATCCTTTATATTTAAACTTCCTTGTAATCTAGCAGCTTTAATTTCACTTCCAGAGTCCCCAACATAAACTGAAATTATTCTTTGTACATTAAAACTGTCAGCACCTAAGTTCATGTCATATAATAATTGACCAGCAGTAGTAGTAGCAGAAGCATAAATAGTTCTATATATACCTGCATCCTCCATAAACTCATTTTTCGCTTGGTCTAAAAGAATAGTACATTCAGTTTCTCCTATATGAGGATGATGTTGCTGTACTAATTCTATCATTTGTTTACCTGTCATTATTCTCCTTTAGGTTTTTTAAAGTCTGAAGTAAATCTTTGCATAGCCGATATAAATTCTTGATTAAGGTTTTGTATTTGAACTTGAATCATTTGAACCATTTCGCTGTCTTCTTCATCTTGAACCTGATTGCTTAAATAAGATGAAAGTAAATTTATACATGCCTTTAAAGTTATAGCGTGCATAGTTGTATGAGGAAGGTATATACCGGTTCTTAAGGTAGTTCCTGTAAGAAGAGTAGAATCGTAAGAATCAACTACGTATCTAGTTCTATATATCTTTCCAGTTTGACCTGAACCATTACAGTCTGGAAGTATCTTCAATGAGCTAGTACTAGAGCTTGCGTCTACTGTATATACTGGTGAAAATGCTGTAGCCTCATATATACTACCGGAATCTGAAGCAGCTGCAAATTCAGTTTGAGAAAGTTTCTTGCAGTCCCTTTCTATTCCACCCGAATCAGAATCCACCCTTGTTACTTTTAAGATTCTATATCCGTCATGCATAGTACCGCTAGAAGATGTTATCTCTGTAGGGCTATTTGAATACTTGAGTAATAAATCTATAGGCAATATATCTATGACCTCATTAATAGCTTCATTAATCATATCTCCTGAATATACAGCATCAGTAGAATATTGAGAGCCTATAAGGTCTGTTATTCTTTGTATGAAATTCCCACCATCAGCCATTATTTCTTCTTACCTTTCTTCGATTTATCTGTATTTAGCTTTCTTCTAGTATCAGTCTTTGTTCCATGCCAAGGATTCCCAAAACTATTTGAGAATCTATTAGCTAATTTTTTAGCCATTTATTAAGGTCTTCTAGGACCTTTTGGTCTAGATGGAGCACCTGCTTTTCTTCCACCTTTATGACCTTTTGTCGCCTTTCCACCTTTCATCCCTCTAGATGGAGCAGTCGCTCCTCCTACTAAGTTAATATGAAATCTCTCTGTTTTTGACATTACGTCTTCTCCTTGTTGTTAAATTAAAAATGTGGTATTATATAAAATGTAGCCTGATTGGCACTTTCATCTTGTGTGTTATTCATTACTGTAAATCTTGTATAAGGGGCCATTCCATGACTGTCTATGTCAAACATCATCATCATTCCCTGTCCTTCTACATTCTCAGATACATCTACTACAGATAATAAATGCATTTCTTTACTTATATCTGAAGTTGACATAGAACCTTGTTCAAATTGACCTTGTTTAATATAAGTTGTTCCATCAACACTATGTTCTACTGCAATTTTTGCATCAGCTCCTAATGTAGCAGCATTTCCGCTGCTTATAACTGTAAAAATAACTAAAACAGTATAATCAGATTTAGTAGGATAATCTAATGGACTAGTAGATGAATCAGCGGTATCGCCTAATGCAATTGTTTCAGACAAGTAACCTGGAGTCATCGAGACTCCACCGTTTGCATTGACAGTTTTATGTATTCTATCCCAAGCCATTATTCCTCCGTAAATGTGTTACTATTAGATAAAGTTTGTGCTTCTGCTTTTGTCAAGACACTAAACTCTGGGTAATCCTTTCCATTTCCTAGAGCTTGTAAGGCAGATAATTCTCCATTTAACATTGAGAAATCTCCTTTTATAATGCAGTAATTACCATTTTTAGACCATCTCGGTCCTCCTAATTTACCACTAAATACCGCATCTTTCCAAGTAATACTTGACTTATATGTTATTTCTCCCGTATCTTCGTTAACGGATTCTACTAGTTTTAACTTGTCTTTAATTTCAGTTGGTGTATTTGTTTCATAAGCTGACTTAGGAAAACAAAAATACATTTCATAATGTGCCATTATCTGTGACTCCTTTTACCTGCGTTATAATTTCTTTTAATTTCATCTGCATCTAAATATTTACTATAAAGACAAACATCATCTATAATACAATCTCCCTTCATAGTATCTGATATAGTGGGCGTAGTGCTATCTAAATTACCTCCAATAGCTATAGGGGAACTATTAGCAGCATGCATTTGCCAAGCATCTGTATATGCTGTAGCAGAACCAGCTATTTGTTTCCCATTTGCATATAAAAATATAGTTGTATCACTAGCTAATTTCTTAAATGCTCCAGCTAGATGTATCCATGTATCTACCTTCCATTCTTCACTTGCATCATATCCAACTCCACCTACATCATTATCTAAATCATGAGTCTGATGTCTGTATGTACCGCTAGCATCTGTGTAAAATCTACCAGAAAGAACATTATCTGCATCTATAATAACCATAATAGATGCTGTAGAATTTCCTATATAGCCATCGATTAAAGCAGCTGTTTCAGCAGTATCAGAAGGAAGTCTATTAAATTTAACCCATAAAGAAAAACTCCACTCTGGGACAACAGCTCCAGTATATAATGGATTGTTTCTTATAAAAGCATAAGAAGAACTATCATTATCGCCATATTGTTTAAGTAAATTCAAACTATTAGTAGTTCTTTGTCTATTCATTAGAAATCCTTGAGAATCTCTTGAACCATCTACTCCTGCTGTGATTAACATTGTTTCTGTAATATTTGTTGGAGTCCCATTATATAAAGAACCAGCTTTACCTATATCTGTCCACGTACTTAATCCATTATTTCTCCAATAATGTAATAAAGTACCAGAACTATGATTTCTAGCATTTAAAGCTTTGCCATCATTATATAATTCAGTTATTTCCGTTGGGCCGAATGATTTATTCCATATAGATACTTCATTTATAGAACCGCCACATGCTTTAGTAGCACCAGCTCTATTCATTAAATTAAAGTTTTGAGTATCACTAGCTGGAGCAATATGATTAGTTTTTGGAGTACCTGCTTCCCCATTTATATACCACGTAGAATCTGTTCCACTATCACTTATTACAACTGCACAATGAGCCCACTCTCCATATGTAAGAGCAGGTGCATTATTAGGTTGATTAGCTCCTGTTTGATTTGTATAATATTGAAGTACTCCTGTTGAGCTGTTATAGTAAATATACCACCCAGAACCATCACCGCCTGTACCAAATGTCCCTTTACTCATTACATATCCATTTTCATCATCTTCTTCTAAAGGATAAAACCAAAAGGAAATAGTTCTATCAGTTGCTTGAAAATTTAAATCACTACTCCCATCTGAAAAAGCAATATAATTATCAGCACCTTGTGTCCCATCAAACCAAGCCAATTGATTATAAGATTGTAATGCTGTTTGTGGTATATGAAGTTGTTGGTCTGCATCTGTCCAACCTGATGCTGTACCTACTTCTTTTACAGACAAGTCATCTATATAACATATATTTGTATTTAATCCACCAACTATAAAATGTATATAATGTGTAGTAGCTGTTGCTACAAAGTCAAATGCAGGTATAATAGCATATGATGTACCTAAAATCAGAGTGCTTCCATTACTTGAAGTAGTAGTATTCATCCCAGTTCCAACTCCAAAAGTAATAGTTGTTGACCCTCCTGATGAAGGCTTCTTAGCAGAACCTTGAACTCTATATGTTCTTCCTATTACAAAACTATCTTCCCTCAAAAGAACTCTTGTAGCTGCATTTGCAGCTTGTGTTATTTTCCCTGAATAACTACCAGTTTGTCCATCACCACTATTTCTAACAATTCTAGCATTTAAAGTACCTTCTTCATCTTCTCCCATCCAACCATCATCTGCATCAGCAGCTGTTATTGCAGATTCAAACCCTTGATTCTTCGTAGCTAATATTTCATCACCATAAAATTCAGTTGTTGCATGATTTTTGTCGTTTATTACTTTTAAAACTACATTATCCAAATACCATTCAAAGTTCCCATCAGCAGCTCCAACTTTAAAATAAAATCCACTTGCTTGAGTTGCATTAAAATAACCACTATATGTTCCTGAAGCTGTAACGTTTCGTATAGTAGTATTACTTCCTTCTTGTACTAATAAATCAGTGCTTCCAACTTTAACTCCATCAAAAGAATAGTAATAAGATGCTCCAACCGATAAGGTGATGTTCTGTCCAACTGAAGCCCAATGAGCACCTTCCTCTTTTACATGAAGTCTTTTATTTGAAGAATCCCACTCAAACGTATCAAAGTTAGAAGTATTCCATCCTGATATATCTGAATCAAAATTTGGATTAGTTAATAAGTTGTCACTTATTCCTGTATTTGAAGCATCAAGTATATATGATTGCTGTCCTCTATGTCCATCATTCATTGGATACCATATCTTAAGATTAGAGTTTGTTAATGATGTACCACCTCTATTTAAAGCTAATTGTTCTGGATTATTGTAATCGTATAATACATCTTCTGCTGTCCATGCAGTATTCCATGCTTGTAAATCAGACAACAAACCATCATAATATACAGATGACCCAGTAAATTGTTTTCCTATTATAATATCGAAACCAGTAACTGCAACTGTTTTAGATACATCATCTGTATCATCAAGAAATCCGTTTATATATAAATTTTGAGTCGTTCCGTCATAAGTGCATACAACTCGTACCCACGTATTCTCATAAGCATGTGTTGATTCTAAATCAGAATCATTTAAGTGATATTTAAATTTTTCATCAGATGTAACTTTTATTAAAATTCCATCATCATCCGAATCTCTACTATCAAAAATATTACCATTAGCTGCATGTGCATTCATTTTTGCCCAAAAAGCTATAGTATGATTTGTTTCACTAAATTTTAATCCTGTATCTAAATAATCAGTAGCACCATCAAACTCTAATGCTCTACCTGAATATATTTGTCCGTGATTGTTATTACCAGAAGTATCTAATGCTCTGGCTCTTGTTGGTTTTTGAATTGTTTGTATAGTAGCAGCCATTATGATAAAGTCCCGTGATTATTAGCATGTGAATCTCCTACATATCCACTATATCCAGGAGTTCCTGCGGCATTAGTTTCTACATCTAAATTCCACCATGATACTAAATTTGTTTTTTCACTATCTGTTAAACCTGCATAGTTTTTCCACATAATAGATTTGATTTGTGCTTGAGTTAAAGAAGTAGTCCAATAACCCACATTGCATATATATCCATCAAAGTCGAGAGAACTAGAAGAATTCTCCCCAATTGTAAAGTCATTACTAGCATCATTAATAGTTCCATCAGCAGCTAGTAAATCATAAGCACCACCATCTGTTGCAGTAGCATTATTTTCATGAACACCATTAATATACATTTGATAAACTGAATGTGCGCCATTTGTCGTTCTACACACCGCTATGTGATACCACTTATTAGCAGTCAGAACACTATTACTTATAGCATTTAACCTCACTCCAGGGCTTGAACCAGCGTATACATCAAAATAAATTTTACTATTCCCATTATATATAGTAACAGACCATCCTTTGTTATCATATGGGCTTCCACTTAAACCACTACCTTTACCTATTAGATGACCATCACCTGTAACTGTATTAGCATAAAACCAACACATAGCTGTAAATTGATTTGTACCTACATCTAAACTTGAATCAGAACCACAATTAATCTCTGCATTACTACCATCAAAATAAACAGCACCATCACTTACAGGTACGACTGCTCCTGCATCATAATTATGTTTTAATACGAGATTGTCCGTTACAATACCAGGTGTAACTAAACTTGTCTTCCCTAATTTATTACCTAGTCCTAACATCTTACCCTATGTAAGCTACGCAAGAACCAGTCGCTACATCAATTTCTGTCCATCTCCCATATATTGTCAAACCAGCTGGAAATACAACTGAATCAACAACTTGACCCCCAGAGCCTTCCACAGAAGATTCAGAGCCAGCTGCTAAGTCATTCGCTGCATCTTCTGTATTTATAAATTTTTCTGCATCTTCTGCTATTAATCCACCACTACTATCGAATGTACAATCAGTTATCATTGTAATTGCCACAAATGTTTGATTCAATGGAGGTACTATAGCGTCAGAAGAAGCTGCTGTATAAGCGGAACCAGCCTGCCCTAAAGGAGCAACTGGATTTATAGGTCCTTGTCTATCCTGAGTTTGGACTACTCCAGCCTGTGTTATCTTTAAATCACTCATTTAAATCTCCTAGTTAATAGAAGGGGCCGAAGCCCCCTCTATATTATTAATTAAACTAACCACTATGAAGGGTCAACACCTATACCACCAATATCGCCAGATTGCAATCCTGATTGTTCAGCTCCAGCAACACCTGCTACTGATACCTCAATAGAACAAGCATCTTGAATATCTGCACCATCTGTGAATAACCAGATTCGCATATATGGACCATAAATATCTGTGCAATCAGCTTCTAACGAAGCAACACTTGCAGCAGATGTATCTATAGTATAATTCAAGGTTACTGAATTAATCCAATTTGGATGAGCACCACTACCTGGTGTTACAACATCTCCCGTTGTTAATCCATTAGGAGAGGTTTGCACATACGCATCAACATCACCATCAGTAGCAGAAGTCTCTGTGACTTTTAAAGTAACAGCAAACTTCTTATCTTCCCAATCGATTAAATCGTTAGGAATTACTGAAGTAGGGATATAAGTTGCATTTGCACCACCAGAATCAGCGATAGTAACAGTCTCTTTAAGTAGTACCGATTTACCCTCAGTTGTTTTAGTCCAAGCCATAATATCCTCCTACCTTAAGAAAACTTAAGAATTGCGTGGGTTTCAGGAACACTAATTTCCAAGCCAGCTTCAGTGATGATTTGGTCTTGTCTACCATCAATACCGTTGTCTTGTACATTAGTTTCAATAAAGGTATCTCGACTAATACCATTACCCACTAGTGGTCTGTAAGCTACATTTTTCATATCAACACAAACACAATAATCTTCCCAAGGACCCCTTAATAAAGGCTCTTGAACAAAATGAAGATTACCGAATATAGTATTAACTACAGTAACTGTATGTCCAAAGGCACCAGGAACTGTATTAACATCTAGTCTATATTGAGATGAACCTACAGAATTATTTAAAAAGCTTCCAGCACCTAGTTTGTTTAAGTAAGTAATAACTTTTCTTGAAGCCAAGACTAGTTTATTACCACTATTACCAGATTCAGGAGCGAAGAAATCTTCCATCGCATCTAAGAAAGCATCGTAACCAGATGAACTATAAGACATATTGTATACTTTACCATATGTACTTGTATAAGGTAAAATACCCCATGATGTTCTTACAGGAGCACTTGTTGATTGCTCGTTAGAAGAACCACCATATCCAAATAACATTGCTTGTTCTACATCCATCTTATGTTCCATTAGTTTATCTTGCCAGATTCTTTGAAACTCATTAGCTATACCTCTATACTCAGTAGCTAAAGCTGTTCCTGAAAAGATATTCATGCCAGTTTTGAAGATTTGACAGTATCCTTCTCTGTCATATAACTTATCTTCCCAACCAACAGGACTATCGGTTCCCTCAGCCCATGCACTACCAACTACAGTACCTTTATTTAAAGCGCTAAATGTCAATGTTCCAGAAGTAGGTGTATCTAAAGGTATTATTTCATCACCACCACCTGTTACAGTAATAGTTGTTATACCACTAGAACCATCAGTACCACTATGTGCAATTGTTGCACCTGATGTTATTCTAAATCTATAAACATCTCCATCATCAGCTTTCATAGCTATAACAGAGCCTGGTACTAAGAAATGACATGCATTATTAGTAGCATCAGAGGAAGAACCACTGATTTTACCATATTGGTCATAATCACAACTTAATACTAAGTTATCTGAATCAGCATCAGCAATAGTTGGACCAGCTTCAAATGTCCAAGTTACTGCAGTAGATACTTTAAAGTTACGTCTTTGCCACTGATGTCTCTGTTCTAAAAACTTAAAAACAGGGTCATTTGTAGCTTTTTTTGCCACCTTCGATAAATATACGAAGAATGGACTTTGTTGTGGAGCAAGCTCAGCAACTCTTTCACCGAAATTAAACTTTCGTCTAGTATCGTTAATATCGACACCTGAGTTGACATCATTGCCGGCTGCGCCAGAATAAAATGTTCCCATTTGTTTCCATCCTTAATTTGCCCGTCCTCAACTGTCTAATTAGACCTTCGGGTAGGGCGGTTAATTAGTTACTTCCAAGGGTTTTTACTATTAAAATTCCCTATAAGATTATCCATAACCTTATCTTCAAAACTTCTAGTATCAGAATTAGTTTGTCCAGAAGGCATTACTCCCATAGGAGATGGTACTTGCTGAGCATTCTTTGTCTGAGTAAAAGCTTCACTAGGTTGAGATGGAGTAGCAACCTGTTGAGGATTGCCTCCATTTTGAAACCTATATAATTGGACAAGATTATCAATATTAATTGAATTAGGGTCAGACATTTTTGTCATAAAATCTTCAGCTTCATTATCACTCATACCATAATGACCTGTTATATGGGATTTAAGTTCATTCTTTTGCTGAGCTATTTGTTGAGCTGCTTGTTGTTTTTTAGCTTCAGCAACTCTAGCTTGTTCAAGCTGATTAAACTTATCCTCTATAACAGCCGTTTGATATTGAGATTTAAGTGAATTGTATTCATTCATATCATCACGCCATCCCTCTAATTCATCCATATACCTAGCACTCTCACTAGAAGGGTCGCTGTATGCTTCCTCTCTACTAAACATCCTAGGTCTTTGTGGTTTTGGAGGAGCTGCAGGGAACTCTTCAACTGGAGCTTGAGCTTCTTGAACAGGGGCTTGTGGTTGCACAGGAGCCTGCTGTTGTTGATTCTTAATACTCTCTAACTCATTTTTATACTTATCTGCCTGAGATTGCCAATATTGGTATCTATTCTGGTCATTAGCATTTTGAGTTTGTTGAAGATTTTCTTGCGTACTTACTTCAGGTTGTCCAGGTTGTTCTGGAGCTGGTTCAGCATTTCCTTCATTTCCACTAGTAAAAGCACTCGAAACATTATCAGAGCCCTCGTTCCCGAATACAGCTTCTTCTAAAGATTGAAACTGTTCATTAGAACTTTCTTGAGGGGTGTCTGTCTGTATATTATCTTGTGACATTATTTCTTTCTCCTTTTAGCTGCCCCTTTACCACCAGAAGAGGGTGAGCTTTCTTTTTTTGTTGCATCCCTTATTTGAGACTTAACAGTGGCTAAGCTGTCATCAAGTCGTTTCTCATAAAGAGTACCTGCAGCTTTCGCTTTATTGCTTACCTGGTCTAGGTCTCCCTTAAACTTCTCAACTTCAACTTTTTTCCTAAGGTTAACAGCTTCTCTATCTCTAGTTTGCATGTCACCTTTAAGTTTTTTATTCTCTTCTACAGCTTGTTTTAATTGTTGCTGCAATTGAGCAATTGTATCAGTTCTTTCCATAACACCTTCTATGTCGAAAACTTCTGTCTTCTTAAGAACTTCTTGTCTATCTATTAATCCTTTTTGATATGCGTCCATATAGAACTCAAGTTCAGCATATCTATTACTTGGCAATGTAGAGCCTGCTACTACTATAACATCATACTTCCCTACAGTAATATCATTAATAACCTTTATTTCACCTGTTTTGTCATCTACAAGCTTCTTGTTGATAACATACTCTGAAATAGAGTTATTAGGTTGAACTATCCTAAACACTTTTCTTCCTGTATACAACTGTTGCATTAAAGGTATGGCTACTTGTCCAAGTCTTGTCAAGGATGCTTCTATATCTGCAAGTTTAGATTTCATTTTTCTTTGTCCAAATTCATCTATAGATATAGTAGCTTTATATGTTTGAGGAGCCGCTTGAGCATTCCCCATCATCATTTCATATAATCCTAAAGAATGGTCTATATCATTCTTAGCTGTTAATTCATTTTGATATAATTCATTTGGAAGAGGAACTGGCTGAACTGGCATAGGAGCTCCATCAGTAGGGTCGTATGGAATAGCTACTCCAGGTTGAGCCCACTTTTCTTCAAATTCCTTCATATCAACACTACCCTCTGGTACAAGTATCTTAGTATTAGTACTTGTCGTAGCATGTGCAATTATCAAAGAGCGTGTTTTATTTATATATTCCTGTAATCCTTTTATCATTCTAACATCAGATACTGGATAAGGAGTTCTAGTATGTACATTCATTATAGGAATTAAAGGATACCTGTCTAATGGAAGAATCCTTGAATAAAGATGTTTATCTCCTACAATAACACATTGTTTAACTTTTTTAGAAGATATTTTAACAATATCTATCTTTTTCATATTTATTAAATCTGCATAAGTAATTTGGTTAAATTCTATAGCAGGAACTTCTTGTTCAGACACTTTCTTAGCATCTTCCTCAGAATAACCAACATGAAGCATTTCTTGTATTTGAGTGGCTATTGCCTGCTGTCTTTGCATTTCTAGCTGGTCATATAGTTTATATGCTTTTTGTTCTTCAGTTACTATCTGTCCTTGAATAACCCAAGCTGGCCTTTGAGAGTAAACTTTAAACTCATCTTCAGATAAAAGCTCTTCTTTACCAGAGAATTGTTCAAATGTTCTATATTCAGTTACATCAACCATATAGTATCTTTCATAACCTCTAATATAATCTTGGTTATTAAGTCTACCCACATCCTCTGGGAAAGTAACCTCTCCATCATCTTCCCTTCCTGTATCAGGAGCGTTCCAATCTATTCTGCTTCCAGAATCATCAGATGCATTATCAATAGCTTTAGAATACATAGGCCATAGTTTTTTAGCCTGGTCTTTAGTAAACAGCTTAGAAATAATAATATTCTCAGCGTCATCAAAAAGCTTGTGCCTGCTATTAGGGTCTACATATACATCTAATGGGTCTACATCATGAAAGCAAACTTCACCTTTACCCATATCCATCATAGGGTCTTGGTATACATGCAGGTAACCTACTCCCATAACATAATAATCGTCTACTGCCTGTCTAATAGCGCTTCTACCATCTGATATATCGTACATATATGAAAGTAAAGCACTCATAACTTGAGCAACCTTATTATCAGAGTCTTCTCTAGGAGCAGCTCTAAAGGAAGGTCTATTAGATGTTAACATCGCTTTTGCAGATTCTACTGCAGGATGTACTCTATTAATCACAATAGGAGCTTGACCCCTACCTTCTAAAGTTTCTCTCTGAGAAGCAGTCCACTGCTTCCCAAGTCTAAACTCTTTATCTTCTTTAGCTTGTTGAGCCCAGTTATCCCTTTTAGAAGAGTACTTGTCAAACAAGTCTAATGTTTCATCTACTATATCTTTTGCGGATTTACCGTCTTTTTTGGTGTATGCCATATGCTTAATTTACGAATTACATTGTCATCCAATCAAGAGATTTCTTGTTATTTCTCCAATCATCATCTGATAATCTTTCAAATTCTGACCTTCTGCATGGCTTTGCGCCATCTAAAGCAGTCCAAATAGCATCCATAATATCATCATTTCTACCTTTTGGATAGGAGAGAAACTCCTGTTGGGCTTTTATATCTTCGGGTCTAAAATAAAACGTACCCTTAGCGAACAATGGAACTAACGATAGTAACCTTTCTGATTTACTGTTTCTTGGTTTCACACCAGACTCCAATCCTGGTATGTATAGATTTTCTTCTTTCATAAGTTCTCTTACGGCAGTCCTTAAAGCTTCTTGATAGCCTACAGTTTCAACCTTAACTCTCCTAGGTTTAAACTTTTTATAGACATTTATAATCTTTTCTGGCTGCTCCGCTGGAGAAATCCTATCTCTAAATACATCTATAACATATTTATTATTATCGGAATCAATGGCGATAGTAGCAATAACAAAATAGTCAGCCCTAGCAGACAAAGAGCTTGCAGGGTCCACTCCAGTATAGAGTTCCACAGGTTTGATTTCTTCATTTTCAAGTCCCTCATTTTTAATTATTAAGTTCTGCCCTTGCTCTCTTTTGTAATCGTAATGATGTATCTTAATCCAATCTGGTTGGAAAGGAGCATCATCAGGAGATTGGGCTATATTCATGTATTCCTGATAGAATCCATTTATATTCCCTACGGACGAAAATTCGTCCTTTATGGCCAATATCCTGTCTCTTGGAAATCTTTCAGGCCAAATACTCTTTT
>VTLG01011130.1_pt1 | contig 35487 bp, 63 predicted proteins | sample 4694571 | NCBI WGS metagenome assembly VTLG01 (sample SAMN12604809, study PRJNA352737) | marine metagenome | biome: ENVO:00000447; feature: ENVO:00000209|ENVO:00000569|ENVO:01000036; material: ENVO:00002151; isolation source: viral sequences binned using virsorter ...
CAAAGGCCAACACTAACAGTAAGCCAACATAGATGTAGAACAGACGAAAAACTCTTAGGGGTTTGGGGTCATCATGATAGGGTATTGGATTGACGCAACATATTAACTACCTTTAACTAAACCTTTGTAAACTAAATCCGTAAGGGTTTAGTTAAGATATTGAGTCTTTATGATTACAACTGCTAGCCTGACGAGTTCGATTCTCGATTTGATAGCTATTGGGTAGGGCAAACTTGAACAAGTATATATTGAGGATAGGATTTTAAACTTATGTAAATGCCTAGTGATAGGGTTTAAGTGTATAAGCCAAAGGTAAATATAGAAGAAGATAGGTGTGGTTGTAATCGTAAAGACTTAGTTAATTAAGAACTTAAAAATCCCAACAATGTTTACTACTGTTCCAATGATGCCAACCGTCATTATAAACTAACCAACTTGCAACAACAGTTGCTATTTTAGGATTAGTTCTAGGGCTAGTAATATTTAATTTATTTTTTAACCAATCCCAAGTATTATCATTAAATTGCCAAAGGCCTATATCTTTTGTGCCGTCTTTATTTACACCAACAGCAGTAGGCTTACCCCTGCTTTCACAATATATTATTTGTAATGCTTTTATATGGTCTTGTGGTTTAAAGTGTTCTGCAATTAAGGGTTGCCAATGTGCAACAACCTCTACTTGCTTTTCTACTTTTCTGCAATGTATATAGTTATCTAAATCACTTGTGGTTGGGCTAAATGCTAGTACGCAACTCATCGGGAGGGTTAATAAATATGCTATCATCTTTTACTTCAATAGGCTCTATATGTAATATACCATACGGAAGTGCCAACTGTTGCATAATATCCCCGTCCTTGACAATGATTTTTGCCGTTCCACCTGTATTTTCAATAGCTACTATTTGTTTAGCCATGCTTATATATTAATATCGTATTTAATGTTTTGCATTAATTAATAATATTATGTTGAGTTATACTTAAATATGAGCAAAAACCAAATACATGAAAGCCTTAAAGACCTAGCAACACCAATAAACACACTTAAATACCTTGATAAGAACGCTAGGAAAGGCGATATAGGGGCAATTAAACGCTCTTATGAACAGTTTGGCCAAAGGAAACCTATTGTAGCTACAAAAGACGGTACAGTTATTGCAGGAAACCACCAATTACAATCGGCAAAAGAGCTTGGTTGGGACAAAATAGCCGTTGTTTTTACCAATGATGATGAGCTAACGGCAAAAGCATTTGCTTTAGCGGATAATAGAACATCAGAATTAGGCGGATATGATAAAGACTTTTTAGCAGAAATGTTAAGTGCTGTTGAAAGTGATGAGGAAATGTTTAAAGCAACAGGGTTTACTGAAAAAGATATTGCTGAATTAATTGAAGTTGGCACTAAACAACACGGTAAATTACAAGAAGTGTTTGTTGTACCACCGTTTAGTGTGCTTGATACAAGGCAAGGTTATTGGCAAGATAGAAAAAAAGCGTGGAATAACTTAATAGGCAATGCTAGTGATACTAAAGAAAATGTATTAACAAGTGGGGAAGATAGTTTATTAAGCACAATAAACGAGGGAAGTAGTAACTTTGACCCCGTATTAGCAGAATTAATTATGCGTTGGTTTTGTATTAAAGGTGGTAAGGTCCTTGATGCTTTTGGTGGCGAACAAACTAAAGGCGTTGTTGCGGGAGAACTAGGGCTACAATATAGTGCAGTAGAAATTAGAAAAGAACAAGTTGAGCTAAACAATTTACAAACTTCTAAATATAACAATGTTAAATACTTTTTAGGGGACAGCAATAATATTGATGAATTAATTAAAGAAAGAGATTTTAATTTATGTTTTACAAGTCCACCGTATTATGATTTAGAAGTTTATAGCAAAAACGATATGTCTGCACTTGGTAGTTATGAAGAATTTATGCAACAGTATGAAAATATTTTTACTAAATGTTATGAAATGTTGGCAGACAATAGTTTTATGGTTGTTAAGGTTGGGGAAATAAGAGATAAACAAACAGGCGAATATAGGAACTTTGTTGGCGACAATATTAGCTTGTTTAAAAGAATTGGTTTTACTTATTATAACGAATTAACACTTGTAAACGCTTATGGTACTGCACCTCAAAGAGCTAATCGCATGATGAAAACTCGTAAAATGGTAAAACTACATCAAAACATTTTAGTTTTTTACAAGGGAAATATTAAAAACATTAACAAGGTTTACCATGAAATAGAAGTGGATAGTTCGGTAAATGGATTATAACAAGTTAGTTAAAGTAGCAAGAAGTAATGTAATAAAAGCATATTTAAAAAGCATTGGGACAAATAAATGCGTTTGTTTTAGTTGTGGCAACGCAGTTGAGCATTTAAGAAAAGTAGGAATTAATGTTATTGGGGTAGGGGAAAAGAGCGACCTTATACCTGCTAAATGGTTTACTTTTAATAAAATAGCAAATACTTTTAATTTGTTTGACGCTACTTGCGGACATTTGCCTGTTCCTCTTATGGTAGAAATAAGTAAAATATTGAAAAAAGAAATAAAAACAATGCCTAAAAGTATTGAGTTGCCAACAGGTAGCGGGGAAACTTTAGTTTGTTTGAAAATGGCTTTTCCTAATACGACCATAATACCTGTTTACAATACAAGCAAAGGTACTGAATATAATGAGAACGCACCTTTAAACAGTTTGGTAAACTTATTAAATGGCTAAAGATGAAATTGAATTTTGGAGGGAAGATGAAACTTATTCAGATTATAAAAGGCGTAAGTATGCTAACAAAGGTAAAAGCATTAGCCAACCTAATAGCGTAATGCGTTCTGTTGGCGATTGTGACAATACAAAACTAAAGAAAAATATTTGTAAGTGTAAGACTTGTGTTGCTAGACGCAACCGTAATAAAGGTAGGCGTAAACAAAACAGGGCAAGGAAGTTATTAAAGATACCTAACAACAGGTTTGCAGGTGCAGACGCACACGAGGAAAATTGGCAAACAGGTATTAGGGTTGAAGTAAAAAGTGGCAAACAAATACAACCATTAGTAAATGCTTTTAATAAAGGCAAGGCACAAAGCGATGCCAACCATGTAGCCATTGGCTCGGAATATAAACCGTTTTGCCATGTTGCAATGCCTGACGGTAGCACAACAGGGATAATTAGTTTAGAAATAAAAGACCTTGAAAACTTTTGTATAGAAGTATTAAAAAACTTTGGTTATGAGTTGGAATAATTTTTAAATACGGTATTGTAATGGTATGGTACAAAATATAAATAAAGGGGGTGATAACATGAGCGAGCCAAAAAAAGCACGCAGGCCTAGAAGAACAAGGCCACCTGTTGCCATTACACTACCTAGCAGTTTTACTGTTAAGGGTAATGTTTTAACTGTAAGCGATAGGCAAGTTACAGACTTGTTTAAAACAGTTAAAAGAGAACAAACAGTTAAAGAAATGCGTAAGCACAAAAGCCGTAGTACAAGGCTAAGTGATGCTTTCCAAATGGTTGCCGATGCCAAACTTGACATTGAAGAACTTAAAGATGAGTTAGAACAATGGCGGGACGGTATGGACGGCACTAACTTGGAAATGTCTTTTAAGTATGGGCAACTTGATGAGGCAATAGACTTATTAGATGAGTTTATACCACATTTAGAAGAACTAGAAGGCAGGGACGGGGAAGTTGAGTTTCCTAGTATGTATTAAGGCTATATAAGTAAGGTTGCGTTATTGCAAACAGCTCGCAGTAACGCAACAACTTTATAAAATTGTTACATTTTGTAACTGCAAGGTTGTACAATACAATATTATATTGTTAAAAGTTTTGCAGGTAGGCGTAAGTCCTTTCTTGTTGGCACTAGCGATAGTGCGTACTTGACCTACCTGCACAAGTTTTAATAAAAGGAGAGTGAAATTGAATATAAAACTTATTGACCCTGTTGGCATTAGCGAAATAGCAGAAATGCTTGGGGTTACTAATTTACAAGTGTCGCAGTACAAAATACACGGCAAACTACCTGCACCAAGTAAAGAGCTTGCAATAGGCTCTGTTTGGGACAGGCAAGCTATTGCTGAACACATTAGCAATGGCGGTATAAATGACAGAAGAAAAAAGGATATATAGTGGAAAGAATACAACAAATACAACTAAGTAAACATTGGAAAAAAAACTTAGTTAAGCAAAAGAAAATGTCTTATGGCAACATTGATTATGTTGACCATACGCAAGTTACACAAAAGTTAATAGCTTTAATTCCCGATGTTCATATATCAATAAACCACAATGTTGGAGAGGGTGGTTATGTATATGACGATTACACAACACAAGACGGGGACATAAAAAGAATATTAACAGGTGTTGCTGTAACAATTAGTGGAACAATAGACGGACAATACAGAACGGTTGATGAAGTTGGTATGTGCGATAAGCCTTTTGAAGTTGAGGGGGCAAAGCCACCTGCTAACAACGGGGAAAGAGCTAAAGAGTGTATGTCTGACGGAATAAAAAGATGTGGCCTGCGTTTAGGTGTAGGCGTAGAGCTTTATGGCAAAGACCAAGTTGCTTGGCTTTCATCTTTTTTAAGTGGCAACCTTAATGGCGATACAGAAGTTAAAAAAGAAACACCAAAGCCAAAACCTAAAGATACAAATGAAAAAATTGATAACGCTAAAGCAATGATTGATAAAGCAGAAAACAATTTAAACGAGTTGTTGGAAGTAAAAGCAGAGGGAACTAAATAAAAAAGTCGGTGTAGTCACTTGTGGCTTTTTATTCATTTAGCCACAAGCCGACTTTGTAACTACCTAATACTAAAATAGATTTCCTAATGGAAATAATATCAGAAATATATTTCAGCATAATACCTCAAACGCTTACCCAAAGTAGTGTTAGTGATAGTGCTTACCGTGTTTATGGTACATTGTGTAGGTTTGCAGATAAAAATGACGGCAGTTGTTACCCAAGCATTAACACTATTGGTAAGTATTGTGGCAAAAGTCCTAGCACCGTTAAGCGTGCAATAAAAGAATTAAAACTAGCAGGCTTTATAGAAGTTGTTGAAAGGTTTGAAGAAGATAAAGGACAAACAAGTAATTTATATATTGTTAAATTTATAGGTAACAGAAATGGTATGGGGGACGGTAGCAAAAATGGTATGGGGGGTAGGCCAAATGTGGCACACAAACTAGAGTCATCTAACCAAAGTCAATATATTGGAAAAGATAGAAATACTTTGTATAAGGCCTTAACACATAACATTGGGTACGAGCCAAAAACAAAAAATGAAATTGGAAAGTTTAATAAGGTTGTAAAAGAAATATCTTTAGCAGGAGGTACTGCTGAACAAATAACAGACAGGATTAAAGTTTATAAAAAGAAATGGCCTACTATGACGCTTACACCAACAGCAGTATTAAAGCATTGGACTATGCTTGGGCAAATGGTTGAAGAAAACAAGCCACCTGTTTTACATGATTGCAACAATGACGGCCATGTTTGGATAGATTTAAATTGGCAAGGGGATTATAAACTTTACCAATGTAGGCATTGTAAAGATGAAAAAAAAGTAGAAAACGAGTAACATAAAAATATGTTTATAAAAGAAAAAGAAAATTTTAATTTTGGTTTTAACGCAGTAATGCACTACATAGATAATGTTAAAGGCCTAAAAGAATTATTTGACTTAAGCACACCACTTGAAGAAAACAAGGTACACAATGGCGGTGTTTTAATAAAGGCCTTTAATGTAATAGTACAAGCCACAATGCACAAGCAAGTATTAAATGAAAGCGTAGGTTTTGATGTTGTTATAACAGACCCACTAGGAAACATGGTTTTTATGTTTATGCACAACGGGGAAGAATTACAAGATTTCTTTGAAAATATGCTTGTAAATATGGATTTAGAATAATTTTTTTTCAAAGCCTATAAACATTGGGGTTTTTACCCCATATTTTTTTATTAAAAGTTGCATACAATATTGAATTGTGTAATATAATATTATATTGAAAAACAACAAGAAAGAAAAAGGTACAAAAATGACAAAATATCAAGAATTAAAAGCACTTAGAATTGAACAAGAAAAGGCTTTAAATGAATTTTTAGCTGAGGGAATTGCTTTAGGTTTATCTAAAGATAAAGCAAGATTATTTGGAAATCTTAGAGCATATAAAACCGACAGAATAGAAAAAGATATACCAAACCTTAAAGCTAAATTAGAAAAAACAGGAGAATTGGTTTATAAGGAATTATTAGAAGAAGCAGAATACAACCTAAGATTTTGGGAAGTATATATACCATTAACAAAAACTAATAAAGAAATGGAAAGAATAGAATATTTTGTTAATAAAAACAATAAAAGTAAGTGGGTGGTGTAAAAATGAAACATAGCACAGTAATACAAGACAAAAATATTATCAAAAAAGTAACAGGTAAAGAAGTTAATAACCCAACTGCTTGCTGTTTTTATACAAACAAAGAAGTAGTTGCATTAATGCTTACTTGGGACAAGGGGAACAAAAGAAACAAAACAGAACTAATAACAGTTTGTTGTTTTGAAACTTTTGGCGAAATTGATACAAAATATTTTGATGAAATAGACAAACTAAACAACCACAACATAAACAAAAAAGATTTAATTGACTACTTAGATAAGGCGGTAAATTAAATGAGTAAAAACAATAAGCACCACATAAATTGCTTTAAACACAGCAATTGGAATTGTGGTAAAAAATGTAAGGTTGGTAAATAATGACAATATTTGAAAACATTGAACAATTATTTAACCACCTTGACACAGAAGAACAAATAAATGAAGTAACTAAAATGTTACACAAGCGTAGGTTACAGCTTGGACTAATAAAAAGGGAGCAACAATGAATAGACTAGCAAGACGCAGGGCTAAATCTAAAAAGCGAGGTGGCACGCAACTGCACCATACAACAATGGGCGGTAAGCTAAAAGCCGAGCAAGACGAAAAAAAACATAACAAAACAGTATATAAGGGGGAAGAAGAATAATGGAACTACAAGAATTTCTATGGCTTTACCCACGCATGATGTTTGTTATTTTTGCAATAGGCTCGTTGGCGGGCATAACAACTTGGGTATATGAAAAGTTTATATACAAACCAAGTCTTAAAGATGAGTTGGCAAAAATAAACATAGCTTATGTAAATGGCAAAAGCATAATTGAAGAACTTGACAGATTAGAAAAAGAGATATTACAGGAGGGGGAAAATGTCGTTAGTTAATACTATTGTTGGTGCAAAGGTGGGCAGTTTTGAACACAACAAACAACACTTGTTACAACTAGCACCACAAAAAACAAACAAGGACATTGTTTTGGAAAAACTTATAAGCGGGCATGAAATATGTTCTAAAAAAGAAAAGCATATTAGAGCTTACGCACAAGACTTTGTTAAAGCAGGTATGCCAATAGAACGGCTTAACTGCAACGAGCTTGGTTGTGAACATACACAAAAGCACGGTTGCTACTACTTTGAGTGGGCAGATGCATAATGGAAGTAGCAATATTAAAGCTAAGAAACTTTTTGTTAAATGCTATATATAACAAAAATTACGGTAATTTCATAAACAAGTTATTAATTAAATTATTTTTATGGATTGAAAATAGGGATTAATGGTAGAAGAAAACACAATAAACGACTTTAGGCACTTTAAATTAAGACGGGAAAAGCCAACTTACTGTATAAAGTGTTTAAGAAGACTTGCAAAGGGCGACCTTGTTAAAGCTAAAGTTGTTGACGGTGTTTTAAGAACAAATGCTTTATATTGTCCAAGCGGTACAAAACATATAGATAGTGCAAGTACATATAAACAATACTTAAAAGAAGAATTAGGTATAAAAGATTTTGCTTTAATAAATAAAAAAGTACACGAGTGGGAACTTTATAGAATTAAAAAAGGCTATTTAACAATTCCGCAAATAAAAAAAGTAACAAAAGCACACAAAAACGCTTGGCGTAGTGTATTGGAATACAGGAAAGTAAAAAAACAAAAAGAACTTACAAAGGTTAGAGCCAAACAAAAAGCAGAACTACAAGAAATAATAGACGATTTAGTTGAATTAGAAAATACACTAGAGGAGGAATAATGGTTTTCTATAATGATAAAAATAAAAAACTACCAAAAGAAATTTTGGACAAAGTAAATAACAATGAAAAAGTATTTGCTAACCCAAACACTTTACATTGGGAAATGACACTTAACGGTAAAACAATTAGTTACCATGCGGAATATGGTTTTGCAAATGGCAAAGACCCCGTACTAATTATTAATACAATTAGTAATAAAGGTGGAAATGACTATCCAATTCTGTTACCGCAAGCTGTTATGATAGATGTATTGGAACAAGGTTGGTTTCATTTAAAAAAAGAAAAGGGGAAAAATGATTAGAGCAAAAGCACTAGCTAGCTTAAAAGATTTACATAAATGGTCTTTAAACGGCATACCACATATTTGGCAAGACTTTGTAAACATTGCTAATACAGAAACTTGGGGCGAAGATATGCAAGTGGACTTTAGTAGGTACGGATTTAAAGAGTTTGTTTTGTTTGGTAAGTGTCTTTTAATATTTGAAAACTACGGTTATGTAGATGTTTACAAAATGATACAAGAAGTAGAAAACGAATATGAAAAAGAGTTGGTAAGCAATGGCTAGCCAAATAAATATAGTGTTACGAATGTTAAGGGAAAACGATTGGGTTTGCGGTACAACTTTTCAAAAAGTATTTATACCAACTTACGCACAAAGGGTAAGCGACTTGGTTAAAAAAGGACACATAATAGATAGGAAGAAATGTGATATGGGACACCACTCACATAAAGGTAATGTTTATATGTATGGCCTTGTAACTCAAATAGTTCACGATGTTGACTTACTAGAGCAACAGGAAAGTTTTTTTTAAAATGCTATTTAACATATTGTATTATTTAAAAAACTTAATTTTTAAATGGGAACAAACACCAAAGGAAATAAGAAACTTTACTTGTCCTATGTGTGAAAATGATTTTAAGTTTCCAATTACTAGCAAAGATTATTTATTGTGTAATAAATGTTTTCCAAATGAAAGCATTTTGGAAAAATGTTGCAGGGGGTTATGGATATGTCAATAGAAGTTTGTAGCGTTTATAGGTGCGATGTAAAAATATATAATAGGCAAAAGCATACTCATAAAAAAGAATTTGTTTGCAGTTTTCATGACGCACATTACAAAGAGGGGAAAAATGAAATTTAGATATAGCAACAAAACCGTACACCAAGTTAAAAATAAATTTAACTACAAGTATTTGTTTAGTTACAGCAACGACATTTGGGGAACAACTGTTGTAACTTACAAAACTAATAAAGGAATAAACAACGCAATATATTACGCAAGTAACAATATGAAATTTGACGCAGGCAAGGATTTAACTTTACATAGCAGGAAAAGAATAGGTAAGCCGTTTCAAGCTAACATTGGCAAACTTAGGACAAGGCAGGTGCGTAAACAAAATGGTTGAAAAAAATTGGATAAAAGAATTAGACAAAGCAAACGCACAAAGAGTTGAGCCTACTTACAAAGATGTAGAAATAAATTGCACTATAAGGTTTACAGTACCAAGCAGTAACCTGCAACAAAAAGATAATCAAAAGTATTTAATTGAGCTTGCAACAAAACTACTAGGCCTTAGTGCAGAAGATAGGCACAAAGCTAAGTGGAAAGATGATACACCTATTTTTGAAAGACTTGAATTGGATAACAGAGCAACCATATACAAATATAGCTAAAATAAAATCGGGGCGGTGTTCCCCTTACACCGTGTACTAAACGGCTACGGACAGGCAACTGCTCGTAGCCGTTCCCAACCTAGAGTTTTACTTTAGATTTATAAAACTGTTTACAAGTCTTGGGGTGTTTTTTGGGTTAAAAATTGGGATTTTTTTAAAAAATTTTAAATTATTTTTTTAAGCCTATATTCATTGGGGTTTCTCGCTGAATATATTTCAATATGGTTTGTATATATAGTTACATACGGTATTGTTATAGTATGAATAAATTAAATTTAACAGGAAACGAAAAAGTAAATTTTGCTAGAGGTAGTTTCTACCACATTCTTGAAAGCTCACAAAAAGAAAGTTTAACAAACACAGGCATTTGTGGAACTTCATTTGCTAACAGAAGTGGTGGAGAAAGTGTTTTAAACATAGAAAATGGTGTAGGTTGCACAGGTTGTATGGTAAAAGCAGGATATATTAAAAAGGTTTTTTCAGATGTTGTTGAAACTGAATATGAAGTGCTAGTAGATTTTAAAGCTACTAATGAGCTTATAAACAAAATGCACTTTACATCAAGCCAAGATATTGAAGAAAATCCAAACTTAAAAGCAGGACAAGTTTTTGGAATAGGAAAATGAATACACGCAAAGCATTTTTAGTAGTAGCTTTATCAAAAGAACAACAAAAATATTTCAAACATAATTACGGGCTTGTAGGTTTTTTATTTAATAGTAAAGAAGAATTAGATTTGTGGAAAAAACATCATAGCTTTAATAGTAGAAGTGTTGCAATAACAGAAGTAACTGTAGAAAATGAAAATGGATTTATTTGGTCTTATTTTTATAATGACTTTATTGAGGAGAAATACTATATAGAACTTTTTAAACTTCTGCATAAATTTAGAATTGACGAGAAAATAAAAATAGATACTGTTACAAAAAACCGTATCAAAAAATTAATAAATCTAAACTAAAACTCTAGATTAGTTTTAACAAGTTTGTCATTAAGATAGTTTATAATGCGGTATGGCAAATAACTTACCTTATAAATTATTAGACGAACAAATAACTGAACGGCTTTTACAAGCTATTAAGCTAGGTGCTTTTACAGAACACGCTTGCCATTACGCAGGCATAACAAGTGCAACCTTTAGAAAATGGCGACAAAATGCAATGGACGGCATAGAGCCTTATAAAAGTTTTTGGGAAGAAGTTAATTTAGCTGAAAGTGAGGCAATAGTTAGGCGTATTGCTCGCATAGAAAAAGCAGGGGCAGACGGTAATTGGCAAGCAGATGCTTGGGTTTTGGAAAGAAAATATCCCGATAAGTTTGGCCGTAGGGAAAAAGTTACATTACAAGCAGACCCAAATGCACCAATAGAAGTAGAGCTACAATGGGCAGACGGCAATGTTTTAGACCGTGAAAAAGAAATTATTATAGATGTTTCTGCGGAAGAAGAATAAATAATGGCTATAACCCATTGGAAAGTTAACGGGATTAACTACTATAAGTTTAAAGCTAAAGATATAAATATGCTTTTACCTGCTATGTATGATGTAAAATTTGAGGAAATGTTAGAAAATAATGTCAAAACTATCAAAAATTGCGACTAAAAAAAGATAAAATTGTATAGGGGTGTATTAGTAAGTAATGAGAATTGGTTGTTCAAGCTCATTAAACTTGGGTGCAATTCCCAACACCTCCGCAACAGTAAAGGGGTTTAATGGAAACCGAATTAGAAAATAGCGATATAAAAAAAAGGTATGTAGTTAAATTACCGTCATTACACGAGGGACAAAAGGGCGTTGCTAACTCTACTGCAAGGTTTAAAGTGCTATCGGCAGGCAGGCGTTGGGGCAAAACAAGGCTTGGTGTATGGTTATGTTTAGAAAAGGCTTGGCAAGGTGGCCGTGCTTGGTGGGTTGCACCTACTTATGCAATGGCTTTAGAGGGTTGGAAAGATTTAAGGCAAATAGGTATTGAACACGGGGTAATAGTTAAAGAGGCGGAAAGAACAATTATTACAACAACAGGCGGTAGCGTAAGCGTTAGGTCTGCTGATAACCCCGATAGATTAAGAGGTGCAGGCCTTGATTTTATTGTTTTAGATGAGTGTGCCTTTATGAAAGAACAAACTTGGCGTGAAGTTTTAAGGCCTACATTAACGGAAAGGCAGGGCGGTGCTTTATTTATTAGTACACCTAGAGGTTTTAATTGGTTTGAACAGATATATAACGATGCAGAAAAGCTAGAGGATTGGGACAGGTGGCAATTACCAACTGAAACTAACCCGTTTGTGCCTTTAGATGAATTAGCAATAGCAAGAAAAGAAATAGGCTCTTACCTATATAGCCAAGAGTATGAGGCTAAGTTTGTTGAGTTAAGCGGTGGTATGTTCCAAGCTGATTGGTTTAAGAAATTTACAAGGAAAGATGTTACTATGCTAAATGATGAAGGAAATTATGAAACTAAAACAGCTTTTAATGTTGGCAATGAAAAATGCTTTTACGAAGATATTAAACGCTTTGCAACAGTTGACCTTGCTACTAGCACAAAAGAAACAGCAGATTATACAGTTGTGGCAATCGTGGGAATTACCCCACAAAATAATTGCTTGGTGCTTGAAGTTAATAGGCAAAGGCTAGAAGCTCCCGACATTATCCCGCTTTTACAACGCAAAGTTAGTGAGTGGGACTTACAATATGTTGGCATTGAAAAGGCAGGCTACCAACTTGCTTTAATACAAATGGCTAAAAGGCAAGGCCTTATAGTTAGGGAACTAAAAGCAGATAGGGATAAAGTAAGTAGGGCTTTCCCATTGTCCGCAAAAATGGAAAACGGGCAAGTGTTTTTTCCAACTAAAGCACTTTGGTATGATGATTTAGAAAGGGAAATGTTACAGTTTCCTGACGGCGAACATGACGACCAAGTTGATGCTTTAGCTTATGCCGTAGTTGAAAGTGCTAAACAAAAAGGCTATACAGCTTATTAGCCATAATACATTTCAAAACGAGTATTAGTTGTTATAATAAATTGTTAAAAGGAATTGTAATACCATTTTGAGAGGTTTGGATTGGCAGAAAGAATAACATTAAACGATATTATAAATAGGCGTGCAAAGATTAGGGATTACAGGTCAAAAAGAAGTACAGGTTACAACTTTTTTTCAGATGACCCAAATGAAAGTGTTTACGCTAGTAATACCTCGTTTATACAAGGATATAACAGTTCAGCAGGCAATTATGATTTAGAGGGGCTTGGGGACGGTAGCAGTAATAGTGCAGTTACTTCTGCTTTACAGGTTTTAACAACTTCTTTTTCAGAGGCTAGGTTAAAAGTTTGTTATGAAAATACAGACGGCTCAAAGGAAGAAGTTACTAATCATCCATTTACAACTTTAATGCGTAGGCCTAACCCTTATATGAGTGGCGATGTTGTGCAAAGTTATATTATTAATGCGATGCATGTAACAGGTGACGCTTATTTACTTAAACAAAGAAATGAAGTAGGGCAGTTAGTTTCACTTTACCCACTAATGCCAACAATGGTTACACCTAAAGGAACAGAAGAAGAATTAATAACTTATTACAAATACGAAACACAAGATAAAACTTATAAAATTGCAAAAGAAGATATTGTACATTTTAAATTAGGCCTTAACAGTACAGACCACAAGCAAGGCTTTAGTCCATTAAAAACAGTATTGCGTGAAATTTACGGGGACGAATCGGCAGGGCAAATGGCTACTGCTTTATTAAGCAACTTAGGTGTGCCAAGTGTAATGATTACACCTAAAGATGAATTTGGCGTAACAGATGAGGAGGCAGAACAAATAAGCAAAACCTTTCAAAGAAAAGTAAGTGGCAAAAACAGGGGCAAGCCTTTAATACTTAGTGGCTCAATGAATGTAGAAAAACTTTCTTTTAGTCCAAAAGATTTAGACATAGGCCTACTAAGGCGTGTACCCGAAGAAAGAATTAGTGCTGTACTTGGCGTACCTGCAATTTTATGTGGCTTAGGTGCAGGCCTAGATAGAGCAACTTACAGTAACGCAAGTGAGCTTAGAGAATTTTTTACAGAAAATAAATTAATACCTATGTGGAAAATGGTTGCAGAAGAAATGACGCAACAAATACTATTAAGGGATTATGAGGAAAATGAATACTATTACGCTGAATATGATTTTTCAGATGTAAGGGCTTTACAAACAGACCTAAGCGAAATATACAACAGGCTTAATATTGGTGTGCAAGGTGGTTGGATTACTTTAAAAGAGGCTAGGGAAGAAGTAGGTTTACTAACAGATGAAAGCCAAGATGTATTTATAAGGTCTATGGGTACACAAGCAATACCTAATGGAGAAAGTTTTGAAAGCGATTTAGAAACACCACTACCACCAACAACAACACCTGAAGAAATAATTAGTGAAGATGTTGAAACTGCAAGTTATGGAAATAAAGTTATTAAAAAAATAGAAGACCAATTTTGCGTTATAGCAGAAGAAAGCGGTAAAAACATGGGTTGCTATCCTACAAGGGAATTAGCAGAAAGGCGTTTAGAACAGTTAGCTAGGTTTTCCGACAACCCAAAAAAGTAAAATGGATAACGCAGAAGTATTTACAAGTGCAGAGGAATTAATTTCTAAAAGAAACTTATTAAGGGAACAAGCGTGGGACAAAAGAACAAACCGTTTTACAGATAAAGAAGTTAAACAAAAAATAATTAACCAATATGACTTACTGCGTGATAATTGGGACTATGTTATGGCTTACACTTACTTTGATTTATTACAAAAGCAAGCAAGGGAAATAAATAGGGTGTTTGCTGAAAATTCCCCGTTTATTGCAGGCGTACAAGCATTAACAAATGTAACAATAGATAGCACAATTAAAAGTTGGTACGATGATGTTTTTGCAATATATGAAAGCATGGGTTTAGATTTTGCATACAACCAAGCGTTTTTACTGTTACCCGATGAACTTAAAGCAGATGACAATACAATGTTTACACAAGCAGAACAAGAGGACATTGCTTTAGCTAGGCGTAGAAAACCAAGAAAAGAAATTATTGAAGACGGTTTTTACCCAAGAAGAAAAAGGGGGCAAGCAATACCTATTAACAGAACTAAGTACAACAGAAAAGCTAAGGCCTTTATTGAGGCTAGGTTAAACGAGGTATTGCCCGAAATGTCTAACACAATGAAGAAAAACTTAAATACTGCGTTGCGTAAAGGGTATGATGAAGTAATTAAAAAAGGTTTAACAGGTGCAGAGGCCGAAAGGTATATGCGTAATGCTATAAAAAACAGCATTGGCAAAAAGAATTTAGGCCGTGCAATGAACATTGCAAGAACAGAAACAACCAATTTAAGTAATTGGGCTCAAACTGAAAGTGCAACACAAACAGGTTTACAGTTAAAAAAAGAGTGGATAACTTTAAGGGACGGTAAAGTTAGGGACGCACATTATATAATGGACGGCAAAAGCGTTCCTCAAAATGAATATTTTACAGTACAAGGTTATAAAATGTTTTTTTGCGGGGATAGTAGCAAAGGTGCTCCCGCAGGACTAGTATGTAATTGTAGATGTAGTTTAATATATCACGAGGTTAGGATTTAAATATGCAACATAAAGAAGTAAAATTTTTAACAACTGATGAAGTTGAAGGCAAAGTAGAGGCCGTGTTTTCTGTTTTCAATGAAGTGGACAGCGACGGAGATGTAGTAATGCCTAACTCAATTAAAAGTGCTTACGGAGATAAAGGCGTAGCAATGGTTTGGGCTCATGATTGGAAAAATGTTATTGGGCGTGGCGAAATTGTACAAGATGAACAAAAAGCAGTTTTTAGAGGTCAATTTATTATGGACACACAAGCAGGCAGAGAGGCTTTTGAAACTGTAAAAGCAATGGGAGATTTACAACAATGGTCTTTTGGTTATGAAGTTGTTGATTATGAAAACGGTATGTTTAAAAAAGACGGGGAAACAGAAATAGAAGTTAGGTACTTAAAAGACCTAAAGGTTTATGAGTGTTCCCCTGTGTTAGTAGGTGCTAACCAAAATACATATACAATGGCCGTTAAAGAAGATGATAAAGAAAAAGAAAGTAAAGAAGAAAATACAGGTTTAAGATTTAACGATGAAGTAGATAAAGTGCTTAACAGTTTGTCTGCATTGTTAAAAAGAGCAAAGGAACTTACTTCCTTGCGAATTAAAAAAGAAAAGTTGCTATCAGAAAAAAGTACTGAGGCGTTGGTTGAGCTTAGGGACGAAATCCAAGAAGTGTATCAAGATATAGATACATTACTTGCGGTTGCAAGCCCTGTTAAAGAAGAGCCAATAACTGAAGAAATTGACGATACAACTTTACTATTAGAAACAGAAAAGGTCTTAGTGGAAACACTAGACCCCGATTTAATTGTAGGAGAATAAATTATGTCAAAAATAACTGATATGAAAAAAGAACTACAAGAACTTAGAGAAAATACTTTAAACGAGTTTAAAGAATTTGAGCCAACTGACTTCGATTCTGATGCCAAAGAAAATTGGGCAAAAAGAAATGAAGATATGGCTGACTTAGTTGACAAAATTAAACAGGCTGAAAAGATAGAAAAAGAGCAAAAGGAATTAGAAACTGAATTTGAAAAAGGCAACGCTGTTGAGCCAATGGCTATACACGGTGAGGCCAAAGAAGAAGAAGAATTTAAATCACTTGGGCAAAGATTTCTTGAAACAGACGCTTATAAAGGTTTTGTTACAAACGGTCAAAAAGGCATATCATCAGAAGTTAAGTTTGACCCAAGATATGAGTTTAAAACTACTGTTACTGAATCTACTTGGCCACCTGCGGTTGTTAGGTCACCAAGAATACAGGAATCAGCACAACTAGACCCTTATGTAATACCCGCATTGATTGATACGATTGTTACAGACCAATACCAATATAAGTATTTGGAAGAAACAACTTACACAAACAATTCGGCTCCTGTTGCAGAGGGAGGAACTTACGGCGAAAGTGCTTTAGCATTTACCGAAAGAACTGAAAACATTCGAAAGATTGGTGCTTTTATACCTGTAACAGAAGAATTGCTAGCTGATGTTTCGGCATCACAAGGCTACATTGACAGTAGATTAAGATTTATGGTTAGACAAACTATTTCTGACCAAATAATCGGTGGCTCGGGCTCGGGCTCTAACTTAACAGGTATTCTAAACAAAACAGGTATCAATTCATTTAACTATTCCTCATTTAGCGGAAACTTAAAGAGAATTGGACAGGTTTTTGAAGCTATTACTGAAATTCAGAAAGATGCTTTTATGAATCCTGATGCAATTATCATGCATCCAAGCGATTGGTATCAAGTAGTAACTGAAGTAAATGCAGTAACAACAAGTGGAAGTTTAAATCCATTATTTGTTGGTGCAGGAACTTTTGGGGACGCTGTACAACCAAGACTATGGGGCGTGCCTGTTGTTTCTTCAACAGAAACCACAGCAGGAGATTGCATAGTTGGTGTATTTGGTGGCGGACAAGCTATACATATTGTCGCAAGACAAGATATGGAAGTATCAATGTCTGATAGCCATGATGCAAACTTTGTTAAAGATATCGTTGTACTTAAAGCTAGTGTTAGATTAGGTTTACCTATTTATAGAGCATCAGCTTTTGCAAAGATAACTAACTTCTAAGGAAAAGTAGTAATAATGACTTTGGTTACTCGTGGGGACTTTACAGGAACTACGAGTAACAAAGTTGGAAAGGAAAAAATGGCAAAAACTTTAAAAAAATATGTTTGGGTTGATGATGCAGGTAAGATTGCTGAAACAACTGATAACAATTTACCAAAATCTTGGCGTAAAGGAAAATTACTTGGCGTTAAAGGACAAGAAATTTCTGATGTACAAGCTAAAGAGTGGGGACTAGGAACTAAAGCCAAAGCTCCTGCTGAAAATAAAGGCAAGTAGGTTTTAACCAATGGCAGTTGTTAATGGTTATTGTACGCTTGCTGAACTAAAAACATACATAGGCCTTAGCGGTAGTGGGCAGGACACAAACTTAGAAAATGCTATTAACGGTGCTAGTAGAGAAATAGACGCTTTTACAGGACGCTTTTTTTATCAAACAAGTTCAGATACAAAATACTTTACCCCAATAAGTCAATATGAAATAGATGTACCCGATATATCTACCCCAAGTGGCTTGGCCGTGCTTACAGATACAACAGATGACGGCTCTTACGATACAACTTTAACTATTAATACAGATTTTGTTACTAAACCATTTGACGCAGGTAACGATGTTGGCGGTGTACAGTACCAACCTATTACAAACATTACAATATTAGACAAAAGGTCATCTGAAAGATTTGATACAGACATTGTTAAAAATATTAAAATAACTTGCCAATGGGGTTGGTCGGCAGTACCCCATGCAATTAAGCAAGCAACATTTTTACAGGCAACTAGATTATTTAAGCGTAAAGATAGTCCGTTTGCCGTTTATGGTAATGAACAAACAGGTACAGGGGAACTGTTTAGCCGTTTTGACCCCGATGCTTTAAAGCTAATTAAAAAATATACATTGCGTAAACTTTAATGGCTACAAAAAACTATCAATTTGAGTTACAAGGACTAAGGCAATTTAAAAAAAGAATTAAATTAGAAAACTTATCATACCAACCTGTTAGAAAACTATTTAATGAAGTAGGCAAAATAGTAAAAGAAGAAAGCAAAGGGGTTTTAGATAAATATGAAAAGAACGATACAGGTAAATTAAAATCAAGTATTAAATATAAAAGGCGTACTGCAACTGTTGGTAGGCTACCAAGTGGCGTAACAGTATGGGCAGGCTCTAAGTATGCTCAATATGTACATGGGGATATGAACAAAAGGTATGCAATGCAAGAGCCGTTTGATAGAACTAAACCACATTGGCCACCTGTAAGAGCATTAAGAGGTTGGGCTAGTAGAAAAGGATTAAGTCCTTATGCAGTTGCTTGGGGAATATCTCAAAAGGGAACACCAATAGTACCATTTTTAAAAATGGGTTATCAAAATGCTAAACCCGAAATTGAAATTGCATTACAAGTTTGTGCTAACAGAATTGAAAAAGAGTGGAAAAAAAGTAGGCCTGCACTAAAACGCTAAAAGTTTTTTTATTTTTTTTTCTTAACTAAAACCCCAATGCCTGCAAACCCAATATTTGTAAATCAACCTAAATAGCCACTCATCAAAATTCTTGCATTTGCATATCGTATTAAAGTATGCTATACTTAAATCATGGGACAAGAAAGCAAAAGAGTGATTAACACAAAAACATATTATACAAATAATAATAAACGACTAATCAATACTACTAAAAAAATAAAACTGAAAGGGGGTAGTATGACTTCCGACTGCGGTAAGTGTGGGACAGCTGTAACAGGCAAAATGTCCTCACAAGGTAGTGGAAAGGGTTATTGGGTTATTGATAATCAAAAACTTAGAGTAAAACCTACTTACTACTTTTATTGTGTTGGTTGCGAGCGTGGATTTTATAAATCCTAATTTGTAGCTATCTTACTGCTCATCAATTTGGTGGGCAGAAAGATACTTATAAAAGTATCACTAACAAGGAGGAATAATAATGGCTAAACACAAAGGGACTAAAAAGGCGGACTTTAAAAGGCTAGCTATAAAGCGTGTAAACGCAACTATGCGTATGTACCGTTTGCTTGGCAACCTAGCAGAACAAAATAACTATTGCTATACAGATGAGCAAATAGATAAAATGGAAACTGCGTTAAAGGAAGAACTAGAAAAGGCCTTAACTAAATTAAGAAATAGAAAAACAAAGCAAGACTATATCTTTAAATTAGATAGGGAAAATTAAAATGGCTAAAGTAAATAAAGATATGGCAAAAGATATAGAAGAAGAAATTTATGTATATGAAGATGTGCATAGGAAAAAAGAAGAAGTTGAGTTAAGCGTTAGCTTTACCTTTAAGCACGGCACAAAGCCTGTTGAGGCCATTGCGGAAATACTTAACCTACAAACCTTTGCTAAACAAAATAACATTGGTAAAAAAATTAAAAAAATTGAGTTTGATATGTTTACTAAGCAAGAAGAAGAATAGGCACTTCCTTATAGGGCAATACTAAAAATACCCGCTATTAAGTTAGTGGGTATTTTTTTTCCATTTATGATAAGATAAATTTATGGCAAGTTTAACTAGCATTAGAAATGGAATTGGAACAAACTTGGGCAACATAAGTAGTTTAAGTGTTTACAATTATGTACCCGATAGCATTGAGCCACCAACAGCAGTTGTAGGTGTAGTGCAAAGCGTTGATTACGACAGTACGCTTTCAAGAGGTGCAGATACTTATACAATACCCATACTGCTTTATGTAAGCAGGGTTGATGCACAGGACAGCCAAGAAACTTTAGACGGGTATTTGGCAAGTAGTGGGGCAAGCTCTATTAAGGCACAAGTTGAAAGTGATGAAACTTTAGACGGCTCGGCACAAAGTTGTAGAGTTGTTGAAGCTGATAATTATGGTGTCTATAATGTAAATAACATAGATTATTTAGGCGTAGAATTTACAGTAGAGGTAATAGCGTAATGGCAAAATATGAAGTATTAAATGGTTTTGATACCAAAGATGAACGGTTTGAAAAAGGCGATGTTATTGATGAAAATAAATTGCCTAAGAAGTATAAATGGTTGGTTGAACAAGGTATTATACAAAAGCACGATGAAAATAAGGTTAGAGCTAGAAATGAAAAAGGACACTATATAGCAGACGACCCAAAGACAGAAAAGAACGAGGCGTGGGAAGAAGAATAAAATGTATATTTTTGATGAAGTAATATTAGACGATTTAGATGAGGAATTAAAATAATGGGCGATTGTTGTGGTAACGGTTGTTGCAAAGGTGGTAACTAATGGCTTTTAAGCACGGTAAAGATACTAAGGTGTATATAAATTCATCTGATTACAGTTCATATTTTAATAATGTTGATGCAAATAGAACTTCAGACACGGCAGAAACAACAACCTTTGGAAAAAGTAATAAAGAATATATTGCAGGCGATAAAGACGGAACAATAGGCCTAACAGGTTTATGGGACGCAACAGCAGACGGCGTATTGCAACCTCTTTTAGGAGGGGCAGATTTAGACTTTGCAATGGGCATTGACGGTTTAGATACAGGCGATAGAGCAACTTTTGGAATTGGTAACTTTACTAATTACGCAGTATCAAGTCCTGTTGGAGAGGCAGTTGCTACTTCATTAGACCTACAAAGTGATGACGGTTTATGGAACGGTTTAGTATTAACAGCATCGGCTTTTACTACAACAGGAGCACAAGGTAGTGCAAACGATAACACTTCTTCTACTACAAACGGTTTAGGTGCTTTTGTAATTTGTACTTCTGTTAGCGGAACAAGTCCAACAGGCGATATAAAAATACAACATAGTGCGGACAATGTAACCTACGCTGATTTAATTACTTTTACACAAGTAACAGGTGCAACAAGTGAAATTAAAAATGTTTCTAGCGGTACAACTATCAATCGCTATTTAAGAGTGTATAATACAATAGGTGGAAGTTCGACACCAACGGTCAATGCGATTGTTGGCATTGGACGAAATAATTAGGAGGAAAAGTAAATGGCATTTGTACATGGAAAAGACAGTAAATTTAAGTTAGATAACGCTAGTGCGTCTTTAACTGATATTTCGTCTTATGTAAACAATGTGGACTTTCCCGAAACTGCTGATATTAGCGAAACAAGTACGCTTGGCTCTAGCAATAAAACATATATAGTTGGTCTTAAAGATGCAACTATTGGTTTGACAGGCTTATGGGACGCAACTGCTGATGCTATATTTGGTGCAGTTGTTGGGCAAAGTGCAACCTTATCGTTTGAATATTCTCCCGAAGGCACATCTAGTGGAAAGGTTAAATACACAGGCGAGTGTATTTTAACTAATTATTCCATTAGTAGTCCTGTGGGCGAAGTAGTCGGCTATTCAGCAGACCTACAAGTAAGCGGTGCGGTTACTAGAGGAACACATTAATAATTAACTTTGGAAAGGGGTTAAGTGAAAAAATTAAAATTAGAAGACATTGTTAATTTACCCAATGTTGAAACTAGAACAATAGAAGTAAAAGAGTGGGGCGTTAGCCTTGAAATACAAGGCATTAGTAAAGCAACACAAATAGAGCTAGGCCGTGCAGTAGAAGAAAGCGATAAAGATGCTTTTGATTACCAAAGGGCTTTACTAAAAGCGTGTGTTGTTGACCCCGTACTAGATGATGACGCTATTGATGAACTTTATAAAAAAGACAGCACAATAATAGATACAATATTTTTACAAATAAATGAAATAAACGGTTTCGGAGGTACGGCAGAGGCCGAACAATTTTGAGGCTAATTCTGATTTAGCATTTCAATTCAAGTTAGCTCGCGACTTAAAAATGACAGTGGCCGAGTTACGCAGTACAATGAGCTTGTTGGAATTTAATCAATGGGTTGGTTTTTACCTATGGGAAAAAGAACAACAAGATAAGATTACAGCAATGGCAATAGCAGAAAGTAAAAAGAAAAATAGATAATGGCAATATCAGATATAGCAATAAGGATTAGCACTAAAGGGGCTCAATTAGCACAAGCTCAAATGGGCAAACTTAGTGGCGTAGCAAGTAAGCTAGGTGGCGTTGCTACAAAAGTTGGTAAGGCCTTTGCTGTTGCATTAGCAGTTGGTATAGCAAAGGCAACAAAAGAATTTATTGAGTTTGATGATGCAATGGGGCAATCCCTTGCCATTATGCAAACCAACATAGACCAACAAGACCGCATGCAGAAAAAAGCAAGGGAAGTTGCTTTAACTACTCGTATTTCAGCAAAGGATAGTGCAGAGGCATATTTCTTTTTAGCATCAGCAGGTTTAGACGCAGAACAATCTATAAGTGCTTTACCACAAGTTGCAAAATTTGCCCAAGCAGGTATGTTTGATATGGCCTTAGCAACAGACTTAGCAACAGACTCACAATCCGCATTAGGCCTAACAGTATCAGACGCACAACAAAACTTACAAAACTTAACCCGTGTAACAGATGTTTTAGTTAAAGCTAACACTTTAGCTAACGCATCGGTACAACAATTTTCAGAGGCATTAACTAATAAAGCAGGTGCATCGTTAAAAGTAGCTAATAAGTCAATAGAAGAAGGTGTTGCTGTACTTTCAGCTTTTGCAGATAGAGGTGTTAAAGGTGCAGAGGCAGGCGATAAACTTAACCAACTATTAAGAGATATACCTAGAGCAACAGCTAAAAACGGCGATGAATTTAGAAAACTAAACTTACAAATGTTTGATAGTCAAGGCAATATGAAAAATGTTGCCGATTTAATTGAAGAATTAGACAGGGTTTTACAACCTATGTCTGATGAATTAAAAGCAAGTACATTAGACCAATTAGGCCTTAATCGTGGTGTAGCAGACGCAGTAAAAATATTAAGCGGTGCTAGTGCTGAAATAAGAACTTACCAAAGTGCATTAGAAGACGCAGGCGGTATGACACAATCAGTTGCAGACAATCAAATACAAAGTTTAAAAGGTGAACTTATTTTAATGAAAGATAAATGGGTTGAGTTAGGTTTAATGCTTATAGAAGAATTTGAGCCAACACTAAGAAGAATTACTAAAGGCTTAGACGGTGTTGCAAGTGGCTTTATAGCACTTATGAAAGATACAGAAGATTTAACACAAGCAGAAAAAGAACAAGTTGACCAAATGAGAATTATGACATTGGTTATGGCAGGTTTAAATGGCGTGGAGGCTACAAGAATAGTTGAGGCACAAAGGCATACGGAAAAAATTAGAGAACAAGGAAAAAACTACGCACATAACACGGCAATTATTAACAACCATATTGAAGCAATGAAAGACCAACAAAGAAATGCACATAGGTACGAAGTAGAAATGGCAATGGTAAATGATAGGGTTGAAGAAAATACAGATGTAACAGAAGAAAATACAGACGCACAAAAAGAGGCACAAAAAATTAGGGACAATGCACTTAAAGGTTTACAGGCCGTACTTGATGCAGAACAAAATTTAAAAGATATTTACCAAGAGCAAAGAGATGCTTTAAAAGAAGTTACGGAACTAACAACAGATAGAGATAAGGCAAACGATGATTTATCTAAGGCGGAAACTAATTTAGAAAAAGCAATAGAGCATAAAAACAAAGTTGCAGGCGAGGGACTTAAACAAACAAATGAAGAATTATTAGCTATTGCAAGGCAAGAGGAAAGGGTTAAAAGTTTAACTGAATTAGAAGATAAATCTGAAATACAAAAACTTGAACTAAAAGTTGCACAGGAAAGATTAAATGAATTAAGAGCAGATGCTATTGCTTTAAGTAATGAAGAAATAAGAGCAGAGCAAGATGTTAAGCGTGCAGAAGAAGATTTACAGCGTGCAAAAGATAATTTAGAAAAAAGCCAAAAAAAACTTAATAAAGCAAGTGATGAATATAACGACTTAATGGCTAAAACACCTGCTAATTTATTGCGTGTTGCAATAGCTAAAAAAGAATTAGACGATGCAATAGCAAATGTTAAAGATATGAAATTGTTTAAAGAGGGTTTAGAGCAAATGGTTGAGTTTGCAGGCGGTCAATTTAACATACTTGCAAGACAATTCCAAGCTATATTTAATACAAGTGGCAAAAGTGCAACAGCAGATATGTTTTCAGACGCAACAAGCGGTGGTGGAAATAATAATGCAGGTGGAAGTCCACAACAAACTTTTGACCCATTAGGCCAAGCAACAACCAATAATAAAGCTAAAAAATCAATTATGAGTGTTGGGGACTTTAACATGGGCAAAGGCATTACGAACAATAACAATGTTGTTGTTAATGTTGGTGGTGCTTTAAGTTCGGCAGATGATATAAGCGTAGAAGTTGCCAACGCAATGATTAGAGCACAAAAAATGGGCATTAAAGTACTTATATGAGTGCCAACTTTGATAGCAATGTAAGTTTAACTGTTGAAATTGCTTTTGATAGCGACCCTTTTGATTCAAGCCAAAGTTTTACAGATGTAAGTAGTTATGTGCGTGCCTTTACTATTAATCGTGGCCGTTCTAATGAATTGGGACAGTTTGTTGCGGGAACTTGTACTTTAACTTTAAGCAATACAGATAATCGTTTTAACCCAACACAAACAACTTATTATTACGATAGTGCCAATGCAAGAAGTAAAATACAACCTTTAAAGGTAGTAAGAATAAAAGCAACATACGATAGTTCTTCATATACTTTGTTTTATGGACATTTAGACCAAGTGCCTGTTAGCTATATAGCACAAGGACAAGACAGTGTTGTTACATTTAGGGGTGTAGATGCTTTTAAAATTTTTCAAAGTCAAACATTAGAAAGTATTGGTTGGCGTGTTGGCTCAACAGGGTTTAGTGAACTTGGTACTTCAACAAGGTTAAGTTATACAGATGAAACAGAATTATCAAGCACTAGAATAACTCGTTTATTAAACGCTATTGGCTTTCCTAGTGCATTAAGAACAATTAATACAGGAACATTAAATATACAACAACAAGCTGTAACAACAAACCTATTAACTGCATTACAAGAGTGTGAAACAGTTGAAAACGCACAATTTTTTATAGCATCAGACGGTAAAGCTACTTTTAGAAACAGGGATTATAAGTTAAGTAATGCTAAAGCTATTAATGTACAAGGCACTTTTGATAATAGCGGTAGCAATTTACCTTATACAAATGTTTCAACTTCCTTTGATACAAATGAAGTTATTAATAATTATACATGGACAAGGTCGGGTGGTAGCCAACAAGTTAGTGCAGATGCAGACAGTATTGGCCGTTATACAGCTAAAAACTCTACTAAAACAACTAAAAACACTTCTGATGCCAATGTTTTATCTATTATTCAGCAAAAACTTTCTGAAACAGCATTGCCTATTGAAAGAATTGACCAACTAACAATCAACCCAAGACAAGATACAGATTTGTGGCCTAAAGTGTTAGGCCTAGAGTTTGGCGATAGAGTTAAAGTAAATATTACAAACCCCGATAGTTCAACTTTTAGTGATGAAGTTTGGATAGAAAGTATTAACCATAGTGTTAATGCGTACCAACAAAATTGGAACTATACTATAAATTTAAGTCCCGCAGGCTCATCTGCTTGGGTTTTAGGGCAGGCAAAAATTGGCGAGGGTACAAGATTTGCGTATAGTTAGTGATATAATGAAAAATAAAAAGAGGAATAAATAAATATGGCAGGTGCAGGTTATAAAAGTTGGACAACAGGCGATTTAGTTTCGGCTAGTGATTTTAATACTTATATACAAGAACAAACAGTTATGGTTTTTGCAAATAGTTCTGCAAGGTCTTCTGCAATATCAAGTGCAACAGAAGGCATGATTACATTTTTAAAAGATGATGATACACTTTATTACGCAGACGCTAGTGGAAGTTGGGTTGCTTATGTAGGTAGTGGCGACATTTCAGCAGTTACTATAACAACTTCTGCAACAAGCGGTTTATCAGGTGGGGCAACAGCATCTAGTGGGGCTTTTTCTTCAACATTATTAGTAGCACCAACACAGGCAACTTCGGGAACAGTAGCAACAGGCGATGTTATATTGTTTGCAGATGTTGATGATAGTAATAATTTAAAGAAAACAACCGCAGGAGATATAGTAGGACTAGCAAGTGCAGGGGTTTCATTAGGGCTAGTAATAGCATTAACTTAGGAAAGGAAATACAATGGCAGATACTCTACATAGTGTACAAGGCGTATTAGGAACAGGTAGTACGGCTATTCTTGACGCAGTTGCATCAAGCACAACAGAAACAGTTATTGGCTTAACTTTGTCAAATATAAGTGGCTCTAGTGCAGATGTTACAGTTGACCTTAGTATTACCAAGTCGGGTGGCTCATTAAGAAAAGTCTTAAATGATGTTTCACTTCCATTTGGAACTACTATTACAATGTCAACAAAAATGGTATTGGAAACAGGCGATACTATGCAAGGCCTTGCAAGTGCAAGCTCTAGTGTCGATTTTAATGTAGCTTATTTGAAACAAACCTAAAGGGGTAATTTATGTCCTATATAGGTACACAACCAAATAATGTAAAAAAGAATATTGGTTTATATACACCAAATGAAATACTGCAATTAGAAAAAGACGGTAATTGGGGTGGCTCAATAGAACTTATTGAAAGTCAGACTTTTAGTAGTGTATCTTCTGTTATTTTTGATGAAATAAAAGAAGATATATATGATGTTCATTTTATAACTATTGATAACTTTCAACAAGACGGTGGAGACAATTATGGTATGAGGTGGCTTTTATCAAATGACGGTGGCTCTAGTTATGAAACAAGTAATTATGCTATGGCTTATTTTAATTTAACTTCTGGTGGCTCTACAACAGATAACAAAGACACAAGTAGAACTCATTTTCAATCAACAGTAGTTTCAGCAGATAAAGATACTGACGCAACTTCTAGGGGTGGTGGATTTATTTATATGTATAACGCAGGGAACTCTAGTAAATATACACTTCAAACAAATCATTCTTATTCAGAGGGTACAACAATAGGACTTGCTTTTGGTGGTGCGAGTTATGATGTTGCCGAAACTATTAACGCTTTTAAGTTTGATGATTTTGGAACAGGTTATAATATGTGGGGAACTATTACTGTTTATGGTGTTAAACAATGAGTAGTTTAAGATTAATTAATGAATCAAGTATAAGTTCAAGCGTTAGTTCTTTTAGTGTAGAAGATGTCTTTAGTTCAGACTTTGATATTTATAAAATCACTTGCACAGGTTTATCAACAACAGGAACAACTTATGTTGATGTGAATATGAGATTCATTACTGCAAGTGGAAGTGTTGTAACTGCAAGTAACTATAAATATGCTTATAGATTAGGTTTATCTTTTTCAACTTTTGCTGATACTAAAAGCACAAGTGCTACTTCTATTTATAGGGGTTTTTCGGAAACAACAGACCAATCCCCTGAGGTTGGAAGTTCAGTAATTTGGGTTTTTAATCCTTATACTTCCACAGAACATACACAGGTACTAATACAGAACTCGCAATCCTATGGTGGCTCTTATTATACATTTATGAATGGTGGTGGTTGGTTGGTATCTAATGGAAGTATTGCAGGTTTTCAAGCAGTAGAAAGTAATGGCTCACGACCTTTAGCTAGTGGAACATTTAGGACTTATGGATTGAGAGTTGATAAATAATGGCAGGTAGTTTAGTTCAAGTTGACCATTTTGAAATATCTAGTGCAGTATCTACTGTAACACTTGGTGGTGGCTCTAGTGGTAGCTCATCTACAAACTTTGCAATAAATACAGATGATGTGTATTTAGCTATTTATAGAAATGTTTATATGAGTAATGACGGAGCAGTTCCAAATGTAAGATTAACTGTTAGCGGAAGTGCAGATACCAATTCTAATTATGACAACGCAAGAATGAATATTTATGCTAACACTTCTCATTATGACGGTAATAATCAAAATTCAACTTACTTTCCAACAATCGGCAGAGGCACTACCTCGCAAGAAAGTTCACAAGGTCAGATTTATTGTTATAATTTTAATCCCTCAGACGAATTTTCTTTTATAACTTGGTCGGAAATCTTAGCAACTGAAACACCTGAATATATTGATGTCTATGGTGGTGGTTGTTTAACTACTGCTCAAACAACAGATGGAATACAATGGGTTGCAAATAGTGGAAATATTGCCAATGGCGAATTTACCTTATATAAGGTGGTGTAATTATGAGTGAATATGGATATATACCTGAAAGCCCTGCTCAAAGTTTTGGGAATAATAAAGGAATATTTACACCGAATGATATTTATAATTTAGATTTAGCAGGTAAATTCTCAACAGTTGGAACATTAGAATTAATACAAACACAGACTGCAAGTAGTGTTAGCACTTTAGATTTTACAGCAATAAAAGAAAGCACTTACAATGTCCATTTTTTAACTGTTAATAATTATCAAGCTAGTAGTGATAATTCAATTTTTAGTATTCGACTTTATGAAAATGGTGTGCTTGAAACTGCAAGTGTTTATAGGGTTACAATGGTAGGTGGTAGGGCAAATGGCACTTTTTCTACATACCAATCTGCATCATACAATGGTGGTCTTATGTCTATTGGTAGTGGAATAGATAACGCAAGTGCAAGTTCTTGTAATGCCTACATCTATTTTTATGATTTAGGGGATAGTTCAAGATATAGTTTTGCTAGTTATCAATCTAGTTACAACTATTATGACAATGCTGTTTATGAAATGAATTTTGGTAGTGGTAGTTTACCACAAACAAGCGAGGTAACAGGTTTGAGGATTTTACCAAATGCAGGGACTTTTTCAGGGGATTTTACTTTGTATGGAATTAGGTATAAATAATGGCTACTAATTTAGAATTTATAAAAAGAGAAAGTGCAGATAGTGTAAGTTCATTTACTATAACAGATATTTTTTCTGCTAATTATGATGTTTACCAAGTGTTTGTAACAGGAAATGGAAGTGCAAGTGTTAGTAGTCTTAGTGCAGAATTTTTAGATAATGGTGGAAGTGATATAGCTCAGGGTGCTTATGATTATGCACTTATAAGATTAGACCCAAGTGGCAGTTATGGGGATGTATATGGGGAAAACGCAAATAGTTTTGAATATGCTTATCCAACTAATAGTGATAATGATTTTTCTGCTTTACTAACAGTATATAATCCTTATTCTACTTCAACTTATACTTTTTGCACAACACAAGGTATGTCTGTGCAGGGTGAAAAAGGTATTGTTATTGCAGGGGCTACAACAAGTGCAACAAGTATGAAGTTTTACGCTAACCAAAATTATACACCAATCGTTGTAACAGTATATGGGGTTAAATAATGGCAGGTAGATTAATTTTAATTGATAGTGAGACAGTAACAAGCTCAACTGCAACTGTTGAATTAACAGGAATTGACAGCACTTATAATGTTTACCAAGTTGTAATTTCTAATGTAAAAGTTGATACTGATGACGCATTATCTATGAGGGTAACAAAAAGTGGAACAGCCCAAACAGACAGTGAATATGATGATGCTAAAAAATATTTGAAAGCTGATACTTCATTTAGTAACATATCAAATGAAAATGCTACACAAGTTGATATTACTGCAACTATTGATAGTGGAATAAGTGCATCTAGTGGTAATGGAACATATTATCTATTCAACTTCCCTAATGCTGAATATAGTTTTGTAACAATAGAAAGTGTGCATTTTCAATATAATGATGACACTGCTAGAGGTTTTACAGGGGGGTTTGTTCATACAGTTGCGAGTGCTAGTGATGGGGTGCAGATAAAAACAAATGGTGGTAACAACATAGAAAGTGGGAATTTTAAACTATACGGACTAAGAAAATAAATGCTAAGATAAAGAAAGGAAAAATATTATGGCAATTAAAACAATAGAACAATTTAGAACAGAGGCAACTTCTGAAATAGAAAGTGAAAAGCCGTTATATGCACAAGTAAACAATGAAAGACGAGAGTTTACAGACGCAGAATACGACCAAGCTATTGAGGACAGAGCACAGTATAAATTAGATGAGCAAGATAATGGTTATGTAAGAGCAAGACAAGAAGCATACGATAGTTTCGGAAATCAGCTCGACCAATTATTTTGGGACATTGACGCAGGCAAGTTAGATAAAACGGGTGCTTGGTATAAAGCTATCAAAAAAATTAAAGACGATAACCCGAAACCAAGCTAATGAAACTTGATGTAATTCGACACCAATTTGGCGTTGATGCAACCAATAGTTTGCTATTTGTGAACGGGGTTTTTGAGTGCTACGGATTGGAAGACGAAATTAGAGATGTAAAAGTGATGCATGAAACCGCTATACCAACAGGCGAATATGAATTAAAATTTAGAACTGTTGGTGGTTTTCACACAAGGGAAAAAGCTAGATACGATAAAAAGTTTGGTGCAGGTTGGCATGCAGGAATGTTAGAACTACAAGATGTACCGAATTTTAAATATGTGCTTATTCATACGGGTAATTCTGACGAAAATTCATCGGGTTGCTACCTACTTGGCTCTACCCAACAAGATTTAGACATAAGTAAAGACGGTTTTATTGGCTCTAGCCGTGTTGCGTATGAAAGATTTTATCCAAAAGTGCGTGATGCTTTAGTTAATGGGGAAAAAGTAACCATTAAATTTAGCAATATAAACCTAGAAGAAAAAGAATTAAGTAATAAAGCAACTGATGATGTGCTATTAACAAGCACAGTTGATAGTAAACTTGATGAAATATTAAAGTTTGTACAAAAAGTAAATCTTAAATTGGGGAACAAAATAATCTAGTAACAGGGAGGTTGCTTGATATCATGTCCCGCTTGCGATAAAAACCTAAACTACAACACAACAACACTTATTTGGTCTTGTAAAAATAAACTATGCAAACACTTCAACCGTAGGCAGTTTGGTGGTACAGTTAATAAAGATAAATTATTAGAGGAAGAATAATATGGCTAAAAATAATTGGAAAGCATATTGGAAGTTTATGATAGCAAAGGCTTTAAGAACAGGCCTGCAATCAGCTATCGCACTTTACTTAGCTAATTCAAGTGGAATAATAGATGCAGAATTGGTGCAACTATTGTCTGTTGCATTTCTAAGTTCTGCGTTGACAGTTCTTCAGCACGCTTTAGAACAATATAAACCAAAAGCAACATTTGAGGATTAAATGAATATAAAGTTAGACGCAAAAGCTATTGGCGGTGTATTAAGTGCGTTAATTATTTCATTAATTAGTTGGCTATTTAGGTCGGTACAACAACTATCAATACAAATAGAAGTTTTACAAGCCAAAATAGTTGCAAGTGAAAACAAAATTGCTGAAATGCTAACAATAATTTCGGGCGTTAATGATAATATTACAGAAATAATTTGGAAAATTGGTGGGTAATGCAAGACATTGGGTTTGCATCGGGGCTAGTTTTACTTTATTTTTTATATAAAACTGTTGTTTGGATTATACAAAAAGACTATTCAGACCAATTTAAAGAAGAAAATAATGCCTAAGAAACCTAAAACAAGGAGCAGGCGTAGGCGTAGTTATGGACAAAATAAAAGATAACTTAACACTTATTATTGCATTAATAACATTAGTTGGTTTTTTGCTTAGTGGTGCTAAAAATACTTTTGATTTAATTGATAAAGTTAATGGCTTAGACAAGGCACTAGCAGAGCAAACAAGTTGGGTACAAAGTCATGTGCTTAGTTTTGCAGGCCAATTAGATAAATACCAAACAGAAAATATTGAAAATTTTGATGAATTATATTTATTACTTGAAGAACAACAAACACAAATAGATGAATTAAGGGAACTAGCAGAGGGTACAAACTATTGGTTGTACTTATTAGAAGAAAGAATTTGCGATAACAATACTATTGCAAACAAAATAGGCGATTGCGATGACAGATAACGGCTATACCCAAAAGGAAATGTTGGCCTTACTTTTAGAGGGGCAAAAAGAAACTAATAAACGCATAGATGAATTACATGAAAAGGTAAACCAAAAAATAAGTAGGTCTGAATTGCTAGCTTGGACAACCGTATTAGCGGTATTGGTAGCAGGCCTTAGCCAATATGTTTAGAGTAAAAACTCTAAATCGCTCCATTTGTAAGTGCCTTTGCCTATTGGCATTTCAACATTGTGCTTAGTTATAAAACCACTTTCAACTTTATCTTTGCCTTTAGCAATGTCTTGGTAAACAACAGCATTTACTTGTATTTCTATATTTCCGTTTGTGCCTTTACCCTCTATACCTACCCATTGTCCAACTTTTTGGTCTAGGCCGTTTACTTCTGCTTGGTAGCCGTCTTTTCCTAAAACTTCTTCTGTAACAGTTACAGTAAGGCCTTTGCTTTCTAGCAGTTGTGTTATGTACTTTGTGTTTTTCATACCTTTATAATACCATATTTAACTACAATACAAGTGTTTTTTTAATATTTTTTTAAGGAATACCACTATATATAGTATGTTTTTAAATATTTTTAATTTTTTTTAGTGCTAATGGCTAGTAAGGGTATCAAACTAGCCATTAAGCCACACAAGGAGCAATTATGCTCATAACATAATGTACTTATAATTAATATAATATTGTACTGTTACAGAATTTAAAGTCCTAGCCACTTTTTTGCTCTAAAAATTCAAAGTTTTTTTATACATTATAAAATTTACAATAAATATTTTTAAAGAAAGCCTATAAAGATTACGGTTTCTTACGCAACATAATGTAAAAAAACTAAAAATAAATTTGAAAAAAATTGCTTTTATATTTCAATACCATATTATTAAAGGGTACTTAAAAACAAACAAGAAAGGTAGGTACAAAAATGAAAGAAGAAAACAAAGAATACGGGGTAGTTGTAACACACGATTACCAAGTACAAATACACGGTATTAATTGTAAGGACTTTTTAAAGCCAAAAAACACAACTAATACAATAGGCGATTATACAGTAATGGAACTGTTGCAATTACCTATAAACCCATTAAACAATGAGGATTTAAAGAAATTATTAGTAACAATTTCAGAGGGTTTTTGGGGTGCAGAAACTATGATAAGTGAAACCGCTTACATTATGAAATGCACAGAGCTTGTAAACAGGAAAAAAGAAATAACCGATTTGGATTTTGGTTGGGAAGACGGCAACAACTATGATTGTGCAAGTGATAAAGACTATAATGCGTTTTATAGTTATGTAAACAAAGATTGGCACGAAAATACAACAATAACAAATGACGGGGAAACTTATAATTGGAACGGTTGGAAACTAAGTTATATTAAAGAAAGACCTTTACATAGGTTTTAAATAACTAAAAATAAAACAATAAATAACCCGCTAATTAAAGCGGGTTATTTTATTTTATGAATAAAGATAGGCCTATTTAATACAAACAGGGTAGTTTTTTCTAAACAGGCCTTTACCCAATATATAGTGTTAAAATTAGTATAGACAAAATGGGGCTATATTATTGATGAAAATATTGAAAAAATAATAAAAAAGCGTCAAGACATTAAGCATAATGAAGAACTTGGCAACAATTATTATCCAAGCGGTTGGAAACCTAAAGTTGAGTTTTCTAAAGAAACCAACACAGGCGAAGTTACGCATGTACAACCTTATGATGATAACTTTAAATACGATAGTTTATTAAAAGAGTGGGGCTTTGACCCCAAAGAATTTTACATTGCAGAAGATACAATACGCTTTAGTACATGGAACGCAATGGCTAAAGGTGGCGTTGTTGTTGATATGTACGCTTTTAAATCAATTATTAAACGCAAAAACCCGCATCACGATAAATTATTTAAACAACTTGAAAGTGAAATAAGAAAAAAGAAACCTGTAAAGATAAAAAAAACTAAAGGTGACACGGCATATATGTTGTTTATGAGCGATTGGCAATTAGGAAAAAAAGATTATGGAAGTATAAATACAGTTAAACATATTAGGCAGGCAATAGAAAAAGCAAAAGTAAATATTAAAAACATTAATAAAACAGATGCACAAATAGATGAAATTTATTTAATTGGGCTTGGAGATTTAATTGAGGGGTGTTTTGGCTTTTACGACCACCAACCGTTTAACATTGAAATAACAAAAACAGAACAAGAACACTTAGTAAGGGTAATGATTTTAGAAATAATAGACGGGTTATTATCTTTAGCACCAAAAATTATATTAGGTGGTGTTGCGGGCAATCACGGGGAAAACAGAACAGGCAAAGGAAGTGTTAGTACAACCCGTTTAGACAATAGCGATACTGCACAACTGCAAATAGTAGGGGAAATAATACAAGGCCGTGAAAGGTATAAGCATGTAAAAGTTGTAGTACCCGATGATTACCATTTAGTTTTAGAAATTAAAGGACAAAATGTAGCATTTACTCACGGACATTTCACTATGGGCGGTGGCGATGCTTGGAAGAAAATAGAAAATTGGTGGAAAGGACAAATGTACGGTTGGTTGCCAAGTGGTAGTGCAGAAATACTTGTAACAGGACATTATCATCATTTTAGAGCAGTAGAGCAAAGAGGCCGTACTTGGTTTCAAGTACCTGCTTTAGATGACAGTTTAGACTTTCAAGCAAGGTCGGGTTACGCTACACAACGGGGCGTGTTAACTTTTACCATAGATAAAAACGGTTGGTCTAATTTACAGATACTTTGATATAGCATAATTCAATATGGTATGCAACTTAAAATAAAAATAAAGTAATATTTTTTTTAAATAACTTGCTCTTATGTTTCAATATGGTATTGTTATATCAATACTTTAAGTAGAAAAGGAAACCTAGACGACTTAAAAAAGGGAACTAGGTAAGCGAGAAGTAGAGGAGGCTAAAGAGGAGGCGAAAGCCGATTTTATACCCGCTGAAAATTAAAAACTTAAACAAAGGTTTAACTAAAGGTAGTTAGTAGCTGAAACTTTGCCAACACTAACAGTAAGCCAACATAGATGTAGAACAGACGAAAAACTCTTAGGGGTTTGGGGTCATCATGATAGGGTATTGGATTGACGCAACATATTAACTACCTTTAACTAAACCTTTGTAAA
>VTLG01012899.1_pt1 | contig 35487 bp, 51 predicted proteins | sample 4694571 | NCBI WGS metagenome assembly VTLG01 (sample SAMN12604809, study PRJNA352737) | marine metagenome | biome: ENVO:00000447; feature: ENVO:00000209|ENVO:00000569|ENVO:01000036; material: ENVO:00002151; isolation source: viral sequences binned using virsorter ...
CTACTATCATAATTTTTTTTTCAAAAGGATGCAGAAAATGAACCCATTATACGCCATAGGAATTATAGAAAGTATAAGAATAATTTCTCAAAGTAATTTAGGTAAAACAGTAAAAAATAAAATCGGATTAGAGTCAGATTCTAAAATACACAAAAAATTAGATTCCCTAGAAGCTAGGATGTGGGAATTAGAGCAAATGATTCACAAATTATGCACAATAAAAGGAGGTAAAAATGAATAAACTATTATTCTCAATTAAACAAATGTGGGAGCAAATAAAACCACAACCTGCACAATACGTCATAACCAAAGACATTAACGACTACTGGTTTGTTGTATTACTTAAAGGATCAATAAAACAACAAATAGGCCCAAGATTTAAAGGTCGTGGTGATGTTTTAAGATTTTACGAAGATATAATAGCAAAGGAGGCATACTATGAGTGACGAATTTACCGAAGAAGATCAATTTATTGACCAGGTTGCAAGTAATGTTGTTAACGCTGTTGACGATTTGGCTAGTGTTGTCCACAGTGAAGACGCAGGCAGAATAATCAACGAACTCAATAGGTTACAGATTGTTCATGAAAGATTAGATTTAATTCTACAAGATCTTCAAGAAGCAAAAGACCACTATGAAAGCCAAGCAGAGTATTGGGCTACACAAACGGGAGATTAAAAATGATTACCGCAGGAATATTAACAGCATTAGGTTTTCTAGTGCTGTTTTGGAAATTAGGTTTTAGGAAATTCAAACTTTTGGAAGTTCCTATAGATCTAGGAGTAACAGCAGTAATGGCATTATTATTCTGGGGTACTTTTAGTGGAATGATGACCGCGATTGTTGGTGGTTTAGTATTTTCTCTATTGTTTCGAGTGGCAGTAAGATCATGACTGTCACTCTTTTAGTATCATTATGCTACGTAATGAGTGGCATTAAATCGTTAGAAACAGACTTTGAAAAAGTAAATCTTTTGTGGTGTGTTCCTATGAATACGGATTTTATGGCAGAACCGTATCATGGAAAATGCTGGAAAGATTACATATGCAAAACAGCAACATTTCGTTTACCAGACGTAAAACCAGAGGAGATTAAAAATGGAATACGGACAATTAGTAACTAACTGGTCAGATTTTTTACCAGCCTGGCGTTTACCGCCAAATTTAAGATTTGAAACAGAACTAAGAGACACAGAAATCCCTGTAACAAAAAAACTTGTGAAAAGATATTCTGACGGAACATCTCACATAGGCGCATACGTAGGATCAAATCAAGGAGTAAAATCCCACGATGAATTTTTTGGTGAAGTTATTAAAAGTCTTTTAGTAAAATTTAACCAAGAAGATCGCATGAAAACAGAAATAAAATGGAGCAGTTGTTACAACGATTTATTTGTTGTTATGGATATGAGATTCCCAACCGTATGCAATAAGTTTACTTGGCAAGATCAGAATTGGGAGAAATCACTTCGATTGATTATCGTAAGATCTATTAACGGAAAAGCCTCTACAAGTGCTTTTTTCGGAGATATAGATTGGTTTTGTATGAACACGTTAATCAGTGGAAACTTTCAAAGTATCAGAGAAAGAAACACAACAAATTTTAACCCTATTAGTTTTGCAAATAAAATACCAGAACTAAAAAATAAGTTTTTAGAAAATGCTTTTATTGAGCAGGAATACACTAAAATACCTGTTAAAGATCAAGCACTTAACAGACTTTTTAACGATTTCTTTCCTGACGAAACAAACGATAAAGGAGAACAAAAAAAGAATCTCAAGAAAAAAGAATTTTTTGATCTTTACGATGCCGAATCAAAAGAAAGAGGCGAAACATTGTATTCGGTGATGTCTACTTTCTCACGCTATTCAGCACACAAACCTTTACGTAACACCAAAAGCACTCAGAAATGGACTACAAAAGCCTTTAGAGATCATCAAAGAGAAATAGAAGTACAAAAAATGATGGCAAGTACACAATGGTATGATTTTTTACAATATCATTCAGCACCCATCTACCAACATTAAGCAATTATTAGAAGGAGATAACTAATGGGTAGATATTACAATGGTGATATTGAAGGCAAATTTTGGTTTGGTGTTCAACGTAGTAATGATGCAGATTTTTTTGGTATAAAAGGTGAAGCAAATTTTTTGTCGTATTATTTTTATAAAGATGATTTAGAAAACATAAAAAAAGGTATAGAAACCTGTTTTGAAGAATTAGGTTTGTACCATATGCGTTTGAAAAACTATTTTGAACAAAATAATGGTTACAATCCTACAAAATTAGCTGAACATTTAAAAATATCAGAAGAAAATTTAACAGAGTATTTAAAATGGTATGCTAGATTAGAATTAGGTCAAAAAATTCATTCATGTGTTGAACAAACAGGTGAATGTAGTTTTGAAGCAGAACAATAAAAAAAGACCCCAGGAAGTTTGCAAACTGGGGTCTAAGATTTATACTAAACAGAGGATTGTATGAAATATTACTGCATTGCAGTAGTGTTTACTATACACCTAAAATTGTGAAAAGAAAGGCCCATTTTGCTCTAATTTGAGTCCAGGCCTATTTTTACTGCCAATATTGACATAAGTAGTGTATCTGCTTTCTGTCATTTCTAACCAAGCATCTGATTTAAACTTTTCTCTGTTTAAATTAAAGACCATATCAAACGCTAACAACATACCTTCGCCTCCGCGTGTGTTGTTTTCTTGGTTGAGTTGTGCTGCAACAATGCACCAAATTTGTCGTTGTCGCACTAATCCAGCCATAGATTGCGCTACGTATTCAAGGTGTTCTGTTCTATTTTGACTTGTTCCTTTTATAAGTTGTAAATAGTCAACAATAACGCCTTGAATACCAATATCATCAACGGCCTTATGTATAAGCCGTTCTAATTCTGTTAAAGTTATTCCTGATGCGTTAGCGTAATGCACGTTATCAGGAGCGTTTTTAAGATAATTGTTAATTTCATCGGCACTAATATTGCCATCCATGAAAGATATACTATTTTTATTTAAAGCTCTGGCTAATTGTCTATGTTCTAATTCTTGGTCATTCATTTCTGCGGTAATCCATAAATGTTTGGTTCCAAGAATATTAAGATTGTAGGATATAGTTCCTAGTAAAATAGTCTTGCCTACTTTCTTACGTGCTTGTAATCCGTATGCTTTACCAGCGTATAAACCACCACCCATAGCTTTATCTAGTTTTGATAAACCTGTTGAATCGCAACGACCAGGATCTTCCAGATGTTGCAAAACAGACGTAATAGCTGTTTTACGATTACGAAATTTAATCATATCGTTTCTGGAGCAAGATCTTGATTAGTAGATGATTCAACGTATTTCTGTAATTCCTCGTCTTTCCATCGTTCTTGATTGAGCCAAGTAGCAGGATGAGGAATATACTGTTTTTCAGTATTTTTTTCTTGTACGAGTTCGGAATATTTCTTAACAGCGTTAATAATAACATAAGGGTGTGTTCCTCTTTTTATAGCGTTAGTAAAAGATCGTTCAGCAGCTCTACGTGCTTGTTTACGTGGATATTGTTCATAGAAATCATTGAATTGTTTAGTAAAATCACAATCATCAGGATTTGTATCTTCTGGTTCGATAAAAAATTCAGTTCTATCTTCAAGTAATTTTTTATATCTATAAAATGAACGAGAAGAAATATTTAATTTTTCACAAGCTATTTTATAGTTTAACGAACAGATAGGTACGTTTTTAGAATACGCGTATATTAATAAACGAAAGGCTCCATCACTAATATCAGAAATACAAGCCGTATATAATTTATTGTTCTTCTTCATCAAAATTATCCAATGCTTTAGTTTCGATAAAATAACGATAAATCCAGAAAGCATCCGCTGCATGACTGGAATCTATCTGTTTCTTTAAAGAAGGTGTATGAGCATAGTTAATTGCAGACTGTATCATTTCTTCTTTAGTAGCATTACCTTTGCCCGTTGCTACTTTTTTTATCCAAGAAGGATGAACAGGCCAAACAGCTTTGCAGGTATAGCTATGAGCTGCAATAAGATGTATAATGCCAATCATTCCATATTGCATACGGGCTGCGTTATGAGAACGAACAAAAGGCTCTTCGTAAACTACGTGTTCTACACCATCAGCCATTACTATGCCGTGGGCATAGAAAGCATCATATACGTCAGTTTTCTCTTTTTGACCGCAATGTAAGGAATATATTTCAAAATCATCGTTACCTCCATAAGATCCTATTAACCAAGCAGATTCTCTGCCTGGATCAATACATAGTATTTTTGTCATTTTTAGTCCGTTTAATATAAATTAGTAGAAAACTACTAATAAAATATGATATAATATAAGAGATTTATACATAAACAAAGAGGAAAATTTATTATGAATACAAAAAAACATAATGAATCTGCCAAAGCAGACGGCAGAAACATATACGAACGTCTTTCTGACGCTACAAAAGAAATACCTACAGTTGTTAAAACTAAAAATAAAGGGATGCCTTTTAAAACAGTTAGCCATGATGATGTGCTAGAGGCCGTTAGAGGCCCTCTGCTACGTAACGGTGTTATTGCAATACCTTCTAAATTAGAATTTACACAAGACGGCAATCGGTCTCAGGCTATTATGAATATTCGGTTTCAAAATATTTATGACAAAGATGACTACCAAGTGGTTCCGTCTGTCGGTCAAGGTATTGGTAATGACGATAAAGGCCCAGGTAAGGCAATGAGTTACGCGTTTAAATACGCTTTACTAAAAACATTAGCTATTAAGACGGGTGATGACGCTGACAATGAGCATACAGAAGATAAGTTTATCAACAAAGATGCTGATGCAGCTAAGAAACGTATCGAAATGCAAATACAATCCATAGAAACAGAGGAGGATTTAAAAGAATTTAGAGCAAATAACAAATTAAAAGAAGATTTAAAAACTGTGCATCAATCTAATCCCAAGATAGCGGATCAGCTTAAACAAGCAGTTAAAGATATTCAATTAACCAAATAATCAGGGGAATATATTATGATTATATCAAATGTTGTAGGAAACCTTGGCAAAGATGCCGAGTTAAAAAATATGGATAACACATCAGTAACTAACTTTTCTATTGCTACAAGAGATTACAATTATAAAACTAAAGAAAAAGAGACCGCTTGGGTTGATTGTAGTTTGTGGGGAAAACGTGGTGAATCCTTAGTCAATTTACTTAAAAAAGGAACAAAAGTTGCTGTTAATGGTAGACTTTCTATAGAATCTTACACATCACGTAACGATGGTGAAGTAAGATTTAGTATCAAGATGAATGTAGATCATATAGAATTATGTAGTAGTAAATCAGATAATTCTGAGGATGTTCCTTGGGATGACTAAACCTTTCTGGCTCGAAGGGTGACTAGACCTTTCTGATCTTCCGAGGTCTAGTCTATACTGGGGTAGGTTTTTTTTCCTTTTCTGCCTACCCCTTTTTTTTAACGAAGCAATAAAGAGAGGAGCTATGTTCGGATTATACGCAAAGAGATTATACGAATTAGGTTGGAATATTATTCCCGTTCACGGAAAGAAACCCATAATACCTTACTGGTCGCAGTATTCTGATATTCCGCCTTCTAAATATGAAATACAAAGATGGATTAACAAACATTCCAATGAAAACATTGGTGTTGTTTTAGGAGGTCTCAGCGATATTATCGCGTTAGATATTGATATTAGTGAAGAGTCTTTATGTAACGATATTAAAAACCTTGCCGAAGAGATTTTTGAAAAAAGTCCTGTTACACGATACGGCAGGTATCCTAGATGTGTCCTTCTTTATAGAGGATCTTATATAAAAACCAGTGTTGGCCCAGTAGAATTTTTAAGCACTGGCAGGCAAGTGGTTATATTTGGTAAACATCCGATAACTAAAAAAGATTACTACTACGAAGATTTCTCTCCTTTAGAAGTAGAAATAGATGATTTACCTTTAATACGTAACAAACAAGCCGATAAGTTTAAAGAATTAGTTAAGGAGTACTTACCTAAATATCATAAAAATGGTAACGGTCAGTTTCCTGCGGACACGGATTACTTTAACGCTTTAAAGGATTCCCGTAAGGCAAAGTCAGCACACGAAAGACGTATAATTATATGCCAGCAACTACAAGGAGCTGAACCAGGTAATTTGCATAACACTTTAGTTTCTTGTGTTGCAGCGTTAGCAAAAGATGGCTGTTCAGCTGAAAAAATAAAACAATTGGTGGAGTATAATTTTAACGCACCAAAATCTGGCCCGTACAGTGATGATTGGAGATCATTGGACAATTTGATTGCAAAAACTATTAAAAAGTTTGGAAACAAGAATGACATACAAAGAACATAATAAAATAGGTGGAACAGCTGCTAACGTAATTGCTCACGGCAAGGTTTACGATACAGACGTAATAGATTTATGGAGACAGTTTACAGGTCGTGTTTCTAAACCTGACTTGTCGGATCTTCTTCCTGTTCGTATTGGTCAAGCCACAGAAAAAACCAACGCAGAATGGTTAGCAAAAGTACGGGATGTTACTGTTGATACGGAGTCTGCAACAGATCAGCTATACACTCATAGCAACGGTTTTATGATTGCTCAAATAGATGGCCTTGTTCACGAAGAAGGCGAGATAGGTTTATTTGAAGCCAAGCATACCGCTATGCATAAGAAGATGAGCGATTTGCTTGACTTGTATTATCCGCAGATTCAACACTATATGTCAGTAATGGCACTCCCATGGGCATATCTGTCAGTATTCTTTGGCAACTCTAAGCACGATTACGAGAAGATTTACGCTGATCCTGTTTACACAGAAGCCTTAATTAAAAAAGAGAAACGCTTTTGGGATTGTGTTCAAGAAGATATAGAACCCATTATTGGAAAACCTATTAAACCTAAAAAAGAAGATTTTAGTCGGTACACAAAAAAAGTAAATTTTTCACAAAATAATCGTTTTGTAGAACTTGAAGAAAGATACAATATCACTATAAAAGACCACAGAGAACATGAAGATATTACAAAAGAATTAAAAGAAATGATGCCCGATAAATCAAAAGAAATATACGGAAAAAGAATCCGTGTTACCCGTGACAAGAGAGGAGCGAAAAGAATTTGTCTAGTCAAAGAGAAAAACAGCTCCTAGCGTACTGGGCAGCTAGCGGTTTAGTAAGATCGCCTAAAGCATTTGATATAATGACACCCACAGATAAAGGAAGGCTTATTAGAAGTATCAAAAGATTGTCTCGTTCTAGCTGGCAAAGAATGTCTTTAAAAGCAATAAAGCTATCTGCCGAGTTCGAAGAGAAGAGAAACAGAAGAAAAAAGAGGCCGTAAATGGACGAGAAAGCACGCTTTAACACCGAGACACATCAGACAAAGGAAAATGGCATAAAAGGCTCTGAGAGGGCTTATATGGACAAATACGAAGAAAAGGACTTTAAATCAGCCTTGCTAGATACAGCAAAGTCCTTGATTGCAGGAGAAAGAGCCAGGCAGCATGGAAATATTCGGAAAATCTTTCCTTATGTGGCAAAATTGTGGTCAGCCTATCTTTCTGAAAAACTAAAAGAAGATGTGGTAATAGAGGCATACCAAGTTCCTCTTATGCTGGATCTGCTAAAAGTAGGCCGTGTAGAATTTGGTGAGTACAATGTAGACGACCATCAGGACAGTATAGGATACAAAGCAATAAGCGGAGAGCTTCATACACTTTTCAAAAAAAATCCGTTAAACAAAATAAAGAAATAAGCACTAAATGCATATGATTGATTATAAGAACCTAGAAAAGTTACATTTTGCTGTTCTTGAAGCAATCAATGGTAATACTCAAGAACTTCCTGCTGCTTTAAATATAGTCGAGCAGTTGAAATCGTATCCTTTAGTGCCGACTATAAAAACAAATTGGTGTTCTTTTTACGAAACAAGGAGGCAGATATGACCAAAACAAAAAAAGACAAAGCAAAACCTAAGAAAGACATATCTTACGTACCCGATGAATCAGGACATATGGTTGAGTGGGTAGGAGATCATCCTATTGGTGTTGTTTCCACAGAGGAAGAGGAAACCAAAAATTTAGGCGGTTAGAGATTTTTAGCCATTACTTTTAGAAGCAAGACTATCCCAATCAACATTAGCAACATAAGGAACATCACCATATACACTGGCGGTTTCGCCATCGCAGCAATCCGCTACAGGATTCTTACAAGAAGGGCATTGGTAATGAGAATTAATAATCTCTAATCTTGTCCATTGACCACACCAAGGACAATCTATAGCTGGCATATCCATATTATTCAGCCTTTCTAATTTCATAATGAGGAAGATCGTGAAAATTCTGATCCTCGAATAATCGGTTGGAGTTCCAATCTCCACCCCAACGTAACGGTATTCCCATTTCTTCCGCTACTCCCTGGACAAAACCAGCAAAATGGTAAAACTGTTTTGTATCTTCCCAATCCACAGGGTAAGGAATAACATCCGCTGCTAAAGAAGGTTGCCTGTTATGCTTAGACTTTGGGTACTTTAAAGTCGATTTACCAGAATGAAAAGCTGCGTCTTGCTCTTCTTTGCCACGATAACCTTCTATTACAGAGCAATCATACGATTGTATAACTTTATTAAATACTTTCTGTAAATCAGGGTGACATTCCCCTAGATTTGCTTTTGATTTAGCTCCAAAAGTAGGCATATTACTTTCCTAGATACTTTACTTTCTTGTCGTTAATAGATTTCTTAATTCTATCTATTAAATCTTTAGGCATAAGTATCAGTTTTTTTATCGCTGTTGTGATTCTCTTTATTAAATCTTTGATCTTGTTCATTATAATTCATTTCTCCATCAGTATGATGCCATACTGGGCCAGTTTTCATTACTTTAGTTGCGTTAGTATTCTTTGCCTTGTAAGGCATAGTCATCTTTTGACCAGTGGAAGTTACAGCATAAGGCATTTTATTCTCCTATTATAAGTCAATATATTCTCCTCGAAATGCTACTTTATTATGACCTAAAACAAAAGCTAATTCGGGAGGTAATAACTCACCATCCTTTATGGTAAGTATGCAAAAAGCTGATCTCCAGTTTCTCGGATTATCTTCCATATAATCGGTAAACTGTAAACCATACACATCCGCAAGTGTACCACAATCAACACCCCAACGTGTACCGTTATAATCAGTCCAAGGTGTTACTTTAGCGCTGTGCAAATGTCCAGTAATAATTGTTTTGCCAGAGGAAACTGTGTTGTTATGTGTTGCGTGAATACCACCTTTAAACCTATGTTTGACTATGATGCTATCGTTAATCCACACACTCCAACTTGGTTGCCAATAAGGAAAATGATCTTTTAAATGCACCCCCTTAATCTTAGCATACTCAGGAGCAATATTCGCAAGCCTGGTTTCAAAACGAGCATCATGATTACCCAATGTCCAAAATAAATCCGCGTTAGGTATCTCTGCTTCTATTTCAGCAAGTCTTTCCTTACACACTTCTATTTCATCTACAAGTGTCGGTTTGTGTTCCCAACCAATAGAAGCGTGGCGACTTATAGTGGCACCGTCTAAAACATCACCATTTAAAATAACACATTTGGGCTTGTACTTATTAATTAGTTTAACAAAAGCTCTATGAGCAGTACTGACATAGTTAGGCCAGTAATGAGCATCGCTGCCTATAAAAATATAACCATCTCTTAGTTTGTATTCTAACCTACCTGATATTTCTGTAGGTTGTATATTGTAATTTGATGAGGGAGGTAAAAGTTGTGTGTTTAATCTTCTTTCTACGTCTCTTCTTTTTTTATATACTTGACGAACATCTGATTGTAAGTATCTTGATAACTCAGCTGCTCCCTTTTGAGTAAAAAGATCAGCAAATTCTTCATCTGAAAGAGCAGATAAAGAAGTCATAATTAGTTTTTTCTAGAACGGTTCCTAGATTTTGAAACAAGACTCAGATTACTTCTTTTGTTGTTTCTAGGATTACCATCTTTATGATGAACATCTTTGCCGCTAACATTCGTTCCATTTTTTTTTAATTTATTTCGTGCAGCATTTCTTCCAGCACGATTTTTCTTTTGTGCAGTTGTACTATGGTAATTATCGTATTCTTTTCTATAGTTACGAGTCATACATGCCTCCTGTGGATAACATTGGCAGAATTAAAGGTCTTTGTCAAATTTCCAAAGCCTTTCCCATCCGTAACCAAAAGCTACGGGCATTAAATTTCCTGTCTCTTTAGTAAAATAATACAACCGCCAATTGCCATCCCCATCAAAATTAACCGTAACCACATCACCCGTGTAAGTTTCTCCCACTGACTTATTGTAACCCTGTACCCAGTTTGATCCAGTAAGAGGCATACACAAAGCTGTCGGGTTAGATTTAGGACTTATAAGCAACGACCAGCTTCCATTAGTGCCAACTGTAAAAACAAACAGCATTGCACTTTCTTCATCTATTCCACGTTCTGTTTCTCTTTCAGCAAACTTTTTTTCCACACTCTCAATCATTTCTGTGCTAGGCCCACATATCATTTTTTGAGAATAAGCTGGATAAAAACTCCAACAAATAAGAAAAATTATAGAAAACGTAATAGTGAGAATTACTTTTTTAATTTCTTCAGACATTATTTTCTTCTAAAAAATTTGGTGGCAGCTCTTACCCCAAAGCTACTTGCTACGATTACACCTAAAGAGTATTGATACCATTCAGGCATTTGTTCTAATACTGTAAAACCATTTAAGACTACCAACTCCATGCCAGGAACAAAAGCTAGGATTAGTGGAACCGAAAATAAAATTACGAGCCACTCGTCTTTCCAGGAGTTTCTTGCTCCACGTATAGCTTCAAGATCCCAGTCTATTTCACCAGTGGCTTGTTTTTCCATAACAGTAGCTCTTGCTTTAGCTTCTGCTACTTTCATTTCTGTGTTAGCTTTGGTTCTTTCTAATCGACCTTGTAGAAAAGTTCCTGCTAAATTAGCAATAGGGCCTATTAAGCCACCAATCATTTTTTCTTACCTATGTTTGCAAATCCAAAATAAGCACCAACCATAGCACTTAAAGATCCATACATCATCATAATAATAGATTCAGCAGGTTTTATTCTGTCAGGCCAAATCAAAACAACAACAGTAACTATTGCCATCACGACTAAAGCAGACCAAGCCATATAACGTCTGTTCTTTTGCCACATTTCTTTATTAGGTACATCACTCATGGGTATCTCCATTCTTTCCTATATCAGCAAGCTCATCCTCTAGTCTTTCTCTTCTTTCGGAGCGTGTACGATATTTTGCTCTTTTAGGGTTAATTTGCCATACAGCTCTTGCCGTTACATCATGGTCGTACACTTCTTCCGCAAGTAATCTTACACGATCTATAAGCCTAACCACCATTGTTTTTATTTGGTTTATTTCAGCTCTTGTGTTGTGTGCTTCTTCTTCCAGATTTGCTTCTAAATTTTCAATAGCTTTAACAGTATCTAATTTTATCTGCTCTATATTAGCCATGCGATCTTTGGCTTGATCGCCAACTAATTGATTAAAGAATTTAAAAAGATAAGTTCCTAGTTTATATAAAATAAGAATTGCTAATAAAGCAATAACTATTGGAAAACCTAATTCAGAAACAGCGTTAGTTAAACCTTTACTGATCTCCATCTAATACTATTCCCATAACTAAGCAATTACTCAACCCAAGTTTGAGTTATCCTTCACCTGCTGCTACTCTAGCTGCCCTATCTTTGTAACCGTCTCTTGCGATCAAGGCTTTACATAAAGCAACATTGGTTGCTGGCATAGTTTCTACCGAAGGGTCAGCCTTCAGAACTTCTGTGGCTTCAGCAGCCATGCGTTTCGTGCAGTTGTTAATTTTTCCTGTAACCGCTGCTTGAACCCAGTCGTTAATATCTAGCAAATCGTGTTTCAGAATTGCTTGGTTGTCATCGTTAATTGTTACAGTAATTGTTAGATCGGCCATATTTTTTCTCCTTTAAGAAAGTCTATTTCAACTTAGCCTAATAAATATCCAGAAAATACAGATGTTGTTCCTATATCTGTTTGCGCTGTTCCACCACTTTGATAAATTGACACATAACAAGTATCAGACGCATCCATATCGACAACATGGGATACGTTCAAAGTCCAAAACCCATCAGTATCTAAACCACCAGAGTTAATGACGTTAGCATAATCCCTATTAGATGTTCTCAAATATATTTGATAATAAGCCGCACCTTCATCAAATGCAGACAAGTATAAACTGGTATCAACAAAATATTTTCCTGTCACTGGAGCAGTAAAGGTATTTGAGGCAAAATCTGCGTTATTATCAAACCGCTCAGTATCAAAAGTAACTGTGACAAGGGTGTTAATAGCTACATTATCTTGAGAACCAGACTTTTGAACTAAAAAAGCTGGTTGTAATGGTTTTGTGATAACACCATTCGTATCAAACGTCATATGGGCTGTTGTGCCGTGAGCGTTGCCTTTACCAATTTCTAGTGTGTCCGTTCCATCGTCAATGCCGATACGGAAGTCTAGGGCGTGCCCGTCAAAGACTATTTTTGTATCTTCTTCAGAGCCATCCCCCACTGTTGTTGAGGCTGCAACAGTAGATGCTGCTCCTCCAGCAGCAGCAGCTTTTACCAATCCAGAAGATCGACCTAAGTTGTCTATTATTTTTCCTGACATTGTTATCTACCTTGTTTGATCGAGATATGAAACTGTGATGTCTACGTTAGCGGAACTTGCTGTTGCGGCACAAAGATGGTCTGTATCTTCTATTACAAATTTGTCATTAAAAACAAAGGTTTCATTCGCGCCTACAGCTTGATCGGAAAGCAATTCGTAATCTGTACCTCCGCCTCCGTCATCAATATACAAATCTACTGTTTCGGCAGCACCAGCTGTTTCTGTTATAATAATACTTATAATTGTATAGGTGTGTCCGCTTACTCCGTTAAGTAGCACGCTTTCTGAGTTTGATACTCCAGCAGTTAACGATACTTTTAATAATTCACTTGCCATTTTTGTCTCCTAAATTAAAAACCTAAAACTAATGCTTTTCCTGTACTGGTAAATCTATCTGTTGGAAGAGTATCTGTTACACCTGTTCCACCATTTGCAACAGGTAATGTACCAGTTACTTCAGCAGTAAGGTCAACACCACCTGATTTAATTGTGATTACACCAGAACTAGCAGCAAAATTATCACTTGAAAAACTTGCAATACCTTTTGCAGAAGTAGAAGCATCACTAACCGCTACTGTAGCCGTACCTGAACTGTACCCTACACTAACTGGAGATGTTCCTGCAACAATAACAACTCCTTTATTACTAGCACCTGAATCTTCACCAGCAAAAGTCACTGTGTCGGTGCCAGCGGTTGTAGTTATAGTCATACCTTCGCCGGCAGCAAAAGTAAGGCTATCTGTAGCCGAATCCGCTACAACATCATCTTGCCCTGAGACAGATATAGTTTTAAACACGTTACTAGCATCTGACCCTTGATCTCCAGTTCTAGTAAAATGTAGCACTACATTATCAGTATCACTAAAACTACCTGTTCCTGTAACATAAGTTAATGCTAATTTAGAATAACCCGATGCATCAGTAGAAGCTCCTGTAATATTCCAAATAGCATAGACGCTGCTAGTACCTCGTTTGCTCATTTTAATAGTGCCACGCAACGAAGTTGTAGTAGAGTCATCCCAGCTTAACACTAACGCTTCTATATCAGCACCATCGGCATCTGCGTCATCTATATAGGCAGCTGTGGCACTAGACAGAGTTCCATTATTAAAACGTATTACACCAGACCCAGGATCACTGTCTGTAGTAGTTGTGCTGTATGTTAGATTAATGCCGTCTGAAGAAGCATTACCTGTTCTAGTAAAATGAATATCTAAGTTATCGCCAGCAGTATACGTTCCGTTAGATAGCACGTGAGTAACAGGTACTTTAGAATAACCACTAGCATTTACGACAGCTCCGCTTACTTTATATATAGCAAAAGTAGAAGGTGTGCCTCTTTTTGTTATTTTGACGTAACCTTTATTAGTTGAATCTGTCGATTCATCCCAAGATTGTATAAAGGATGAAACGGTTACACTATTCTGATCGGCATCATCAATATATAGTACCGTTACACTGCCAACAGTTCCGTGGTTAAATGCTATTTCACCTGCACCTGGATCTGCGTCAGATGTTCCGTTATCCCATTTAAAATACAATCCAGACTGTGCAACATTACCAGATGGTGAAAAACTCATAGAAACTTCAGCATTATTACTAATACTTGTGCTACCAGCTACATACGTTACATTTACTTTAGTATAGCCAGAAGCGTCAGTAAGACCTGTAACTTTGTATATTACTAATGGACTAGCAGGGTTAGGATTGCCAGCAATAGTAAGATACCCAGTTACACTAGAATCCGAATCATCCCATGTTGCTATCCAAGCACTTATGTCAGTTGTGCCATCTGAGTCATCAATATAGGCAATCGTGGCACTATTTAGGCCTGTGTTATTAAATCGTATAAAGCCAGCTCCAGGATCAGAATCAGTAGTTGTGGTGCTGTATTGCATAGATACACCACCCATCATACCCGTGTTACCCACAGGAAGTCCTAAAGCTAATGCTAATGCTCCTGTTTCATCATTAAACGTAACCGACCCTGTAGCACTTTGAGAAGCTCCTGAACTTACAGCAACAGTGCTTGTTGAAGCAGAAACGGTGCTTACTCTACCTGTGGTTGCTTCTATACTTAATCCATCAGACGCAATACCTAATAACTTACCATCGTTTATAGTAGGATCAGGCATTGTAGCCGAAACAGTATCGGGAGCTGAAACAGGCAAGACTAGAGATCTATTGCTATCTCTTTGTAATTGCTGTGTTAACATAGTTAATTTGTCTAATGCTGATTCATGGGTATCAGCAGGAAACGCATCATTTTCAATATAATCAACAGCCTGTGTGTAAGGAACTTCTCTAGTAATAACAAGGGTTTCTGATGATGTAGGAGGAGTACCCATTACAACATTGCCACCACTTGCTGATCCAGCGCCAGAAACAGTATAATGGGTGGTAATAGTTTTTAGTGCACTAGCTCCAGTAGCCGTTGTAACGACATAAACCTTTAAATCAGAATCTTGTATAATCTTGAAATCATAAGCAAATGTATCAGTAGATCCATTTCCTGTGTATTCCTTACGAGCCGTTGTGGTTGTTATAGTCATAGTACACCTTTATATCTATTTCTTGTAAATATGTCTAATATTTTAGGGTTTTGCTTTATCAAAAATATCCGCGAACGTAAAATGATTTAAAAGTGGAAATACAAAATGATTTCCAGCAGGTATTAATTTATCCCACTCTTGTTTTGCAGCTCTTTCAGCAGTTGATACAATAGGAGCTACTTGACCACCTAAATACGAAAAATTACCTTCTAATATAGCCTCTAAAGCCGTATTACTCATACTAATTAAAGGCACTATACCAGAATGATCTATACCTCTTTTAATAAATTCTAAAGTATCTTTAGACTCGCCTCTTCGCATATCTTGTATAACGCCACCTAGAAATATCATCATTCCTATACCCATAAGAGTATTCATGTCTTTGTATTGTAAAGATGGAGCCATAACTCTATTTGACGCACCAAAAGCAAAAGATTTATATTGTCCAACAAATCTTCCCCATGAACTATGAATCCATTTGGGTTGATCGCCAGCACCAGGAGTAACTATGTATTCATCGACTGTTTTCTTTAAAGTTGCTCTAAATCTTTCTTGAACTTTTTTGACATTTTGATCTAAAAATCTAGTAGCTTCTAATTCGTCTAAAGCTAGTTTATTAATTAAATTTTCATAATCAGCTTTGGTTTGTTTATTTTTTTGTAGTACTTTAGTATGTAGTATTTCGTGATTTTTAACAAAATTGTATAGATCTTCTGGCGTTTGTATGGAATCTTCAGGTAAGGGCTTAATACCTTTTACTTTTGGTTTTGTCCATGCTTTTTCTTTAAACATAGTTGTTTTAATATAATCTTCGTCTAAATGAATAGTTTTAGTTTTTTTATTATAAAATGCAGGTATATACCTTCCTTCTTCGGTTCTACCAGCACCTTTACCAATATTAAATGTAACACCTTCTGCTGGTTGTATATCTTTAACAGCTGCTTTCCAATTCTGTGTATTGGGTAAAAATACTCCTTGTACTTTTTCCCCATGCGCTGCATACAGCTCTGCGATTTGTTTAGCATCATTTTGATCTAAACCACTAGCTAACATACGCTCTTGTCTTTTTTTAGAAAGTTTCCCTGCCGACCATGCAATAGAATCTCTAATAATATTGTTGGATACTTGTATGCCTGTTGCTTGTTTTATAACAGCGTTCCAAGGAGATAAAAGATTAGCTATAAAAAATCCATTAGTTAAATGTCCTACTCCTGCTTCTAATTTTGTAAATCTTGGAGCTAATGGTTCTAAACCAAACAGTGCCATAGCTCTTGATTGTAAAACCATATCTAAAGCTGTACCAGCAAGTTTGGCTTCTTGTGCAGCCATTTTGTAATATTCCCAGTCTTTTAAAGCAAGTTTTATGTTTTGAAATAAACCTTTAAAACCATTTACGGATATAAATCTCCCTATATCGCTTACTGAACTTACTGCTGCTCCTCCTAGTGCAATTAAATTATTAAAATCTAATGCTAACCTTCCTGAACGACTTCCTATAGAGTAGGGGTTTTCTGCTAATCCATGAACACCACGCAAAATATCTCTCATATCTTCTAAATCTTTTATATTTTTTTCCATTCTTCGAGTAATTTGTATGCGTTTTTTTTCTGATTTAGTTTTTAGAATAAGAGCTTTTGCTTCATTTTTAATATTTTCAAAAACATTACGCATATCAACATGACCAAATTTTTGCGCTAACCGTATATCCATAGAAGCAATACGAGTGTATCTTCTGAGAATATCGTCAATATCTGTAATTAAAAAATCAGAAAATTCTTCATCATTAAGAATATTAATTTTTCTTGCAGAAAAAATACCCCTTGGCCCAGCAACAGCCATATTTTCTATAGCTTGACCACCATCGACAATAGATTTAACAGACTCTTTTATTTGTGCCTTGTTTGGCTTAGCCCAGTTTCTTGTTTGCCAATGTCGTAATTGATGTTCATAAATTTTTTCAACTAACTCATCCTGCCTTTCAAAAACAGCAAAAACATTCCACATTCTTGGAACATGATTAGGCATTAATTGCTCTCTTCTCAAAATACCAGCAGCTACCGCTCTTTCTCCAAATTCATCTAAAATTTTTCTAGCATTGATTACTTGTTCATCAATTTGAGCAATGCCACTTTTTGTATTATTTAGTAAATGTTTTGTTATTGTTCTTCTAAACTCTGGTAATGTCATATGTGTAACATTTTGACCAAAAAAACGCGCACTTGCATCTCGTATAGCAGAAGTAAACAGTAGTTCATCTTTTCCTGTCATCGCCATTCTATATGCTTGATACGATTTTGTTATACCACTTAAAAATTCTGCTAAATTTCCCATATCTTGCATATACAATGTTTCAACTGCATGGTCTGTTTTTATTCCATTGTAATTTTTTACTCTAATACCTGTTGTTTCCACTAAACTTTCTGCTGCTCTTCTTGCAGATGGAAACACAGATTGTAATGTTCTTACTCCTGGAAATATTTTATGTATTGTATCAACAAAACTATTTACTTTTATTTCTGGACTAGCATCATCAGTAACCTTGCCCCAAGGAGTTTCTAAGTCTTTCTTTCGTACTCCATGTTCCATTTGCTCGCCTACATCATCAAATGCTTTTTTAACATCACCTAAACCATCTATAGGATCATCAGTATAACTTACTTTTTTGGCGATTGGTTTGTAGAAAGATCCAATCAATGTTGTTAATCCTGTTGCCATCATAATTGTGGGTACAGATTCTTTCATTGGTTTGCCTGGTTGCGATTTATGCAATAGACCTTCACTTATAGATGCTTGCGCAAATCCAGATCTCATTCCTTGTATAGCTCCTCTATTTAATGCGAATCCAGGAATAAAAGGTATAGCATAAACTGTCGGATCAAAAACTACAGTAGAAATAATACCCATAGCATTTGCACCAAATCCTGATCTTTCTATAACTTGCCTATCTTTTTTTATTTGTTCATATCTATTTAGTAAAACTGTTGTTTGTTCAGCGGAATTACTCTGCGCAACTATATTATAATGCTCAGGCAATACTCTTTCATCTTCAAAAGGATTGTAATTTTCATCTGGTTTGAATTTATCAAAACCACCTGCTGCTAAATGCATAACATTAGAAACTACAGGATTATATATTCTTAAATTAGCACCTATTGTTTCTTTAAAAGATGGTTCTATTGGCATGGAAAAATCTTTGTACGTATTCCAATGGTACTTTTCTTTATATTCTTGTAATGTAATACCTTTATTAAAAGACATTATTTAGTTCCTGTTACTTTTTTTGCTATATCTTTTGTTAAATCAAAAGCTGCATCTTTAAATTTTTTTACAAAAAAATCACCATCAGATAATTTTTCTAAAGGAATAATTGGATAGACACCAGTAGGGCCAAAAAAACTAGTAAAAACTTTTGACCCTATAACTTCTCCTGCTTTTTTAATATTTGCATCAGCTTGATTAATAAATGTATTAGGGTCTCTTTTACGTTGTGCGCTTTGCAATGCTTCAAGATTTGCTATTTCGTATGGTAATGAATCAGGACTCCACCCTACAAATCTATCGTTAAGAATAAGCCAATTATTTTCTCCATTTATGTTTATTTTTATATTCCATTCTGGAACCTGAACAGTTTCCGTTTGTTTGCCATTAGGATCATGTCTACCAAATTCATTAACTTTTATTTCTTTGGTTATCATTTCTGGTTCAGATAATGTTATTAATTCATAATTAATAATTGGTATAAACTCATCTTTACTAAACCTTCTTAAATCAAAAGCCTGATTATCCACTCCATAAAATCCATAGCCGCCCATTTTGTCTCTATTTACATAATTTATTAATCCAGATTCTTCTCCAATCCTTCTTCCTTCAGCTTCGTCACCTATATCAATACCAATATTTTGTAAATCTTCTTTTGTTAATTCAATTAGGTTTTTAGCAAGATTGTGTATCAAATAATTAGAAGGGTATTTATCATTAATATTAGGTGTATAAAATCCATTTTTTTGTAAAATATTCTCTTTTCTATTGTATTCAAATTGGGTCAATATTTTACTCATAACAAGATCTGAAATATCCTCGAAGGATTTATTTTCATTTTCTGCTGCGTATTGACGAAATAAGAAGTCAAATTCTAGTGCAATTGAGTTTCTAACTCCTTCAGTTAATTCTGCTAAATTTGGCGCAAGCCAACCTAACTTAACTTTAGCAAGAGCTGTTGTTAATGGAAAATGTTTTTCATTAAATAATTTATTTATATCTCCTTTTCTTAAGTCCTTTACAAATTCAGTTATTTTTTCTGCTTGTTGTGATCTTTTTGAGTATGGATCAGGTGATACGTATTTATCTGTATATTTATATAAAAATTTTCCAAAAGTTAAAGGATTAGGTACACGGTCTTTGTGAACTATAGTGTTTACCATTGCCATTTCTTTATCACTAAAAGCCTGTGTAATACTGCGGTCTATTCTTCCTAGTTCTGATATAGCAAAAACTGCATTAGCTCTTCTTGTATGATCTGCATCTGTGTCACCTGTATTGTTTAAAGATTCTCTTAAAACATCTATAGCGGTAGTCTTTCCTAAAGAACCGTATTTTTGTACTAAAGATTGAGCAACAAAAAAACCTACATCTAGATTGCCATTTTCATTAAACATTCTAGCAATCATAAAATCATTTAAATTTGTGTTAGCTAATTGACCTCTAAGAGCTTCAGCAGGTTCTTTGCCAATAATAGGAGTTAAGCCTTTAATTGTTTCTTGCTCGTTTTCAACTGTTATGTTTGTATGTAAAGATTTCATAATTGCCTGTTTACTAGTTTCGCTATAAGCATTTCTTTTACCAGTTTCTATATTATCTATATGTCTTTCTATTTCTAGTTTTGTTAAAAAACTCTGTGCAAAATTAGTTACTTGTTTTAAATTTTTTTCCATTGCACGAGACCTTGTTGATTCGTACGCACTACTAGGATCTTTTGGTTGTGATGATTTTCTATAGTTAGCTTCTAATTCTTTTATTTCTTTATTGTAAAATACAACAGCTTCTTGATAACCTTTTTCCTTTGTTATATTTTTTGCTTTTTGATAAACACTCATAATATGTCGCACACTTTTCAATGCTCCTCTTTGAGCATCAACTTTGCCTAACAAATTATATACATCTTGTTCAAATTCTAGATCTTTTTTTTGGTTTTTTGGATTCAGTAATGACTTCCAGTAAGGCAAACTTTTTAATACTTCTTCATCAACCGCATTAAATCTATCGAATGATAACTCCACTTTTACTGGGTCAATTACAGGTATTCCTTCTGTATTGTCAGGAGTAGAAGGAAAATCACCAAAGCCCCCATTTGAAATATTTTGGATAATTTTTGTTTGTTTTTTTATTGTGTCTTTAAGCTCTTCTTTTGCCGCAGCTACCTGAGCTTTATGAGCAGCAGTTAATGCTGCTTCTGCTTTTTTATAATAGTCCTCTTTGTCATCTGCGTAAGCCCAAACATCTATACCAAAATTTGTCTTTAACTCGTTTCTTTGCTTTTCGGCTTCTGGGCTATCTTCTAACAGAGATGGTGTTGTTCTAAGAACACTATCTAAAAATGTACTAGCCATACCTTTGTTAAAATCCATCTCTATTTTAGCTATGTCCGCATCAGTAAAAACATCAACATTCACTCTGTAAGAGTTCAATAGACGACCTAATCGGTCTTTTACGATTGGGTCTGTCGGAGATCTTCCTTGCATATCACTGTCTAGGGATAATTTATTTATATCATTGAGTAGTTCCAAAGGAACTTGCTGTCTTTTTGTTTGTAACGATTGTTTTGTGCCAGAATTAATAAGCCCTAATGTTGTTTCATCTAAAAATTTATTTAATCGTAATTTATTATTAGGGCCTAAGTTGCTGTATGTCTTGTTAATATCTTTTCTTATGTTTGCTAATCCCTCAGTTATTTTTTGAGTATAGTTTCTATAGTCTGATGGATTTGCTATTACTTGGTTATATAACTGACTGGATTTTTGTTGGAAATCGAACTGCGCTTGATATTCCTGTTGAACCCAGTATTTATCCGCCTCATCTTTTAATATAGTTTGAATACTTTTGGCAAGATTTCCATACATTTTAGTTTTCATAAATTTAGTATCATATCTTGGGCTAGTAGAAACTGCGCCTGGATTTACAGCAGACGAAAAAGAGCCTACAGCTGGATTTTCAAATCTTTTAAAAGTAACCATTATTCATACCTATTGAAATTCAGGGTTAAAATCGTCATATTCTGGGCCAGGATCATCATAACCTAATGGATCAGGTTCGTCATAATAACCCTGATTAATAGCTCCAAACCGACCAGCTTTCGTTACTCCTTTTGCTACCGCTTGACTAAATTGTGATATTGGCCCATAGAGAGGATCTCCTGGCTTCAAATCTCGGCCTTTCAGACTAGGCTGGACAGTAGGATCTATTTCAGCTCTTATTCTTTCAGCTGCTTCACGTTGTTTTTGAAGTTCTTGTTCTTGTTCTGGAGTCTTAACATTAGGATCATTTGTGTCATCAGGTATAGTGATACCTTGTAATGCTGCTAAATGTCGTGCAGTTTTTTCTTTAATTTTATTAGCTTCTCTTTCAAAGTGTAGTCTATCTTCTTGAATCTGTTTATTTCTTAAATTTAATCGTGCTTGCATATCTGCATCAAATATCGCATCTGTAGCTTGCTGCTGTATTTCTAAAGCATTTTGACTCAACTGATCCCTTGCTAACTGTAACTGATCTCTAGCAAACTCAACTTCTGATTTTATTTCCTCTTGTTGTAATGTAACTTGAGCAGAGCTAACACGAACACCTCTTGATGCAGCACTAGCAGCAGCAGAACCTAATATTTTTTGCTCTTGTACGGTTAATTCTCTAAACTTCTCTTCTAACTCTAAAGCTCTCCTGCCTACAGTACCTAACTCAAAACCCAATGAACGTGATATTCTATCCCTTGATTCACTTAACTGTTCTGATTGTAACTGAGAAGCAGATTTTATAGACTGCTCTTCTTTATCAAACGCTTCTTCTTTTAAGTCAAAAAGTTTAATAGTTTCTAAGGTGTTGGCAGATTGTATAGCATTAGATAATCGTGCTTGCTCGACCCGAAATTGATCGTCTCTAAAACTTGATAATAAACTATATCCCTTTATTCCAAGTCCTAGAGCTTGACCAAAACCTGAACTCTGAAAAGCACCTATTAGACCACCTATACCACCACCAGCAGCACCACCAAAAACACCACCTAGACCGCCAAGTAAAGGGCCAGCAGCAATGCCACCTATAACCATAGGTGCTACTTTCTTTAAAAAATCACCTAATCCCATTATCTGTCCTCAACATTTGTTATTAAAACCAAACCATTCAAATTAAAATCATAAGGTTGTGATCCTGTTATAGTTACTTCACCCGATCTGCTAAAAGCTGTGTTAGGAACTATTTGTAATATACCTGTAAATGGATCTGGCGCACTATCCATAGCATCACCCGAATCTCTAAACAATATAGGGTCACCATCCACTGTGCCACCTAAAGAATCCCGTAATAACAGCATAGCTTGCGTTATACGTCTTTTTGTTCCTAATGTAGAGCCTTTTCTTAAAGTTACATCCATCGGAAGTGTTGAGATTGTATGACTAAATTCTATTCCTGCTTCTACGGCAGTACCAGCAGCCGTTAAAGTAACATTACCCATAGAAACACGTTGAGCAGCAACAATAGCAGCATCTACTTTCATTGTTGCCGTATGATTTAATAAATGCCATAAACCTCCAGGAGATGTAGTAGAACTACCGCTATAGAGCATAGCACAATCAGTATTAGTGGAATCATCTTCATATTCAATATACCTTTTGGTTGTTGTGCCTCCTGTAAAATTAGTTACGGCTATGCGTGTAGGGTCAGAAGATGTAACTGTTGTATTAGCTCCTCCAGCAACATCTCTAATAACTGTAATAACATTAGCAGCTGGATTAGCTGCACTAAAACCATCTACAGCATTAATACCAAATGCTGCTCCAGTACCTATAGCAATATTGTCTGCAACACCATTATTAGTTCCATCACCGAGAGAAAAGAATAATGCTCCTGATGGTGGATCATCTGCTGTTGCTGTTAGCGTTGTTGAAACACCATCTTGTGTTGTAAAAGTTATAGTAGTTCCAGCAGCAATATTAGATGCGTCTGTTACTGTTATAGTACAGCTTGCAGGTGTATCTAATTCTCTTTTAACCGATGTCCAGACTCTATCGGTTTGCTCAATCGTGGTTGCTGAAGCAGAAACAGAAGCCACCGCTACTGATTCATAGTTTCCCGATGTTTCCCATGTAGACCAAGCCGTAACACCCTGCTTTTTATCATACGTACAACAAGCTATCTTGCCATCGTTTCGTAACGCTAAAAGATTCCTATAAGGATAATGAGAATAAGCTAATTGTTTAAAACCACCACCCGATAAGTGATCGGCTGTGTAACTTAAATTAGTATTTTCAAAAGTAGGTATTTGTTGTCCAAGACTTTTTACAGTTAAAGCCTGAACAAGCGATTTGGTTTGGTGAACATAGGCTATTGCTTCAGGTGTTTCCACTGGTTCTATTTTTGCAGAACCTTCATAGCCAATACAACGTATTGCAGAATCAGTTGGTTTTATTGTTCCTGTTCTTCTCCACTCGCTTGCGCTGGTAGCGGATATAACATCGGATTCAATACCAGAAACCCATCGAACAGGGTTTGCCCTTCTGGAAGCAATGTCGTATGATGTGGCATCATCATCATCGGTGCCAGGTGTAAAATCTTCTAGAAACCCCGATTTGGAGTAAAAATATGTTTGTGATTTTGAGGTCGTTCCAGCGAGGATTAACCTTTGTTCAGCGATAAAAGCAGCAGCAGGAAATCCAGTAGTGCTACTGAAGGCTCCAAGCCTGAAAGTACTAAAAGCTCCAGTACCAGAGAATGTTCCTGTGGATGCTTGAATTGCACCTGTGACAACGGTTGCGGATGTGAAAGCGGTGATCTTGATATATCGTTTGTTGCTACCATCGGTAATCTGGATTAACCGATCATAAGAACCTGTGCCATTTGTGCCTGTGGTATCCGTTGCAGCAAAAGTAGAACTTGATGCTGTTACAGAAACACTTCCGCTTGTACCACCTAAAGTTAAAGTAGCTCCTGTTGTATCATCAGGTAGATAAGGCCCATCAACAAAATCAACAGTGGCTAATGTCCAACTTGTATCGCTTGCTCTTGTTAGTTTTTTTACAGGATGGTCAGGATGAACAAAGTACATTGTTCCCTGATCTTGTACTGTTTGAATAAATTCTAACTGTGCTTCTGTATAAGGTGTGGCTATCTCTACAATTTTTTCCGCTCTACCTGCTGTACCGCTATGAGTTCCGTATCCTTCAGAAGCCGATGTATCAACACCAGATAATTCAAATGTGTTGGTAGTTTTGTTGGCAACAGTAAAACGTCTATTGTTTACTTGAGTCATACCAGCAACACTATGAATCCAAACGTGGTCTCCGTTGCTATATCCGTGACTGCTAGATGTTACAACTCCTGGATTAGCGTTTGTTATACCTGTAATTGTTTTTGCTGCTTCTCTTAATTGATCGGTATCTTTAAAGAACCGCATCTTTAAATTACCTAATTCAATAATATAGGATTGAGCTGTGCTTTCTTCAAAGTTTATTAGTTTAGATTGAACATCGTGGTCTATAACTTCTGCACAAAAAACAGTTCCAGATCTTCTGTCCGCACCACCTTGAGGTCTTACTCTTATATTTGTTAATGTCTTAGCAGCGTTATTGTATAATCTTAAATCCGATCTACCATACATACTTGGTGAAAATTCACCACCCACAAAAGAATTAACAATCTCATTACTTGTTGTCATAGTCTTTCATCAGCAAAAGCATCCGCTTCTACAGTTTCTACTTCACCTTCTTGTCCGCTTGCTGCTCTTGCTTCTTGCATATGTTCTGCAAAATCTCTACGTAACATAGTTCGTAAAGATTCATCACTGGTTAAACGCATACATATTTGCACAGCCATTCGTGTAGCTAAAGCAACACTAAACAAAGGATCAAATTGCATTGGATCTGTAACAATAGAAATAAATCTAATATTACAGCTCGAAAAATTACCTAATAATTTCCTTCCCTCTACTGTCCATTCATACTGTTTATAAGAATCCACATCTAAAACACGTAGACAATAAGGATCAGTGGGAAGGGTAAACTCATACGACCAACCCCATGTTGGTGTTGATGTTAAGGACGCAAGGCTGGCTCTAGCCCGAGCAAACCTCCACGGATGGGAACGAAGCAAACCATTCCGTAGGTGCTCGTAAACAGAATTACAGGCCCTTGCAGCCTCAGTATTATCTGTTAAGGCTCCGATACGCTCATCGCCTAAAAGGGCTAGAGCCATATTGCAAATACTTGTTTCTGATACTGTGGTCATAGTAGCTCCTTAGAATAATGAGGGGTCTTATTTGACCCCTCACCATTGCTTTATTAATCAACTACATAAACAAAATAACCACCAATCGTTGCCGCTGCTGGTAATGTGCCATCGTTGACTTGTGCGGTAAGCACGACACCTTCTTGAGATTCAAAAAGTTTTGTTTCGTGCGTTCCTACTGTTCCACCAGGATTAAACGCTACAGCGGATGAAACATCCACTCCGTCATCTAAGCCGTTAGGATCGGCAGATACACTAGAACCATCATCATCTGTGTATGCTATCCAACCAAGATCCATAGTCCTACTTGAACCAAGTGCAGATGAATGCACACGACTCATAGGTAGAATTAAACGGACTTTACCAGCAGGTAGCTTAACTAAGTAAGCTAACGAACTAGCATCACCAGCATCAGATCCTTGAACAAAAGTAAAGAATCCAATACGTAAGCGACCCATCCATTCATGCGACTCAGGAACTTTAGCAGGAATTGTTACATATGATTCTGTGTACTGAGTTGAATATTCAGTTGTTACAGCCATTAGTCACTCTCCCTCTAAGTTGGATCACAAGCTATTTCAACAACCTTTTCATCTTCCACCCTTGTAGCACCTACAGAGACTTCAGTGTAAACTTGTGTTGAATAGTTCTTGTCAGCACGTTCTGAAATTTTTACGTTGATGTCTTGTCCTATTGCTAGGCCAACAGCGTTTCTGCTGAAGCAGTAAACCAATTGGTCACTACTTGAATCTACACTCAAACTTTCATAACGCACAAATTGAAAGCCCATAAATCTATTGATTCGACCTTGTACCAAAGCATAGACATCGTTGTAGTCTCTGCTTGTTACAGTGGTTTCAGACAATAGTTTCATAAGTTGTTTACCGTTAGTAACACAGTATAGAGGTTCATCGTCATCTATAGCATCAGCAGTCAAAAGAACATCTTTTGCAGCCAATAGTTTACCAACAGACAACCCTACATCACCAGAACCAGAATCAAAAACATGGTTATTAACCGCTATTTTTTGACCTGCTCCTAATGCTACAGCACTAGCGGAGTCATCCTCATCCATTGAATAAGCATTTCCACCAAAAGCACTATAAATTGCAGAGTCTATTTGCCTTCCAGCAGCGTAAACAGCGTTTGTGACATATGTACCCTCTGGGTCTGCCAACATTTTCGCTCGATCTGCTGTATCTATAAGATCGGCCCAAACATAATCTTCAAGCGTAACACGCCTTCTGCTATGAGGAGTCGAAATTAAAGGTGTATCCGCATGGCGAGAGGTTCTTCGTTGCATGGCTGTTGAGCCAATTCTATCGAAGTACCCTGCTTTGCCACGAAGAAAATCAGGATCATCACGCACTACACCACGCATACGTGAACCTTTCTGTTGTGAGAGCAGAATAAAGTTATCTTTAAACTGTTCCACAAAAGATATGGGTATTTCCGTACTCATAACTTTCTCCTAATTAATAGACAAAAAATTATCGGTATAAGTAATCCAAAAAGATTTGGGCCTACCCTAAGAGCTAACGTGCTCCTAAAACGTACCTTGCGATAGGGTTCGGGCTTTAGAAAAAGTAATCCGTACTATATTAATACTTATTTTAGAGAATTTTTTCTAGTACTTTTTTTTGTTTTAGGTTGATTTATTAACCATTCATAGTACTTCTGAGCATTTTCTAATATACCCGTTGATGAAGTTGCGTTATTTACAGCTAATCTCAGTGCCTCTAAACGAAAAAAATCCTCTTGTTGTTTAACTTCCGACATTGTCATAAGCCTGTTTGTATAACTCATTCATATGTTCAGCAGCCTTTTTATGATCTTTGTGGTGTTTATGCCAGTAAGGATGTTCTTTATCGTTTTGAATTTTACTTATTTGTTCTTTTGCATCATCTCTAGTCGGTGCAGGATTAGACATTGTTCCCTCTCTGCTCGTTGGTGTTTCTGAAATTTTTGAACCTATTTGCGATAAACTTTTCATTAAACCTGGGTATTGTGCCGAAGCCTGTTTTAGTAAGGCTCCATCTTCCTTAGAAAAAAACTGAGATAAAGCGGTATCAACATTACCCATATTTTTATCATAGTTTACACCCCACTCAGACCTAAGTTCTTTAGACGCTTTATCAACAGACTCAGCCATTAATCTTGCTTGCTCCTGAAGCTGTTGACTAAAGCCTGATTGTATATGATTCATAAGACCTTGAGCTTGACTTTTTGTTAAACCAAGTTCGTGAGCTTTTTCTTTAAACGCTTTAACATTTTCTTTGTTAACAGCGGTAACACCGTTAATACCTTCTACAGCTTGTGGCTCAAAATCGTAACCATCAATATTCTCAGGTCTGCCAATACGATTGTAGAATTTAGAACGTGTTTCTACATCCGCATCTTCCCCTGGTATAGATACCATAGAACCGATCTTTTCTTTTGTGTTAACATAAGACTTTGCTAAATCAGCAGGTGTCTTAAAGTCTTTTAGCGCGTTAATATCTCTTAACTCGCTCGGTAACATATCCTGTAAAGATTGTGGCTCCGCAGGTGTTGTTGGTGCAGTGTCGTCTACATTACTTTCATCAGTCATCGGTTAGTTTCTCCGCTTCAGTTTCAATTTCATTAGGATTAAGTTTAGATAAGTGCATCATACGCAAATAAACACTACGTTGTCCTTCATTAAAAGATGTCTTTCTATCCGAATGAGGATCAAACGACAATCGTTTACCGTAGGTACGATACATTTCTTTCATCATCTCCTTTCCGTCAGGAGAAGATAAAACCTTGATATAAAGCTCCGCTATCTTCTTTAAGGCTATCAATACTACTCTCTAGTTAGTTTGTCCGCTCTTGCTAAACTTTCTATAATTTGTGCTTGCTCTACACCTTGCTGTTGTTGTGTCTGAACCTGCTGAGCTTCGGCTCGCTGCGCTCTCATTTCTTCCATTTCATCAGGTGATCTTAATATAGCTTCGGGTATATCCTGACTGGAAGCCATAAATCTTGCTGCTTCCTCATGGTTAATAATGTCATAGACAGTCGGATCAATCTGTGCTGCCTGTGCCAAACTTTCGTAAAGCCGCTGCACTGAAAAGACTTCAGACATTCTTTCGGATCTTGCTAACGGGCCACTATAGCGAACATCAATAGACGCTTTATTGCCAAAAGCCTCTATTAGTTCTTCAGGAGGTTCGGGCAAAGCACCCCCTCTGTCCATTATACCAAAGACCCTATCTATTAAGGGATTAAGAAACTCTGTCTCTATTCTGCCTAAAGTTGGCCCTAACACCCGTTGCATTAGTTCCACACGGGTTCGTATCTCTTCTGCTGTCATACGATCAGAACGAGGTAACTCTAGTTGATCGGCAAAGAATGTTTGGCGTATTCCGTTACGTAACTCGTCAAATTTAATACGACCAATATCGGCTCGGCCTCGGAACTCGTAAAACCACAGTGCATCTCTATCTCGAATAATGGTTCCTTTTCCTGGCCTCAAATCGACTTTGCCAATCACCCCATCATCTAACACAAAGAACGGTGGGTCAATAAATTTCGCCCATGCGTTTAATTCTAGTTCTGTTGACTTGTTTAAAACCTTAATATCAGGCAACGCTGTGTTTCCTGGGCCTCTTCCATAAATCTCACCAGAATTACGTGACCAGCGTGTTACCATGCTCGGCATTTCGTTGTAACCGCTTTCTTCAATTATTTCCGCGCTTGTAATATCAACCCAACAGGAAGCGTACTCCATATTCTTTGTGTCCACCTTATCAGGATCCCTATCTCCCCTAGGCAACACCCAGTGTAAAAAAGGAAATCTTTCGTGTGGATTATTGTTGTAAGCTCTTTCAATCTTTTCAGGAAAAACCCAGTCAGGAAATCTTTTTCTAATTTGCCGAGTTGTCCAGCTATAAATATGGCAACAGGCGTTGGCTCTTCCCCAGTCATCTTCTTCAAACACGTATCCTTCAATGGGATGTGTTACAAACTGTAAACCGTTGTATTTTTTTGGCCCTTGTTTTGGCTCACAAGTCATTGCAGCCGTACCAAAGCCTGTAAGATCTATATAAAATTCATGAACAGCGGAATGAAAGTTTGCTGCGTTTAAAGCGTTCCACATTCTTTTGGAACTTTCTTGAAGCCACTGTCGTATTGCTGGCACTTTGTTTAACTCATCATCGTCAGCAATCTGTAGATCAAACCACCTAAAAGACCTACTTGTAAGTGTTCCTTGTAAGTTTGCTGCCAACACTTCATGAGCGTGCATAGGAACAGAAGCAAATCTTTTGGTATGGGCTTTAGTACCAGGAGTTCGTATTGTTGTGATTGTTGCTTTTCTAGGAATAAGATGATCGGCTATTTCTTGCCAATGATCTTCCCAAGTGCGTCTACCATTTCTTAATGATTCAAAACGCTCGATTAGTTGTCTACCTGTGTATTCTCCTGCCATAATAATTCCTTATTATTGTAAAACGTCATAGTCGCCAACAGTCATAAGAACTTCTGGCCTTCTTTGTGAGTCTCCTGGTAGTCTCGCATACTTTAGTGACATAATACAATATCTAGTTGCATCCATAAGATCGTCTTTCTCTTTAACAATCTTTCCATCTTTACGATGGTACATTCTGAACTCTTCCCACCAGTCGGAAAGATGCTCTGCTACTTTTAACCTACCTGTCTCCATTCTGTCCAGTAATTCCGTCACACCAGCCTCAACAGAAAAACCACCCTTCTCCCATTGTGCGTGATCTTTTAACATACGTACCCCGTCTTGTCTCCAAAGTTCTGCAATCGGTTTCCCAGATTGGCGATCATGTTTATGACCATCGTGAGGCCACGCTATCGGTATCCACTCCCCTTTTGCTTTAATAGACTTTGTATGCACCGCAAGTTTTTCCCTACTGCGTCTGTAACAGTCGTATAAATATAATGTATCAGCATCACGGTCAAACCGAATAAAGATGCCAGCAGTAGGATGATCCCAATCACCAAAATCAACAGCACCAATACAAGGCCAGTAAGACGGAAAACCAGATTTAAACTCAGAGATCTTAAAAGAAATATCATCTTCGTTAACAGGATAAACACGACCACTTCCCAACATAGGTACACCAGCAGTACGAGCTTCCCTTTCGTGCGCTGGATATTGTGCAAATATTTTTTCTTTTTGTTCCTCGCTATAATGATCCGCGTCATGCAAAGTCATTTGAACATAGTGTCTTGTCTTTTTACCATCTTCTGTTGGCTGCAGAAATCTTCTCACCACTTCCGACATACCCAGCAACGGTGTAAAGGTAATAAGTATAGGCCCTTGACTCACGTTTAGTCGAGTTAATCCTTCCGTGTATATGTCTATAGGAGGCTCCTCATCGTACCACTCGCCATCCAATGTCTCCCCCTGCCACTTCTCCCGACCTTTTTCGTAAGACTTGAGCCAACAGTATGATAAGCCTCCTGACTCATGTCGGACTGTGAAGTTATCCACCAAGTCAGGCGTTCCTCTCGCAAGCTGTACCGCTTCAATACTGTCAAGCGGAACCATACCTGTGCCATAATTTCTTTTTTGACCAAGCAATACTCGCTGCGGATTATCCCTTGTACTCTCTCCTGTAACACCTGCTACCCACCACTTAGTCGGTTTGTTAAAACGATACCCTTCCCACCACTCAGGGTACTGACCTGTCATATGCATGGATACCTCTGCACCAGCACACCAAGTCTTGCCTACCTGGTTAGCAGCAATCAGCATACGTTCCCTAAACTCTGAACCAGAATTGTGAAAGTCTTTCTGTTTAGGGTAAGGTTTGTATAAAGTTAATTTGTTGTAAAGATGGTACCGTTCTAACTCTTCTGTAATCTGAGCTAACTCAGCAATTCTTTCTTCTTGCTCTTCATCTGTCGATGTCATTTAAGGTTCTTCGTTATCCATTTCATCAAGTGCGGATTATCCCTAATCACTTGTGTCATATATGTAGCCATTACTGCTACAGCTCTTTCTTCTTTTTGTGCCTTAGACTTTAATTGGCCCATAGCCCAAATAGCATGGAAGATCTCATGAAGTAAAGTATCTACTAAAGCCGCACCCTCTAAACGGGAGTCTACACGTATCTGCATCTTTAAGTATGTAAAGTCTCCAAAGGTATCGTTATCACCAGGAATAAAGAACACACCTATGTCCATCGGGCCCACTCTAATAACCATATCTACTTCATTCTGTTTCATGACTTTATTATATATATAATATACTCGGACTGCCTATACTGTCACAACTTTCTTTTTTATACAATCTAATCAACGATTTGTCTGTAGATTTTCATTCATTCTATGGGCACCAGTGGCAAAGCATAGGCAATCCTGTCACTCAAGTTTTTCAGAACAATGTATGTTGGGGTGTTTTATAGATCCCGTCAACTCGCATGGGGGGTACTAGGGGTCTAAGTTGTTGAAAAAAAACAACATTACAAAATAAAAAGCAAAGAAGTAGTGTGTTCAATAGATTCTAATGGACAGAGCTTGTATCCGTGACATCATCAGAGGAAGTTTTACCGCCACTACTATCATCTTGAAAGGTATTAGCCTGTTTATTTAGCCCGTCTAACAGTTCTTTAGCCCTGTCTTGTAGTGCTTTGACATCGCTAGGAGATTGGGCAGACATGTTCAAAACTCGTTCTACAGGGCGGTGTCCAGAACGATCCAATAAATCTTTGAGTGCATCAAACTGTACTTTTTCTGATCTAGCACCACTGGCTAACTTGACTAACTTATCCATCAGTGTTGGAGCAAGTGCAGAGAAAGCTGAATGAGTCAATTCATGTATCCTGTCAAGAACATGAGTCTTGGTTAGAAGTCTATGAGCTTCTACTGCTGCGGATTCTTGTGCGTAGCCAGCATCTAAAGCAGACTGTTGTTTTTTACCACCATTCGCCACATAAGCCTGTGCAAACGCTTCTTGTTTTGGTGTAAGTGTTCTTGCCATACATATATACTATCATATTTAAAAGAATCATTACCACTTATTTTTATATCATTTTTCCGCTGTTTTTAGACTATTTATTGTAAAAAAAACAAAAAGCAATAAATACTCTAAAAAGAATCTAGATTCCGCTACAAAATGCTAAAAATAAGTTTAAATGATGCATATAATGTTCGGGGAAATACTTTAGTTTTGTGCTCAAATGTATCCCCCCGAACTATACCACAAGGTTACTGGTAATATTCTAATACAAGCGCCTACGAAGCGTAGCCTTAGCTAGAGCTAAAGCTCGCTAAAGGCCACTTCTATGCCCTAAAGGGCAAAGGCTTAGCACTTTGGATTATTATATATATATATGCCCTCCCATTATACATACTAATCAAAAAGATGAAAATTTGTTGTCCAAGAAAAATAAGAAAATTTTTTTCGCAAATGTTTCCCTTTATAAAGAGTTCCGTACAATCTCTAGAGTAGTAGTGATACTATCATTATTAATAGAAAATAATTTTATTATTTTTTGTCGGGTACGAATCGCCAAGACAGTATAATGCCAAATACGAGGGAACTTCTTGCGAAGTTCTGTTAACCTCGATTTGACTTTTTAATGTTGGCTAATAATGGTTCATCAAATTTTTCACTCCTAAAGGAGAGCTGTTGCTTATTATATTATTTCGCAAGAGCGAAATGTTATTAAGGAACAGTTTTTGACAAGTATGTTTTATGGAGGGCATAGATATAAATAATAATCATACTAAAGGAGTGCATTATGAAACTATCACTTATTGAAAAAGTATCTCAACTATCATTCTTTAACAAATACTATAAGAAAAATAACGACAGTTTGAGCAAATTAGTCGATCATTGGTCTGATAAATACTTTGCATTATTAGCAGAGCATCAAACAGCATTAAAAGAGATTGACACTTTGCTAGACAAGGTTTCTGAAAAAGACCAAGAACTTGATATCCACATAGAAAATTCTGTAGATGAAACTTTAGAATTAGAAGATAAAATTTCTAAATTAGAAAAAGAAAAAGAAGATCTTTATCGAGATCTTAAAGATGAAAACACGAGTTTGAAAATAGAAGCGTTTAAAATGCGTAATGAAAAAATATTAAACTCAATTGATCCAGAAGAAGCAGAATTATTAGAAGCAATGCAAGGAAAGGGCTAATTATGACTTTTACATTATTATTATTTTCATCATTTTCAATATTCATCTTATCTGCGTTTGTAGCAGATATAGGAATATATAATAGCAAACATCATGGATTAGGATTTCCGTATTACTTTACAATTGCACTAAATTTTATTGGAATGACATTATTTATACTATCATTTATTTTAGGATTTTAACAATGAAAAGGAGTTAGTTATGGCTAAATTTGATTTATACGCTATAGCAGAAACTATGTATAAACTTTTAGCAGAATCAGATCTTCTCTATTTTTGGTTTTGTTTATTAGGTATTGTACTATCACTTGTAATACTAGAGTTTATTATAATAACTTTCAGATTAAAAAAACCATTGACAAAAGCAATGAACATAATTGCAGGAAGGAATCAATCATGACAAACAAAAAGAAAATAGAAGAAAAAAAAGAAAATTGGTTTGAATTTAAACTTGTAATGATTCAAATAGCCATTGGATTAATTGCTGGGATACTTATATCAGCACCAATAGCACTGATATTTACATTAATAGTTATACTATACAATGTTACTAAAAAAGGAAAAACAACTTTTGATAAATGGTGTATAACAATTTTTGAGGAAATAAAAAATGGAAGATTTTTTAAAACATTTCAATAAAACAAAAACATTCAATTCAGAAACTATAAATAGATATATTGAAATCATAGAAAGTTTTGATGATGCACAAGATGAGCCTGAGTTTGAGGAGGATTCAAACAAAAGAAAAGAAGCATAACAGCATATTTAAAACTATCATAGTGGCAATTTTATTGATGTCATTAGCTAAAATACTAATTTTAATTTAGAAAAGGATATTAAAAATGAACACATTAGTAAAAGTTCAAGAAGAAACAACCGTAAAAACTGAAGATGTAGATGCAAATTTTTACAATATTCAGGAAGTATGGTGGTACAGAGATGCCGTAGACAGAGCAGATGCAGTACTATCATTTCTTAAATCACTAGAAAAACAATATGCTGAAACAGATCCGTATTATGTTACTAGGATGTGGCAAAATATGTTGTTTGCACACAATACAGATTGGGATAAAAATGAAAGACTTCCTCAACAATACGACATTGTAAAAAATCGCAGGAGGTCAAACAAAAATGATGAGATTTCAAAAGAAAAATTAGCTGATTCTACTGATTATCTCAACAACATTGTAAACAACATCGAAACAAATGATGCAATAGTTGATATTATAAAAGAAGAATTTGATAATTACCTCAGCAGAGTTAATGGAATGACACTGCCAAATGGTTTAACCTACGAACATTCCAAAAACAAAAAAACAAAACCTCAAACAAAGGTAATGACATCAGAAGATTTAGAAGCTGAAGAAGTTCTTAATCTAGCAACAAAATACCTCAAAAAGAAAAAATAACATCTACTATCATAAAGCTCTCCAGGTTAGTTCTTGGAGGGCTTTTTTTTTATACTTTCAAAAAAAGAAAAAACAAAAGAAAACACAAAAGAAAAAACAAAAGAAAAAGAGCCATCCGTCACTAAATGCGGACGTAAACTATCATAGATTTGCGGACGTAAACTATCATAGATTTGCGGA
>VTLG01014628.1_pt1 | contig 35487 bp, 56 predicted proteins | sample 4694571 | NCBI WGS metagenome assembly VTLG01 (sample SAMN12604809, study PRJNA352737) | marine metagenome | biome: ENVO:00000447; feature: ENVO:00000209|ENVO:00000569|ENVO:01000036; material: ENVO:00002151; isolation source: viral sequences binned using virsorter ...
TTGGAGAAATGGGTAACGGTAGCACTTATTGGAACGGAGACCTCAGAGATGCTCGTCTTTATGATTACGACCTTTCCGCAGACCAAGTATCTTCTCTTTATTCTGGAAGTTATAATGTAACACCAAAACATTGGTGGAAGATGGACGAGGGAAGTGGAGCAACAGCGACAATAGAAGATTACGGAACAGGAACGGATGCAAACGGAACTGGCGTAAGCCTTACTTGGGTAAACGGCACTCTTGACCTTGACGGAACACTTACGATAGCAGCTAACGGAACTTTGTCAGCACCAAGAGGAACTATAAGTGTAGCTGACGATGTAAGTAATGCAGGAACTTATACACATAATGACGGGACATTTGAATGGGTGAATACAACAGGAAGCTCTATTGTTGGTTTTGGTGCGGTTGACCCTGTATTTTATAATTTAGATATTTCCAGTTCTACTACTCACGATATATTCCCTCAATGGGATTTTACAGTAAGAAACGTATTTGATACTAATGGACAGAATATATGGATTCATCCCAATAGTAGAGATGTCACAATAACAATGGGCTTTCCTGACACTGGTGATGACAAAGCAACGGCAATAAGCACGGGTGCAACAACCGCAGGACTTAGAACTGGAGGATGGATTGAATCAACATTAAAGTCCTACCAAAATCATTTAAACGATATTAAGTTATATGGTGCAAGTCAATTATATCCTGCTCAGTTATCTGATGCTTGGATTACTTTTTCCCATACCAGCCAAGCAAATTGTACTTGGTATCTAAAAAATTTCAATATAGTTTCTGCTTTTAATACAACACACACAGCGAAATCAAGTTCTAACGCCATTATTATATTAGATGGAGATTGTGAGTTTGCTGCCGTAACAGTAAGTAGTGGAGATACTTTAGATTTGAATGGACAGAGGATGGAATGTTCTGGTACTTTTCATAATTTAGGAACTGTAGATGGGGCTGCAAGTATGCTGTATATGACAGGTAGTGGTAACTATGATGATGATGGAACTGAAACTGATTTTGCTACACTTACATTAGTAGTGCAAGGAAATTCGACAACAACTACGGATTATTCAACGGGCTTTGGTACGATTTTTTACAATCAGGCAGGAGTAACTCAAATAAGTTCTAAATTAGCTGCAACAAAACATATAATAGGTTCTGGAACCCACGCACAAGCAGGTTCGTCAGGAGCTACAACAGACTTAACAATCGCCACAGGTGCGACATTAAATGCTACAGATTCAACAATAACCTGTTCAGGAGATTTTACTACCAGTGGTGGTCTGCTTGGCCCAAGTTGTCTTACACTAAACGGAACCGATGAATATGCATATAATAGTGGAACTACGTTTCTTATTGAAGATGAGTTTACTATTGAGTTTTGGTCAAAACTTGATAGTGGACATACTGGAAATGCTTATGTTATTGATTTTTATAATAGTGGTGGTGTTGATGATAATCATAATAGAATAATAGTAAATCAAGATACAGACGATATTAAGTTTGCTGTTCACGATAGTACAGGTTCAGGCACAGAATTAGAAACGTCAGGATTGGGTCTTAATGATGGCAAATGGCATCATATTGCTTGCACCCATAGTTTATCTTCATCTCTTATGCAAGTATATGTGGATGGTAAACTTAGACAAACACAGGTATCAACAGCAAATAGAGTGGCAGAATCAATGAGATTAAAAGTTGGTTCAGCTAAAGGTGGTGGAACTACTTTCTTTCCAGGTTCAATAGATGAATTAAGAATATTTCAAGACGTAAGGTCAGCAGATGAAATACGTTCTAATATGTTTGTAAATGTTCACGGAGATATATCTGGAGATAATCTTATAGCAAGATATGGATTTAATGAAGGCACAGGTTCAGATGTAGATAATTCACAAGGAACTGGTGCAAGAGATTTATCACTTAACGACGGTTCAGGAGCAGCAACAGACTTATGGGCAGGAGCAGGAACATTCACCTATGGCACTTCTACGCTTGTCATGACAGGTACTTCCAAAAATATTAATTTTGCAGGTAATGAAGCCCTTTATAATTTAACAATAAGCGGTACAACATCTTTAACTGAAGTTAGTGGTGGTTATAATTTTAGTGTAAATAACAATCTAACTGTAGATGCCTCTAAGACATTGAGCAGTACGGCTTCTGAAATATTAAAAATTACCAATGGAGCTTCGGCAACTGTCACTTTAAACAATACTTCTGGTTTAGCAAACTTGTTTACGTTAAGACCTTCTCACTCAAGTGGGACATTAAGTTTACCTGAATTGACAACTAAGAAACTACTTTTAGATACGAGTGGTGGAACAACACAGGCAACAGGCGACCACACATATACAACAGAGTTAGAAGTAAACAGTGGGACAACCTTCAATGCTAATGGTAATACAATAAATGTAAAACTACTTGATAGTAATACTGGAACTGTTAATTTAAGTAATTCTGCGTTGAGTTTCCTTTCAGCAGGTCAATTAAATCTTAATTACAATTCAACACTTACAACAGGCAACACAACAATAACTGGTTACTCATCAGGTTCTAAGACAACTGCGGTTTTACCTATGGATGGTAATTTTGAAGTGGTTGGTGATGTAAAGTGGATGAAAATGAATACAGATTCAGACCTTACAGTAATTGGAGCCGTCATAGATTGCGATGCCAGTTTATCAGGAGCTAACATCAGACAATGGCATCACACCTTAGACACTCAGCAGTTATTGGATGCAGATTCGGCAGGGGATGATGATCTCCGATTATCTAAACCAGCACTAGATAATGCCCATGAATTACAAACTGGTTAGGATCCGATCATCGGATAATTAGATTTCCTTTATAGCACCGTTCCGATAGGGTATTATGGTATTTGCGGACGATATGGCCGATGATCACAGCCTCCATGATGTCAGGTTGTCGTATAATCGAATGGCGAGTTTACTAGTGTTTATAGCTAATGCATTTACGTTAATGTATGTAGGAAAGATGAATCCAGAAGATTCAATTTGGTATGGTGCAGTTTCAGGATCCTTTACTTTTGCGATCTTAACTAATGCTTCACTTACTGCTGAAAGGTTAGATGATCTTAAACGTATGAGATCGAGCAAAACAAGAGAGAAAGCTAAACCAATGGGAATGCCTCCTCAAATGATCCCTCCTAATATGATGCCTCAACAGATGATCCCTCAGCAACAGATGATGCCTCAACAACAACAAATGCAACAACAACCTATGCAACCAATGATGAAGCAACAGAACTTTATACCTCCGCAAGACGAGAATGAATACGTTGATCCTGTCACAGGCGAGATCAAACCGATCCAAGAAGCGGAAATGTTAGATTAATGGATCCAGCAATTCTTTTTGCATGGGCAATCGTTGTATTTGTTATTACATCAGGGGCCATTAAAGGAGTAACTAGACAGGATGCAGGATCGTTTAAGATAAGAGATCTCAAAACAAAAGCAGCTACTCAGATATTTGGAGTAATGGGATTTCTATTATTTAGTATAGGAGTAATGTTTTACGGAGGGTATCTAAATAAGATCGAGAATATTGCAGGTTTAGCTGCATTAACTTACGCAGCATTTTCTCAATGGAGTCCTTTGAATAATGCTTTAGCCTTTATGACTGTGGCTTATAGAACTGAATTTGCTATTGATGATTGGATTAAGATCAGCAATCCAAACGGGAACGTGATCGGGAAAGCTAAAGATTTTAATTTCAGAGGGATCAAAGTAAGAACATTTGATATGTCAGAAGTGATCATAAGCTGTGAAGAGCTTTTACATTCTTTAGTAGAGAACTTAACTCCTGAACATATATTCAGGTGGAAAACCTCTATGTATGTCAGCAAGGCCGTTCCTATTGATAAAGTGGATGCCACGATCCAGAGGTTCCTTAATGATAATCAGATCGTAGAATTAAATGATGGAGATTATAACCATAAAGCATACGTTGAATATTTCGATGAGATGGATTATAGGCCAAGTTTTAGAAAAGTCCATGTTTATACTTACCACCCTAAATGGATCGATATGGGTAATGGAGAAGTTGATCCGATCGGATATGAAGTCGCTTATCAGATCACAAGACAATTTAAGTCTGAAGTATATTCTGAAATCGCTAAAGAGCAAAACAGTTATTTAGATATGTCCTACGTGGTGAGACAATGAAACTTCTTAGGAATATGCTTTTTAGTCCAGATCGTTATCCTTCCCATTTCGGAGCAGGTGGAAAGGAAGATGTAGACTTCATTCGTTATATTGAATGGATGTGGATGAAAAGATGTATCTATCTATTTGGTTTCATGTTAGGTGCTGGAGCTTTAGGATTATACGTTGGCTTATTTTGGGAAGAATATGTTATTGATAGTGTAATGTATGTATGGGGTATTGCTTGGATCTATAATGGATTCTTATTTATGCTTATGATCGTAAGTGCATTATTAGCTACTTTGAAGGCTCTAATAGTAAAAGCCTTCTTTGACCCTACGGTTCATGCAGGACAGGCTGCAATTAGGACAGGAAAGATGATGAGGAAAGGAGGATTATAATGTGTGAATATTGTGAAAGTGGATATGATTATTTTTGGGAGGAATGTAATGCCTACTGAAACTATGTTTGATAAAATGTTAGATACGCTAATAAAAATTAAAGATTTATTGGAGGAAAAATTATGAGATGGAAAATGCCTTCTTGTCCACCTCGTCCTCCAAAATTAGGTTCAGAAATATATACTTTGAATTGCGATGGTGTTAAAAGAAAAATAAAATGGAAGAGAGTGATGAAATTTGATTAAACCAATGACAACTATGAAAAGGCCTACAGTAGGACAAACTCTACCTCAGCAAGAACAATCCCCTGAGATATCAGCTACTCCTAACCAACCAAAAGTCCAGCAAAGGCAACAGTATGTAGTTTCTACTTCTAAGCTACAAAATAAAGATCAGATGAATGATGAAGAATTAAGTTATTACGTAAAAAGATTACGATCCAAACATAAACGTTTAACGACTAAATGGTTTGGTATGAGACGGAAGCATGGTAAGGATGAATGTCCTTATTGTGGATCCTTTACAGGAGGAGGCTTTTGTATAATGCATCAGAGAGATTACGATGAATATATGACGGCCGAAGTTATGTTAATGAATAGGAGTTTCATGGAATGAGTGGTTATCACGGATCCCCAGCAGGTTATCTCAACCCCGTAGCGGTTGATCGAATCCAGCATCCTGATTTTGATGCTAGAGTCGCAGAGAACACAGTAATGAGAACTATACAGTACCTTTACCCAATTATACATGATTACATGATCATGTTAAAAGGATTGTGTGAAGAAACAGAAGTTCAGTTACCTACAGAATTAGATGATCATATAGATTTCTTAAAGCAGATTAGTGAGACTCAGATCGATTGGCAACCTCGAAATATGTTAGGAGATGAGGCTGCTAACGAATTGAATGCTCGTTTGTCTCTACATGAGGAATGGTCAGCACAAGAAGATAATCAACATCATTCTATTACTAATTGGGAAAACCCATACGGAGAGAATAACCAATTACAACAAGCCCCTCAACAGCAGATGATGAATCCTTATCAACAGCAGATGGGAATGAATCCATACGGACAACAAATGATGCCTCAACAAGGAGGAGCTTCATTCTACAAGCCGTGGACTTGGTTTGGAATAGGAACAGGTGCAGGAATGGCACAACAGCCACAAGCATGGCAGATGCCTCCTCCTCAAATAGATCAATTAAGTAATGGTGAACAATATTATACAGCGAATGGAGGAGGGCCACCACCTTTAGCAATTCAGCAAGGATATACGACATTACCCGTAGGTGCGATCGGTTGGAATATGGCAGGTCAGCCAATAGATTTCAATGGAATGGTAGTAGCTACGACATCGGAGAAATTGGTAAATAGTGCCCTAACCCATTTCCTCTGATGGCAGTATACTACACCACACACGGACAGGTTTCAAACTTTCTTCAAATAGACGCATTTTCAGGATCCACAACTCCTACTAGTACACAAGTCGAATTGGAGATCGAAAATAATGAAACATTTATAGATGAATATACTGATCATGCATGGAGTAGTAGTAGAGCAGGAACTGTAACAAAGGAACCTTTGAAGATCCAACATGTAGTATCTAACACGATTGGTAATAGAGGGGTAATTCAATTAGATCATTATCCAATTATATCTTTAACTAATCTTTATGTTTGGACTGGATCGACATATGTTGATTATGTAGCTTCCAGCGATTATACAGCAGGATCCTTTACTGATCCTTTGTCTGGAAACTATTGGGTAGATACAGAGAATGGAAAAGTATATCTAAAAAATTACCCTACTTTTAATATTACAAATGCACCAACAGGAACCAGATGCTATGCTACTTACACATATGGCACGGCTTCTACTCCTGCTGATATTAGAAAGGCTTGTTTACTCTTAACTGCTGCAAGTGTCGTTTCTATGTGGGACAATTCGGATTCAGGCACGATCAATAGTAGCGATCTGAAAGATCAAGCAATGGATATCTTGAATATAAGATCCAGACAAGGCCGAATAATTCCTATTGCTAAAGTCCCTAATCGAGCACCTGTAGCAGAAGCTAATTGGTTAAGGAGTTGAAATGGTTATAGCAGATCCAGTTTCAACAATTACAGGTTTATTAAATGATAATTGGGTATCAGGTAATACTGATAGCCGAACTCCAAGAGTCGGAGATAGTTGGGATATAGGTAAAACCAACATGATGAAAAAAGATCTAATAAAGTGCTATGAAGTTTCAGGCACACATAATGTAGGTATGGTAGGTAAAACATTAGATCGTGGCACATGGAGAATTAGTGTAGATATGTCTACACCAACAAGCAGATCTCATTTACGTAATATGTATGGAGAAGTTCTTAGGATCTTAAGAGCAAAAGAAGTTGATCCAAATTCGAGTTATCAATTGTTAAGGCCCATTTCAAGGGTTGATAACACAGATAAAAACAAACGGTGGTTTCGTTATGTTTTGGATCTGGAATTAACAAGCTATGAGGTGATCTCCTAATGACAACAAATGTAAGAATGCCACAATCTGTTAATGCTTACTGGCAAGCCGAATCCTCTTACGGGACTCCTGCTGGAAGTGCTTTAAATCATACAGGTTCGCTTGACACTTTTGAACCAAGACAATTCGATCGTCAATATACTCCGATCTCTAGTATTGGTCAAAGCACATCTGCTCATATATTAAGTGGGCCAATTAAGGTAACATGTCCTATTAAGATAGGGCTTCATGGTTCAGCGTGGAGAAATTTCCTTTCTCGAACTATAGGTCTATCTACTATAGATAGTAATAGCATAGGACAAAAATTAACGACTGGTATAGATAGTGTATCTATATTAGCAGACGAAAAGATAGGATCGAATTATCAGGCTACGCTAGTTTCTGGAGTGGCTTTTAACGGAATGGATCTAGAAGCAGATCTCACCACAGGTTCCTTGGCTACTCTTAATTGTGATACAACTGCTTTCTGGAGTGAAGAAGGCCCCTCAGGTCAAACAACACTTGCTGGTGCGAGGAACTTCTCTGCTTCAGGTTTTGAAAGAACTAACTACGGTTCCATCGCTTCGGGATCCGTTCCAACTACTTCTCCTGCTACAGGTCAAGATATTACAGTAAAATACGGATCAGAAGGAGGAAACTTAGCTACAACCCTTACTAAAGGTTTAAAGATCGATGGCCCAGCTAATAGTTATGTAGAGGTTGGAGAAAAGTATATGTTATTCTATACTAACAATGCTCCCGCTACTGCTGTTGATTCTGATGGAGTTGTTGATATATCTACAGGAAATGGATCAACTATCGGAGATGGGACTACAAGTGGCGCAGGTGGAGGTTTAGCTAAGATCATAAACGATGCAAGTGGTTGGGCTTGTGAAGATACAGGATCAAGTTCAAACACGATCTCTTCGCAAAACTTGTTAAAAGGGATCTACGATGTCTCAGGTAATGGTGACGTTTCATCGGATCCTTATTATATTTATGCAGTAGATACTTTAACTGATGTTCCTTACTTGAAGAATTTTAAACTATCTTTAAAAAATAATCTAAATAGTATTCCACAAGCTAAGACACAAAATTCAACTACCCATTTCTTACAACATGCAAATGTCTTTAGAGGATCCTCTGAAGTCACTTTAGAATTAAAGACTACAAGCAAAGATGAAACATTCTATGATGCTTTACAGTCTGATCTCACTATTCCTCTAATGCAGATCGAAGTTACAGAAGGAGGAACAGCGTATAAGATCGGCCTTACAAATGGTAAAATAATGAGTAGGTTAGCACCTTATACCGCAGGAACAGAAACCCCTGAGGATCTCGTAATAAGATTTAGTGGGGAAGGATCATTGCACGATTGTAGTGCATATGCGATCTCAACAGGTTGGACAGTATAAATGGTAAGTAGGTATGGTATCAGTAAAAGGACAATTAGAAGATTCGCCGCTATTAGACGTAGGGGCAGTTAAGAAAGAGTATTGGCAACGTAAGGAAGTTTTGCTACCCTCATTAGCGAAGCTTATGCCAAAAAAGAAGAAAGGATGGTTTGGTAGATCCAAACCTCAAACTCCTAAGATCATAATTAGAAGGCTAACAGAAGAAGAATGGAGGGAGATCGATGAAAGATTCTACGATCAGAAAGCAGAGTTGATCAAGAATAAAAATGCCCTTTCTCATTTAGGTAATAAGATGGCAGAAGGTAAAAGTCTAAGTAAGCAAGAATACACCGTCATAAACGCAGCTCAATCAAAAGCTATGCCTATCTATAAGGGTATGCTGGAGGTTATGATAGAAGAGCCTGAAATGAACTATTCTGACGTTTCTGCTATGATCGATGTTTTAGATGATTATGATCGTAATACTTTAATGGCTTACGTTAATTTATTAACTTCACAAAAAGCTGAAGCTGCTAAGAGAGTTCTGGATCAGAGGAATGATGAATTAAATAAGATGCATAGTAAGATCGGAGTTCCGAGTTAATGGCTGTTGCAGATGCTTTAACATTAGTATTGGAGGCGGATCCTACAAACTTTGAGCAAGGAATGGGACGGGCGGAACAAGCTGCGGATGATTTCAAAGATACTCAAGAAGATGTAGCTTTACAGAACTTAGAAACTATGGCAGCTATGGAAGCTCTTACGAGTGGACTTAATGGTTTAGTAGGAGGTTATAGTAAAAGTATCAATGCTGCAAAAGACATGAATATAGTAACTGAGGAACAATATGAAGCATTACTCCAAACTCAAAAGCAGATGGAATTGTTGATCGGCCCTATTGAGATGGTGATCTCAGCAGTTAAGATCATGAACGCAGTTATGCTTATGAATCCAGTGATCCTTATAGTTGCGGCTATTATAGCTTTAATAGTTGTGCTTGTTCTGATCGAAAAAGAAACGGGAGTGTTTACTGATGCTTTAGGAAAGATGAATGATGCCGTTAAAGAATTAGTAGATTGGATTCAAGGTTTAGCAGATGGTTTGGATGGACTAGTAGCTAAGTTTGATATAATTGGAGATATTGGAGATAAGATCTCAGGATATGTAGGGAGTATAACATAATGGGAACAACCACTACGTCAGAGATCAATATAGATGAAACCACATTTATTGATGCACAAAACATTAGCGCAGTTCAAAATGGTAATGAATTAGAAGTTCAAGGTAAAACTAATTATGATAAACACACGTTAATTAAAATTCCAATACCTACTCGCAGATCGTTAAGTATTCCAGATGATGCGATCATAGATAGTTTGAATATAGATCTGTGGATGATAACTACAGGATCAAATAGAGATTTACAATTATATACTACAGGTCAAGATAATAGATGGGAAGAAAATGAAGTAACGTTTAATAGTCCTTATGGTGGAGCTAAAGCTTTATGGACTCCAGCATGGGATGCTACATCTCCTTTTTATCAAACTTTTTGTAGTGAAACTGCAACGGGGACTTCGGCTGCTTGGATAACTTGGACAGTCCCTTATGATGCTATTCAAAAAGATAGTATTGATTTTAATGGCACTTATTATTTTGCTTTAATGGCTGATGCAACTGGACAATCTACTGCTTTACAATTTGAAGATGATTCTAATGCAGGATCCACTGGAAACCTTCCACGTTATAGTATTACATGGACACAGCCTGAACCTGCACCTCCAAAGATTACTGCTACTCCAGATGGGGAAAATGTGATCATAAATAACGGCACTACTTTTGATCAGAATTACTCTGAATACACATTAAATTGGTCTACTTCAGCCTCGATCGCAGCTTCAACAACTCATCAAGCCACTTTAACAGATACTGCTTGGACTACATTTAATTCTAATGGGTTGGCTCAGATCGGTGGTAATGATGTATTGGCTACTGAAGATAGTGCATATTATCTTAGAGCCTTTGTTGAAAATACAAGTCATGTTAATGCTGAAGCTATTGGATCCAATACTTTGAAGGTTGTAAGACCTAAAGTAACTTCAGTGGCGATCTCAACAGCTTTTACCAATACAGGAGATGAAGGGGCTTTAACTATCACGGCTGCAAGTAGTGTTCATTCAGGATTATTCAAAAAAGTTCATGTGATCTGGGATGGAGCAAGTTCAGGAGAAACTTACACTTCAGATGGTTTGGCTACTATAACATTAACTAATTCAGCTTCTTCTACGATCATTAAACATATCTTTGGCAATAGTGGAGCAAAGAAAATATGGGTCGGTATAGAAGATGAGGATGGTTACAGATCAGATCTTAAGTTAATTACTTCTATATCAGGTATTTCGGATCCTAATCCTTCTGCTCGATCTGCTACCGCAGTTCCTCAAGCTGCAAAGAAAACAATGTCTTTAACTGAATATGGTTTGTTAGATGATGCTAATGTTGTTAATAGTGTAAGATCAGTAACAGGAGATTCTGGAGAACAGATCTACCATCATAAGTGGCAACACGGTGTGGCTTATGCAGATGCTTTAGTTACCTCTTTTGCTACCGATATAGATAATACAGAATTAGAATCAGGATCAAAACAATTAGCTGTTAAGCAAAGCCGATCCAGAAGTAGCACAAGGATCACTGTTTTCGGGTTAGCTTCATTTTATGACAATAATGGAACAGAAACCGTAATAGCTGATACCCATGCAAGTTTTAGTGCTAACAATGGATATTATAGATATGTTTCTGAAGAGTTAGCTCCTGAAGTTCTTTATGCTAATACATGGGCAGATGATAGTCCGACAGGATCGACTAATTATTTCAAACATGTAGATATGTGTGTTATAACTACTTCGGCAGGAGGTTCTGAAAGTAACTCTAGTCCTACGAGATTTATGGTAGGAAGAAAGGATCATGTAGAAGGAACTAACAGGTTGATCGCCCCTTACCTTTCTCAAACGATAAGTTCAGATGCTTGGGGCGGTTATAAGACATTTAACGGATCAGGTGGCTACCACATGGTTTTAGATAAAAGCAATAATGACATAGAGTGGACAGATTCGGGTGATGCTTATTTTAGAAGAGATGCTCTGTTAGAAGTAGGAGATAAGATCTACGTAGAGTTTGGAGCTGCTGCTGATTCATCAACTCCTAATTCAGCAAATACAGGGTATTATACGATTAAAGCTATAACAGGAGGTTCGGGAGATCTCGGTAATAAGATCGAGTTTGAAGAGACTGTTACAGGATCAGGAACTTCGGCTGCAACGGTAGTTAATATTACAAGGGACACAAGAGAAGCGGCTGCGGTTCCTTTTGTTATGTATTCTTCTTCTAGTCCTTCTGCCTCAGAAGCTACGATCATTTCAGGAGTATCTCAGGATCGGCTTGGATCCACTACGGCTTCCCATACTATGAAGATCAAATATCAAAAACCAAAAAGCATTGATATTGACGAGCTGATTGCTAACAATCATCTTACAGTTGAAAATTCTTCTCTTTCCCGATCTGGAGGTTTAGAAGGTAGAGTTCCTATTGGACAGCAGATCTACCCTGTAGGTGTAATTAGAACTAACTCAGGTATGCCTACTCTTAATGTCACTCTGAAGGCTTTGTCTCAAACTGGATTAAGGGCATTGTGGAATATGTTAGAAGCTAACCGATATGATTATGTATTTATTAATAGCAAAAGAATTGACACTCCTACTACTGCACATAGAACGTTGATCGTAAAACCTATTAATGGTAAGATCGACAAAAGCGGATCGGATGGAAAATATTATTCAGTTTCAATGACTTTCATGGCTTTAGGAGAAAAGAGAGATATTGCTTAGATGGTTAATCAACCTCTTTCTCCTTATGTTTTCAATTTAGATATTGAAGTCAATGGGATCAAAGCCGATTCAGCTTGTTCTAAATTAAGTATAAAACACACTTACAACAAAGCCACTACTCTTACAATGGAGTGTATTGGTTCTTTTGCAGGTGATCTCTTTCCCGTAGGATCAATGGTTAAAGTGTCAGGATCTCATGGATTCGGAGATGAGATTGAAGGAGTACCAACCACCCCTATCTGGAGAGGGGCAGAAGTATTGCCATTAAGATTTAATGGAATAGTAAGAGTGGTTCGCCCTTCTTACAATTCCTGTATTATAACTTGCACCGATATGATCAGCACTTTAGCAACAGGTAAGGTTAAGGATTACAAAGCAGAGGATTATGTAGGTGACGATCTGTATTATGTGGCTAAGTCAGTATTTGATGAATTTGATAGCACCGCTACTACGTATGGAGAAACTTTAGGATCCTATGATAACAAGAACGGTAAATGGTTTGATACTTCTTTATTAACTGAAGGATCTGATTTAGTGGCAACAGAAGGAATGGATTTGTGGGGGATTCAAACTCCAAAGGAATTTTTAGACAAAGTGTTTAATCAAATGTATGTTAGAAAGACAGTTGCAGGATCATTAGAAAACGAATATACAGATACCGAATATTATAACTGGAAATATCATATTCCTTTTTTAAACCAAGTTCATTTCTATTATACCGATCTGCGTAATTTCAGTCCCAAAGTAACTCATGTAATAAATGAAGAAAGAGCTGGAGTAATGGTCAAAGGGATATCTGCACAAGTGGACACTTCTCGTTTAATTAACAGTTGCACATTTGTTAGCAAGTCAGATTCTTCTATTTATGCTACACATGAAGATACTAATTCGATTGCTAAGTTTGGAAAGATGTCTAAACAATTTTCTCTTAATTCAGATGATCTGGGATATTTGTCCGATCAAGCCTACATAATGGTAGAAAGATATAAGCGACCTACCTATTCATATTCTCTTAAGACAGGAATGAACTTTCTATTTCTTCCGAGTGATATGGTTAAGCTAACGGCTCCGAGTATAGGTATTGAAGAGATATTGCCAGTAGAGGAAACTACTTTTTCAGTAAGTAATGGATCCATAGAAACAGGGGTAGTACTAGGTGAGAGGCAGTTGCAGATTGATGAGCTTATACAGCGAAATCTCTAGTTCCTTTATATACTAACTAAGTATTTTAAGAGCAGACCTTATATAGCCTTAGTTTATATATATTTTATGAGCCAAGTTATAAGGATAGAAAAAGCAAAGCCAAACGACAACATCTTTCCAGATGGATTTATTGAACAATTAGATCTAAAAGATCAAGTTGAATTAGTTAAACAATACCAAGACTTCGGTATATTAGGAGTTAAGAAATGGATCGGAGATTGGAACAAAAAACAGGAGGTTAAATAAATGTCTCAGTATTACGAAGAAAAAGTAAACCGATTTAGAATACATATGAGATATGCTGGGATCCACGCAAGAGATGACGAGCCTTGGACTTTGAAATGGTCATTCGCTGACCGAGAAAATGCTGAACACCAATTAGGACTTGAAGAAGCACGAGAAGCAAAGTTCGAACATAAGAGATATGACTACAGATTAGTAGACAACGGTGAAGAATCTATAATTAGAAGGAGCATCTGGTAAAATGCTAGAAAGAGACAATTTTCTAAAGCAGATCCATAAAGCGATCAAACAACATTCTTCATTAACCAAAGAAGATATGTTACAGATAGCTGAACATGGTGCTGATGCTGGTTGGAATGGTTTTTCTTATTATAATGAAACTGTACAGTTTTATAATGATCATGAAACTTTATTATGGGATTTATTAGAATCTGAAGCTGATGAATTTGGAGAAGAATCTGTTATTACTTTTCTAGATAAACATTGTAATACTAAAGATGTAGCAAATTTAACACAATTTAAAAATTGGATGGCTTGGTATGCATTAGAAAGTGTTGCGTATTGGTTGCGTGATCTGGAGGATAAATGAACCTTACAGAATTTGTATATGTTTTAGATAAAGACATAAAGTGCGAAGTTTGTGGAGAATCTTTTGGTTCTATTAATTCAGAACTAAGTCATCCCCATTGTATAGATTGTTGGATGGAGTTACCAGCTGATGAAGCAGATAGAATATGGAAAATTAATAAGAAGGAGTTGGGTTTGGAGTTGGATTTATGATCTGCAAAGGATGTGGAATAAGTTGGGACGGTAAAGGGTATTGGAAATCATTAATTACACCACACGATACTTGTTATGTTTTATGTCCACATTGTAATAAAGGTTATACTGATCATAGCAAACCTATACAAAACATCGCTGAAAGATATAAACAAATGAAGGAGGAACAAAAAAATGGATGAATTTGAAAAGGTTAAGGATATTGTATTACGACATCTAAAAGATAATCCTAATGCTCGTAATTATGACAAAGTATTGTATTTCAGTATAATGAAAGAAACATATTATAATCATATTGCCCATAATCCTACATTTGAACAGAAACGAAACTTCAATGATCTGTTATGGCAATTATTAGACAAAACACCCAACTTTGAGAGTATTCGTCGGATCCGACAAAAAATACAAGCTGATTATGTATTTACTCCTACAGATCCTAAAATTAAAAAGAAACGTAAGATCAGAGAAGAAGATATTATAGATTATGTCACTAAAGATTGGAACACGGAGGGTTAAGTTTATATAAACTATCTGTATGGAGAAATATGCTAACACAAGAAGAATTGGATGAAAGATTAAGTAAAAGAAAACCACGTGCTAAATATTGGCAGATTTGTGATAAGTGTGGTAATGATCAGGCTCAAAGAAATATTTGTAAATGTGGTCAATGTTCCAAAGATAAAAGTCGGATGTTTGTTCATATAAATGAACCTAATCCTAAAACTATTGATTGGACAAGTTATGATCATGAACTTAAAGCGTATACAAGACATGGTTGTTATGATGTATGGTCATTATGTGAACACTGTTCAAAAAGAAGTCAAATGTATGCTGATTGGACAACCCCTCATAAGGATGTGATCCGAATATGACTAAAATTAATTTAGATATTTTGGAAGAGGAATTTAAAGATCTTAAGGATTATGTATTTGATACAAGAGAATCATTAAGGGATAGTATGTCTTTGATCCGTTCAGATCTTAATAGAATAAAAGACGGTTATCTAAATACTATATTACAACTTAAAGAAGAAATGAGAGTAGTAAAAGAATATCTTAAACAAACAAAGGACTTTCAAAAGTGGGCTGTAAAGCAAACTTTAAAGGAGAAATAAATGGCATCAATAAGAAAAATAACCATATCAATAGGTGAAACAAAATCTATTGGTAACTATGAGTCAGTAAAAGCGAATGTTTCGCAAGAATGGGATCTGAATAGTAATGATCTTATTCAGGGAGGAACAAAAATTCGTAAGCATACATGGAATAAAATGTATAATTCTATACATGATATTAAGGAAGAGGCCTTAAACCATGAAGTAGCTAAGATCAAGCAAAGAAATCAACGTGTTTATGATCAAGGTGGTAAATGAAACAACAGCGATATCTAGGTGGTAATCCTGCTGAAATTAGAAGATGTAAAAGCTGTGATGATGCTTTAAATGAAAAACATGCAACTAATGGTTTCTTTTGTAAACATTGTGATACTAAAAATAAATATGGTATTTCAGATTTACAAACCTGTTTTCAAGGATCCGTAATATCTTTGGAGGATTAGTGAAAAAGAAACACTATCCCTCAGACACCCCGTTAAGAACGCTTTGTGGTCACCAAGCAACACCTTCTGAATGGAGAATAATTGAATTAAGAAGGAAGAAGAAGAATTTAGTCAATTGTTATAGATGTTTATTGAGGTTGAATAAGAATGATAAATAATTTGACAATGCTAACATTAATGGTATTATTATATATAATAGGATTCTGGGCAGGAGTTGCATGGGAAAAGAATAGAGATGGGAAATAGGAATAAAAAGAGAGAAGTGGATCGCAAACGTAAGTTATTATCTGATCAACAATTAGCAGATCTAATTGAGGAGTTTACATTAAGTTCACATAGATTTATGAAGAAACGTATAAATAGGAGTAATTGATACTTAAAGGGGTGTGATCCGTCCTTCGATGTTGGCTCATATTCAACTGGTTAGACCCGTTCTCGGTTTCACACCCCAACTATATGTATAGTATAAACTTTATTTATTTTTATATTAATTGATTTAAATAGTAATATAAATTAATTTAAATGAAAAACGATTATATACTAGTATACTTATCTTAGGAATCCAGAAAAGAAGAAAGGAAGTAATAATAATATGGTACAAGGAAGAAAAACTAAGGATCCGAAAGGAGAAAAGAAAGTTATGGTTGGTTTTACAGTATTGCCTTCAATACATCATAACTTTAAGGAATATTGTTCTGATCATAGATTAAGTATGTCGGAAGCTATTGAGGATCTTATGATCCGATTAATGGATGAAGATAATGATGTGATCAGTTTAGCTAAACAAAAAGCAGAATTGGATCGCAATCTAGAATTGGTTACATACAAATATGAGAGAGATAGAATAGAGATGGAGAGTCTACAAGCAGAGGTAGCCAGTATAACTCAAAGAATGAATACTATCAGATCTGATTCAACAACAACTAAATTAAAACAATACATAGAGGAAAATCATCCAGATATGATTAAAGAGAAGTAGAGCAGTCCTTAAATAGCCTAAGTTTATATATATTCCATGAGTCAAAACTTAGAAAGTCCGAAAGAACTATGGATCCGCTATCAAGAATATCTTAAGAATCGTAAACCCACAGTTAAGATAATTTCATGGAGGAAATAATGCCAACTAGAGAAGAGATTAATATTCTTAAAGAATATGCTCCAAAGTGTAAGCATTGTGATAACGATTGTCAGATAGCTTGGGACAGTTATGGAAAGATTGATTTTGATCATTGTCATGATTGTCATTTTAAGTATGTTGGAAAAGGATATTATATTACGGAGGAAAGATGCGGATAGGAGATAAGGTAGTAGCAAAAGAAGTTATAACTGAAGGCGGATCAAATACACCAGATCCTAAAGCTCGATATCCAGATTATGATTACATTCATGCTGAAAAAGGAGATGTAGGAATTGTGGAATATATTGATGATAGTACTATTGATCATTTTGGTGTAGCTTTACCTACTGTTCGTTTTGAGAAAACAGGAACAGCAACAATAGTTCATCTAGATGAAATAAAAGTAAAGGATGTAAAATGAGCTATTCTGCTGATTGTTTTATTTGTAAGGATTGTGGAGAACGATCCGATTGTCATCCTTGTGAGAATTGTGCAGTATATGATCATAATACAGGTGAACAATGAGATGGAAAAGGGACGATTGTTATATTAGTAGAAATTATTGGAACGCTAATGATAATGCAGATTTTACAGAATGTGCAAGATGTGGTTCTAAAAAAAATCCATCAAGGGGAACAAAACGTCAATTCAAAGATAATTGTTGTCCTCACTGTTACAGCTTTTATAGAAATGAGTTAGATCAAACAATGGCACATTTTGGAATTTCAAGGGCAGAAGTTACTAAAATGTTAAAGAAGGTGGAAGAATGAGCCAATTACATCACGCTTGGATCGTTCAATTAAATTCATTAATCAAAGAGGCTGAGAACTTTAGAAGAGATAATGTAATGGAATATAAAGGCAAAGAACTCAAAGCTTTTGATACAGGATTGCACATGATGGCACTTTTAATGAAAGCTATGATCGAGGATCTTCAAAAGGAGACAGATTTATGAAAGAATGTGTAGCATGTAAAAAAATGGCTTTCAGTTGGGATAAAGAAGTATGTTTGAGTTGTGGTAGTGGAGCAACTCTATGGAGTGAGAATTGACTGATTATATAGACACATTTGAGATCTGGTCTACCAAGATCTGTGATGATTATAGAAAAATGAAAAGAGTTTGTTTTGCTTGTGGTAAAGTAAAGTGTATGGAATTAAAAGACGCAGTTTGCCATGATTGTTCTAGAAGTGAGGAATATTAGTTTATATAAAGTATATATATGTAGACCTGATTAGTATATTATGCCGTGGACTCGAAGTGATAGACCGCCCCATTTTCTGTTAGTTTTCACAAAAAAACACATGGATCTATATGATGACTGGATAAAATATGTAGATCAAGAGAATGAAACTAAAACAGAATTTATACGCAAATCTATACAAGAAAGAATACAGAGGTTAAAAAATGAGTGAATGTAAATGCAACAGTGGAACAATATTGAAAGAATACGATAATACACAACATCAACCATGGAATGTATTATGTGAGATGACAGAAGTATGTCGATCATGTGGGAAAGAGGTTAAAAGTGGACGATCATGATGATCTCTGTATGTGTGTGGAGTGTTTGGGATGAAGATCAAAGAACTTGATATTGATCTATTAAAACCAGCTATTTACAATCCTAGAAAGATAGATACAGAACAATTAAATGATCTGGTAAGATCATTAAAACAATTTGGTTTTGTGGATCCGCTTGTTGTTAGATCTGAAGATAATATGATCATAGGTGGACATCAAAGATATGAAGCTGCTAAATTATTAAAATACAAAACAGTTCCAGTAGTTCAATTAGATATATCTGAGAACGATGCTAAGGTATTAAATGTAGCATTAAACAAGATAAGTGGTGAATGGGAAGAAGATAAATTAACTTCGTTACTTGCCGAATTAAAAGATATGGATGATGTTGATGAACTATTGACAGGTTTTGATAAGGATGAGATTGATGATCTTTTAGCAGATCTTGAACCTGTTGAAGGACTTACTGATGAAGATGCTATTCCAGAAAATGTAGATCCAGTATGTAAGAAAGGACAATTATGGAAGTTAGGTGATCACAGATTACTATGTGGTGATTCTACAAAAGCAGAAGATCTGCAGATCCTTATGGATGGTAAAAGAGCGCACATGGTATTTACAGATCCACCTTATGGATTAGGTTATGAATACAATACCTATGTTGATGTACAAGGTGATGAATATTTAGAATTTTGTGATAAATGGTTTCCTTTATTAAAAGAACATACTGATTTTATTTTCTTAACAGCTGGTTGGAAGTATAATACTTATTGGATCAAAAAGGATCCGACTGATATATTTTATTGGATCGCTAGAAATAAACAGTCAGGTGGTAAGTTATCTCATTTTAGAAAGATAGAACCTATATTCCTTTTTGGTAAACCTGAGGAGAAATATAACTTTGATTTCTTTGAATTTAATAATGAATATCATTCAGCTGACGGATCTGAAAAACACGCTTGTCCTAAACCAGTAGAATTTGTAGCTGAAGCCACAAAGATAATAGGTAGAAATAAGATCGTTTTAGATGCATTTGTAGGATCTGGAACCACGATCATAGCTTGTGAAAAGAACAGGAATAAATGTTATGGTATGGAATTAGATCCTCTTTATTGTGATGTGATCATAAAAAGGTGGGAGGATTTTACAGGTCAGAAGGCAGAATTGTTAAAGTAAAATCATGGTTTATGATCAGAAAATAAGAGAAGAAGCCTTTGCATTACATATTGAAGGAACAAGTTTTAAACGAATAGCTGAATTATTAAATGAACAATATGAATTAAAAATAGCTATTTCGACGATAAAACGATGGGCAGATAAAGAAAATTGGAAGGTTCAAAAAGAAGAAACTAAAGATAAAGTCCGCAAAGAAACGGTAAGTAATGCTACCAAATCCTTAACTCGTCATGTTCAAACTTTACGTATTATACAATCAGAATTTTTAAAGAAAGCACAATCTCAAGGTATAGATGTTAAACCTATGGATATGATCCATACAATAAAGACATTAATTGATCTAGAAGGTGCTGTTGATGCTAAGGCAGTTGTTATATCTGAAGTGGCTAAAAAATTACCAATAGCTATGAAAAAAGCAGGATTAAAGCAAAAACAGATCAATGATGTAATTAAGATCTGGATCGAGGAAACTCAAGTAGTATGAGTTTCAGGGTGGTTGATAATGAAACAGGAGAGGTATTATTTGACACAATGCGGATAGATCACCTAGTAGAATATTTAGAGAAAATGGAATTTGATGAGGATAGACCTATGAAAGCTCTAGTAGTTAGTGAGGCTGAAGAAAGGTGGGAATAACTGAATCAGATCTGGATCTGTTTAATATAAATATTTTAAATCACATACAGCAAGAACAATTAGATTTTATTGACTTTGCGAATTATGTATTAGAAGATTTTATGAATTATGAACCTTCTGAGTTTATTCCTCTAGGTGAAATGCATCAAGAATGGTGGGATGTTCTTAGTGGCAATACTTATGCCGCAGTAATGTGTGGTCGTGGTCATTTAAAAACTTCATTTATTTTAACTTATTGTGCTTATATGATGAATAAGCATCGGAATTTTAGAGCATTGTATGTATCAGCAACTTTAGATCAGGCTTTAAACAAATTAGAGCAATTTGAAGAATTATGTCGCAGATCCTTTTGGTTAAAACATAACATAGCAAAAGGTGAAGATGACGGATCATGGCGCAGATCTGCTAAACAATTTAAGAATGGATCAAGGATCCAAGCAGCTTCAGTTGGTAAATCATTAGAAGGGCCACACGTTCATTTGATCATATTAGATGATATATTGGCTGAGTTTCCTAAATATAGTGATGAGAAAGTGATTTATTACATAAAAAGAGTTGTTATGCCGATGAGATTACCTGAAGGTCAGATTACATTAGTAGGTACACAAAAAAGAATTAATGATGCGACACAATGGATAAAGGAAAGTCCCGAATGGAAACATGTATGGCATCCAGCATTATTAGAGGATGGCACCCCACGATGGCCAGAGTATTGGACTTATGAAAGATTAATGCAGGAAAAAGAAAGTATGGGTTCCCGTGCTTTTGAATCTGAGTATCTTCTTAATCCAATAGATCCAGAATCATCATTGATCACATGGGAAGTTCTTAACCCTTGTTTAGATCATGATCTGGAATTAAATGTGATTCCTGATAAGTATGAACTTGTTATGGGTGTGGATCTGGCTGTTGGAATAGATCAGAGGAATGATGAAACTTCTTATTGTATTTTAGCATGGAATAGAGATACTCAAGAAAGGCATTTAGTTTATCAATGGACAGGAAAGGTAAAAGCTGAAGGTGCAGGGTGGTTAAAAGCTCAAGTTGATAATATAGTATCATTATCAGCTAGATACAATCCTACTAAAATTATGATCGAATCCAATGGGTTTCAAAGGTTAGTAGTTCATGCGGCAGAAACATTAACAGGACTTCCGATCAGTAAACATAATACAGGATCTGAAAAACATCATGGTCAGATCGGTATTCCAAGTATAGCATTGAAGATCGAACAAGGTTTATATACGATTCCATATTCAGATTCATGTAGGAAGGATCCAAAAGTGGGAACAAAAAAATTAGTTGAAGGATTAACGCAATTAGTGATCGGCCCTAATGGTAAACTAGAGGGTCACACACCTGATGCAGTAGTATCATTATGGATGTGTGAATTAGCAATACAAGAGATCACTAAAAAGCATTTATCATTTGTAAGCTGGGATGATGTATTATGACGACAGTTCTTAGTTATGGTGGTGGAACAAATAGTACAGCTTTGTTGTTAGAATGGGTTAATAGAGGAAACGATCTGGATGCAGTAATATTTGCAGATACAGGATCCGAACAACCAAAGACTTATGATTTTATTGATCAATATGTTAAACCATACTGTAAAGAAAAAAACCTCCCTTTTCATACTGTAAAATATACAATAGGTAAAAAAGCAAGAGGAGTAAAAGAAGGAGAATGGAAAGACGGTGAAGCAGTTGCGATTTATGATTATTATAAATATATGGAGAAACTACCATCATTACAAAATAGAATGTGTACAGGTAAATGGAAAATACAACCAATTGAAAAACTGATCAAAGATAAATATGAAGGTTGTATTCAACTTATAGGAATAGATGCTGGAGAAACTAAAAGAGCAAAAAGAGTCAAGGATCCTGAAACAGGAGAATGGATCTATTTATATCCAGATAAAAGATATCCATTGATTGATTGGGGTATAGATCGGGAAGGTTGTTCTCAGATCATTAAAGATCAAGGTTGGCCAAGTCCTGAAAAATCAGGTTGTTATTTTTGTCCATTTCAACCAACAGATAATTGGATCGAATTATATGAAAAATCACCAGATCTATTTAATAAAAGTCTTGAATTAGAACAAGGGAATACTAGTTATCCTAAAATGACATTATTGAATAGAGGCCCGAAAAGATTAGATTGGCTTAAAAAAGGATTAGATACGCAAACATCATTATTTGATTTTCAAGATGATGATGATCAGAGGATCCCGTGTGATTGTTATGATGGGTGATTATTAATGAAATGGAGATTTAGTTGTTATGTATGCGGATCCATTTATGAGTTACAACACAGATCCTTACATAAAGAGGATTTTATGAATGATAAGAAGAAAGGTAGACCTATGATAAATTGTGTAGATTGTGAAATGAATGATTGTAATACGTCAATAGTAGGAGATATGATTGGTCAGCGAACATAAACAGCGAAAGCGGAATGAGATCAGCCGACTTCTTAGATTGAGTAATAGAAATAGAAATGCAGTACGTTGGGGAAAGAATGAAACTGATGAACATATTACTATGAAGTTTCTGATCTGTAAAACATTAAAAGAATGGGATCATGAATTTTATACTGAAGCTATATTTGATGATTCAGGTTTAAGGGCTGATGTAATTGATGCAGATGAGGGGATCGTTTATGAAGTATATCAAACTGAAGGAATGGAAAGTTTGAAGAAGAAAGCTAAGTTTTATCCACTAGAGGTTAGGTTTGTTGATGCTAATGTGGAGTTTCATGAGAAGTTATTATTATGAGAGATAAGGATGATAATGAATTTTGGGATTGGTGGGATCAATTATCAGATCTTGAAAAGGATCTTGTGATCGGTAAATAATAGTTTAGGACGCTTCCCCATGATTGGCCTTCTATGATCATTACTTCAGAAGTATCTTCGGCTTCTAAATGTTGGTTGTAATGATAATACATAGCTCTCCGTTGATCATAGGGAAATATATCGGCTGCATCGTCATGCCCTTGCCGTCAGTCCAAGGTAGCAATATATCCAACACCAACGCAAATTAGTTGGATCCAGCTTTATTTTTTAGGCTCCTTCTGTCTACCTTTCTAACTGGTTTCCCAGTTGCGAATGTACGAGGGGGAAAGGGGAAACTGTTAATGCGCTTTGGCCTTTTCCCGAACTTTCCCTTGCTTGATTATAGAGATCAGGAATGATACCTCTGATCATAATCAAGTCTTAACGTAATTGCCGATTGGGTTGTCATGGTTTTATTTGTCCCCAAAATCAAAGCTCTGCGTGGCTGGTCAATGCACAGATTTTTTGTTTAACCTTTCTGATCATTAGATATAGGACAATTATACACACAAATGTGGTATTGCCGATTAGAGAGATCTTACGATATCTCATGCGGGGTCACCTATATCCTACGAAAGCGGCGTTTAAAGTAAAAAGTTACTCGTCTTAAGTATCGCTACCTGTTAAGTAATTGTTTTCTACTTAATGTTTATATAAACATAGGCTATATAAGGTCTGCTCTTAAAATGCTTAGATAGTATATAAAGGAACTATAAGATCCTATATTATTAGATAATTTCCAACAATTCCGATCAAAAAATTTAATTCAGATCAAAATATCTTCAGGATCCTACGTTGGAAAATATCCAAGTAGCAGTCTTTATATAGCCTAAGTATATATAGATACCATGAGTCAAATAAAAGGATCAGAACAAAAATACAGAATAAAAAAAGGCGATTGGAACAGATACCAAAAAGCAAGATTAGATATCCAGCTTTACAAGGAAGAAGGGCCATACGTCACATCAGATATCGATCATCCGATATTAACAACTGTTGAAGCAGAGTATGACAGAGCTATGGCATACAATAAACACATTGAAGACAAAAAATTCTGTATTCTAATCAGAAAAGAGTTCAAAGAACAATTAAATATTGATCTTGAAACCAGCCAAGAAGAAATCAAGTTAGAGGCTTGGGAAAAATGATCAGAACAAGACTATTATCAGATAAGCAAATATCTGAAATTAAAAAGGGATCCCAGAGATGGGATCCTAGAATGTCACCTATGGAAATTGCATTGGTAGAACGATTTGAGTATCTTAAAAAAGAAAGAGATATGAAAATGGATTGGGATCAATGGTTAAATCACATAGGAGTTACAAGTAGAATTAGATTATGAAATTTATATGTAAAGATTTTAGGGATGCACTCCCTATAAAAGACGTTCAGACATTTATTATGGATCCTCCATACAACATTAATTTTAACTATAAATCAAAATATAAGGACAATTTAGATCCGAATGAATATAAACAAACAATAAAAGATGTATTAGACTTAGCTTATATTTCTTCTACTGATTCAGCTTCTTTCTTTATGATCAATTATCCAGAAATTACTGCTGAACTGTATGCTACAATTAAAGAAACTAAATGGAATGTTCATCAATGGATTACATGGGTTTACAATACTAATTTTGGATTCTCTAAAAAACGATTTACTAAAGGAAGTAGGGCTGTATTGTGGTTAGTTAAAGAAGATCCTAAAATAAAGATAGATGAAGTGATCCAACCTTATAAGAATCCTAATGATAAACGGATCCAAAAACTAATGAAGAAGGGTAAGAAAGGTTGTAATCTTTATAATTGGTGGAATATTGATCTGTGTAAAAATGTAAGTAAACAAAGATTAGGTTATGTAAATCAAATGCCTATTGAATTATTAAGCAGGTTAATATTAACAACATCAGATAAAGGAGATCTGATTGCAGATCCGATGTGTGGTTCAGGTAGCACTCTAGTTGCAGCAGAACAATTAGGAAGAGAATCATGGGGTTGTGATCTTAATGAACAATTAAAACCTATTTGGGATGATATTCAAAAACAAACAACATTCAGATAAGTATATATATGATTAGTATTTATTTAAATTATGATCGGAGAAAATAGACGGATCCATAACCACAATTGCCCTAAATGTGGTGATCGTATTATTAATCCAACAAAGGCGGCAAGGAAATGGAAAGGATATTGTGGTCATTGTTACGGATGGTTAAGACAACAGCGTAATAATTTCAGATAAGTATATATATCCGACTTATTATGGCATATCTTAATGGTAAGGTTGGAACTCCGTAAATTTGACACATCTGTAAAGAGAGATATTAAAGATCTGGCAAAATTGCATGGGGTTTCTATGACTAAAATAGTAGAGAGAACAGTTAAGATATATACAAAGAAACCCGAAATTAGGGATAACCTTAATAGATACAGGCGTTCTGATCCGGAGTGGTAATATGGGATTCTTAGATCGTTTTAGGGCAAGTCCAAAGAAAAAGTCAGGAATACAGGATTATTTAGATTCTAATTTAAAAAAGGAAGCTCGAACTCCTACTTATGATTCAATTGCAGCAGAATATTCAAATGCACCTGACAAAATGGATCCACCTTATGATCAGTATTATTTAGAATATTTATCTGATAATTATTCTCACTTGAGAACTGTGATCACAAAATTAGCATCTCAAACTGTTGCTAAAGGGTGGCAATTAGAACCAAGTGTTGAACAGCCAAATGAAGTTCAAAAAGAAGTATTAGAAAAATTATTAAAAGATCCATCAAACGGAGATAGTGATATTTCAGGTATGGAATTTTTAAAAGCTATGGTAAGACAAATAGAAATTTTTGATGATTGCTGGATCTCAATAGTTTATGATTATATTAGGGATGAAAGCAATCAGATCGTAGGAAAGCAAGTTAAACAATTATGGATTGAAGATACTAAGAAAATGAGATTTATGACGGATCGGTATGGTAGGTTTCAGGATCAGATGCGAATGAATCCGATCACAAGGAAAGTAACATCAGAATTATATGATCCTGATGACGGATCCTTAACAGTTCCAGTAGCTTATGTACATGAAGATGATGAAGAGGGAGATATTCCTTTCGCAAGAGATGAGATCATTCACTTTAATAAATATTCAGCATCAGCAAGGTTATATGGTCAATCACCTATACTTGGACTTGCTCGTAAAATAGAAACAGGATTAGCAATAGAAAAATATCAAAATAAGATCTACCGACTAGAAAGACCACCTAAAGGATTCTTAGATATTCCTAATGTTGATGAGAAAGGATTAACAAGACTTGGAGAATATATTGCAGAAGAAACAAAACGTAATCCTAATTTCGTTCCGATCATAAGTGCAGGAGAGGGATCTGGAGGTGCAAGATTTGTTCCTGTTATGCCTAATATGTCAGAATTAGAAATGCTGCCTTATATTGATAAAATTAATAATGATATAAATGGAGCTTATGGAGTAATGCCTTTAGCAGTAGGAGATACTTCTGGGATCGGAGGATTAAATGCAGAAGGTGAACAGATCACAATGATGGATAAAACGATCATGGAAACTCAAGAATGTATAATATTAGGCTTTGCTAATAAATTATTAGAATTAATGAAGATCACTGATTATGAATTTAAATTTACTCCTATTAATGATGAAAATGAACAGATCAAATTACAAAACTTATCTATGAAAGCTGATATAATTACTAAATTTCAGCAAGTAGGTATTCAATTAGATTTAGATCCGGAAGGAGAAATAATTTTACCAGAGGTGATACAATCCCCAGATACGATGGAGTTGCCGGAGGCACAGGATCCAGAAGAACCAGTGGATATATTTCAACCTTAAAACGTGATCTGCGCAGGATTGTTAATTCAGAGATCAGTAATTTAAACTCAAGATCCACTTATGTAGAATTACAAGAAAGTTTTGAAGATATATTAATGGGATTGAGAGTTAAATTTTTAGAAGCAATAAGAGCTGATAGTGAAAAAGCATACGAATTTGGCTTCAAAACAGCTGTAAAGGATGAAAATGCTATACTTCGCAAGGACACGGCAAATAAAAAGTTTGAAATTGAATGGGATCTGGTGGATCAAGAAGCTATGGATGTTGCTACTCATAGTCAAATGATCACAGATGATTATTTTACTTCTACTAATCAACAAGCTAAACAAGTTATCGCAGAATCTTTTGCAGAACAAAGATCCATACCTAAAACAGTTGAGGCATTAAGATCTGTTTTAAATCAAGAAACATGGAAATTAGAAAGGTTGGCCCGTACTAATATTATAAATGCATCTAATGAAGGAAGGTTAGCAGGTTATGAAAAAGTATCTGCAAAGAGACAACAATTATATGATCAAGGTAAAATTACAAAGAAACCTAAAGAAGATAAATATACTTTAATTGTTGCGTTCGGATCACGAACTTGCGATGCCCATAGAGAATTAGCAGGAAAGATCCCAGCAGGAGGTTTAACTTTAGATAAACTTAAAGAACTTCAAATTAGTATAGGGGCAAGGCATGGAATGACATTAAGTGGTAATTCATTATTACATGCTAACCAGCGAACAGTTATATCGAGGGTTGTATGAGGGAAATAGATAGAATGCTCTTAGAGGATCTCATGGATAGATGGATGAATTTGTTAGAACAGGAGACTCTCGATTTAAGAGATGTAGAAAAGGAGAAAGATGGCGAACTGTAAGAAATGTTTAGCAAGTGGAATGAGAGTTCACTTATTAGGAAGTGGGCTTTGTCAAGAATGTCAATCCGAGTTGGAATGGAAACGAGGGCCACATATAGTCAGAGATCAAAAGATGAAGAAGGTAAAATACGATCATTATAAGAAAGGTGAAGAATATATAAAAAGAAAATGGAAAGAAAAGTATGGAGACTCTTCTGTAGATGAAGTATTGGAATATAAATGAGGATTCCTATTGATGACCCTAATGCTGTAAAAAAACATATAGATGATCTGATTAAAGAAAGAGTAGCTATTGCACCTGATGTTGTTGATCTAGTTTTTGATGATATGGCTGATGATATGCAAACCAGATCTATGATACATTTAACTAATAATAGGAGTGTGATCACAGGATTATTAAGATCAAGCATTACAGTAGATCGTCAATTTTTAAAGAAAATAATTGGAACTAATGTTGAATATGCATACGGTGTAGAATATGGAACAAGTCCACATGATATTGATTCTCCAGTTTTAATTAAAACTCCAGATGATGCAAAAGGATTCTGGAGATATATTGGTAGGCATCGAGGTTCAGATCCTAAACCATATATGCGACCTGCCTTCAATGAAGTAAAAGATAGATTTGATGAATATATTTCACCTTACTTTGAATGAGATCATTACCATCTGAAGCAGAAATATATATGTTTATAGCAGTAATAGTATTTCTATTTATGTTGTTTTATTTTGTTTTTAGTTTAGTTTAAGGCTGAAAGTCTATAGAAAACAACTCCAGAATTTGTTTAAAGTGTTTTTATTTATATACTAAATCAGTTTTTATTGTTAGCAACCCTTTTTCTTTCACACTTTCCGAAGGTGCATCTCGGCCCACAATGCTTATCATGGAAACAAGACCAGCAATATATAGATAAAACAGGCGACCAACCAAAGTGACCACCCCTTACTTTTTGACCACCTTCTCCACAATCAGGACAAGAATATTTACAATTACCATGACCAGTTGCCCATCTATCAAAAACAGGCTTCTTACAATCAGGACATGGATCTCCTTTATTTCCTAATTTATCTTTGATCATATATCAACCTCACAATTATCCATTTCATTTATTGCATCTACAATATCCTCTGGCTTGTCATTAAGGTCAATGGTTCCCAATACTTGAACCCTATATTCCTTACCTGCTACTGTTATGGTTTCCCATTCTGCTTTCTTATAGGACTGACTCTTTCTTACCTTATTATTTTGCTTCTTTAATCCAATTAGTTTTTTAATATCTTCCATAATTAACCATACCATTTGTTTATATAAACATTGCTCAATGAGTTTCTAGTATAATGGTCTTATTACAATACATACAGGTTTCCCATTTGTGGATCTGATTATTATTATCTACCATACTTGTTTTATAATATCCTTTTTTCTGACAATGTGGACATTCAGAATATTTATTCTTCTTACTCCACCAATTTCCTGCTCCAGTTAAACTCATTGTTTTACCTCTCTAGTGTATATTGATTCTAATTTACGACAGAATCTCCAGAACTTCTTAGAATGATCTGGATGTTTTAGATGAGCCATCTCATGTATTACTATATCTAAAACGCTGTGAGTAGTGTGTCCACGTTTTAAACCACATCTAAAATCTACATAATCAATTGGTTCATCAAACCACTTACCATGTTTAGAACAACCAATTTCTTCTAACCATTTATTGTATTGATTAATGCCTTTTCTATCTTCATTGTATTCAAATATTTCTATTGAATCATCAAGTGCTAATTTATAATCCAATTCTTCATCTTTCCAATCAGGTTCACCACGTTCAATCCATTCTTTTTGTAGACCTATTTTGTAATCTAATTCATACCAAAGATGATCAGGTATACTTCTTTCCATCCATGCTTTCTTTATTTGTTCTGAAGTCGGATCCGAATCTCTATAATATCTACGAGAGTATTTATTTCGGAAAGCTATTTGGATCCTACGTTCTTTGATATAACATCTACCCATCGCTCCTGAATCATATCTTCTTTGAGGTCTTATTTCTTTTAGTCCTAATCTAAACCTTCGAGATATTTCAAATGCTAGATCTAAACATTCATTAAATGAATCTACATCATCAGGATGAAGTTGATTTTTATTTACCCAATACTCAGCAGATTGCTGATTTTTAGGATATTTTATTCTATGGCTCATATTTGTCCTCGAAATACCACAGGTGAATATTTATATAAACTTTACTCTAAGTAAAAATCATAAAATACGACATTACCGAAATATTTAAATTAACCACCTAAAATTAGCAAATATGGCTGATGAATGGAAAACTTATCGTGATGATTGGTACAATGACAGGATCATGGAAACTTATATCTCTGCACCTATCGTAGATAAACAGAACGATCTGATCCCTACAAAGACTATGGAAGAGTCAATGGATTTCTTTATGAAATATGGAGTTTATTCTTTTAAACATGAAGAACAACCGATCGGTTTACCTTTAGCATGGAAAACAGAAGATGGTAAAGTTAAGATCAAGGTTGGGATCCATTCAGGATTAGAAATGCATGATCATGCATGGAAAGAAATTAAAGCGTATGGAACAAGAGGCACAAGCAGTATTCGGGGAGAAGCTACTGCTCAGAAAGAAGTTTGCGAGGGTGATAAATGTCATAATCAGATTGATGAATTAGGATTATGGTCAGTTAGTTGGGTTGAAGATCATCCAGCTAATCCAGAAGCAGAAGTAACTCAAGTAGCTACTATGGCAAAAGCCGTATCTAAATCATGTGGTTGTGGATGTGGTTGTGATAAGAAATCGGATAATAGTGAAACGCTTAAATATAACACCGAAGAGTTAGACAACAAGGAAGGTAATCCTATGACCGAAGAAAAATCAGATCCTGAAGTTGTTGCCCCTGAAGAGATTTCTGAAGAAAAAACCGAAGAGGTTGAAGAGATCAAAGAAGAAGAAGAAACAACTGAAGAAGAAAAGCAAGAAGAAGAAGAAGAGGAAGTAGAAGCCGAAGAGGAGGAAGAAGAAGAAAAAACCTCTAAAGATGTGTCTTTAGTTAGAGATGCGCTTATGGCTGCACTTGACTATCTCTCAGAAGATAAAATGGAAGAACCTGAAGAAGAAGAAGAAAAATCTGAATCTGAAGAAGAACCTATTAAAGAAAAAGAACTAACTTTGGAGAAAGCAATTAAAGCTTTGAAGAAAAACGGATACACTGTTTATTCAGGATCCAAAAACACTCCAGCTCCAAAGAAAATTGAGACTCCTAAATCAACATATAATTTCGAGGACTTGATAAGCAAGGACTGGGATGAACTTGAGAGAATAGAGAGAGGTATGTAAATATGAATATGAAAGAATACATAGATCAATACTATGGTGGAACATTAGGCATAGCAAAACGTTACGGCATCCAAAAGGGAGACCTTGATTTTACTACAAGTAATCAAGCCGCTGCTTTCAATGTTGTATACGGAGCAAAAGTTTGGAATCAACTAAACACAAAATCAGAAGTAGCAAAGCTATTGAAGAAAGAGCCGTGGACTCAATCAGGTTGGAGAGTTATGACAACTCGTCCAGTAGATGATGGTGGAGTTGCAGACTACGCAACAGGAACTGCTGAAGGTGCAGCTTTCGGAGACACAACTTCTCCTACGATCAAAACATTAGAAGCTACTTTGAAAGAGATCGTAACTCCTTACGAACTTTCCACTAAAGCAGAATTACTATCTGATGCAGATGATGGTTTGAAAGGACTTGCAGCATTCATGAGAAAAGAAATGAGTGATGCTCATGTTTTCGGTATGGATGAAATGTTGTTATCAGATGCAGACACTGTTACAGCAGCTAACTTAGAATCTATTGACAGAGTTACAGTTACAGATGCTTACTGTAATCCAAGTGGAGGTCCACTATCTACAAGAACAGATGGTGACATGTATGGTAAAACCAGACAGACAGAAGCAGCTTGGATGGACGCAGGTCACACAGGCCACGCTGATGGATCTGACAGAGCATTAACTACAGCCATGTTAGATGATATGATTGAAGGATGTATGACAAATGGTGCAAACTATTCTGATTTGATCCTATTAACTGGTCACGACACTTACATGAACTTACAACAGTTACTAACTAAAGGTGGAGACGGTGGAGCCGCAACGATCCTAAGATACGATCAAGGATCAAGTGGGGCAGCTTCAGTAAATGGAGTTCTCGGAGAAGCTGGTTTGAATTACGACAGCAGAGTTGGATCCTACAACGGAATCCCAATATTTGTTTCTCAACACGTAACAAAAGATACCACTTCAAGAATACACTTGTTGGATCTTCCACAATTGGCTTTGAGAGTCGCAGCACCTACAACTTATGTAGCTAATGATAATTTGGCAGTAACCCAAGCATTGACCAAGCAATTTGCATTGATCACTGCAATGGAATTGATCTGTTACAGATTTAACACAAGCGGTAGTGTAAGAGACTTAAACGCATAAGCAGGATGTTAGGACTTAAATTATGGTCACGATCATCAATACTGGGATTAAGCCTCTTATTCGGAGGATTGGCACTGGGCAGAATGTCACATTCTACCCAAACCAAGAAGTTAAAATCACAGATGAAAAGCTTATTGAAGCGATCCAGAGTCGCAAAAGAATTGGGGACTTACAGATCAAAACTCCCGTCGGCAAAGAAAACGTTGGCGGAGGGGTTAAGACTGGGGTCAGACCTGCTAAACGTAGGGGCCGACCTCCTAAGTCCAAACCTAAGAAAGAAGTAAAGTCTAAGATCCAAGAGAAAGTAGACAAAGCCCTTAAGAAGCCCAAAGGCTTGAAGAAAGCCAAGAGGGCTGATTAATGGCATCTACAGTAGTAAGAACAACTTTAAGACTCGATCAAACACGTAACGCAGCTTTATTTGCTAATACAGAGACGGCAGTCGGAGGATCCGAAACAACAGTATTGGATAAGTTCGATTGTGCTTTGTTTAATAGATATGCGATCCAGATCTTTAACAGTGACGGATCAGTAGCAGGAACAGCTAAGGTTTATGGATCCTTAAAAGATACTCCTTCAACTGAAGGAGGATCTGATTGGACACAAGTTGGAGATGATATAACTGTAGGAACTAGTAGTAATGCATTGAAAGCGATCTCAACAACACCGATCAGATGGCTTTGTGTAAGGGCAACAGGCAATGGCGCTGATCTTACAGTCTATGTCTACGGGGAGCAAGTTTAGTGGATGGCTTCTCCTATATACTCTAATATAGTCTCAGTAAGTGAGGTTGTCTAATGGCAACGTTTAATTCTGCTGGTAATGGTGATTTCAATGCAGATGCTACTTGGACAGAATCAGGACAACCTGGAACAGCGGACCACGCAATAATCGGTGCAGGTCACAATGTGACTATGACTGCTGATGATGAAGTAGGTTCAATTAAAATTAGTGGAACTATCACAGGCGGAGGAAATACTTTAACTGTTAATAGAGCCTCATCTAATAAACCATTTGACAATGATGGCACAATTAGTGGTGACTTGAATGTTACAATTACAAATACTGGGGCACAGCAAGATGGTTTACTATTAGATGCAATGGGGTCGTCAGGAAATATTAATGACTTAACATTAAATTTAGCAAACGGCACAACCGCTAATAAAACAGTCGGTATTGCAAGTGCAACGACTATTGATGGGGACCTTACAATAACATCGGGAACTTTTGATACAGTGTTTGACGGTGGTGCATCTCAAGTGCTTACAGTAACAGGAGATTGTATTGTAGGAAATGGTGTAGGTTCTGCTAATACAGCAATATTAGATGGTAATGCTTCAGCAATATCTTTTGGAAGTCTCGCAATAGACACAGATGGTAAATATGATGCCACAAGCGGAACTACTACGATTACTTCTGAAAGGTCAGATGGTCTTGCTATGAATCTTGATGGCACTTTTACTCATAATAGTGGAACTGTAATAATAACTACGTCATCAAACTCACAAATTGATTGGATAGGTTCAAGTGGTAATTTAAATAATTTAACATATTCTGGTGGGGCTATATTAGAATGGACAGTTAACGGTGGAACTATTGATGGAGATTTAAGTATTACAAACGGAACTTTACAATCTTCTAATGGCAATAAAACACTTACAGTAACAGGAGATGTCACAGTAGGAGATGGCACAGGTTCAGCCAATACGGCAATATTAGGTAATGCCAGTGAAGAAGCAGCACAAACATTTGGAAGTCTTACGATAGATAGTGATGGTAAATATATTGCAACAAGCGGAACTACTACAATAACCAGTGAAAATAGTTCAGGTTATTGTTGGTGGCAAAGCGGAGGAACACTTACTCACAATAATGGAACTGTAAAATATACTGGAAGTGCAGATACAGTTATGCGAGGCCAGGGGTTTTATAATCTAATCCTTGAAGGTTCTTCATCGTCTGTAGATTTGTATGTTAGACCTCACGACAATGTAGCAGATGGCGATGGCGTTTTTACAATAGCTAATGATCTAACGATCGTAGAGGGCGTTCTTAGAAGAAACTATCAACCTAATCAATTAGTTGTAACTGGGGATGTAAGTGTTGAGAGTGGCGGAACACTTGGCACTACAGACGCAACAGGCCCGAATACTTTTGGAAGTCTTACAATAGCAGCAAGTGGGGCTGTATATAACGCAACAAGCGGAACTACTACTATTACTAATCAAACTGGAGGAGGTTATGGTTGGCAAAATTTAAGAGGAGATAATGGTTATGTTCATAATAATGGCACAGTAAAATTTACAGATAATGCATCTGTGTACTGTCAAGAAGATAAGTTTTATGATTTAGAAGTAGATTTATCTTCTTCGTCGGACGAATTCAGATGGCACGACATATCTGGAAATACATTAACTATTTACAACAATATTACAATAAATTCAGGAAGATTTAAATTTAATACTGCTGGAGATGCTATAACAGTACACGGTCTCACAACAGTTAATGGTGATGTTAATGACCAGTTTGGATTAGGCTCTCCTTCTGGAACTCACACATTCAATGGACTTGTGACAAACCATGGAACCTTCCTTACAAGTAGTGGAACCAACAACTTCAATGGCGGAGTAAGAAACCTTGGGACGTTTACTTCTAATGATACACTTACGATAGGAGGAACAGGAGGAATCCTTGAAGGAAATCTTGATGATGCAATCGTTAATGTAAATCTTGACCCAGTTTATGGACATTGGGATGGCGATAACGATGCTGTTTACTTTAATACATCGGATAATGACTTGGACAGTATATGGGCTGGT
>VTLG01000712.1_pt1 | contig 35476 bp, 59 predicted proteins | sample 4694571 | NCBI WGS metagenome assembly VTLG01 (sample SAMN12604809, study PRJNA352737) | marine metagenome | biome: ENVO:00000447; feature: ENVO:00000209|ENVO:00000569|ENVO:01000036; material: ENVO:00002151; isolation source: viral sequences binned using virsorter ...
TATTTACCGTCTTTTTCAGTTTGAATTATAATTTCGTTTGCACCTTGCAAGTGAATTTCAAGGTATTTTTTAGCTTCCAGACCAAGTTTTTTTTCTTCAAGGTCACGGGTACGGCTTTCAGGAGTATCTATACCCGCCAATCGAACCCGTTCTTTCTTAAAAAGATCAAAACCTAAGTCAATAACCACATCTATGGTATCACCATCAACAACTTTAACGACTTCTTTTACCTTATACTCATACATCTTCTGCTTTCCTTAATAGATGGGGATGATCTTTATCAAAAACAAACAATGCCTTATCTTTTTCTGTTTCTTCACTTAATTCTTTCTCAAATTTCTTTTTAAATCGTTCAATCCTTATTCTTATCAACGATACTTTTTCCTCTAAGTCCATTTTTCTTACCAGTTAAATATTTAGGAGGTTCATTCTCCTTTTTTCTCAGCCACCTTTTGAGGGACGCAGTAAGCTTTGACCCAAATCTTGTCTCCTGCCCTGCTTTGATGCCAGTTTTGTGCACGGACTCGTTCTGCATATTCCAAACATGTATCAAGATCATTGAAATAGACACTTTCCTGCACCGTTCCTGAAATAAAAACCATTAATACCCATATTAATTTCACTTTCCATTACCGTTTTCTTTCGATCTGGTAAAAGCAGTAGCTGTCATAAAGGTTGCAACAATACCTAAGTTTGCCACGATATAGGTTGAAAGTAAAGCCGTACACATTTCAACTCTTGTATCGGGAATAATCGGACTTAAAACCAAACCAATCAACATTATTGAAGAAATAGATGAAACCCAGCAGATAAGTCGTTGTTGATCTTGCATTTTATCGTTATTTTCAAGACGAATCATCCGTTCTTCACGGGCAATTTCATCATCGGTAACAATTCCATCACCATCCAGGTCATGTTTTTGATATTTGCTGTCTTTTTGTAGTTTTTTTGCCATCGTATTAATCCGTCAACCATTTAAAAAACGGTTTTCTTTTTTTTGACCCAACAAATTCTTTAACTAAATCAAAAATACTTTTTTTCTTTTTAACCCATGCTTCATTAGCTTCTGTGAAAGGATCATCACCTACATATTGACCTTTTTCATTCCTAGCTCTTTCTAAATCTTCTGTTTCCATCATTAAATTTCCCCTTGTCGCTTTAAATAAAACAAATATGCAATCCACATAATTAATGCCCCTACTATAGTGCATAAAAAAATAATTCCAAGAATATTAAACAATTTTCGTCTTGCTTCATCTTGAGCATACAAAGTTTCCTGCCTTTGTTTTCTAATTTTAGCTTGCATTTTTAGTAAATCATTCCATGCATTAGGTCCATGTGTTAAATTAATCCATGTGCGAAGTTCATCTTCCATGGCTTGTGCCTTCTTTTTGGCAGCAAAAGCATCCATGGCTTCCTGTTCTACAGAAGACCCAGCAAAAAGTTTTTTAAAGAGAGGCGGGTTTTGTGCTATTTTTTCAGCTTGACTAACATCAGATACAGCACCCATCCATCGTCCAATGTCTCCGTACATAGACTCCACATCACGCCCTGCTTCAAAACCTTTTTTAATAAGAGTAAAGGCACTACTGGCTGCTGCAATTGCTGTAACTGGATCCATTATTTTCCACGTTGTTGAACTGCTTCCCGTTGAACATCAATACGTTCTCTGTTAACATCGTTTCTTTCATCTGCTATTTCTTCCTGCAATTCTAACCGTGCGGCATCCGTTACTGCCTGCTGTTGCATTTTCTGTCTTTCAATATTTAATCGTTCAGCATCTGTTTGAGATTTATTTTGTTCCTGTTGCTGTTTAATAGCAAGCTCCTGCTGACGAATTTGAACAAGAGGATCGGGACCCTGCGGTTGTGGCATAAGATTTGGCATCATAGCTTCTGTCAATTGCATTTCTATCTGGGCAATTTTAGCATCCAGAGTCGCTTGATCCATTGGCATCCCCTGCATCTGCATTTCCTGTTGTGCCATGGCTCGTGCTTTCAATGAAATATGTTCTTGGATATGAGCAATAAAAACACCCATGATTTGTGGGGATGTCTGCACAATCGGCAATTTTAAGAATGACACATGCATTGTTACATGTGAATCGTGATCCTGTTCTGGAAAAGCTTGCAGCAACTCCCCCATCAACCCTCTTGCATTTTCAATGGCCGGATCTAACGGCTGTGGCTGGGGTGGAGGTGGCAGCACTTCATCAATATTCTGTACTTCAAGGGCAAGATACATTCTTCTATAAGCCTGGTACAGATTATGAACCTGCGGATTCGACTGTGCTAATTGCAACTGTGTTTGTGCTAATGTAACACGCTGTGCCATAGAAAAGATGTTCGGGTCAGAAACTGGAACAATATCTACCCGTCCATCAAAATCAGATTGTTTTATCTGTCTGTCTCCACCGCTTACATCATACGGATAATCAGGTGGTAGGTTTTCTGCAAAAATTCTTGATAATAATCTAAATTCCTGTTTTTGTGCATAATGCAGGCGTTTGTGAATTGCCGACATAACTTTCATTCCACGTTCAAGTAACGCTACTGTTGTACCAACAGGCATTTCCTTGCCCATGTTTTGACCTACCTGCTGGTCTGCAATAGAAACAAATCTCCGACCAGCATCAATTAATGACCCTAAAAGTTGTGCCAGTGTTGCAGAAGGTTCTTTAAAAGGCAAAGGGATGATGGAGCTACGTATATCTCCCCCAGGAGCATCAATGTCTCTAAATTCACCAGGGCTTAATGGTTCGTCATCATTTCGTATACGTAATCCTCTTGCCTTAAAACCAGCAGGTAGGTTGGCTAGAGTTCCTGAATCTATAAGCTGTCGTAAAATACTAGTTGCAGCACGACCAAGGCCACCAATCATATGTATTAAACCAAAGCCATAGAACCCTAGACCAGGGAGAAACTTATAATGAACAAAATACTGACGTTTTCTTTTCATGGGATCGTCAGTGGCATAGTTTCTCCTAATCGAAAGAACTTCCCCACTACCTTTGTCAAGCGTCACAATGTAAGGAAGTTTCACACCAGTGGGTTCCCCCATCTGATCCATGTCTTCAAATCCTTCAATATCCAGATTAACATGCATCTCAAGAATTGTGTAAATGTCATCTGTATAAGATTTTTCCGTACCGTCAAGTTCACGAATCTTATCTTTTACTGTGTCTCCTGCATCTGAAGTAACGGCACTTATTTCAATATCTCGATACTCCCCTGCAACTTGCAACTTGCGAACCTGGTTCTCATCCATCTGCAATACATGCGTAACTCTGGTAGCTGTTGCCATGTCTGTAGCACCATAAGGAATAACCATATCTTCAGCTGGAATAAACCGTGCCACGGCACGTTGCTTTAATGTATCGTAATAAATTTTCTTGAATGTTGAACCTGATAACGGAAGATAAAAAAGCATCTGATCCGTATCTGGATCAAACTCCTCCATAACTTCCATAATCTGATAGTTCATAAAATCCTTGACACGGGTTGCCTGTTCCTCCCGTGCCTGGTCTTTTAATCCTACAATCTGTGTTTTAACCGGACCGCCAGCTGGTAATAGCTCCTTGTAGCATTGTGCCTGGAACTGTGTTACCGATTCCGCAATTAAAGGATGCGTTACACCCGTTGCTCCTGCAAAAGGCTGTGTCCTCTCTTCATACTTGACACCTAGTAAATCCAGACCCTTGGTGTAAGACTCCTGCCACTCCATCCTTGATTCATTGTCCTCTTCAAACTGACCTCGAAGATCACTGGACAATTCACCTAAAATGTTTTCATCAAGAACTTCTGCCAGATTTGCATTATGATCATAAACTTCCGTCTCAACTTCCATACCTTCGCCACCCATCAAAGCTTCAAGGATAGCACCACCTTTTCCATCTTCCGTAATATCAACGCCACCTTCAAATTCTTCAGGTGATGCAATTTCCATTTCAACTTGAGGAAGTTCTTCTTCCTCTAAACCACCAGGTCCCATAGGTATCTCTGCCATTAGAATATCCTCACTTTGCCACCGCCTCGATTGATTTTAGCGTTTTCAGTACCAAGACCTTTAGACCTAGATTGATGTTTAACTACTGACGGATGTGTTTTTACTTTTTTGCTGTACAAAACTCCTAGCGACTTTGGTACAGCTTTAGCGTAATATTCTTTTTTTCGAGTGCGAAGAAATTGCATTGGTGACATTTCTTTTCCTGTTTTAGGATCACGAGTTACTCGACCATACCCAGGAATTTTTTTCATTCCTGCAATACCTTTATTATTGTTTCCCATTAGAATATCCTCACTTTTGGTTTACATTGTCTAACCATTCCACCGTTTTTACCTTTAACAATACCACCTTCATCCATAAACTTTTTAGGAGGAATTTTCATTCCAGTAAATCTACCCAAAGGAGTTGTAAACTTTGCTCCTCCCACTTGCTTTAACTCGTCAGACATTAGTAATACTCCTTCTTCCTTGGATACCATTCATCTTCTTTTTCGTCTTCATCAAGAGAAATAAACCCACCCTGACGAAAACGTATCAAAGCCATGGTCATACTGTCAACAAAATCATCGTAATCACCATATGGAAAAGCAGCACATTCCTCTATAACTTCCTCTGAAAACGACTTCTCCGGTGCCCATACCATACCCGCTTCAAACAGTGGTGCAACCATGTGCATACGAGACACCTTATCACGACCTTTGCTCGGTGTATAGTTCAAAACAGGAATACCCGTCCTTCTTAATTCATCCGTTAGCGGTGTACCCGTTGCTTTTGCCTCGACAATCACCATGTCAGGTTCCCAATAATTATATTCTTCCATTGCTGTTGACTTGAGTTCAGGGAAATTCCAACGCCCTCTTTGAGCATCCAATAAAATAATATGATCAGCACCGCCCTCCTCTGGCTTGAACACTCCCCATGTCGTTATGGCTGAATAATCCGCACTTTCTTTCTTGCTGAACGCTGTATCATAACTCTGCATTATATAACTTAATGGAGGAATTTTTTCCTTCTCCCAGGTCTGCCACCATTCTTTCTTGACTATCGCCCCCTCTTCGGCTGTCGGGTTCTGCTGCCACTGTGCATTCCATTTCGCCAAAGGCAAAGAAGCCTTGACCTTGAGCAAATCGTCTTTCTGCCAGAACTCCGGCCATAAAGGTTTGTCTGATGGCATGATTGCAGGGAACTCCACAATCTCCCATTCGTCCGACATAATATCTGAACCCTGTGCCTTGATCAACTGACCTGTCAGATCCTTCATCCCCCAACGTGTCATTACAACAATTATCGAACCGCCTGGCTGTAAACGCTGTCTCGGTCCGGAAGTATACCACTCATACGCATTGTCAAACGCTGTCTCGGATAACGCATCCTGTTCCGAATGAGGATCATCAATAATAAACAAATCCGCACCACGACCCGTGACCGCTGCACCAACACCTGCAGCAAAATATTCACCGCCCTCGCTTGTCTCCCAACGACCAGCCGCCTTACTGTCGGCTTTTAAATCTGTTCTTGGAAATACATCCTTGTAATGAGGATCGTTGATCAAGTCCCTTACCTTACGACCAAACCTTACCGCCAGTTCCGTGTTATGTGTTGCCTGGATAATTTTTAACTTGGGGTTCCTTCCAAGAAACCATGCCGGCATAAGATACGATGCAAGCTCCGACTTACTATGTCTCGGAGGCATGTTGACAATTAACCTTTTAAGCTTACCTTCCGCAATGCGTTCCAACTTCTCCGCAATAATCTTGTGATGTTTCCCCTCAATAAAATTTTCATATACATGATGTGCAAACGCCATGAAATCTGCTCTGGCTTTTTCACGTACCACAAGACGGATTTCAGCTTCCTTGAGAGATAAGATTTCTTTAAGAGTCTCCTCTGGAACAGTTTCAAGATTCATTTTCTATTATTTTGTAACTACCCTCAAAAGCTTGAGGATATTGTTTTCGCAACTTATCAAGTTTGTTCATAATCTCTTCCCTTGATAAATCATCAAGAACATTAATCTGTTCTCTTCGATCTGTAACCAAACCACCTAAACTACTTCTTAACTTTTCAGCGTTAATGGCAGCAGAAAACTGATTGGCTTCCTCCGCACCACGAGATAAATCATGCAAACGCTTCATCTGACCAAGAACCGTTACGCCATATTTTCTTTCACGCTCTTCACGTAACTCCTGTATGTATTCTACTACATGAGGGAAATCCCTCCCATTTAAAAGTACAGAAGCCTGCTTCCACGATACTTTCTCAGAGTAACCCGCTTTTCTGGCACATTCAGCATTGCTGTATAAACCTTCTACAAAATATTGAGCAAAGGAACGCTGTCTTTGAGTTAAAGTCCTTTCATGCGTTTGCTCTATATCAGTTGCAATTTTTGCTACGGATTTAGTTGCCATGGTTCCTGTTACATGAACTCAGATTGTTGACGGCTTGCCATCTATTTCCCTGTAAATATGTCAGGCAATGTAATGCTCGGAATGTTCAATGGTCCAGTGTACGGGGTATAATTTGCCTGCGGAACGGCTAATGGCTCATAAACCCTGCCCGTATCTGTGCCGGGTTCGGTTGTATCGTCCGTTGGTACACAAACCTGGGACACCGGATCCAGCCTGTAACCCTCTGGACATGGATCAGAAGTTTGAGGTTGTTGAGCGGCTAATGCCATACGGGCAAGTCTGTCTTGATCCAGTTTCCTTGCTTCCGCTGCCTCTTCTGACGCTTTCTTTGTGTCTTGTGTCAAATTATAAAAATCATAGCGATCATCCGGGTTTGTCATGTCAAACTTTTCCCCTGTCCGTGGATTTGTCTGCATGCCAGCAATCGCATTGACAATAGGATTTGTAAATTGAGCTAAAGGATTGTTTTCTGCCGCCATAAATCTTTCATCCATTTTTCCAAGATCGCCTGGTGCCGCCATATAACTGCCCTGCATTGCACCTGTAATAGGATCACTTACATACCTCATCTCCTCTGTATTCGTAGGATCGTATAAATTTTCTAAATTTGTAAAAACAGAAGGTAATCCTAATCCCGACCCTTGCATTCTAGCTGCTTCCTGATTTCTAAATTCTTGAGGAAGGGTAGATATGCCACTCGTGTTTGGTATAGAAGTTTCAAAAGGGCTTTGAACAGTTAAAGGTGGTTGAGGTTCGGGGTTTCCAGAACGATCTAGAATTGAGACAAAAGTGGATTGACCCATAGGAATACTTCTACCGCCTCTTTGTTCGGGCATCATACCAACATTCACGGGTGCGGGTCTTTGTACAACTTGATTGTAAACGTCACGAATGTTCGCTAAAGCTTGAGGACCCTGGTCTAATATATCTATAACCTCGTCTACTGGACTTTGGCGTATAGTCTTATCATCGTCTGTTGTGGAAAATTTTCCGCCTCTTATTGTAAATGCCATAGGACCCTCCTACCACAACATAACCCAATGAAAATATATTTGCAAATTTTTTTTGGGCTTGGGACTCCTAGGGATGTTTCACGTGAAACATTGTCAAATAAAAATATGTTCAAATGAATTTATAAAACAAGCTTCTTTAGTGTAATTATTTAAAAACCCGCCCAAAATTGGGGGGTGTGGGGGTTGGGTTTAAAATTTAAATTAAATTGTAGCCTGATACAGTAACCCCAAAAAAAATTTAGCTGCTGCTATTAGAAATATAAAATAGATAGCTTATAAAAATGAGTAAGTTAATTGTTGAATTTTACATACGTTTCATGTTAACATCAGTTATGAGGATTATCTCTCATATTAACTTTAATAACTTAATGAGGTAAAAAGTGAAAAGATTAGAAAAAAATATCTTTCAAAAAGTAAGATCAATTGAAAAACCTATCGCAATTTTTAGAGGGTTAAACAATTATGAAATGAGAATATTAAAAATTAACCAGCTTCCGCATAAACACCATGATCATAGTATTTGGTTTACTGTAGCTAAATCAGATATGACCCAAGGTTCATGGGAATATGGTGATCAATATGCAAAAGAAATTTTACATACTTTTCAATTTATTGAAGGTGATGAAAAGTTTATAGAATATTTTATCGAACCATACCATGCGAATAAACTTTACCCTATGGGAGTTAAAAGTAAATCTGACCCAATTGTTATTAATTTTATGGGTGAAAGGGTGGAAATTTAATGAGTAATCAAACAAACAATAACAAACAGCGACCTAAATTGTCGCTGTTTGTAGATATGAAACCAAAGCGAATGGAAAAACTTTGGGATAGCTTTGTATTAAAGTTTTTTATTCCTATGTTTATCGCTTTAATTTTACTTCAATTAATTTCTTATTTATGGAGGTCTTACAATGGCTGACTTTATTTATAAAAAACCAAATGGTGGCGCGATTCATTGTTATGGAAATATTCAGGACGATAGTAATTTTGAAATTGTCCATACAAATGAGTATTATGATGGAATTTCAGCTGATATTGATTCGTCCAAATTAAATACTTGGAAAAAGATTTGTGATTATTTGCACAAAAATCATCGTAAAGATATTGAGCAAATAGTAACTTGTTAAAAAGAAAACCATTAAACTTTATTGGAATAGTTGTTAATTCAGCTATTCCATTTTTTTTGCCTTCTTTTAAAGCTTACTAGATAGGTTGTTTTATACCCTGGCATATAATTATACCTATTAATTACTACAAAAATAAGACCGACCCGACCCGATAAAAAAAGGCACCCGAACCCGAGTGCCTTTTTTCCGAGGTAAAAGCTTAAATACTATAAGAACTATATAACTCTGTATTTATATTATAAAAAAATCCAGTGCCTAGATAGATATAACCAAAACTAGGGTTGCTATCATTTACTGTAACATTATCCATATCCTCAATTGGATTATTTTCATCTAAGTTAACTTCAACCTCTGGGCAAGTCACTAAAATACAATTATCTGGAAGTTCGAAAAACCCACTTGCAGTTGTATAACCACTGCAACAAATATCTTTATTATCAATAATAAATTCATTACGTTGTTGAACTGTCATGGGCTTCAATATTTTAAAAATAGTTTTTCCACAGTAATTCTCAATAAAGCTGTCTGTCATTTGAATTTCATTGCCAAGTGCTTCATAAAAATTATTAAATTCATCCATTAATATTTGATCAGTTGTAAGCATTTTTTTACCTCATTAATTAAAATTAAAAATTACTTCCAGGTTATCAAAATAAACAAGTTTTAACAAGTAAAATGTTTTATGTTAGGGAATACAGTTTTTAAGAGCAGCCGTTTAAAAAATCTTGTTTTAAAGCTTACTAGATAGGTTGTTTTATATGTTAGTATATTATTATACCTATTATATTATTATAATTAAAAAAATCCCGAATTCCCGAATTTAAAAAATCCCGAATTCCCGAATTAAAATGATAAGATGTATATGTTATTAATACTTGCGTTTAGAATATTTGTATATTATTATTTATAGTAAGTATTAACAATATATGGAGTCTAATCGTGCAAAATATAGATTATTTAAAAACAATGCTTTCTAGAACTTCAAAAATGCCATGCGACTCAATTGGTCTACCAGCATGGGAATGCATAACTGGTGGCAAGCTTTCAAAAATTAATGGTTCTACTTGTTATAAATGTTATGCAATGCAAGGAATGTATAGAATGCCAAATGTTAAAAACAAAAATTATGAAAGACTAGATTTTTTTAATAGTAAAGAATTTATTCCAGCCATGGTTTTAATATTAAATAATAAAAAGAATAAACTATTTAGATGGTTTGATACTGGTGACGTGCAAAGCGTTATAATGGCATTAAATATTTTAACTATTTGTGATGAAACGCCAAATATAAAACACTGGATAGCGTCAAGAGAAAGTAAAATTTGGAAAGCTGTCAAAAAAATTAGATCAATTCCAGAAAATGTTTGTTTAAGAATATCGGCAACAATGATTGATCAAAAGCCTAGTAATATCTTTAACAATACAAGTACAGTAAATAGTCAATATAATAAAAATATTATAGGTAAAGAATGCCAAGCCTTTAGGACGTTAAAAAATGGTGAAATGATCTCATTAAATAAATATTTAAAACTTAAAAAAGAAAAACAATTATCAAAATATAATCTTGGCAATTGTGGACATTGTCAAGATTGTTGGAAAGTAACTATTAAAAATATTTCTTATCCATTACATTAGAAAGGAGTCAATAATGCCATATTATATAAATATAGAATCAAAGCATAAATTTTTTAATAAGAATTCAATTCCATTATGGAATCAAAAAGTTTTAAGAATAGAAAGTTTAAAACGATATAACCAAAAAAAGAAAAAACAAAATAGAGCCGTTGTATAACGGCTTTTTTATTTCTTATTACAGACAATCACATATTATATTGTTTTATTATTAATTGTATTTTTGTTATTTAATTACCGAACCCGACCCGACCCGACCCGAAAAAATTAATCCCGACCCGACCCGATCACCGAAAATAATTCCTTGAAACATGATCCTTGATACATGGATTTTGCACCTAGTCCAAGATCAAAGACTTCAGATGCCCGAATGCCGTCAAATAAAACTATACTCTTCTGCTTGGGTACTTGAACCAAGACAAAAGAAACACCACCTTTTTTGCAATAGGCAGTATTCCAAGCAACTTGATGAGGGGACAATAAAACTTTGTTTCCTTTTATTACCTTTAACTCGATCCAAAAAGCAAAGCCATTCCATACAATATGAATGTCTGGAACTCCACCACCATGACGATTTTCAATACGAGTTGCATGACAATCGGATGGCAGATTTCTTTTCACAGTTTTCCAAAAATTACTTTCAGACATATTTCTTTATATACAGATTTTATGACAATTCTAATTAATTTTTCTCTTTTTTCAACTTTTTGTCAGAACCAAAACCATGCTCAAGTGCCAAAGTAGTGTAACAAGTGTAACAAATCGTAAAGTAGTGTAACAAATTTTTTTGAGGGTTTTCTAGTGTTTCAAGTGATTTGTTACATTTGTTACATTTGTTACACCATTATAGAGTAAAAAATAAAAAAAATTTTTTTCAGAAAATACTCCTATAAAGGAACAAAGTTCAAGGTTAAAAAACATAGTTGTATTTTTACCACATAAAAGAATAAAAAAGCATAACCTATACACTTTATTATATTAAACAAGTAATATTTATTATATCTTGTTTGTAGGAGTATTTTTAAATGAGAAAATTCTTATAAGCAAGCGAGGTTCAAATGCAAGAAATATATAATGATCTGAATAGATTAAAAACTATTAAAGAACAAATATCATATAACAATCCATTACTTGATCAGATGATTGATGAAAAAGAATATATGATCAAAATCCATGAAAAAGAATTATGTATTCAAGGTGGAAGAGAATTAATCACAGAACTTTTTGGTTCTGCAATGGCATCTAGAATGGGAGTGATATAATGGTTGATAAAAAGAAAATGAAACTTCAGTTCAGAGTTGAAAATATGACAGACGAAGAAATAGATGAACGTATAGATCATTTTTTCAAATATGAAAGTGATGGTCTTAATGTAGAGAACAATGAATTTATCAGAACTCTTTTATGTGTCCAAAATGCGAGAGACACAGAAAGAAGAAATCAGTTTGTTTTAAAGAATAAAAAAACCAATAAAATTCTTACAATGAAAGACATTTTCAAAATGGGAGAAGTGTAATGGGAAGAGTTAAATCAATGATCATGGATCAAGAAGAAAAGTTCTTTGCGATTTGTGACGAGACAGTTTCAGAGTGTGAAAGTCTTCAAGAATTTAGAGCGAGAATTTATCAGCATTTTGGTCTTGTTTCTCACATGGATGAGGAAGAACTTGAAGAAGGTATTTCTGAAACTTGGAATGAGTTTTGGTCTGAATATAATATGGGGAGAATATAATGTATAAAACTAAAGTTTATCCATATAAAGTAATTTTACTTAGGAAAAAAATGAAACTAACTCAAGAAGAGTTAGCCGATAAAATTGGTATAAGTATTCAAAAATTAAGAAACATTGAACTGGGGAAACAAGTAGAGATTAAAGAGGACACCAAAAAATTATTAGAAAAAGCATTAAAGTGTTGTTCCTATAATTTTGTTTGGTTGGAAGATGATGATTATATAGATTCATTTTTTTCCATCCTTGAAGAACAAAGGATAATGATTGAGGAATTTTATTCTTCTTGTTTTGGTTTAAGATGGGAGTTTGATGAACACACTAGATCGCCAACAAGCAAAAAACTAGAAGAGTTTACATCTAAATCAAAAGAATTTTTTAGAGTTAAATTTGATAAATTTGTGAACGATATAGAAAGTCTTGAAAGACAAAAACTCATTAAAAAACGATTAGGGAGAATATAATGAAACTAGAAATGAAAGCAATCAAACACGCACATTTTGCATCAAAAGAAACATACTGTTACGAGGGTGTTGTTTACATAGATGGGAAGAAATCAATTTATGTAAGCAACGAGGGTTTTGGTGGTTCAGATCGTCAAGATACAGTTGGTGACTTTATGGATTATTCTTTGATCAAGAAGGTTGATGATTGGTGCAAGAAAAATCTTCCGAAGTGGAAGGTGTCTTTTGATGGTGCTGATGCAGAAGAACATGACACATCATTTGAAATGTGGTGTCACGAGCAAGTCACCAAATTTTTGAGAAGGAAAGAATTGAAAAGAGGTTTAAATAAATGTGTCATCTTTTTTCAAGATGGTGAGTTAATGGAATGCCGATACAAAGTTAAAAAATTAAGTGGTGTTCATTTCAGTCATTTCAAGATCAAAAACAAAGGTGTGAAAGTCATTTTAAATGAAATGCCTTTTGAGGATGCCTTTAAACTTTATAATGAACATTTCGATAAGGGGATTTAGTATAATGGGATATACAAATTATTGGAATCAGAAAAGAGCCTTTACAGATGAAGAATGGTCAGAGATTAAAGATTATTTTAATTATATATCAATGCTTTCATCACAAATTAAACTTGATGTTTCAGAGTTTAGTGACAAGGTACTTCAATTCAATGGTCAAGATTCACAATCTTGTGAAACATTTACCTTACATAAAAACATCCGAGAGCCAAATTACAAGGATGATATGGTAGAATTTAACTTCTGCAAGACACGACAATTTCCCTATGACGAAGTTGTATGGAAATTATTAAAGTTCATTAAGTTCGTGGTTCTTGATCCAAAGGACAAATCTTTTTCAATTTCAAATGATGATGGAGATAGTTATGAGTAAAGTAAATATTAATGACACATTTCACTACACTAATTCATACTTAAAAGAAACATTTAGTGATGATGAAGTAACTGTATCGGAAGTAGATGCAGATGCAATGCACAAACATATAAGTAGTAATGATGCACAGACTATATCTGATGTTATCCATGATGCTTTAGTTTCAATGGATATTGAGCATGATGGTTTTTCATGGGATATAAATGTGAGTGTGGAGCAATCTAATGAGTAATTTATGCACACATCATTTTCACTACGAAAAAGCTGAATACGTTTGTGAAGAATGTAAAGGCGAAAATTGGATAGCCAATCAATTTTGGGATAATAAATGCCGTACTTGGGAAGATGATCTCGGTTGTTTGTATTGGTGTCACGATTGTGAGGGTGAAGTTGATATTATTGAGATGGAGAAAGATGATGAGTGAAAAAGAACAAGAAAATTCTCTTTATGTCAAGTGCAAGGAGATTTTTCCCAAAAGACAAGAAAGCGATAACTCAGATTTAGACTTACAGATCGCAGAATGGTTTGGAACTAATGTCGATACGATTGATAAAATAGATTTAAAATTGATTGAGATGATTAGAGAATACATTTGGCATAAAGATTGGGAAAAGTATAAGGAGAATGAAGATGAGTAAAATTGAAATACCATCAGAAACTTGGGTAGAATTATATGCCGAGTTATCGAGTTATGTGGAGAGTAAATGCTTTCCACATAGGAAAACTCACAATGACCAAGGTGAAAGGTTAGAGGAAACTGAAGATGATTTTCTTGAGATTGTGGATAAAGTTGAGGAAATCATGTCAGAATTTTTTATTAAGGGGGAAATCTAATGAGTTATGAAGAAAAATTACCTAAAGACTTTACTGATGAAGATTGGTCTGAGTTTTGGGATAATGTTAGGGATAAAAAAGAGCAACTAGATGATCTAGGTATTTTATCCGATACAATTCTTGTCATAGTTGATGATGATGGCAAATTTATAGAATTGGAAAATGATAGCAATGGATATGTTGTTTATCACAAAGACAGTATTGAATTAAAAAAAGTACAAAAACTTTTAGGAGAAATCTAATGAAACATACATTTATAGGAAATACACTTGAAGGCTTAACCGATATGGAAATCAATGTTCTTCAAGTTGCCTTAACACATCTTATAGAAAATTTACAAGACGAAGATGATCAGATGGATGGGTATTCAAATTTTGATCTTGATACACGATTAGATTCTGCAAAACAGTTATACCTAGATTTAGGTGGAAGGAAGTTTTGGAATGATTGATTTTGAAAATGAAAACTCAAAAATTTTATATGAACTTTTATATGGTTCAACTCTCACACTTGAAGAACATGAAATTCTTGATGATTTAATTGAGAACCGATTATATCAATTAAATTTACGAGAGGATGACCCTTCAGAAGAGATTAAACAACTTCAAAATTTATATATAAAACTAGGTAAAATTGCTAAAAAGGAGCATGGAAAATGAGTAGAGAAAAGGCAATCAAAATTTATATGAAAAATCGTAATGCTTTAGAAAAAATTTTTAAAAGAAATTCAATAAAAAATAAATGTGTCAGACATCAATCTTGGTTGGATTTATATAATTATATTTATGATTTAAATTCTGATTATGTTTTTTATGAGGAACGAAATGGGGATGATACACTCATAACCAATGGAGTAGTTTCATCATACATTGCTAAAGAAATGAAAGAACTTGAAAAGAAAACTCTTGAAGAAAAACTAGATTATTATTTTGAAATTGAAAAGGATTTTAAACATCAGATTAAAGTTGGTGTAAATGGGGATGCATTTTGTTTTGATATGAGTTTGCAAAATACTTATGAGGATGATGCAGAAGATGAATTATCTTCCATAGCTTTTGAATATGAAAGTGATGAACTATCGGAATGGTTGCAGAAATTTGCCGATAGGTTGCCCTTAAAAGGAGAATTAAAATGAGAACTTACAGAATTGAAATGTTGGTTCAAGGTTCATTGAGTGGAGTCCTTGAAGGATATGTACAAGCCGATAGTGAAGAGGATGCTATTGAAAAAGCCTATGAAGAATATTCTCATCTTTGCAGAGATGTTGAAACTGTGGAGGTTGAAGATGAACATCACATTAAATAGAATAAAACGTATCGCAAAAGACATCAAAGAAGATAAGGAATGGGTAAATGATAGCCATACAAACTCACAATATAAAGGAGTTTGTGATGGTTTGGATAGACTTGTTGGGCATCTTTATGAATGTGATGATAGCAACATTACAGATAATTGGTATCCATTTAAAATTAATGGAGAAATCTATCATCTTGAAGTTCGCATAGATTATGAAAACAAAAGCCAAGTAAGGGTCTGTGTTTGGGATTGGGATGAAGAACAAAGTTGCATAGGAAATCAAGTTACTGATGAGTGGAGGATATGTAATGAAAATTCTTAATCTCTTTAGTGGCATGGGTTGTGATATTATGGCTCATAGTCGCACCAATTTACCACCGATAACAAAAGTCTATCATGCTGATATTGATAAATATGCAACGGCAGTTGACCGATTTCTTCATCCCCAAGTTATTCAACTTGGGGATGTAACAAAGATCAAAGGTTCAGATTTAGGTCATGTAAATTTAATTTTGGCTGGCTCGCCATGTCAAGGATTCTCGTTTTCAGGAAAACAGTTAGCCTTTGATGATCCGAGATCACAACTCTTTTTTGAGTTTGTAAGGATATTAAATGAACTCCGAGAGATCAATCCGAAAATTCATTTTCTCCTGGAAAATGTAAAAATGAAAAAAGAGTTTAGAGATGTGATCACCGATCAATTAGGTGTACATCCGATTGAACTTAATTCAGCCTTAGACTCTGCACAATCAAGGAAGAGATTGTATTGGGCGAGTTGGGGGATTATGCCACAAATTGATAAGGGCATAGTTTTATCCGATATACTAGAAGATTTTGGTCAAGCTGATTTGGTGGGCAAACAAGGAAAAGTTTTGCTGAAAGAGAATATAGAAAAGGCAAGTTGTTTATTGGCAAGAGATTATAAAGGTTTTGGCAATCAAGGACAAACGGGAGTTAGATGTATTGAAGTTGGTCAAGCTGAAGAAATCAAAGGGCATGATGTAATACGGAGGGTTTATTCACCTAATGGGAAATCGCCAACACTTAACACAATGGGTGGTGGAAATCGAGAACCGAAGGTTGCGATTGGTGCATTTCGTGGACGTTATCTTGTAGATGGAAAACGTCAAGACCATAAAATGAAAACAAAAGGATTAACAACTCAAAGGTTAGAGGTTCGTGGTGATAGTAAATCGAACACATTAACCACAGTTCAAAAGGACAATGTAGTTGTTAATGAGGATATTCGTTGGAGGGCTTTAACTCCGATTGAATGTGAACGTCTGCAAACTGTTGAAGACAATGCGACTTTATATGGCATTGATGAAAATGGTAAGCAGATCACAATATCAAAAACACAACGATATAAGATGTTAGGCAATGGTTGGTGTGTTGATACCATTGCACATATCTTATCTTATTTAGAAGGGAGAATATAATGATAACTGAAGAAGACGTAAGAGATTGGCTTGGTTCAGATAATACTCTTGAAGAAGCCTTGAAATGTTTAGTCGAGATTGCGAATGGCGAATACAGAGCCGAGCAATTAGAAAGTGATATTGATTGTTACAGAGCAATGTTAGGAGGACACGATTATGCTTGAGGAAAATGATAGCTTTCAAGAATTTATATCTCAATTCAAGGATGGTGTTTCAGATGCCTTGTTACTAGGTAAAAGTGCAGATGTAAATGTCACAAGTGCCTATAAGCAAGGATATGATTTTGGGATAAAAATGTATTGTGAAATGTCAGATCAAGAACAAAAATATGCAGAAAATGGGATTGGAGGATTGGATGAACTTTAATACAAAGGAATTACGGCACATTTCAGATGCCGTAGAACAGCACATCTATGCAACGCAAGAACATATCAAGGATAATTATGCTTTTAATCAGCATAACGATACGCATATATGTGAAAGAAATCTTGGAGAATTAAATGATCTTCAAGAAAAAATCTTAAACAACATTAAGGGGGTTGGTAATGCCTAAAGAAAAGAAAAAGGATAAGGAGTTTGCCAAAAAACTCAAAGAAGAAATTATTAAAAAGACTAAAGTTAGTCCTAAATGGGCAAAAGATCATTTAATCGTAATTAAGGCATAGGAGGTAAATTATGGGAAGATATTATCATGGCGATATTGAAGGCAAGTTTTGGTTTGCAGTTCAATCTTCAAATGATGCAGATTATTTTGGAGTTCAAGGAGAGCAGTCACCATATCTCGATTACAGTTTTGAAAAAGAGGATGCAACCAAAGTTCTCAAAGGAATTTCAGAATGCAAAAAGATTTTGGGTAAGAAAAAACAAAAGTTAGATGACTTTTTTAAGGAATGTGACTCATATAATGATGAAATGTTGATGCCAATTCTAAAAGACACAGAGGAAGGAATTAGAGAAACTCTTAAATGGTATGCAAGGCTTGGACTTGGAGAAGAGATTTATGCTTGTATCAAGGAAAATGGTGAATGCCGTTTTGAGGCTGAACTATAGTGACATATAAAGCGATTGCATTAATTTGCTTTATGGTTTCTGCATCAGATCACGAATGTAAAACAAGATTTTATTCTAAAACATTCAATGACTTTGAAACTTGTAAAGTAAAACTGATCCATTGGAGATTGTATGAATTGTCCAGAACAGAGAAAATGGTTTTAGGTGATTGTGTACTTTCTCACAATAAGTAGAAAAACCCTCAAGATATTTAGAAAGGATAAAAGAAATATCTTGAGGGAAAATTTTTTAAAGAGATCTTAAATTGTATAATAAAGAAATGAAAGGAAAAAGCAAGAAATGATTACATCACTAGTCTGCTTAGCGACAGCAATCTTTTTTGAATCAAGAGGGGAGCCTAAATTGGGGCAAATGGCAGTCGGACAAGTTATTTTAACTCGTGTAGCTGATTATAGATACCCCGACACAGTTTGTGAAGTGGTGAAGGAAGGCTATTATTATAGTTGGAATCCCGAAATCCCGATCCCCGACAAATGTCAATTTAGTTTTTGGTGTGATGGCAACCCCGAAACTATTGAAGATCCTGTTGCATACGAATGGGCAGAGGAAATTGCATGGGGATTGCTTGAGGGAGATTTAAACATCATTGATCTTACTGATGGTGCAACACATTACCATGCTTACTATGTCCAACCTTCATGGAGCGAAAGGTTTACACAAACAGTAAGAATTAACGATCATATATTCTATAGATGGGAGAATGAATAATGACTAAATTTTCAGATGAATTTGTAAAAAAAGTTCAAAATTTTTATAAGGAAGGTAAAAAGAAGAAAAAGTTTGAGGCTGATCAATCTTTTACCATTGATCATGTCGTTGAGAAGTTCAACATACTTCCCAACCAGGTGAAAAGAATTTTATATATAAGGAATAGGAGAAAACCAAATGCCAAGACCTAATAAAGTAGATGAAGATTATTCTATGTATAATCTAAGAATATCGACCAAAGATTTGGAAGATATTAAAAAAATGTCAAAAGAACTGTCTTATGAGAATGACCTACAAATAAGTGTCGCTGATATTATGAGATATTGTATTTTGAATTCTAAAAAAACAATAAAAAACTATTTTAAAAAAGTAAGTAGTTAAAATTTATTAAAACTTGACAATATGAGTATATAAATTGTATACATTTATATGTAACAAACAAGAAGGGAACATGAAGAGAAAATTATGAAAAAATCTAATGATATAAAATTTAGGACAGTTGCAGTCCCGAATGATGTTTATAAATTGATAAGGGAAATAGCACAACATCAAGAAAGAACAATCGCAAGGCAGCTGGGTGTTATTATTAAAAAGGCTTATGCTGAATTAAAAAACGCAGTTGAGGATTAAGTTTCTTTAGTGGTTCTTGCAGAAGTGTTTTTTCTTTGTTCATTGAAAAATACTTCTGCAATTCCAAAAGATAAACCTGTTGCCTTACTAAATCTTTCTACAGCGATTTTGTAGGGCAACCAACCTTTTTTAAATTCCTTAACAATTTGTAATGCTTTATCTACTTTTTCGATATCTTCAGCCATTCTTTAATATTTTCTCCTAAAACTTCAGCACTTAATTTAATTTTGTTCCTTAAAGAATTAACAATCTTTTCATCTATCGTTCCTTCACAAATCAAATCAATATATGTTACAGGATAATGTTGACCTATTCTATGACAACGATCTTCTGATTGCATTCGTGTTTCAAGGTTAAAGTCGTTAGCATAGTAAATCACAGTATTTGCTGCAGTTAATGTCAAACCCCGACCAGCAGTAGATGGATTCCCGACCATAAACCGAAGTTCAGAGTTTATGTCCTGGAACTCCCGAACAATTTCTTCCCGATCATTATCAGATGTATCCCCGAAAAAAGATTTTGCGACAGTTCCTTTGTATTTACTGTTTAATGCTTTAACAATCGTTATAATATCATATCTGAATCGTGACCATATAATAACTTTATTGGATGTTTCATCACATATTTCAAGAAGTTCGTCTAATCTTCTTGTAGGAAATGTAATTAATTTTCCATCATCTGATTTTAAATGCCCAGACAATATCTGCTGCAGACGTAACATTTGAGTAATCATCATGGGTGTTGAAACAAATTCGTCATTTTCCAGCATTAAAACAGCTTTCTTTCTTATTTCCTCATACATTTTTACTTGTTCAGAAGTCATATACACGTATCGAGAAGTATAGATTTTATTAGGTAAATCTAGGCATTCATCTTTAAGAACCCGAAAAGAAAATGTATCAATTTTCCTGGTTAACTCCTCTATGTGTCTGTATCCTACAACCTGCTGGAAGCTGTGACTACCCATCTGTCGGTTGTTTAAAACGGCATGTCTTGCCCGAAAAGCATAATAGGAACTAAAACCCAACATATTTTTCCCAAGAAACTCACATTGCGAAAACAAATCCAGCGGTGAATTTGTAACAGGAGATCCCGTTAAAATTCTTTTATAGGGAAATTTGCTTGAAATTTTTAATAATGCTTTTGTTCTTTTAGCTTTTGGATTTTTAATCGTGGTTGATTCATCTAAGGCTATTAAACCTTTTGCTGCAAACATTGTGCTTATAATATCTGCGTTCTTAAATGCACGAGTTGTAGAAAAAGCCTCTACGTTCATAACAAAAATAATAAAAGTATCTTTTGGTGGATTTTTCCAGAAACTAACCCAATACTTCTTTTCTGTCTGGTTCATGTTAGATTTCCAAAAAATACATTCATATTTTATATCTTCTGAAAAATGTTCTGGTATTTCCTTACTAATCCAGTTACGATAAACTCCTTTTGGAGCGATAATGAAAGCAAAATTTATTTTTTTACGTCTTGCTAACATAGTTATATTATCAAGCAAAACCTTTGATTTGCCTGTACCCATCTCCATAAACAAAGCAAAACTTGACTTGTCCCAACCCAGGTCCAATGACTTTATTTGATGTTTATACGGTTTTGTTTTAAATTGCTCTTGACTTATCATCCATAATCCCCCATATTATATTAATATATGTTGCAACGATCAAGTTGTCAACTTTAAACCTGAAGAGGAGATACTTGTTATGCAGAACAAGGAAACACTATTAGAGGATGATATATTTGCTGATGCATCCTCGTTTGATAATGTGACCCAAAAAGAAGGGAAAAGGTTATCAACTTTAGTTAATCAGCTAAACCAAGTGACAAAAGAAATACAAGATGTTGAAGATCACTTAAAAAGTCTCAAGGCTCAGAAACAAAGAATTTCTTTTGAACAAATTCCAGAGGTTATGGATGAAATGGGAATAGACCGACTTGACGTAGATGGTGCAACTGTCTCGTTAAAGAGTTTTGTTTCTGCATCAATACCTGTGGACAAGAAGGACGAGGCTTATGCCTGGTTAAGGGAAAATGGTTATGATGACATTATTAAGAATGACCTAACCTTATCCTTTGGGAGAGGTGAGGACAATGTTGCTAAAGATTTAATGTTTGATCTTGATCAACGTGGTTTTCATCCCGAATCAAAAACTCACATTCATTCAATGACTTTAAAAGCTTTTGTAAAAGATATGGTTGAAAAGGGTGTTAAAATTGATTTGGATTTATTTGGTGCTTTTGTAGCACGTACTGCTGTTGTTAAAAGAAAATAGGAGGAAAAAATGGCAAAAGATATAACAACTAAACCAAATACCGATATATCTCCAATAATGGATGATATATTAAATTCTGCAGGAGAAGGAATTGATTACGATACAAATGAATTACAAATTCCTTTTGTCAGAGCCATACAAGCTTTGTCTCCACAGATTAAGAAAAGTGATCCACTTTTTATTAATGGAGCATCTCAAGGTGATTTGTTTAACACTGTTACAGGTGAATTTTGGGACGGTGAAGAAGGTATCGAGGTTATTCCTTGTTACCAGGAAACAAAGTATCTTGAGTTTGTCCCAAGAGAGCAAGGGGGTGGATTTGTTGGTGAAATAGAAGTAGACTCACCTGTTCTTAGTCAGACAAAAAGAGACAGAAGTGTTGAAACCCTTCCTAATGGTAATCAACTTGTAAAATCTGATCAACACTATTGTTTAATTTTAAATAAGGATGGTAGTGCACAACCTGCAATTATTGATATGAAGTCATCAGCTTTAAAAGTGAGCCGAAGATGGAAGACCCAAATTGCAATGTTCAAGATTAAAGATGCAAAGGGTGAATTTAAACAACCTGCTTTGTTTGCTACTAGATGGAGAATAAAGACCATGGAAGAGTCAAATGAATTAGGCACATGGTTTAACCTAAACGTAGAAAAGGTTGCTTTAGTGGACACCAAAGCTTTATTTAATGAAGCAAAAAACTTTAGATCTTCGATAATGAAAGGTGAAGCAAAGGCCGTAGTCGAAGAACCAAAAGAAACACCCTTTTAGGGTGAAGGAGAGTAGCAGTGTTACTCCATGGCACTGCTACTTTTTTTTATGTTAGTTGCAGAAAAATTTTTTAATCTGTTTGAAGGTTCTAATCTTGCCCATGGTGAAACAACCGTGGGCAATAAGAGACGTAATGGAAAAGCGGAAGCAAAGAGTATAATCGTGAAAACACCTTTATCTATTGCTATGATAGAGGATCATTTAAAAGGTGTTAAGGGAATAGGATCTATTCCTATTACCGACAACAACGAATGCAAGTTTGGTGTTCTTGATATAGACACATACAACGTAGATCACAAACAAATAGCGAAAAAATGCAAGGCATTGAAAATACCTGCAATTGTTTGCCGTTCAAAGTCTGGTGGTGCACATATATTTATATTTATGAAAGATTGGGTTAATGCAGCAGAGTTTCGTGATCATATGTTCGAGATTGCTGCAGCGATGGGATTTTCTGGTTGTGAGATCTTTCCAAAACAAGACCAGATATTAGCGGATCGTGGTGATGTAGGCAATTTTATAAATTTACCTTATTTTGACAATAAGAAGACAGTTCGATATGCGATAGATGATAAGGGGAATGATTTAACCCTTGAGCAATTTATCGCCCAGGCTGAAAAGAAAAGAATTTCTTTATTTGATCTTAACAAAGTTGATTTTGGGACAAGAAGGGAAGAGTTTTCAGATGCTCCTCCCTGTTTACAAGGTTTTTTAAATCTTGGTGTTCCTGAAGGAACAAGGAACACGGTTCTATTTAATGTATGCACGTACTGTCAGAAGAAAGATCCAGATTCCTGGCAGAAGATGTTTGAAGAAATTAATCAGAAGTATTCTTCTCCTCCTTTGCCAGCAACAGAAATAGTGGCATTACAGAAACAGCATGAAAAGAAAGAATATCAGTATCAATGTTCAACAGAGCCTTTAAAAAGTCATTGTGATAAACAGGTTTGTAAAACAAGAAAGTTTGGTGTGGGCAATGGTAATTCGATGCCTGCCATAGGTGGACTTACAATTTTGCTTTCAGATCCAAGGTTATTTTTTCTTGATGTTAATGGTAAACGTCTTGAATTATCAACAAAGCAATTACAAATGCAGCAACATTTTCAAGAAGCATGTATTGAACAATTAAATTATATGCCTCCGATTATGAAGCCTGGTGAATGGCAGACATTGATTAATCGTCTTTTGGAGAAAGCTACTACAGTAGAAGTTCCAGAAGAACTAACAATGAAGGGGCAGTTCAAGGAATTGTTGCAAACATATTGCACAAGTAGAATTAGAGCAAGATCACCTGAAGAATTAAACATAGGCAAGCCATGGACAGAAAATGATTTGACGTATTTTACTATTAAGGGTTTACAGGAGTTTTTGAGACAACGTAATTTTAATAATTATTCAAGACCACAAATACAACAGAGATTAAAGGACTTAAATAATGGTGATACATGCCATGGTATCTATAAATTAAAAGATGATGAAACTGGAAAATGGTCCAATATAAGAGTTTGGTGGGTTCCAGAATTTCACGAAGAAGAAGTTGAATTACCAATAGAGGAGAACAATAATGAATCCGACACCCCCTTCTAAAGAAGAAGAGCTTCTCACGTTAGCAGAGATTGTCGATTGGATAAAGGTTTCTGAATCCACTATCTACAGATGGATGGATGAGGGCATTTTCCCACGACCTTTAAAGCTAGGTGCAGAAACTAAACAGAGTCCTATGCGTTGGATACGCAAAGACGTGTCAGATTGGATTAATACCCGACCAAGGACAAAGTAATGTTTTTTGAAGAAGAAGAAGAAAAACAAAGAAGAATTTATTTTGCAAAACAAAAGATAGTTAGAGAATGGATAGAAAAAGGTCCATACAAAAAATCTATAGATAAGAGCAAAAGAGCCAAACAAAAAAGAGTTGCTCAAACAGTTTACATGGAAGAATTAGGGGTAGATGCGATTGCGGTTTATGATGTTGAAAATGCAGATGTATTAATTGATGAATACGAAGATACGGTTGAATATGTTCAAAAGTTAGGGAATAGAAAGTTAATGTCGTTTGATAACACAGATGTAATAACCTTTCCTACTTCTCAAAGTTTAGCAAAGATGCAATGTAATAAAGTTATTCGTTATTATGAGAAGCTTGGTTTTAAGAATGTTAAAGTAAAAGTTAATCATCAACAAAGCGGTTACACAGGAAAAGGTCGAGGCCAAAACAGTAAATTATTAAATGAAGATCCTATAGGTAAATAACAATAGAAGGGGCAACATGTGTACTTTAGATAAACAGGAGGTTAAAAGATATGAGTAAATGGAATGAATCAAATGGAGACTTTGAAAAATATTGGAACTCTCTTAGTTTTGAAGAAAAATATTGGTTAAAGGATCATATGGAACTTGATTTTTCTAAAGAATTTCTTTCAGAGAAACTTTACAAGCACTGGACAGAGGTGATTAATTTGATTCCAGAGGTGAAACCTAGAAAGGCGAAGTGGGCTTTGCAGGATTACTGTATTTCTAATAAAATTAAACCTTGTGAAATTTACGCTGGATTTAGCGATTGGAATTTAAGAATGAAACCTAGAGGTGCTGAAATTTTGTTGCATCTTTTTGAACAAGGATTAATAGATCAAAAAACAAAAAATGCTTCTCAAGATGTTTCTGAATTAAAAGAGTATTCTAAAGTAAGTGAAAAAGAAATAGATAAAGAAGAACAAGAAATAAATTTTGAAAAACAAAAAAGGATAGAACGATTTCAATATGTTCTTAAAAATCCTGATGAAATTAAAGAATCAGAAATGACTTATAGTTTTTTAAATGAATATTCCTGGGCAAAATTTGGCAAAGGAAGTCACGAATGGCAAATGAGAGAATATACTTTTTGTAAGGATTTTACAATTGTAAGTATAAAGTCTAATTCTGGAAAAACTAAAGATAGCAGAACTATGGTTTGGATCAATATTTATAATTGGGATGGAAGTCTTTATAAAGTTGTTAAAAATAGTGCAGCTATCGCAGGACTCCCAAGTCCCAATAGACGAAATGACCCAAATAGAAATTGGGGTTTACCAGGATGAATAAAGAAACATTAATCTTTGGACCGCCAGGTTGCGGCAAGACGTTTACGTTAATTAACGTGGTTCGTGATGCGTTGAAGAAAGGGACACCACCCGATAAAATAGGTTTTGTGTCTTTTTCCAGAAAATCTGTTGAAGAAGCTAGAGCAAGGGTTGTTGCAGAACTTAACTTAACAGAAGAAGATACACCCTGGTTTAGAACTTTGCATTCAACAGGCTTTCAATGGCTTGGTTTTAAAAAAGAACAGGTTATGTCTCGATATGATTTTGGAAATATTGGTAATGAAGTTGGGTTAGTTTTTGACACTAATACTGCAAGAAATGGTCAAGATGGATTGATTAATGTATCAGCTAGGGAAGGTAATAAATATTTAGAGATTATACATAGATCCATTATGAGATGTGTATCTTTGGAGGAACAGTTTAATGAGACAGAAGATTATACTTTGCATTGGACTTTACTTAAAAAGTTAGAAAGAATTTACAATTCTTTTAAAAAAGAAAACGATAAAGTAGATTTTACGGACATGATTAAGATGTTTGTTCAGCAAGGCAATGCTCCATCTCTTGATCTTTTAATTGTGGACGAAGCCCAAGATCTGACCCCTTTGCAATGGGAGCAGGTCAAAGTTATGAAACAAAATGCCAAAGAAATTTGGTATGCAGGAGACGATGATCAATGCATACACAGATGGAATGGTGTATCTGTCGAAAAGTTTATTAATGCTTGTAGTAATATAAAAATTTTAACACAAAGCCATAGGGTTCCAAAGTCTGTGCATTCAGTGGCTGATAGGATTGTCCAGAGGATTAATTATAGACAAGCTAAAGATTGGAAACCTTTGTCTAAAGAAGGAAGTGTTTATTATCATTTAAACATCTTTGATGTAAACATTGACCATGGTTCATGGACGATTATGGCTCGAACCAATAAGATTGTGCAAAATATAGCTGAAGTTCTTAGGGAAGATGGTTATTTATACAATTTGTATGGTACACCAAGTTTAAATCAGGAAATGATTAAAAACATGGAGACATGGGAACTTCTGCAAAGGGGCAGCAAAGTGCCTTTACAGTTGATTAAGGATTTGTATGCAGTTTTACCAAAAATAGGAGACAAGGCTAAAATAAAACGGGGTGTTGTAAAACAATTGGATTTTTTAGATTCGGATTTAATTTTAGGTTATGATGATTTGGTTAAAAATTACGGAATGATTGCATCAAAAGAAACAACTTCAAGAGACATGCTTAATGTATCAAAGGACGATAGATTGTACATGGATTCTTTGATGAGAAGAGGAGAGGATTTTGAATCTCCAAGAATTAACATATCAACAATTCATGCCATGAAAGGAGGAGAAGATGACAATATTATTTTAATGTCAGAATCTTCACGGGCTTGCATTAACAATTCAAACCAGGATGATGAACACAGAGTTTTTTATACAGGTGTTACAAGGACAAAAGAAAATCTACATATTATAGAAACAGAATCAGAGAATAGGTATCAAATATGAAAAGAAAACAAATTTTAGAAAAAGCAAAAGTATTAATAAGTGGTGAGAGGGCAAAGGAATATGGAGATGCTTACTTAAACCATAAAAGAATAGCTGAACTCTGGAGTCCTATTTTGGATAAAGAAATTACAGTGTCTCAAGTCTATGCCTGTATGATTGCTGTCAAACTATCAAGACTAATAGAAACTCCCGACCATGAGGATTCTTGGATAGATATTTGTGGGTATGGTGCTTTGGGAGGGGAAAACAATGAGGGATAACAGTACCATGCATTTTCTTGAACGTCTTGAATTGGACCAGATGGAAAATGATTGGACAGCCCCAGATGAATTTCCTGATTTAAGAACTTGTAAGTATATTGCTATTGATCTGGAAACAAGGGATCCAAATTTAAAGAAGTTAGGGCCTGGTTGGACACGTGAAGATGGATATGTTGTAGGCATAGCAGTTGCAGGAGGTGATTTTGTTGGGTATTACCCAATAAAGCATGAAGCAGGTGGCAATCTTTCTGAAAAAAGAGTAATGACCTGGCTAAAAGATCAACTTAATACACCTGACATCCCCAAGATTATGCACAACTCTATGTATGACTTAGGTTGGTTATATGCCTCTGGTGTTGATGTAAAGGGCAAGATCATAGATACAATGGTTGCTGCACCTCTGGTAGATGAGAATAGGTTTTCCTATGCTCTAAATGCTTTGGGACGTGACTACATAGATATGAGAAAAGATGAGAAGCTGTTAAGGGCAACGGCTAGTGATTGGGGAGTTGATGCAAAAGAAGAAATGTGGAGATTGCCTGCTAAATTTGTCGGAGCCTATGCAGAACAAGATGTTATTATGACTTTGAAACTTTGGGATAGATTAAGGTCTGAAATATCTTCTCAAAGTTTAGAAACTGTTTTTGATTTAGAGACAAGTTTAATTCCTGTTGTTATGGATATGCGACAAAAAGGTGTAAGAGTAGATCTTGAGCAAGCAGAACAAGCCAGGAAAAAGCTTGTTACTATGAAAAATAAGTTGGTTTTAGAGATTAAAAAAGAAACTAGTTTTGAAGTTCAACCCTGGGTTGCTACAAGTGTTGCCGCTGTATTCGACTATTATAAAGTTCCTTATGGTAGAACAGAAAGCAATAATCAGCCTTCTTTTACAAAAGCTTTTCTTCAAACCTGTGAACATCCTATCGCAGCAAAAATTCTAAAACTAAGAGAAGTAGATAAAGCAAACAATACTTTTATAGATAGTATTCTTAGACATGAGCATAAGGGCAGAATACATTGTGAATTTCATCAATTAAGATCAGATGATGGAGGTACAGTGACAGGGAGGTTTTCATCTTCAAATCCTAATTTACAGCAGATACCTGCAAGAGATCCAGAAATTAAGTCTTTAATAAGAGGATTATTTCTTCCAGAAGAAGGAACAAAGTGGGGAAGTTTTGATTATTCTAGCCAAGAGCCAAGGTTATTGGTTCATTATTGTGCAAGCCTAGGAGAAGATAGACATCCCAAGATAGATGAACTTGTGGAACAATATCACACAAATGATCCTGACTTTCATCAGATGGTAGCGGATATGGCAGAGATTAAACGTAAACAAGCTAAAACGGTGAACCTTGGAATTATGTATGGCATGGGGATAGGTAAATTAGCTAATACGTTGGACATAACAAAAGATGATGCAAAGCAACTTTTAAACAAGTATCATTCTCGTGTTCCTTTTGTTAAAAGTCTTGCTGATATGGTTTCGTCAAAAGCATCAAGATATGGTCAAATAAGAACAGTATTGGGAAGAAGATGCCGTTTTGATTTATGGGAGCCTAATAGTTTTGGCTATAAAAAACCTCTTAAATATGAAGAAGCCCACAAAGAATATGGTCCTAGCATAAGAAGGGCATTTACGTACAAGGCATTGAACAAACTTATACAAGGAAGTGCAGCAGATCAAACTAAGAAAGCCATGGCTGATTGTTATAAAGAAGGGTTTTGTCCTTTAATCACCGTCCATGATGAACTATGCTTTAGTATAGAGTCCAAGGATCAAGCATCGAGGATCAAGGAGATTATGGAGACAGGTCTTGAATTAAAGGTTCCAAGTAAAGTTGACCAGGAGTTTGGTGATAATTGGGGAGAAGTTGGATAAGATGGGAAAACGCAGCAATTTTGAACGAATAGAGAGGGACTTTTATCCCACTCCAGAAGAAGCTCTTATTCCTTTACTTCCTCATTTGCCAAAAACAGGTTACTTTACAGATCCATGTGCAGGGGATGGAGCCTTGATTGATCATTTGGAAAGATTAACCGATCTTAAATGTAGTTTAGCTTCAGATATAGAACCTCAAAGGGAAGACATATATGAAATGGATGCATTGATCCCCAGGACTTATTATTCGGGTGATTTTATTATTACAAATCCTCCATGGAATAGAAAGATACTACACCCTTTGATAGAAATTTTTGCAAGACAAAAACCAACATGGTTACTCTTTGATGCTGATTGGGTTCATACCAAACAAAGTATTTCTTTTCTACCCATGCTCAAGAAAATAATTAGTATCGGAAGAATTAAATGGATACCTGGCAGCAAATCAACAGGCAAGGATAATTGTTGTTGGTACTTATTTATGAACGAAGAATCTTTAAACATAGACTTTTATGGAAGGAGAAAAAAATGACCAAGAAAAAATCATTGGTATACGCATCACAAGGGAAAGAAGGATTTCCAATTTACATAAACGTACTGAACAGTACCGAACAAGGATACCTTAAATTTGAAATTAGCCCCGTCCAGGCTATGACTTTAGCATCAAGTTTGATGGTTATGGTACAACCTTTTGTGGTTAATCCTTCAGAAAAAAAGGTTGAAGACTAACTTTCGACCTTTTCCATACGTTCTATTAAGCGTTTCGCCCGTTTCGGAACCTGAGAAAACCAACGGCTGTCAGCCATCTGGAAGGAGGCTTCTTTCCAATCGCCATCCTTTATGGCCTGTATCTTCTTCTTAAATTTGCTGTAACGAGGATAGCCAAGATTAAACATCATATTGGCACATATAAGTTGCACTTCTTCGGGTAGCTTAAACCAATCATCATACACTTTCTTACAATCATTAATGGTTATTTGTATATCCTGGTCAAACAATTCATTACATCTTTCCTGTGTAATGGGTGTTCCTACTGGAAGCTCAAACTCTTCGTCTTCCTCTCGACATAAGTGACCTATGCCGCAAGTTTTAAGCCCAAGATGATCGAGATAGCTGACCAGCTTGACCCCCTCATCAACGGCTAATTCTTCTCTTAATCTGTTTAAATTCATTTTAAACCTTTCCCTGTAATGCCTGTGCTAATGCCTGTGTTTGTGGATTAGGATTAACAATTGGATTTGTTGCAAAAGGACTAATACCTCCAGCACTTGATGCAACGGATGGTGGTGCTATCTGTGAGCTTATATTAGTTTTCATTTGACTTATCTGTGGTGCTAATTGTGCTTTCATTTCGTTTGTTACTGGTCTTGCTTCTTCAGCAGTTTGTTCTGATAAACCTCTTAATGCTTGTGCTTCTACCTGTGCCGCAGTTGTTTGAGCAATCTGAAATAATTGACCAAGTTTATCTGCACCAGGTTTTCGACTTGCCATCATAATCTTTAAAACCGTAGGGTTTCTTAACATTTTAGACATAAACATATAGCCTGCTGCAACAGGTAAAGTAGCTAAAGGTGCTGTTAAAAGACCATACAATGTTAAAGACAGAGCAATTGTTGGTGCAGCTAAACCACCTTTCCCTGCTGTCGCTGCATTGGAAACTTTAACCATGTCATCTGCTAGAATGTTTAAATTTTTTGCAGATCCTGCCCCAAACATAGCATCAATTGTTTCATCACCATAATTTCTTAAAGCATTTTGAAGTTTTGTGCCCAATGAACCAGATTTAAATGCATCTTCAAAATCTGGAGTTAATCTAATTCCACCAGCATCATCAGATGCAGCACCTATATCTTTTAGCAATTTACCCATAGCAGCATCTTTTACAGATTCAAAAGTATCTGGTGCCAAAGCTCGTTTTGCTACACTTATAGATTCTGGATTTTTAAATACAGCCTGGGCTATTTTTTCCGAATCGCCTCCAGCCCTTTGTAAATTAGAAAGCAAACCACTAGCTTCAACTTCTGCTTTGTTTAAAGCTTCAGCATTCATTTCCTTTAAAACAGTAAACAATGGTTTACCCTGAAGTTGATTTGCAACATCAGCAGTAATATTTGATCCAGTTCTGCTTAAAACTTTAGCAACATTATCTATATCTTTTAATTCATTTTTAAGAAGAACTTTTGCTGTAGATCCTAAACTTCTTAGATTTGTCGATAATTTAATTCCATCAATAACTTCCTGACCAGTAATTTTATCAACCACTTTAGCATTATCCAGTTGTTCCTTTAAAAACATTCGACCTAAATTCTGTCTTACTTCTTCTGCAGCTTCAGCACCTGTTCCTCTGATCTGTGCTATTTCTTCCGCTTGTCTTTGTATCTTTAATGCATCTCTTTCAACGGCTAACCTTGCTGGATCTTTAGGGTTTAAAAATCTAACTTCATCTAAAGCTTCTTCAACTGTTCTAGTCCCAATTTTTTGACTTTCTATAAAAGATCGTGCTTTTTGATGATCTATTTTTTTCATAGTAGTTGGTAAACCACGGACAGCCTTTAAAACTTGTCGTAAAGCATCTGGATTATCTTTTGTAATAATTTCATTAAACAAAAATTTATAATTTAAAGTTCCTCTTTTTGATTCCTGTAATATTTTTTCTACAACAACATTATCAAAACGACCTATTCCAGTTCTATACAATCTATTTGCTCTTCTTAAATTTCTTATAGCAGTTTGTACGTTAACGAGATCTAAACCTTCAGGAGTTATACCAACATCACCCATAGGAAAACTTTCTGGGGTTGGTGTTTCTGGTAATACGCCAGGAATATCATCTAATGGGGGTGGAGGAGCTTCGGGAAAAATAGTTTGACCTGCTCTTATTCCTGTAACTGGAAATCCTTTATAATCTGCTTCAGCTGCTAATCTCGTTAAATCTATTTCAGTGTCTCTTAAAGACTGTTCAACAGATTTTCTCATTTGACCTAGAGCATTATAAGAAGCACCACCAAAAACATCTGGGGAATAACTAGCATGAGATAGTTGTGCCCTTATTTGGTTCATTCTAAGAACAGTAGTTTTGTTGCCTAGTCTCATAATATCTTTATAAAATTTTGTGTTTTCAATATCAGCAGCAGTAGTTTTAGCTAATTCTTTAATTGATTTTTTTAAATTTGCGGTATTAACCACTGCTTGACCTTTTAAAGTTCTATTAACACCTGAGTACAAAGCATCCATGTCTCCATCAAAAACTTTTTTACTTAAATCAAGTTTTTCAGCCAATTTTTTAGGAACATTTTTATCTGTTTTTAACACACTCATAATTTGACCAATAACTTTTTCCGTTTCATCACTTATGTTCTTCTGTGCAATTTCAAATGTTGCATCAGCATCTGCGTAAGCTGCATCAATATCTTTTAAAACTGATGCTTCTAGGTCTTTTATTGATTGTTTGTTAACTCCCCTTACACCTTTTAACTCTTGCAAAACTAACTTTAAATTATTTTCAGCTGCAACTTTTTGAGGAAAAACCCCTTCATAAATAGCTTGAAGACGATTAAGGATTGGTCTAAAAGATTCATCTGTTGCACCTGCTACTGTAGGTCTAAATCCTCTATTTATTAAATCTCTCGCCTGTTTTCTTAAAGCTTCATTTTGTACTCCACCAGGTCCTTTAATCATTCTACCAAATAAAGCAGATATACCCCTGCCAACACCTTCACCTAAAGTAGCAAAAGCTGCTTCATAAGCAGAGTCTCTAAGAACATCTCCAAAAGATTGTTTTTGTAGTCCTTGAGAATACTCAACGGCTTCATCAAGAGCTTTACCAGCAAATCCTGCCGCACCAACCAATGCAACTCCTGGAAGGAACCCTACGCCAGAAGCCATTAAAGATGCACCTATGGCCGCCCCCACTGGTGCTGCTGTCGCACCAGCAAAATCTTTTAAATCATTCCAGGAAAGACCCTCTTCATCAATGGCTAACTCTCTGCCCTCTTTCATGCCAAGAGTTTTTCTGCCTTTTTTTGTAAGTATGAATCTACCAAGAGCATCTTGACGAAATCCATCCTCACCAACTTTTTCTTTTAAATATCCAGCACGTTCTTCGTCAGTATCCATTCTACCAAAACCAAAACGAGAAAATCCACCAACACTATCTAAACCCGTAGAATAATCGACACCTGGTTCTTTGTACTTACTAACAAATTCATCTTCATCCGTAATTAATTGATTTGTTGTAGGATCAATACCCGCTAACCTTTTTTGCCTAGCATAGTCTTGTATTTCTTCACGAGATGCTGTGGATAAATCTAAACCTTTAGAAGCAGCTGTTTGTTGTGGGAAAAATTGATCATCAATATCTTGAAGTTCTTGTTCTGTTGGTTCATCTCCCTCAATTTGAACTTGAACAACTCCTTGAGGTGTTTGTACTTTAATTATTCCCATTATTAAGCTCTAACGTAAATGCCATTTACAAGTTTATATTTTGCTTTTCCTGCTACTCCAGATTTTATGTCTTGTTCGGTAATAATATTTTTAGGTAAATCATAAGTTATTTCTGAACCTAATCTATCCGTATATCCAAGACTTGCTTGTTGAACAGAATCTATTATAGCTAAAGCAGCTCTTTCTTTTTCATCTATTCTTACAAGAACATTTTGAAGTCTCGTATTAATAAGATCAGGATCTTGGAAAACATACCCACCAAAAGCAGAAGCTAATCCAACAATTTCATCAGCAAGTTTTCTGTCAATATTTGATACGTTTTTAGATCCTTCACCTAATAAATCTTTAAGAAGTAAGTTAGATACAATTCGCATATCTTTGTTAAACGCATCAACATTTTCATATTCTTTACCAGTTTCTATTCCACCAGCAGAATAAGCTTTGTTTATTAACTGAGTAAATGCTGGACCAACACCGGTAATATCTCCTTCAGCATTTCTAATAATATTTGCTTCAACTAAATTTCTCATACTGTTGGCACTTACAAAATCACCTGTTGCAACAGATACTTTTTCTAAATATTCTTGATGAGTTTTAGTTGATATAATTGCATCTTTCTTTTTTTGATTAATAAGTTTTTCTAAAGCTGATTGTTTATCAAGAGCAGCTCTTGCTAAATCAGAGGTTGTAAATCCTTTTGGTAAACCATTTTCTGTTATGAAACTAGTAGGAATTGCAACTGTTTCACCTTTCTCATAATCAATTCCATTAAAATTTAAATTTTTATCTGCAACAAAAAATAAAGGTTTTCTTCCTTCTTTGGCCATTTCTCTTTCTATAAGTCTTTCTTCGGCACTTATCTTAAATTGCTCAGTTAAACCAAGTTGAAGACCACTCAATTTAATTTGTCTATTAAAAGCATCTCTCTCTTTTTTATCTTTAATCAACATATCGGCACCATCATTAAGTGCTTTAGCAATGTTTGTCAGTGCATTTGGACTTTCACCTGCGGCCATAGCAAAACCAATCTTGGCAATGGCTAATCCTTGATTAAGACCCTCGTATTTTGGTGCACGGTCCGTGAACTGTTTAATAATATCATCTACAACATTTGCTTTTTGTTCCTCGTTACCTGTTTTAAAAACTTCTTTAACAAGTTCTGGTGGTCTTAATACTGGAGGGGCTATATCTGATTTTTTTTCTTTAGTATCAGTATCAGTATCAGTACCAGTACCAGTACCCTCTTCTCCTAAGTCAACATCTAATTGTTTTCCAAAACCCTCCGATTCTACATTTTTTGGTGTAAAACTAGTTTCGCCAAAAACATTTCCAGGCTTTGATGGATCTTCCAAAACTTTAATGTTACCTGTGGTAGGATCAACATCTACAGTTGTACCCTCTAAAGCTTCCATTAAGTCATCTTTGGGAGGAGCAGAACCAGATAAAAGTTCTTCAGGAGGCACTGGACCAGGTCCTTGTGAAAGTTTTTCTTTTTCCTCTTTAATTAGTCTCTTTTTTGTTTCGTCCTGTTTTCTAGCTTCTTTTCTAAATCTTTCTAATTCCTCCCCACCCGTTGGAAAAAATTTAAAACCATAACTTTCCATAAGTTTTCTGTCTGGTGTTGTTGCACCAAGTTTTTCACCAAATTTAGAATCTTCTTCTAAATTACCTTCCCCAGTAAGTGCTGCAGCAATACCAGATGCCATTCCAGTAGCTGGTGCTACACCATACTTATATATAGGTCCTAAAACATTTCTAATTCCTTTTTCTAAAGAAGTTCCAGTAAAATTATCTGGTGCTTGAACCCCCTGTAGAGCCATAGTATTTAATAAACCAAGTTCTAAAGGACCTAAAGATCCTATTCCTTTTTCATTAGCTTTTGCAAGAAGCCGTTGAAAAGGAGTAAACCCTCCTCTAAGATTTTTTGAGTAGGGAGCCGCAAAAATTCTACCTTTTTCTGCCCCAGGTATTTGACCTGCAACTTGACCCGTAACAGACCATTTTGGTACG
>VTLG01004138.1_pt1 | contig 35464 bp, 52 predicted proteins | sample 4694571 | NCBI WGS metagenome assembly VTLG01 (sample SAMN12604809, study PRJNA352737) | marine metagenome | biome: ENVO:00000447; feature: ENVO:00000209|ENVO:00000569|ENVO:01000036; material: ENVO:00002151; isolation source: viral sequences binned using virsorter ...
TAGGTATACGGCAACTCGCTGACGAGGGATTTCCGAATCAGGATCAGCTGATTGATTTGTGGTTTTTCCATTTTATAGATCGTTTTGTTTCCTTTCTCGTCTATAAGTAACGGATAGGTTATCCGTGCTCCTCGGCTCATTCTTTATCAGGCTCCTCTTGTGATGGTAGAAACACTAAGCCTGTATCATTGTCTGTATCAATACGCATCTCTGAAGCTTTGAGTGATGGTACAATACGTTCTATAATAAGCTTAGAAGCACTCAATGCGTCCTTATCAGGAGCATCTGTACCTAGAGTATTAGCAACCTTAAATAGCTTCTCTATGACGCTAATAACCTTCTCATTGCTCCTGAACCGTTCTACTATGCTTTCACCTTTCTTAGGTCTACCTAGTGGATTAGGACTAGGAGCACCTTTTTTAAACGTACCATCAGGATTCCTGTTGCTCCCTGCGTCTAAAGTGGGTCTTTTATCCTGTTTGTTGGATTGTTTCTCTTCGACAGAGCCTTCACCTGTTTTGCTAGTCTTTAATCCTGCTTTTTTAAGCGTATCATCCATTCTCAATTACTCTTTCCTTCATCCTCTTCCTGTAATTCTTTGATCCATAGGACTCTTTGTATATACACGTTCGGCATACCGTTAATTGTCTGGGGTTATGATCTGAAACGTATTTAGTTGATTTATATTCATATTGTCCTTTGGCTCTCTTTGTACATATTTCGCATACTATGTATATGCTTGGGTTTATGAGTCTTTTAATTGGGTTGTTCAATTAGGACTCAGGTATTACGTCTTCTTCTTCATCTGCTCTTAGTATGTAGTTATCATACTCTGACCAGTCATATCCTTCAGGTAGTTCAGGTCTATGTTGTTCTTTATCTTCTACTACTGTTTTTGGTATTTCGGTTAATTCCACGTACGTCTTTTGGATGGTCTTACTTGCTACCAAATAACCCACGTGCGTGAGTCCTGAACCGATTATTGCACCACCTATAAAGAATAAAGTTTCCACCATACTAAGAATATATAACCCTTTTTACTACTAAAGTTTCCCTATTTCTTAATAGGATTAAACTTTTTTTACCATCGAGAATGTTACTTTTATCATAAAAACTACTTGACTTATATTATTACTCTTAGCGTAAGTTTGGTAGCCAACAACGGCTTAATTAAAATGGAGAAGCAAATGAAAATCCAAAATAAACAAGATGTAATTAGATGGTTAGAACGACTAAAAGCAGACCATTCACTATCTGTTGGAGTCTGTAGGAAAGTTAGAAAAGATGGAGGAATGACAGCAGGTAGTGTTAGTGTATACACCGACCAAGTTATTCGTGATAGGTATCAAGGTATGATTGACTATCTTAAATCAGAGGAGGTTGAATAAATGAGAGTAGTATATATCATAACACGTATCAATGGTCGTATTACTATTAGGATAGCTTCTGATGAGTTCAGAGGGGTTAATTCTAATAAAAATCTAACAAAAGGAGAAGCATAAAATGAATGACGCAAAATATTGGCTAGATAAGATAAAAACCGAAAAGCCTAAATGGTTTAAGATCACTAAAAAGATGAAGAGCTTATTCATAAATGGTGAAACCATTGACCTTGACGGATTAACTATTAAGAAAGCAAAAAGAAGCGAAATAAACCACCCTACAGATATAGCTTTAAGAGAATATGTTAATTATGAAAATAGTGGCTTTTATGAATTAGATAAATCTGAGTTTATAAATGGCGAATTTTACTATAAACATATCAATCTGTCAGGTAAAGAAATTGAAGCATTGTATAAGCTTCATAAGGCTAATAAAAATCTAACAAAAGGAGAAGCATAAGATGAAAAAGAAAATCGGTACTAGAATAGCAGAACAACCCGAATTTAATTGTGCTGTAGATGAAAATAATCACCCAAATAAAGATAATATCTGTGTCAATTGTGATGTTCGTGGTGTAATTGACGCCTATAAAGAGCTTTGTATTAATTGCTTTGAAATTGATGATTCTGAAGAAGAAAAGCACTTTCATATAACGCTAGGGGGTACATACTCAGTAAAAGCCAAATCCTTGAAAAAGGCTATTAAAGAGGTTGAATCTTGGTTTGATAATTGTGGTGTACACGTTTTTGCAGAAGAAACTGATGATAATATGCATTGTGACTATTGCTGTGATTGAGGTTGAATAAGTCGAAACCCCCTCTATGGGGGTCATAGGGAACTGACCTACCCTATCTGATGAGATTGGTCGATAACTTAAATAGGAGAAGCAAAATGAAATATGATGACTATGAGATTGACCATATTGGTACTTTCCAAGCACCAGATGGGAATACATTTGATGAACCTTTAGTGCCTTGGGAAGGTAGTCAGAGAGAAACTTGGCTATATGAACAAACACCCTTCATCACATCGTATTGGAGCGTATTTGGGCATCTGACTATCGGTGGCAGAGAATGTATTGCTGATTTTCAGACTGAGGAAGAAGCTATTGAACTCTATAACCTATTAACCATATACAAAGGAGAAGCAAATGGACGATAGACTAATAGAAATATGGGATTATATAGTTGAAACAGGTATTGCTACTGAAGATGAACTACGCTTGATAACTAGTATCAATGGTACAAATGAAGATAGCTTGAATGATGTTTTATATTCTCGCACAGGCTACCGATCTTTAGAGCAACTAATAGAGATGGGAGCATAAATGAATAGTAGCTCTTATTGTAAACGTGTAAGGAAGCGTATGGGTCTTACTCAGGAAGCTATGGCTCAGAAGCTTGGATATAGCTCAGGTGTACGTATATCCGAAATTGAAAGTGGTTCTATGGAAATGAGTTCCATAGCCAAGAAATGTCTGGAATACCTAGACGAATTAAATAAAGGAGAAGCATAGAATGAAAACTAAAACGTATAAATTAACTGAAGAAGAAATTGAGCTTATTGTTGAAAGAGAATTACCTGCTGAATCATTTTTTCAGGATGGTGAATGTACTCTAAAACAAGCAAAAGCAAATCTTGATTATCAACTTGAGATGAATTTTATTTCAAGAATAACCTATGATTATTATATGGAATACTATTCATAGTATAGTGCTATGTAGTAGTTTGGGTTAATTCCCTGTAAAGCCCTTAGTTAACGCTAGGGGCTTTTTTTATCTTCAGGAATATAAGTTAAAACAAATGTATCACACTCATTGCAAGATAAATTAGAAACTATACCTTCACCATCGTGACCATAATCTTCAAACGTATGATCACCACCCCATATCATTTCTTTAGAACACTTTGGACAAATCATCTTAATCCTGATCCCCCTCTCTTGCGTCCACGCTGACCTTTACCACCACGCCTTCTAGCTTCCACCTTAATCGGATCCGTGGGCATAACAACATACGTTGTATCTGCATTTAATAAAACACTAAACATAATTATCTTTATCATTTTTTAATCCTTTAATTATAGGGGGTAGCTATTCGGTATGTCAACAAGGTTAAGGCTATTTTATTTTGCTATCAAAGAAGCGTACCCCCTAATTTATTATATCAATGTAAACGGAAGCAATGCCCATACTTTTGAAGCTGCAAAACCAAACACTCCACCTAGTATAGTAGCATATACATCAGGTCTACTAAATAAACCATAATCCTGATAGTCATATACTTCTTTACCTACAGCCACAACACCAAGTACGATCCAACTATTAGTGATAGCCATCACACACGCACCACCAACAAAATGAAGGAACTTATCGGTTCCAAACTGCAACATCATATCATTTAATTTACTCATCCTTTAACTCCTCTAGTTCTGATTCCTGGAAACATTCTGCACATATATCAGAATCATCCCAAGGAATCGATTGACAACATTTAGTTACTAACTGCTTACTATTTTTCTTACGTGTACTTGTGATATGACGTATGTCTTCACATAACGACAAAACTACGGCTTCTAAACGTATTATTTCTTCACAAGCTTTTTGTAATTTCTTTTTATACCAACTCTTTTCCATCAGATATTATCTTTTCTATTGTTTTTTTTGATAGACTAAACTCTTTAGATAAATAAGCTATTCTTTTAGAATACGACATATCAACAAAGTTTTTCATATACTCCCATATGGTCTTGATTTTTAAATCACGTATGTCTAGTTCTATACTTTCTGTTATACGTTCTATTAGTGGTTTTCTATATTTAGGCACAATCCTTACATAGCTCCTTTTGTTTACCATATTTGGGGAAATCCTCTAGAATTTCATCACCATCAGGCGTTCTTTGAAATACCAAATTACACTCAGGACATACATATCCGTTAAATCTATACTGAATATGATCAGACTTACGTGAAAGATGAGAATCATCCCTGTGCTTATTGAAAAAATCAGTTGGGATCCACCAAAATTCTCTATCTTTAGCCATCCATAGTTCCTTTTATTTTTAAACCAAAGTCTGTATATAAATTAGCTATACATTCTTGCTGAGTATAACCTTGTTCTAAAACTAACGTGCGTTTTTTCTTATAATAATCTTCAAGCTTCATTCTAAACTCAACTAAATCTAAATATGTTCCTTTAGATACAGGGTATTGCCTAGCCATATTTTCCAGGAGTTGTGCAGTACCTTCACCAAACAATCTGTCAATAGTCATATTCATAGGCTTAGTTATACCTTTACCCCAATCGTTATGACACTTTCTACATTGAGAAATTGTGTTACGTTCATCCCATCTTAAAACAAGATGACCCCTAGAAATCTTATGACTCCAATCAAGCTGACCAAGTGGCGTACTATCCTTATGTATTCCACACGTCTGACAACAATAATTATCCCTAGCCTTAACGTAATTCCTGACTGCCTTATCTAGCCTGTGTTTCATACGTGTTTTGGTTGGGATTTTTCTAGGCATCTATTCGTCTTCACTCGGTGGATAATACTTTATGGTTTTACCGTTACTTGAAGTTCTGTTCTCATCCCATTGCTTATGACGTTTTTCAAATATCTTATTAAATTTATCTGTCATTTCTTCAGAATACCAACCCTCAATCACACGATACTTATCACCTTTGCCTTGAGTGTTCATCTTTTCAAGCCCTGTAACATACCTATCACCTTTATTATTTTGAGGTTTACAGCTTTTTTTCTTATGACGTTTAGCATCCGATTCAGCTTTGGCTATTTTTTTATCATTTTTTCTACTCATCTAATTCTTCAGGGGTTTGGCTTTCATCAGGCTCCGACAACCCTTCACGATGACCTCTTTCCTCACCCCTAATCCTTTCAAATTCTATATTAAATTCTTCTACTGCACGTGGTACAAAATGACCAAAATTTTTAATCATACCAAGACACAGGAATAATAATTTTTCGTGTGTAGCAACCTGGCTCCTGAGCTCTTTTAATTCAGCAACAAGAGCCTGATTTGCTCTTAACAACTCCTCTGAAATCAAAACGGAAGTTCTTCTTTTTTAGCGTTAGCGTAATTACCAGCAGGATCGTACATCTGAGCAACCTCTTTATTGAGTTCATCACGATGGTCAAAATGAATGAACGCAAGGTCTAAGTAGTGCTTTTCATTCCCATCTTTATCAACCATAGGATTTTCAAGCTTCTTAGATGGTGGTGATACAAACATACCCTTCATCCCATTTACTAACTTACAATCGTGAATTGTTACAATAGGCTTACTATAATTATCCAATATAGTTATACTTAAAGTTGCTACTGTTTTACCCCAATCCACGTTACGCATTTTTTCAATTAAGAAATGTGACATTCTTACTCCTTTTTATTTTGCCCAAAATCCATCGTTAACTATCTTAGCCATAATTCCATAGACACTAAGGTCATCGAAACTATCCATAACTGATTCGTTTTGAGCGTTTCTTCTTTGTCTTACTATTAAATTAACTAACCGATTAACCTTGTCATTCATCCGTACACATAGGCCTGTAAGTGATAGGTTAATATCTTCGTTAGTTTCTAAAGTTGTTCCCATTGCAATATTCCCTGGACCATAATCCATTTGCTTCCTACAAAACAGTTCATACTGCTCACGCTGAAAAGCTTTAAATGCTTTTGCAGTTTGTGGGTATTCTTTTTCTATAAACTTTACTGGGTCTTCTTTTTTTATTTCCATTTACTTTCCTTTCTTCCAAGAGAATGGGTTTAGATTTAAATCCTTTTCATACCATAACAAGCGTTCTTTTATTTCATCTACTTGTTCTTTCCTAGATTCTTTTCTTTCTAATTTATAAATTTCTATTTCTTTTAGAGCTAATTCCATATTACGTTCTAAAGATTGGATCCTGCTTTCAATAGTATAGAACCCCCAAACTAAAAAACCAACCCCAAATACAAGTTGAATCAACCATTTAATATTGATTGTAAAATTCAAATTATCATTCAGTATATTCTTTTGCACCTTACCTTGCTTTCCTTATTGTACTTATGGGTTTTAATTTTTCAATTGGTATGTGAGTCAAGGGTTTTAATTCCCACCTTTTATTTGCTGTTGTTTTTGTATTACGATTTAAAGTCTGTTGAAAATCATCTTCTAAATCCACCCTATAATATTTATCTCCATCTGTAAATCTAAAAAATATCAAAACTGGTAAATCAGTATGGGTTACACGCTCCCTCATTTTTATCATCTTATCTGAATCAACTACCGTATCAGGATATTTTACAGAAGCTACAGTTCTGTATTTAAGCTCTGCTATACCTAAGATAGGTACTCCAGGAACTATAGAAGCTGTAGCTGATAATTCGTTATTATTAGGATTAACTATATGATAATCATACTCAGCAAAACGATATTTAGTTGGCCAAAATTCATAACCAATAGCGTCTTCAAGATCATTTGCGAATTGTTGCTGCTTCTCTGCAAATGCATCAGCGTTCCAGTCAAATTGACCTTTGCGAAGTTCCCCCTCCAGGAAATAACTATTGGCTGTCATTGATTATCTTATCTATTGCTCCTAATAATATGTTTGTGCATCTTAATTTTTCTTCAAGTACAGAGGTTAAATCTTCACTTTGCACTTTTGTATTATTTAAAAAAAGGTCAATTCCTTTTTTCTTTAAATTCATTGCCTGAGAATAACTTACATATTCACCAGACTCAGGATTATAATATGTCATCTTTGTCTTACGTGTTTCCTTATTGGGTCTTGGCTCTATGTCTTCAAATTTCATTTCTTCATCATAGCTCTAAGATTAGGAATTTCATCACAAGCTTGATCTTTAGCATCTTTTATGTATTGTAAAGTTTTTACGGATTGAATCTTTGCATTCTTATTACGCTCTGTTATTTGTTCATCTAAAGATTGATTATTAAAAGAACCTTTATTATGGTTATTCCTTTTCCACGTAGAAAGTCTATTTGAAATTTTAAAAGTTCCTTTTTTACTTTTAGATACTTCCCACGCCATACGTTTACCATCATCTTCTGCCCAATATTCTATGAAAGGATCGTGAAACTCTGAATATTTAACTTCTTTTTTTACTGCTTTTATAAATTTTTCTTTTCTTTCAACCAACCCTTTAGTCATAGTATTAGATTTAATAATAGTATTATTCATATCTTGGAAGTTTACTTCCTGGGGGGGTATGGAAATTTGTTTCAAGGGGTATGGAAGTTTTCTTCCTGGGGGGTCTTCTACATATATTAACACCCTATAATCAACCTGTTTTGATTTAGCCTTATAAATCATTTGCGATTGTAGGTAACCTTTTTTAATTAAACTATTAACTATGGTAGATGCTGACCTTCTTGTTATGCCTAAATAATTTGCAATCCATCCATTTCCAAATCTATAAGTATTATTATTAGCACCTGTACAAACACTATGAATATTTGAAAGTACAAATTTTTCGTTTGGACTTAAACTTCTATCCATAAGTATTTCTTCAGGAACGTGTATGTATTTTGGATTTCTAGCCATTTATCATCTCCAATGAAAAAGTTTTAGGTAGTGGGTCTTTTACCTTTGGTTTACCAAGATCAAAACCCTTATATGTTCTTTTAAATATGGCGTATATGTCACGTACTAGATTTGCATCAAATTCATATTCTATTGGGTCTAATACAGATTTAGGTGGTTTAGCACCCCAATCTTTTTTAGCGTGAATTACACCCATACGTTCTACAGGGTTATCAGGGTTCATATCGTTCCAAAGCATAGCATACATAGTTAATTGAGCTTGATATGATAAAACACCCTTCACAACCTTTGATGTTTTAATATCTAAAAGCCACGTATCTTTTCCAATTTTACAGACTAAATCACATCTACCCATAAATGGATACATAAATTCATTTGCTTTTGTTTTTAAAGAATATAACAACATCTCTTTATCTATTACTTTAGGTGATTGTTTAGCCCAAAAATCTGAAAGTGAAAGTAAAGCTTTACAGGCCTGCTTAGGTATATCTGAAGTTGGATAATATCCTCTCCCTGGAACAATATCCAAGGGGTTATTAGAGATGGTAATCTCCTCTCCATCAAGCACCCTCTCCCAAGCATCGTGAACAAATGTACCTATTTCACTAGCAAGCCCTGAGTGCTGTAAGTGTCTCTGATAATCACCCTTGGATTGTTCAATAAACCATTTAAGCAAGAACTCTTCAGTAGGTAGTCCATATCTTAATACTGTAGTTACACTAGGAAAGAATACTCCTTTAGTAACTTCGTATACTCTGCCGTACTTCGTGTACGGTACTATGGAAGGATATTTATCAGACACTTAACTTAATACACCTTGATTGTCTAAGGCTTTATGCGTCTTTATTGTACGTAATATACTAAGGTGTTCTTGTTGGTCTTCTGTTAAGTTTGATCTTGATCCCCAATAATTAATATCTTTCATAAGGCTATCTAAACATTCTCCATATGTTTTTTTACCCTTAGCATAACCAACTTTAGGAACTAACTTTAACAATGCATCAACATCAATTGCATCAGGTTCAGGTTCAAACTTTGCTTTACTATCTTTATGTGCGAATCCTGCTCCTACAGGACTTTCTTCAATTTTTAAGGGCTCAACAGAACGAGCATTTTCTGGCTTTGGAGAAGCATATGAATTTGCAGGAAGCTGAGCCCCATTTGATTCTACATCTTCAGGAAAGCTTTCACCTGCATAAATGTAGTGACCTAATCCAAACATAGCCATAGCTTTAACTAAACATCTCATACGTGCTGTGTTAATACTATGTGAATCAGGATTTTGAATTGCTTGATTTCTATAATCTGTAACTGCACCCCACATAGGGAGTGTGTGTCCATCTACTGTAAGATTGCACGATACTTCCATCGTACCATCTTGAAAAAACTTATCATCATTCCAAACATAACTTGCATTTTCAGTATTTTCTACTAAGGTTTTCCAAGCCCAGGTCCAGGATAAATATGTAAATTGGCCTTTTTTCTCAGTATGCTCATTTACATCTATTTGGGAAAGTTTATTAAAAGTATCTTTAAAAGTTGTCATACGCTTCTCCTTATTTAATTAAAATCAATAGGTAAAGTTACATAGAATTTTCTATTACTTCAAAAAAATAATTTGCATATTCAAAAATAATTCTTAAATTAACATAGCTAATTGGAGAAGCAAATGAAATCTAAAGTAAAATATAAAAAAGCCGTAGATCAATTTATGTTGTCTGCGTATCAAAAAAGAAACGCCTGGAAAGATGGTTATGGATCAGGTATAAGTAGCAATGATGCACACGCACTTGGCTGTTTAAGAAAATTACAATCATATCAAAATGTGATCTACGTCAAAGATATAGATTATAAATATATTGATGGTTTTATAAGCACTTTAATTGGAACTATGTCAAATAGTACCATAAATAAATACATCGTTCATTTCCGTAGATTCTTCAACTTCTGTGTTAATTGGGAAATGATTTATGTTAATCACGCTAATAAAATAAATAAACTAAAAGAATCACGTGCAGTTCCATATTCTTTTAAAGATGAAGAGATTGAACGAATATTAGCACACGCAGGTAAGTATCAAAACTTCTTTGAGTTTATGCTAGAAACAGGATTACGTCCAACTGATACGTGGGAATTGACACAGGATAATTTTTCTAAAGATGAAAATGGTATGTCAATGAAAGTACGTATGAAAAAATGTAATAAAAATATAACAGTTCCAATATCTAAAACTGCTCAACAGATTGTTGAATCATCAGGTCATAAGCTATTTCCTTGGGCAAGTAAAAAATCCTGCCGTAGGGAGCCTATTTTATCACTTAAAAGATCATTTGGAGATGGTGAGTGGGGTATACTTTATTGTAAAAAATATGGTATTACGCTCCATACTTTTAGGCATACTTATGCAATGCGTTTACTTGCTAAGGGTGTAAGCAAGGATATTGTTCAACAATTATTAGGACATTCAAGTGTTAGGATTACTGAGATATACGCACGTGAAATTCCACAAAACAATTTAAGACAAGCTTTATTTGCCTAAGACTTCCTCTATAGCTTCTAATACGCAATCTGCTATGGCTGTATAAATCTTTGCTTCGTTAGCTTCTGATACTAACGGAATGTTCACCTTGTCATTGATGTGTTCTACTATTTTTTCTTTGTTTTCCTTTAATAGGTTTACTACCATTTTGCCTATCATAGTATTACTCCTCTACTAATTTACATTTATTCTTATGCTTACATATTAATTTTCTTTTAGGATGTGAAACCTTTTCCAGGGCATCTAATCTTTTATTTATATTAATTACTTCTTCATCTAGTTCGTTTGGTTCTGTTACGTACTTTACTATTTGTTTTAATAAAGTTGGGGTTAATAGCTTGAGAATCATTGGTAACATTTACTTCCCTCCTAATTTTTTTATTTGCAAATAAAGTGTGACCACACCAACAGCGATACCAACAGTTAAAGATATGGTTGATAATATTGGATTAATTAAACCTAACCAATGGACCATTGATGTGCCTACTGTACTTCCTATTCCTATCTCTGGATATTTACTTAAAGTATCTATAATCATTTATTCCTTTTCTGTTCGACAAAAGTGGGATAAAATCCCCTTATTACTTGTTTTTTAAGTTTGCTTTCATATAGTGCTCAGGCGTACCCCTACCAAGCTCACTATTATAAAATTTCTTCCAATATTTCGCACGCCCTTCCATAGTTTTTGGAATTGCTCCTGGTTGCCTGCGATAGTGTATCCTACAGAATGCTACTGCCAGGGCAATGTTTGAGAATATACAAAATTCTTTTTTTTCTTCAATTAATCCGAGTTTATACGTGGCTTCAATCAAAGGCTTTCTATATGTAATATAATTATCCCACATATCTCTGATTGTTGCTGGTTCAATTTGCCAAAATGATACAGCTGGGTTACCTGAGCCATAACCTTCAAGTGCTCTATAACCAGATTCAGCCATACCAGTTTCAAATACTAAGTCAGATGCTTCTTTTGTTTTTTTAATTCCAGCATCTTCTAATCCATCTAAAACTTCGTCTATTATTTCCTTTATTGATTTAATCATAATTTCCTCTGATTACGTCTAAATTTTGTTTTCATTGATCTTCTTTGTTTAGCTGTTATTTGGCCTGACTTCTTAGCATATTCTAATTGTCTGTAAAATCTATCCTGCATTTCTTTGTTAAACTTTTTATAGCTAGATTTAGCTAGCATTTCATATACAACTCCTCTAGCCTGATAATCTGATTTTTCTTTTATGAATTGACGTACTACTGGAATATTTTTATAAGGAGGAAATTGTGATTCGCTTATGAAAGATTTTCCTGTAGTCAATGTATTTGCAAAGAATTTTCCCACCCCACCAGTAGCTTCATCTATTAAGTGATCTACGTGCTCAGGATTAATTTCTATTTTTCCTGCTCTCTTTTCAGAGCCACCTGTTATTTTAGATAGCCAATCCGTAACATCTTTAGTTGTTGAACGAACTGATTTAAAATGACGCTTACTTCTTTTTACTTCCTCATACTTACTTTCTTTAGCAATAGGACCACCAAAGAAATTTTTGTTTTCTAATATTTGTACTGCTGGATCAGAAATAGATGGGGATATAACTTGAAACATACTACCACCCCCTACTGGACTAAAGGCATCCACGCCAGATTTCATAAGCCTAGACATTGCTTCACCTAATTGTAAATCACCAAATATTAATTGCTCTGTTAAACCACCAATAACAAAAGGTACGTTGTATCCATAAGGAAGCTTTAAGCTTATTGCTTTACCGTTAGGAAGCATATACATAAAATAATTATCTTTATTATAATCTGAAAATTGTTCCCACTCTTTTTCATCTTCTTGTCTGTTTTTCCAGGACTGTAGAAAACCTGACATAGCTATTCCACTCATAATAGTCCAGGCTTTTTTACTTGATTTAGGATTGGTTAACGCCCTGTAAATTCTGTTAGTACCTTGAATACCTGCATTTGAGAATACATAAAGAGCATTTGCCCAACTTCCCCATTCGCCCTTCTTATTGAAGTTTACTGTAAGGTCTTTTGCATAATTAGCAGCCTTAGCTTTTGACATTCCCTGGGCCACCAATGTATTATATGTTGAAAGTCTTACACCATTTTCAACCACTTCATTTATATCACCTATTGCTTGACCTAAATATAAAATAGCTTCTTTCTTTTGCCCAGCCTTAGCATATCTATTAACTGAACTTTCTATTTCTTCCATCTTTTCATCAACGGACTTATAATCCATCCACCCAACCTTACCACCGTGTTTTTTATAATCCTGATAGTTCTCATCATTTTTCCATATGCTTTTCATAGATGAATTAATACCCTTTACAACCTTCCAAGCCACACCCCTCTTTTGCTCTGATGTTAAATGAATTAGTGCTGATTGTAAATCACGTTCAAAATTTGTTATTATAAACTCTGGATTGTAGGATGTCCTAACAGCACGATAATATGCATTGAATACTTGTAGGGCTCTTGGTACTGCTGGAAACCCAGCTTTTTTTACAGCCTTTAATAAAGCTTTATCTTGAATTGTTATTACTTTTTTCTTGCCATCAAAAAATACTTGTACTTCATTGTCAGCCAAATCAGAAGGAACTAAACTCATTTCGCCAGTTTCATCATAAACAGGTTTATGCCTTCTACCACTTAAACTCCAGGACTCGTGTGGATTTTCTTCTAATAACTTATAAAAAGATTGCATAGCTTTATTTTTTTCAGCAGCAGCTACTGCTGTTTCAAGATCAATTATAGCCTGAACTGCTGGGTTATTAGCTATTGAATCTCTACCTAAAGCACGCATCACAGTAGAAGATGTTACACTAAATCCCTTACCAACCTGGTAGGTGAATTGATTATCTATAGTGCCTTTAAGTGGTATATAATTTTTATAGAATGATTTTAAAGTTTTATACTGAGCCTTATTTATTAATCCAGCTTCAAGCCTTATGTCTAAAGCTTTTTTAACTGTGCTTTTAATAAACTCATCAGCGTATTTAGATATGTCAGTTTTCTTATATTTCTTTAATATTTCTTTTGCTTGATCATTTGTCATACCTGAGCCTTTTTTACTGCCCTTATTTTTCATAGCAGCATTTCGCTCTTTAGCGTGTAGTGCATAAAGATATTCACCTAGATTTTCTATACTATGACCAGCATCTTTTGCACGTTTAATAATAGAAGTTTTTCCCATAAATACTTCGTCACGTAATTCATCTACCCTAGCTGATGTACGCCCTACCATATTCTGCATATGCATATATGCATCCTCTTCTTCAGATACTTCACCTATTTCTTTTTGGATATATTTTAATCGACTAAGCTCATCGATTAATTTGCGTTCAAACCAAGCACGACTATGCTTAGTTTCAGGTAGTATGTCTAATTTATTTTTAGGAGATAGTTGGAATGATTCCTGAGAATCTACTTCTTGGGATTGGTTGTTATCAGGATCCGATCTTGATTCTGATTGTTCATACCTTTCAATTGCACTTTGCGTTTCTTCACCAACGGATGATCCTTCCCAAAGTGTTTTTCCATCTTCTGAATATGTTTTTGATAAGTATCCATCGTAATTTTCCTTTCCTACTACTTTAGTAATATACTTATAATAATATGAATCTTCCACATCATTTCTTTGAGTTAATTCATCAGCAAGTTGTTCTAACCTCATTTCTGAATCAGATAAATATTCTTCTAATTTAACAGGGTCCTTAACAAGTTCTCTAAAACCCATATCATAACGTGCTTTTATTTCAGGAATTATTTGCAATCTTATCCCAGTATACAATCCTTCTTCTGTACGCTGTTCACGTGATAAGGTAAAACCATCAAATCCTTTTTCTCTGATAAAATCTACAATGCCAGATAGTTCTTTTTCCGTTAAAGGTTTAGTAAATGAAACTTCAATTCCTGGACGTTCATTTGGGTGATTTTCACCAGGCTTTGCAATCCTTGAAAAAAATGTATCCAACTGATTATTTTCTTTAGAAATTTGAATTATTTCTGAATATAAATCTTCAGGAACATAACCCTTATCTACAGTAATTTCTGTATCAAACGATCTTTCTTGATCTGGAATAACGCTACCACTATCATCTAAATAAGTATATAAACCTTTAGAGTCTTCATATCGTGCTGCTCTAATTTTATCATCTTTATTGATAATATTTTCAAGTCTACTCCTAACAGCTTCAACTTCTTCAGTAGTAGGTTTTTTATCCATCTGCTGTATAGAACTACCAACTTGAGTTCTATCAAAATTTCTTTCTCTTTTTCCACCACCTTTATATTTAGGTAAAGTTTCATACTTTAATTGATCTTCAAAACTCCCACCCTCACCTTCTGTAGATGTCCAGTCATTTGCTGTCCAATTTTCTTTTTCTAAAAACCAATCAATTGCTTGAAGGTCAACTGCTGAAGTATCAAGGTATTCATCTAAACCCATTTTCTTTAATTGAGATATGGCATAATCATATGCATCAACACCTACACCAAACTGACCAGTAATACTTTTTCCATCAGCAGCATACTTGCCCTTTACACCAGTTTCTGATTGAGGTGGTATTCGTTTACCACCAGACCTTCTCTGCCAGGCACGAGCAGCCCAAACGTCTATGGTTGCAAAATCAGATTTACCTAATATATTTAAAGCGAAATTTTTAGCTTTAGGTGATGAACCAGGCTGAACCTTTATCCAATTTGCCGTCAATACATCTAATACTGCTTTTGAATTTATACCAAAAGCTTTACCATTCTTTTTTGTAGGCAATTTACCGTTATACTTGCCAGGATTTCCACCCTGTTCAAGGTAATTTAAATATTCTTGAATTATATTTTTATATGCACCTTTATTAAATAATTCTAAAGCTTCTAACGCTGATTGAAAATTTCCAGCTACTGCTGTTTGTGGTGATGTGGCTCCAAGAAGTTCTCCAAATAAATTAGTCTGGCCACCAAACTGTTGATGCATACCAGCTTTTAATTCTTTATACCAAGTTGCTTGCTCTATTATAGCTATAGCATTTTTATCACCTTTACGTGCACGTTCTACTAGTGATACTAAATCTTTTACTGCATTTTTACCTAATTTTCTTACTAGCTGATTATAAGCAGGAGTTCCTTTCTTAGGAGTTTTTCCTTTATATTGCTGAAACGTATAAGGAATAGGTTTATATTCTATCTTTGCTTTTCCTTGATCATCTATTGTTATCTTATTAACAATGATTTTTTCCCAACCAGCACTTGGTGGATGTTCAGATTTATATTTTTGAATTTTTAATTTTACATCCTTTTCTGTCGCTGTTGTTCCTTTAACAGATTCTTGAATTTTTTTCTTTTCTAAAGTAGTTAGCTTTATGGTTTTAGGATTGATTACTTTTCTCTTACCACGATCCACACTTATTTCTTTTTTTAAGCCTAAATCATCTGGCTGGGATTTAGGAGATAACTGGAATGATTCATCTTTATCTGGCTTAACATCAGTTGTAACGCCCTCTACTTTACCAAAACCAGCATCTTCATATAGTTTTCTAATCTCTGGTTTTAATTGAGCGTTTCCGTATATGTCATTTAAATAGTTTTTAACACGTCTATATAAATGCTTTACTTTAGAATCTTCATATAACTTTTCATTTATAAAAAATTGTGTTCCTTCTTGTTCAAATAATTCCTGGGAAGTTCTTTTGTCTCCGTTAGCACGTGCTTCTGCATAATAAGTTCTCCAAAGGCTTTTAGACTTTTCGGTTAATCGCCTGTAGTGATTACCATAAAATTCTTCTATAACTGTATCTGGACGTGCACCTTTATATAATTTAACAAGTATGTTACCAGTATCTTCTACAGATGTGCTCCCAAGAACAAACATATCTGTTTCACCTTCCCAACCTTCACCAGCAAAAAACTCTGCAATTTCTTCTTCAGTTTTTCCTTCACCTCTAAGCTGATCTGCTGTCATTTCCTTTACTTCATCCGTGAACTGTATAGCCGACTTCTCTTCAAATATTTCAGGGTTTTGTTTAGCAAGTTTCTCTGCCATATCCAGAGTCTCTTTGTTGTGAACTCCTTCCTCTCTTGCACGTAATATTTCCTTTCCAACCTTAGTGTCGTTAAACTTTTTCTGTTGTACATTTTGATTTGCCTTTATAGACATATTAATTGCACCAACTGGAGCCATTTGACCAGGCTCAGCTGCCATTTCCATAATTATCGCAGGCAAATTAAATTCCTCTCCAGCAATAGACTGACTAATCGCTTCACCTCCACCACCAAAAGCCATTTGAGTTGTTGTTTCTGCTATTGTACCTACTGTTTTACTTTTGAATTTATTCATAAGGGTTCCAGCAATACGACCACTAATCATATCCATAATAGCTATGGGTACGCCTTTTTTTATAGCAACAGCCTTAGCTGTGCTCATCAATTCTTCATTCATAAACGCAGCTTCAAGGTCGTTAGGATCACTAATATTAACACCTTGTTCTTCCATTGATTCTAATATTTTACCAGTATATTCCATATTATACGATGTCATTCCTACAGCAGTTATATTACCATAAGATAATCCTGTCACTCCTCCACCAACAGCTCCTGCTGGCCCACCTGTTGCTCCCCCATAAATTGCACCAGCAGTAGCCGTTGTAAGCGACTGCCAAAAAGCGTTATAAATATATGCTGGAAGAAATTGAACTAAAGATTCTGTTATGCCCTGAGCTAATATTTCAATAGGGTCGGACTTTAATCGTCTCAATGTTTCATCCCAACTAACCGTGGGATCGTTAAACATAGCATATGCTTTCGATGATGGGATCCCTTGTATTTCAGCATTTAATACAGCAAGCCTTTTCATACTTTCTTCAGGATAGTGTCCAATCTTGTTTTCAAATATATCTTTTAGTAACCACATACGTTCTCTAGATTTATTAGCACGTGAAACAGCATTCACTACACCCTGCCATTGATTAACATAAGGATCACGCACTACATCTAATATGGTTGGCTTCTTTCTATGATCTCCCTCTACTGCACCCCTATCTATGTCGTATAAGCGATAGCCTTGTTTTTCATACTTACCTTTTTCTTGCATATCAGATGACCATTTGCCCATCTCATCCATATCCATATTTAAAGGCATTTTATCTGGCATCATAAGAAGGTCTAATATTTTACTATCATCTACTGGTACTGGTTGGCCTTCTTCGTCATACTTAATTAGTCCAAAGTTTTCTATCTTATTTGGACTTAGCATTCTTTCTCTTTTTACTTTGAATGAATCAGGGGTTAATTCTGGTGTGTTTAAAATTTCATCCACCATAGATAATTTTTTTTCTTCTAAATCAGCATCTTCAGATTCTATCTGATTAGCTTGCTTATTACGCTTATGAATTTCAGATAAAGCTGCTTGAGCACTTTTATCAATTTCATCCCACCAAACATTTAATTCTGGATTTACAGGGTCTTTTAAATAACGATCGTAAAGTTCTAACCTATAGTCTAATTTAGTTTTCAATATTACTTCCCAGCTCGCTTAATTAACTCTTCATCTGACATAGTGCTTAAATTATCACCTTTAGTTTCCTCCCATTCTCTTTCTGCCTGGTTTCTAGCTAAGGTATTAAGATTTACAAATGGTTTATTAGTTTGAGGATTGATTGGGATTTTATCTCGATTGTTAGTATAATATTCTAATAATTCTTGTTTCCTTTTATTTATAACTTCCCTCTTTTCGTTTAACTCTTTATGTTCTCTCCATTTTTTCGCCCACCAGCCTTCCTTCTCCTTTTCCTCAGGTTCAGGTTCAATTGGCGTAACGCCTGAGTTATCAGAAATATCAGCTATTTTTTTCTTGATTTCATCTATTTTTATTTGGTTTAATCTTATAGCAATTGAATCATCAAGTGCATCACTTCTTACTTCAGTAGTTATTAAATCATCAAGCAATTTATCTACTTCTTTTATTTTCTGTTGTTTTAAAATATGTCCAGGAGTAAACTCAGGTAAATCTTTATAAACCGAAGCTGAATCATCACGTGCTTCTAAAGTACCAGGATAACCTTCTGGTTGAGTTTCAAGGCGTTTAAAACGCTTCTGCTTTTCAGTTAGTTTAGGTTTATCAGGTTGGCTCTCCAGATTTAACCAATATTGTGCTGAGGCTGAATCTGGAAATGTTTTAACTATACCAGTCTTTGGGCTTTGTACAGTCACCTTTCCTTTTCCCTTCTTATACTCTCCACTAATTATTTTTTCCCAATTAGCCATTTTATAATCCTTGTTTATATTTTATGAATCTTGCTTGCTGTTCAGAGGTTAATCCTTCCCAAAATGCTTGAGCATCATCATTTGACATATTTGTTAATAAATCAGATGACATACCTGTCCAAGGACTATGTGCTTTAAAATCTCCATAAGCCTGCACTCCAGCTCCAGCAAGATTGCCAAGTATGTTCCAATTCATTTCAGTCCTTGAAGGTCTGTTTGCTTTCATTTGGGCAACTTGCATATTGGCACTTCTCATTCTATCATCAACACCCATCTGCATTCTAAGAGCTTTTTCTTCTGCTTCACGTTTTGTACGTTCTTGAGTAACTCTATTTTCAGCAGCAATTCTTCGTGATTGTTCTGCTACGTGTCTAAGTGTTGTATCGGCTGTTTTTCTGCGAAGCTCTGATGCAACTATAGAACTTTCCATTCCTTGACGAATGATTGAACCTTCCGTGCGTTGCATATTATCTGCACCAGTTTGACGTATATTTCCAACCACACGATTCATTTGTTCTTGCATCAACTGGTTTTGAAATGGGTCACCACCTTCTGCGATTTGTCTTTGCTTCTTTATATATTCACGTTCTGAAGGAGTTGCATTTGCTAGGTTTTGAAGCTTACCCATAAGTTTGTCACTTCTACTGCGTTGCCTATCGGCAGAAATTCCTCCTATAACTGCTTTAAGTGCACTACCTGCTGCTGGTAACCACCACATACTATACCTCCCTCTTTATGGTATGGATGAGTTCACGGTCAGCATCCTGATTTATAATCTCTCTAATTGATTCATTCCAAAGCATCCAATGTTTATCGTGAAGTCCTGGATTATCCTTTGCTGCTGCTATTGCTATAGCGTAATTGCATAAATCTCTATGGTATGCTATAGGAACAACTGGCGAAGGATCTGCTGATGGGTCTTGAGCTCCATCAACGGTTGCATAATAACTAAGTTTTATTGTTCCTGATGTTGGAAGGTAATTAAAATGAAATCCGTTATTCCTTATGAAGTATCCAGTTGGATCACCAGTTGAAATAGTTCCATCAGTTTCATATGCGATTTCATCCTCAGCTACTGGATGCATTCTGTCACCCTTATGCTGTAAGAATAAAATCTGTTTAAAGTTTGAAGGAAGTCCATAAGATAAAGAACCATCTGCTGTATAAACACGTGTATCTTCATACATATTACACTTACGTGAGATTTCCAATTCTGCTTCTTTAAGAAGGCTTATTAACATAGCTTTTCGTTCTTCTATGAATAATAAGCATCTATCTGCAAGTCTATCAAAAGTCATACTAACTCTCCAGTTTTGTTACTCTGGCTTTAAGGGCATTCATTTCCCTTGTAAGCTCATCTATTAATTTTTGTATTCTAATAATACCTTTATTTAAAATCTTATCACCTGGTTTAATCCCAACCTTATCCAAACTCAACCTCCATCTTTCTAATCTCAACAGTATTTTCAGATGCTGCACTTTCAATCTCAATCATAAACATCCGACATCTAACTGAAGGTTTGCATTTATACCAATCAGCCCCAGAATTATCGGCAGGAATTGTTAAAGTTTTTACTACAGTAGAATCATCACCATCTATGTAGATTTTTACTGTAAGTGTGTCGGCCGTTTTATATCTTATGTTAAGTCTTCTTAAAACAACACTTCGGTCCATATCTGGAGTTGAAATCCATCCAGTCCTTCTTTTAAGACTTATATCTTCATAATTATACCAGGTTGGACTATGATATGGAATTAGTTCACTAACCTCAGTATTAGGGTTATCATCATCAATAGTATATATTTTCAAATCCTCATCAATAGTAAATGATGTTGGATAGTCAGTTGAATATTTTATTTTCGACCAATGTTCCTGGCCTTGCTTAAATTTTAATAAATCTAGTGAATATGTATAAGAGTTAGAGCTTCCTCCAAATTGACATAGTAAACGATTTTTCTTAATATCTATTATTGCATTTGTGTTTACCAAGTTTGATATTGATTGATATTCATCTTTAATAGAAGTAGTTATTGGTACTGCTTGGAAGTTAGAACCAAGATGATAAAAATTATCCTTACCAGCAAAGAATATTCCACCTTCATATTCAACAATTGAATCAGTTGCGATACATCCAATATTTGGCTCTGATTCTGATAAGCTCCAACTTGTTGGATCTGCTGATGGAATTGATAATCTGTAAATTCCTTTTTCTTGAAAAACAACAAGATCTCCAATTAGTCTTCCTAAGCCTTTAATTGCACCACCCTGCATATCTGGTATTGATATGTAATTTGAAATTGGAATTACGTCTGGCTGATTTAATTCTGAAAACAATACCCAATCGTTATGCATTTCATTTTCAGCCAAAGGATTAAGTGTTACATCTGCTACATATTGCCTACCTTCAAGGTTTATTGAATGCTTAAAATTCACTTCTAAAGATGTTTCACCAGTAGGGTGAGTAGGTCCGTTTGTATCGCCATCATCTACATATACCAAGTAACTAGTATTATCATCACCAGCAGGTGAAACTTGAGTTTTATTAAGCCATATATATTGTGAGCCTACAAGTAGTGTCTGCCCAGTTGTCTGAGTTTTAGGTCTATATGTTTTTATGGTTTTATTAAGATTATGACGAACTGCATCATAAGGCTGATTATCTACAGCCATAAGGCTTCCAGCGTGTGTGTCATCATATCCAAGATTTAAGTTAGCAGAAGAACAAACACGTGTGCCCATTCCAAGTTTTCCCTCAGTAGTATTGATTACTTTCTTAGTAACAACTAAATGGTCAATCCAAACCATAGCATTGGAGGTGTTAGGATCTTCTATTTTGACTGTGAAATATAAATTATCGCTTTCAGCATACCCCTCTAAATCGCTAACCAAAAACTCTGACTGAATATATCTCCATTTATCCTTATCACCTGGGCCAGACGTGTAATAACCATCGTGATCTACAAATAATTTATCAGGTGCTGAAACTAAATCACCAATTCCAATCTTTACCAAATTATCATTTGCATCTGCCTGATCCATCAAAAACCAAAAAGAAACTATTACAGTATCTGTACCAGTAAATCCAGTACCTAGATCATAATAAGCGTAATTAAAATTCGCATTGCCAGTATAAAATTTTAAACAACTATCTCCATATTTATGATTTCCAAAGTCTTGGCCAACAGTAATAACTCCAGCTGTTGTCCAGTCTCCAAACGTACTTCCATCTATATCATATAATTTAGCAGATGCATCTCCAACAAACCATCCCCCGACCTGATTTGTGGTATCTGTAGTATCGCCATCTAAACTCCTAAATTTTAAATCAGTATGACCAGTAACTGCACCAGTTGTTGTTGGGTCAGTAACAGCATCAGAATTTAAGTGCCCAGTATATTCAAAGTCACCACCTGTAGCGTCTTCATATTTATCAGAATTATCTCCCCATACTTGCCAATTAGCAGTTGTATCCAAGACTGCACATTCTGCATCAAGATAGCCACTAGCGTTTATAAGATGCTTATAGCCATTTACATATAAAGCCTTACCATTTATAGCTGATGTCAAACTGCTACTACTATCGCAGAATGTCTTTCCTATATAAGTAGAACCAGCAGATATTTTATTAGTATCAGTTAAAAGCGTAGAAACAGAGCAAACCTTATAGAATGGCCCACTATTTTCTTGGCGATAAATATTTATTCCAGTTATTCTTCTTTGGATACCAGTAAAAGAGCTATGTGCTATATTTAGCTGCAAAGCTACAGAATCATCATCAGTACATATAGTTCCACCAACTGGATTAGAACTTGAACCTAGCGTTCCAGATGGTAAAGCTTCTTCTTGATTACCATCAAATACAGCAGTCATCTTATAGGAATAAGTAACAGTAGAATGGGTAAGACCAGTAGTTCTAAATCCACTCATATCAGCCTTTCCTAAAGTATGAGAAGCAACAGTTAAACTGACTGGACGTGCTGGGCTCATATTAAATGCAGTACCAATTACTAGTTGGCCCCAAAAATAATCACGATCAATATACTGATATAAATGAGGTTCAGTATCTAGAGAGCTTGGAGATGTAAACCTAAGCATACTACCATAATTGAGAATACGACTATCCTCAAATCCACCCAGAAGTGAAGTCCACGTGCCACCAAAGGTTTCTGAATAATAAATAGTACCATCTGTAGATATTGAAACCCAGTATGTTTTTCCATCTGGAGCAACCCATCTTAATATTCGGTCAATTATATGACTTACTGTAGTTCCAGAATATTTTCTTGGCGTACGTTTATAAATAAGTCCAGGCTTATCAAATTCAACATTTTCCAGGATGGTTGCACCATTTATACCAACCTCTTCAGCATCTGCTTGAGTAATCAAGCCACCATTTAGTGGTATTTCAATTGCCAACTATCTATCTACCTTTAGTTCCGATGCCTTCAGGCTTCTCAACTTGGTAACGCTCATTTAATACTTTGATTACATTTAAAGCATTTGAATATGCAGCAGCAGCACGATCTGGTTTTGCATCCATTCGCCATAGTTGTGCTTCAGCAAAATCCAATACTAATTCTTGAAGTGCTGGATTAAGCTGACATTCAGCCGTTATTGCTCCAGCGACATAATCAGTAGGACTCTGTAAATACCAAATATCAATCGCAGTATTACCATTGTCTACATATAATTTTTCATTGAAAACATATGCTGTTGGGTTTGTTGCACTTCCTGCTAAATATGAATTTTCAAGACGTTTAGCATCACCGACTTCAAGCATAGTACACCAAGTACCATCAGCACCAGTATTCTTAATACCTACAATACCATTTCTAATAGGTAGGTCTGTATCAAATGCTGTTGCATAGGCACAAAAACCACTTGCAACTGTTTTATTTTCAGCTACGTTTTGAAGTTCAGCTAGGTAATTATTATCAACCATATTGACAACAGCTTTTTGCCCCATATTGATGGCATCTACTTTTGCTGCTTCCGTAAAAACACTTTCAGCAGGGTCTTCCAACCTTAGCCCAAGATTTGCACTAAGTTCTGTTCCTGTCATTTTAAGCTCCTTCTATTTTTTCTGTTTTTCCATTTGCTGGAGCTGATCCTGGATTTAACATAAGTTCAGTAACTTGGATTGCACCTTGTAGCATAACTACTTTGGTTTGTGCTTCAACAAGTTGATTCTTTAAGTTAACCAGAGTTTCTTTCAACTCAGCTTCTGTTACTACTTTTCCCTCTGGAGTTTTCACTTCCTTTGGGGCTTCCATTTTATGTTTTGACATCGTGTCTCCTTTTTGTTTTATTTATTAATTATAATCTTCACTCAAATCCATATAGCCTATTAAATACCAGTAAGTACCATCAAAAACCCATTCAGTAACTTCTCCATTGGCTGTAACTAAGTCTGTATTTCCTCCTTTTAAATTTGTACCAGTCACATCATAGGTTATCGCAGCCGTTGAAATAACTGTAATTTTCTGACCACATACACCATCATCAAACATAGTGATAGTCTCTGTACTGGCGTGATGTTTGAATATATTTCCTGTAGCTACAGATGGAGTAGCATCACCATCTGCAAAGGTTACAAAAGTTGAAGAAGGGCCGTTAGCTGCAAATGAACCACTTACTTCCAATTTAGCATCTGGACTAGTTGTACCAATCCCCACATCGCCACCATTGAAATAAGTATCAGCAGCAGTATCAATTTTAACATCAGTATTACCGTCTTTATCCATCATCTGTATATTTGGGTCACCGTCAGAATCTGTATGAATGCGAAAAAGGTCATCACCATCACTCGCTTCAACAAGGAAAGCTTCCTGGTTATTTATAGCTGATGTTTTTACGTGAAGCAATGAAGCTGGACTATCAAGCCCTATACCAACATTTCCATCTGAACCTCTAACAAATAAAGCGTGTGTATTAGTATCAGACTCAACTATAAAGTCTACATCTCTACCATCTTCATTGATTATTACAGAACCAGTATCTACTCCTGGTGTAGCTTTTATATCTAATATATTTCTTGAATTACCAGCTTGGTAATTATAAAAAGTCAATCTCCCAGATTTAGTAGCAGCAGAAACATCTCGAGATTCAGCAGTTATTCGGACATAATTAGTATGAGTATCTCCATCATCTTGCCCTGTAAATTGTATACTTCCTAAAGCATCATCATCATTTTCTTCATCTGAAGCAGGATTTTTTAGAAATTTTAAAACACCACCATCATTGTTTGCATTTGTATTTTCAAGATATAAAATTGGAGAGCTACTAGCAGTAGTACTCCTAAGATGAAGCATTCCTGATGGATTGTCAATTCCAATACCAATGTTTCCATCTCTAGTAATAACCATTCTTTGAGCCATTGCATCAGATGTATCATCTGAAGTCCAAAACTGCAATTCTGTTGGAGCTTGATTCACATTGTCTGTATCCCACTCCTCAGCAGCTTCAGCTCTTATTAAGGCTCCATAAGATGTTGCTGCTGAATGTGTACCATCATTTGCACCAAAATATATTTGACCTAAATCATCACCATCTGTTATGACAGTATCTATTGTAGTAAGAGCTATAGTACCACCACCATCTAAATGAAGATGAAGTTGTTTTTTAGGATCATCAATTCCTATTCCAATGTTTCCAGTATTATCTATTCGTACTCTTTCTCCTAGAGCACCATCTATACCAGTTTGAAATGTTAAAGCAGAAGACATAACACCACCAGCATTTACCTCAGTAATTGCTGAAATTTTTGCCATATTTTGCACATTGTTATCGTGACGCTCACCTCTAAAAGCAATAGAAGACCCAAAACCAACAGCTGAAGTACCATCAGAATAAGCATCAATTGTTAACATATCTGTAGCAGCTGTTGTACTAGCTGTTGATTCTTTTAAATGCAAAATAGCAGTTGGAGACGGAATGCCTATCCCAACATTCCCATTCTCTACTATTACATCTCCAGCTACCCCACCTTCAGCTCCTGGTGTTAAAAATAAATCACCTGGACTTGAGGCATGTTCATTTCCATGGAATGTTGCATATGCTCCTCTAGTTTTTACAACATCACCTCCACCACCTATTCTAAGACGTTTATTGTCACTTCCATTGGTAGTATTCATATAAAGATCAAACTGATTAGCGTGTGTACCTTTAATAGAGTGAGCAAATTCTACTATTCCAGAAGCATCAATTTTCATCCTATCGTTATCACCACCAGTTCCAAAAACTAAGGAATCACCTGTACCAGTATACATAGTGAACATATTTGAAGTATCATTTCTAAAAGTCAAAGTTCCAGAATTTGCTCCACTAAAACGTGCTATTTCATTTCCAGATGATTCTAATACATCTAATTTAAAACCTGGATTTGATTCTCCAATCCCAACATATCCATCTTCATCAAGCCACATCTTGGTAGCTGCTGCTTCTGATTTTCCAGTTCCAAATTCTAGTGCTGTAGAATTAACAGTAGAAGAATATTCAGCTTGTGTTACAGCTCTTACATAAGCTGATACCAACTGAGAGTCACCACCAGCACTTACTTTTGGAGCTTGAAAGTTTAAAGAACCTATTGTTTGTGCTCCTGGGATTGCAGTATCTGCTGTTGAAATAGTAATAATTGAACCTGGAGTAGAAGTATCTCCACGAACTTCTAATTCTGATACTGGATCTGTAGCTCCTATACCAACTCTACCACTTGATTTTATTACTAATTTTACATTTGCAGCTGATAGAGTGGTTCCTATACCAAAATCTGTACCATCAACAAAATCATCACTATCAACTGAACCTGCCTCCCAGTCTGAATAACCATCATCAGCAGAACTAAATATTACTTTCGCACTACCTGCTGTGTTTCCTCTTGTTATCTCCACGGCAGCGTGACCACCAGCAGCAGAATTACTAACGTGTAATAAATTGCCTGGACTGTTAGTTCCAATACCAACCTGGCCATCCGTTTGAAATGTAGCAACTTGAGTACTGGCAGCAAATAAGTTTACGTGACCAGTACCACCATACAGATTAAGAGCTACGTTATTAGCATTTGATTGACCTACATTTATATTATTACCACTTGTCATTCCTATAAGAACACCATTCGCATCACCAGAAGTCAGCCCATATAAATAATTATTATTTTTTATTCTTACAGAGCCATCCACATCAAGCTCATAGGCTGGGGTAATTCCTCCGATTCCGACTTTACCAGTATTCAGTATAACTATATTATTAGCAGCACCACTTGTTAAATCAGATGTTGATCCTGGGAATAACTGTAGATGACCGTTTGTATCTATACGGAACATAAATGTTTGACCACCAGAATTTTCTTCTAGAATTAAATTATTATGACTGGCATTTGCCTTAATATGAAGAGGAGCTGCTGGGGTTGTTGCACTAATCCCTACGGCAGCCGTACTTACATATATAGGACTCCCAGTTCCATCACCATCAACTACTCGTTTTGGCGATCCAGTTAATCCTCCATCAACATTTAATATGTCTCCTACACCTGCTGCTATTGTCTTTGCGTTTAAAGCCATTTCTTACTCCTATACTGCTACACAGTTTAAATTAATTGTAAATGCGTTCTCACCTGCTGCCATCGTTGGTGATGTAATTTTATATTTTGAAATCTTTTTCCAATATGCCTTGCCAGCATTTGTTGAGTCCATAGCTAGGCTAGAATCTCCAAACTTCACTCCATTTAAATTCACAATTCCAGTTGATAGAGTTACTGTTGTACTATCTTCAAATGTGAACACACACGAAGTAGCACTCGTACCACCAACAGATAAGGTCGGTGTCATAAATTGTTCTGATAGTAAATCAGATAAAGTCCATACTATATCAGGTGTATCATCGTCACCTATAGTAGATGTTAATAAAGTTAAATGCTCATCGTTTGGATCCAGATTAATTTCTACTGGAAAGGTCGTATCTGATTGCACGTTATCTTCATCTTCAATTCTAAGGACAACCGAAACACTTCCTAAATCTTGTAGGTTTAAAGAAGTACCATCTGCACTATTACTACCAGCTTCCCAAGATATACTTTGCCTTGTCCATATGTCTGAAGCTTCAATTACCTGAGTCTTTTTTACAGCTCCACCATAAATCAAATATGCTTCTGGATAACTATCATCCTCAACCCAATCAATTCCACGTACATCGAACTCGGCAACAACAAGTCCAGATTTTCTATAAAAACCCATAGACACATTCCTGAATGTAATCTTACCTGCTCCACCTAATCCACTTGCTCCAGTATTTACGTTATAATTAAATGACATTTATTTTTGTTTATTCCATAATTCAAATAGTGTTTTTACTTTATCCTTTAAAACATCAATATCCACTTTCATAGTGGTAAGCGTCATCACGAGTGTAATAAACGCTAAAAGTTGTGGCCAATATTCTCTTATAAATTCCATATTATTCTTCCTCCGTCAGGAGGATCGTAAGGAGAACACCAGTCCGATACGACCCTCCGTCAAGATTTATTTGGTTCTTAGTAACCAGTTGGACCTCCAACAAGAAGACCTTGCATTCTAGGATTAGAGCAAGTAAGTTGACCCATCCAGAATAATCTGGCTTGGATACCATCTTTTGTTTCCATTGGTTTAAAGTCCTCAAAGCTGAAAAATCGCTTTGAATGGCACTTGTAATCCAAGTAGCGTGTATTTAAGAAATACATATGCCCAGCAGGCACGTGACTATCTACAACAACACTAGCACCTTTGAATCTCAATGCCTGAAAACCTGCGTCCCCCAGGCTCGCATCACCTTCGTACCGTTTGTTCGCTTGCAATGCAGTTTCATAAGCATCATAAATAACTTGTGTTGTACAGATAAGATCAGGCTGATCAGAGTCAATTGAACAAGCACCGTACATTTGAGTCATAGCTTTTACTCCACCAGCTACACCAGATGTAGTTGAGCAGAAGTTAGCAAAGCTACAAGCACCAGTATCATTTGACTCATCAATTGCAGCACCATCAGATGCACCACCAACTTTTCCGATTGCAAACTCGAAAGTACCAAGGTTTGCATTCCAGAAGTCGTTAGTACCTGGAGTACCAGATGTAATTCCAGCCAAACTACGGTCATAACCAACTATTGATTCAGCAGTACCACCTTCAGGTAACCATAGATTGTCTGCAAACCCTGCTGGTGATAGATCGTGAATCAATCCATTGCCGTTATCGTGAGCTTGAGCGTGAGCTACAGTTTCACCACCATCAAATGTACCAATTCCATTTAAGGTAACAAGACCGTTGCTTACTTGTGAAGCAGCAAAGATTCCAGTACCAAATAAGTCCTTCATAGTTTTTTCAGCATTTGAAAGTTTTGCTTTCAATAGAGAAAGAACTTGATTAGAACCCATATTGATGTGTTGTTCATCTGAGCTAATTACAATTGCGTTATAAGCAGTTGCCCAGTCATATGTTGCTTTAGTTGCAATATCAGTTAAAGCTTGAGCTGTAGTACCAGCAGTACCAGCAGCAAGCCAATCACTATTGCCATTTTGTGTTGTCTCAACTGGAACATTTATTTTAACACCACCATCCAATTTTTCTGCATTTTTCAATAACTTCAAATTGAGGACGTTGGAATTAAAAATGTTATCCACTAAGACAGGTATGAATTTCTCTCTGGTTATCGCAGAGATTGTATTTGAAAGAGCCATTTGACCCTCCTTTTCATTTTATTTATTTGTCAAAGTATTTCGCAATTTCAGGATCGTCCATAGTAATCTTCTTCCAATCTCTTGAAAGCTCCTTATTGGCTTTAACTTCTTTAGCACCAACTTGTTGAGTACTTATGACTTTCCCTTTATTGCGATTACCATTTTCTTCTAACTGTTTATAGTGACTTAGCTGACTTTGCATTTGGCCGTATGACCATTCTCTAAAAGCACGTTCAAGATTAGGTATACCATTTTCTACAAATGACTGTGCATTTTGATCTGCAAAGTCCAAGAACTCACCTACCTTATCTTGATCCCCTAAATAATCAGGGAACTGATTTTCTAGATTTGATAATACGTCATCCAAATGGTCCACACGCTGTTCCATAATACGTTCACCTTGAACTTCTTCTAAAACCTGAAGTCTAGATTCAAGCTCAGGATTCATATCATTTTTCACTTCAGCTTCAGCAACTTCTTCCATAATCATATCACCATCTAATCCTAAACCTTTAACGGCTTCTGGGTTATCAAAGAAAAAGTCCTTGATGTGTTCACGAAATGAATCATCGTTTTGGATTTTTTCAGCTAACTTATTCCACTTTGATAATTTTTGAGCTTTCTCTGTATTAGATTTTTGCCAATCAGATTTGTTTTCTGCATCTTCTCTCCAAGCGAGAACATCATCACGTTCAAATCTTTGGCCATCTACTTCAAAGCCATCAAAATCATCCTCAACTTCAACCTCTGTTTCTCCTTCTGGAGCTTCGGTTTCAGTATCCTCTGCTGATTGCTCAGCATCTACTGATTGTACAGTATCCGAGGTTTCCTCGGTTGTTTGAGACTCTGTGGTCTCCTGGTCTGGGTTTTCGAGTGAACTAAACTCTTCATCAGTTAATTCAACTTCGCTATATCCTTTATTCATATTATTAGACTCCTTTGGTTGGTCTATTTGTTATTAGTTAAACTTTTATTTCTTCGCCAGTAGTTCCACCAGGTCCTCCACCTGGATTAGCAATAGTTTTAAATAATTTTCCCCTATACCTGAAAGGCTGACCCAATCCTAAACCATCGTTATAATTATATCGTATTTTACCAGCATAACTATTCAAAGTTGTTTCATACTGGTCAAATTCATAATTTCTACCCCTATGTGTATATTTTAGAGGATTCATATCAACAACATCCTTAGGATCATAATCACCATATTTACTATAGCTTCCACCTCTACCAGCTAAATTTCTCAATCTTCCCCTGCGAGAAGCTTTCATTCCACTCTTTTTAGTAGAGGGTCCTTTATATTTTTTATCTTCCTTCTTCTTCTTTGCCATTTTCTATGACTCCTTTTAATTTTTCACGTTTTGCTAATTCAACAACCTGAGGATTGTCACTCTGAAATGCCGACATCACACAAGCTTTAGTTACACCTGGATAGTTGTTTTTCATACACCAATCCCTCAAGGTTATTATAGGTTTAGCCACGTTCCTCCTCTGGAACATCTTGTTGTGCTGCTCCTGATAATTCTCTGTATCTAAGAAGTGAATCCATAACCTCATCTTCATTTGTTGAATTAGAAATTGTATCAACCTCAGCTTCAAGTTGACGTTGACGTTCAGCTTTTGCTTGTGAGATTTGATTCAGGATGTCTTTCGTTATATCTCCTTGTGTCCATCTCCAAAAAGACTCAGCGTCCAATAAGCCAAGCTGCAATAAATCAATAGCTTCATCTCTGCGTCCAGCTCTGGATTCTGGCAATGAACTTCCTGGTATATATTTGAAATCCAAATCTCCATCCAATTCATATGGTTGCACCTCTTTAAACTGATAGCCACTTCCATCTTCAGCAAAACTGCGTATGGATATAGGCTTATCATAATTCTTTGATAAAATATTTAGTACCATCTTATAAATGTCAATAACAGCATCAATTCCTATTTCACGTTCCTTAGCTCTGATTACTGTTTGACTGGCTTCATTTAATTGTTGAATCGCACGTGAAGCTGTAACACTACCTGGTGTCATTCCCTTCGTGACATCGTGTACTCCACTTACTGAGTCTACAAGGGTTAACATAGATTCAGCCATTGGAAGCGATGATGAAGAAATATTGCCAGCAGGCATTCTTTCAATTCTTTCGTGAGGACCGTTCGTATAATAAATTTGACCTGGCTTATCACTTGGTCTATTACCTGCAATCTTAGCCAATGATTTTGACATCACTATGGCAGGATTGCCGTGATATATCAAATTATCTATTGCTTGACTTAGAACAATAGAAGCTCCAACTGCTAAAGATTCAATTGCTTCTGGTTCACCTTTACCCCAAATAGAATGACCATTCGTATAGTTTTGAAAAGTAACGAGGGGAATGAAGTCGTACGGACTCTCTTCGTACTGGAGGAGGGTAGTACCAGCCCACGTTGCAAGCATCAACTTGCCGTCTTCATAATACCAGGCTTCTTTTAAAAGGGCTTGGCCCCCTCTGTAATCTGATTTTGATGAATCTTCTTGTGGACCTATGGATTCTAACTCCTGCAAATCAACCTTATCAGTAGCATATTTTTCTGGAGTTTTCACAAATGAACGCTGTTCATCCAATGAACCTTCAGAAGCTACTTTTTTACCAAACATCTGTTTTATATCATCTACATATGTTGGGGTTGCAAAAACAACACATTGAGCTCTATCAATTGATGTAGCTAACGGATCAACATATACGGTGAATGGATCAGGAACTACAAATTCAATCTCACCATTTACCATAACAATCTTTAAAAAACCATTTCCATAAACAAGACCATCACGTTTCATATGAGCTAGTGCACGTTGTGCTTTCTTCTCAGACATAACCCAATCAACTGATTCTTGTGCGTTATATGCAGACATAATCTGGTCTTCACGTTTAGGCATAATATCAACCTTTGGAGGACGGTCAGTTAATATGGAATACATAGTTTCAATTACTGAATGAACTACGTTAGGCTCAACACGTGTTTTATACTTAGGAAGATTAAATGGTTTTAAAAATTTACCATTTACTAATTCTTCGTTACGTCTCCATCTATTCATAAGATGTTTACGTGCTTCCTTTCCAGCAATAAACATTTTTTCCAGTTTCTGAACACGTTTTAGTTCATCTGGTGAATAAGCATTTACATCTACATCTGGATAGTTATTTTTCTTTTTCATTGAATATTTCCACCACCTAGATTTCTTTGACCACGACTACCTGACTCATATCTTCTCTGATCTCCAAATTCAGCCATTTGTCTACGTTTTTTCTTTAAAGCTTTTATATATGCTTTATAACCTTCTTTATCGTAAGAATATTTCTCACCATCTAAACTTGGCATATTATTCGTCTCCTATTGCTTCAGTATGAGCTTGGTTATATCCAAACCTATATGAAGAACGCTTAGTTGTTTTTTGGTAACCATCTACTGGAGATATGAATCCTCTACCTGCTCTTGAAACACCTTTACCAATAGTATTTCCTGGACCCATAAAACCTTTTGGTTCTTTATATGTACCAGCAGTTATTGTTTCTTGTGGTCCGTGATATTTACTTTTAATAACTGGTTTACGACTTCCAGCATAATCCCAAGGACCTAAAAAGGCTTTGCGTGCACCAGCTTGCTTACGCCATTTATTATGATACTCTGATGGAGAAAAATGGAAATCACCATTTAGTCTTCCAAAAAAATTCATACTATAATTATTTAATTTCATTTATTTCTTCTTTTTAAGTATTCTATCTGATTTAAAATCGGCTTCCCTTTTATCCTGCCGTGCTATTTCTTCTGCAAAAAGTCTTTGTCCTAATTTTTTAAATTTGTGTTGTGGCATCTGATTTTGGTGACGTTTAACCATCTCTCGTCTTCGCTTTAACTGTAAAACAATATCTGTAACATCTGGATTTACGTGGTCGACTTTATCTTGCCCTCTATATATACCACGCTTATGTTTAGGTTTTATTTTTTTTCTTCCATTTGACATTTAGTCTCTCCAATCATAATTAAAAGATTCTGGTTCTGGATGTAATAAGGATTCATATTTAATCTGATCCTTGCTTTTACGTTCCTTTGGTTCACCTGGTACATCAAGATGTGCAAGGCCATACCTACAAGCATCAACTGCGTGATCTTCTAGGGTTGTATCTAAATCTTCTGGTTTCTTCTCATCACATATTTGTTCTGGAATTGTTCTTAGTAAATTTGGTGCACAACCTTTAATAATTATAAAATTTGGTGGCTCATCAGTTACCTTCATAAGCTGTGCCATATTTCTCCAACCGTTCACACGATCGTTATTAGCTGGAACTAGATTAGGCACTAAAGGCTGATCTGAATTACCCTTCATAGAATGTGCAATAGTTGCATCTGAATACATAGAAGCGTGCTCTGCTCTCCAACTCATAGGATTACGTGTCCACATACTAGGATCACCCAAGGACATATCAATACTTATCCCCTGGCATTTCTTATTGATTTTTTCACCCAATTCCATCGGATGGAGTTCTTTTCCATAAATCTCATCAAATACGAATACACGGTTCTTATGAGTGACTTCCATAAATATCGCAGCGTGAGGAGCAGCATACCCCCAATCAATACCAATATATCTATTGTTATTATCATTCCCATAGCCAAGTTTTTTAGCATCTTCTACCTCCATAACGTGATATGCTGGATCAAACTCTTTAAAATATTGGCCAGCAAAAATATCCCAACGACCTTCAAGCCAGGCTTCCTTTAAAGGTGATGGTAAAGACTTTAAATATTCTACATACTGAGGATCTGCTTCCATAAGCTTAGGATTATCAAATATAGTCGCAGGGCAATAGATTCTATACCTTCCAGAGATTGTGTCCTTAAACGCCACATTTGGCTTCCTATCACCTATTTTAAACCTTCTAAGTAACCATTGATGTCCTGGACCACCTGGATTAGCAGTTAGAAAAATTTGAGGTTTAATAGTATTAGTAGAACGTACTGATGATATTAATTTTAAATAATCTTCTTCTCTTGGTATTTGTCCAGCTTCCTCTAATAGTAACCTTTGCACGGACCAACCTTGGAACTGACTAAAAGCATCTTGGTCTTTAAGGTGACCAGTATAAACCTTTGAGCCATTTGGAAATTCAATAACCGTAGGTTTTCCAGTAAATTTTGCATTTTTATATAATTGCCTTGCACGATCAAGCCATTGTCTTAAATCAGTATGGTTTCTTCTAATAACGAGCCCAGTAAAGCTTGGATCTACAGTTCCTTTAAGCATCCAAACCACTCCTGCATCAGATTTTCCCCCACCCCTGGAACCACCATATAGTATTTCATAAACAGAATCATCTATTGATAAGACCTTCTCTTGAGGTCCTGGGTTAGCTTTCCATAAAGTATTCATATTTTATTGCAATAGTGCTGTTGAGCACTTATATAGGTATACGGCAACTCGCTGACGAGGGATTTCCGAATCAGGATCAGCTGATTGATTTGTGGTTTTTCCATTTTATAGATCGTTTTGTTTCCTTTCTCGTCTATAAGTAACGGATAGGTTATCCGTGTTCCTCGGCTCATTCTTTATCAGGCTCCTCTTGTGATGGTAAGAACACTAAGCCTGTATCATTGTCTGTATCGATACGCATCTCTGAAGCTTTGAGTGATGGTACAATACGTTCTATAATAAGCTTAGAAGCACTCAATGCGTCCTTATCAGGAGTATCTGTACCTAGAGTATTAGCAACCTTAAATAGCTTCTCTATGACGCTAATAACCTTCTCATTGCTCCTGAATCTTTCTACTATGCTTTCACCCTTTTTAGGTCTACCTAGTGGATTAGGACTAGGAGCACCCTTTTTAAACGTACCATCAGGATTTCTGTTGCTCTCTGCGTCTAAAGTGGGTCTTTTATCCTGTTTATCGGATTGTTTCTCTTCGACAGAGCCTTCACCTGTTTTGCTAGTCTTTAATCCTGCTTTTTTAAGCGTATCATCCATTCTCAATTACTC
>VTLG01007664.1_pt1 | contig 35456 bp, 59 predicted proteins | sample 4694571 | NCBI WGS metagenome assembly VTLG01 (sample SAMN12604809, study PRJNA352737) | marine metagenome | biome: ENVO:00000447; feature: ENVO:00000209|ENVO:00000569|ENVO:01000036; material: ENVO:00002151; isolation source: viral sequences binned using virsorter ...
GTTAGCAGTAAATACAGCTTCTTATAACACGGCAGTTGGTAAAGACACACTAAAAGCAAATACAACTGGTGCATCTAACGTAGCAATAGGTAGAAATGCTTTAGATGCGAACACCACAGCCGATAATAATACAGCCGTTGGTACAAGTGCTTTATCAGCAAACACTACAGGTTCAGAAAACACAGCAGTTGGTAAAGGTGCGGGAGCAGCAGTAACTACGGCTACTTGGGCTACATTACTTGGAAGTGGTGCGGGTGCTGCAATAACAACAGGCGTACAAAACACATTTATTGGTGGAGGTGCGGGTGATGCAACTACTACAGGAGCTTCTAATACTAGTATTGGATATGCTTCTTTAGGCTCAAACACAACTGCATCAAATAATACAGGACTTGGTTATGCTGCTTTAGCAGCCAATACCACAGCAAGTAGTGGTACTGCTGTTGGATATGGTGCTTTAACCGCAAATACTACTGGACAAGGTAATACAGGTATAGGTAATGGTGCTTTAGCTGCTAATACAACAGCCGAATATAACACAGCAGTAGGTAAAGATTCGATAAATGATACCACAACTGGTAGTTATAATAGTGCTCTGGGAAGTTTTAGTGCACAATCTTTATCTACAGGACACTCAAACGTATCAGTAGGGTATGCTTCATTAAATGTAGCTAGTACTGCACATTCTTGTACTGGATTAGGTAAACAAGCAGGTGCTTCACATACAACAGGTTCAAATGTTACATTTCTCGGAAAAGAGGCAGGCATTACAGGAAGTCCTGGAGGTAATAATACTACTGGAAGTAATGCTATTTTTGTGGGTGATGAAAATATAGGTAATGCTCACATTCAAGTAGATTGGACAATAGCTTCTGATGAACGTGATAAAACAGACTTTACAGCTTTAGATTTAGGTCTTAATTTTGTAAATGCTTTAGAACCTTTTACTTATAAATGGGATAAGCGTTCTAAGTATGGTGATAAAACTGCTGATGATTATGACCTTAATGCTCAAACACCAGACGGGACTCATAAAGAAGATTGGTTAGATATAGGTTTTAAGGCTCAAGCAGTTTTAGCTTTAGAAGAAGCTGCGGGATATAAAATAGCAGACAAAAAAAATCTGACTGTTTCTTTAACAGAAGATGAAAAACAATATGGGTTACAATACAGTAAGTTTGTACCAATTCTAGTTAAAGCTTTGCAAGAAGCTGATGATAAAATAGATGCGTTGACTGCTAGAGTCGCAGCGTTAGAATCTTAAATAAAGGAGAAAAAAATGGCAGTAACTAAAAAATTAATAAAAACCATTCCTTATGTCAAATCTAGTAAAGTGGAAAAATGGCATTTGGAAATGCAGTACGAAAACGACAGCGAAGGCGATGCAACGTACTATACCAGTACGTTTAGTGAAGACGTAAACGCTTCAGATACTGACCCAATAACGGGAGCAGTAACAAGTAACTTTACTAAAGCAGCAAAAAGTTCGTTTAGTAATGCAGACTTAGTAGCACTATGTCCTGTATCTCAATGGGATGCAGTATTTGCTAGTCAAGTAGATTCAGTTATTACGAACCCACCTAGTGAACCAGTACCTGACGAAGCATTTAGCGTACCTAGTTAATGGCTGAAGTAACAGTACATAATATGCCCAGTGTTTTTGTCATGGAGACAGAAATGCCAGAAGGTATGGTTAAGGACTTGAATGATTATCTTGACGAATACGTTGAAGATGAAAATAAAAATTCATTAGCTAATACTTTAGTTGGACAAATAACGCAAGGCGAACAGTTATTAATGGATAATAATGATCCTAGATTAAAAGAATACAATCAGCTTATAAGTTCTTTAGGAGCAGATTATATTAACTTTTTTTCACAACAAACAGGCTCAAGGTTAAAAGCACCTAAAGCTGTAGCTGTAGATGAAACTTGGTCAGTACACAGCTATGAAGGAGACTACAATCCTATACACGATCACGGCACTAAAACAATTATGGGTATATCCACTACTGGTTGGACTAAAGTGCCACAACAAATATTAGATCAACCGACTGCTGGCGATGGCAATTATTCTTTATACAATGCGTCTGGTGATTGTGATGGTTATATAGCTTTTAATTATGGATTGAATCAATTAATGGACACAGATAGATTGCGACCACCGCAGTCTTTTGTTATGCAACCACAAGTAGGGAAGTTGTTGGTTTTCCCTTCTTGGTTGCAACACATGGTATATCCTTTTAAGGGAGAAGGCGAAAGACGAACAGTAGCTTCCAACCTTAATTGTTGGGATGTATCTGAACAACCAACAGAAACAGAAGGAGAAGAAAATGGAAATGATAGTTAATGCAATAACTTGGATAACCATAATTGTAACTGTTGCTAGTTTTATAGCGGCCTCAACGCCTACACCTAAAGATGATGTGTGGATTGGTAAGCTGTATAAGTTTATTGATTTGCTTGCTCTTAACATAGGTAAGGCGAAACAAAAATGAGCTGGCTGCCACAAACATACAAAGACACTATTAAAAAATTCTGGCAAGATGTCAGGGGTGTTGAAGATAAGAAGGTCAGGGCCAGGACTGAAAAAGGCCAATTTGTTGCTGATGATCCTTCAACCCCTGATGTAGATGAAGCTTATACTACTGTTGAAGTAAAAAAAGAAGATTAATGTCAGTTGTACCAGATCCTTTAACCGAAATACGCACACATGAAAGAGAGTGCGCTATCAGGTATGAATATATTGAAAAACGGTTAGACGAAGGATCTGCTAAATTTAAGCGTTTAGAATCGCTCATTTGGGGAGTTTACCCCTTTATAGCTGGGGCCGTAGTTTTGGCTAAATTTTTATGATAGAAGAAGAAATAAAAACGGAACCTGTAATAAAAAAGAAATTGGAGCTAGATATAGATGTAACTCCAAACAATTTATCTTTAAATCCTTTTCAAAAGTGGGTACATCTAGCAAAAACTATAGACGCTTGGAGGATATTTCCTAGAGTTTTCGTAAGTGTTTATATTGTACTTTTATATAAAGTGGTCACTTGGTTTATGGATATTTCTGAACCAAACTTGGAACAAGCTGGGTTAGTTTCTGTAGTTGTAGGGGCTATGGCAGCGGTTTTTGGTATTTATGCAGGAACATCAGGACAAAGCAAAAAATTTAAAGGCGAGGATTAAATTTGGAAGCGTTCAATCTGATCGCTGAATTAGGACTTCCAATAGCTTCTGGTCTTATTATGGCCTTTTTTATATTTTTAGTAATGAAGCAAATGATGAATGGTCTTGTTGATGAGATCAAAACCATTCAGGGGATTTCTAAAATGTTAATTACAAGAGCGTCTACTATGAATAATGACATCATACGTATTGATACAAGCGTATCTAGTGCATTAAATCTTCCGCCAGACTTAGAACGTATAGCAAGGGCAGAGAATTTTGTAGAAGATGGCAGTATAGACGCACGTAGAGACTAATGGACATAGTTCAGATTGTATCTGATTTTGGATTTCCTGTAGTAATGGTTGTTGGGCTTGGTTATTTTGTTTATTTCGTATGGCAAACCATAACCAATGAAATTGATCCAGCTGTTGCTGAAATGAAATCCACCATAATACGCTTAACCGACCAATTACGCTTGCTAGACCAAGATATGATACGATTACAGCAGAAAGTTAATACTGTTTTAGAGCTTAAAGAGCAAGATGAAAAAGAAAACCCAAAAAAGACCTGACGATATATTATTTGCATCAGCAATGTTTGTTGCTTTGGTTGTTATGTTCGGTATTGCTTTTTTTACTAATGATGTAGAAAGTTCTCCGCTAACCCATGAATTTAAGAATCCTAGTTTTAGTGGGGTGGGTACATCTGCACACTATTTAACCATTGATGAACAAGAGACTAAAAGGCGTGAAGAATTGGCAGAGAAGATCCAATCAGAACTGGAAGAGATAGAAAGAGAAATAGAGAACAGCACACTCAATAAGTTTTTAAACAATCTACAAAGCCGTATCTTCAGTAATCTTTCAAGGGATATATCTGATATGTTGTTTGATGAAGATGGCGGTACTGGTGGAACAATAGAATTAGAAGGGAATCAAATATCATTCTCTAATGATGGAGAATACATAACTTTAACGGTTATCGCAGAAGATGGCTCAATAACTGAGATAGTAATACCGATAGGAATATTTGGGATATGTACCGCAGACTGTGGAATATAATTCTAATACTAGCTGTTACAGGTTGCGCTTCATTTGCACCACCTAGAGCAGATAAGTGTTTGATATATGGACTTACTTGCCCTGAAGAAGCCAGGGTAGAAAGAGTAACTTTACAGAAATTATTAGATTTACCAAAACCAAATCAAAAAGCAGTTATAGCTATCTATGAGTTTAAAGACTTAACGGGTCAACGTAAGCCCTCTAATAAAATGGCCCTATTTTCAACAGCAGTTACGCAAGGAGCAGAAAACTATTTAATAGAGGCTCTAAGAAAAGCGGGAGATGGGGAATGGTTTGTTGTGGTAGAAAGGGTGGGGCTAAACAACCTAACTAAAGAACGTCAATTAATTAAAAGTACAAGAGATACTTACGATGGAAAAGGTGCTAATAAACTGAAACCTATCCTATATGCGGGTATAATCTTGGAAGGCGGTATCGTTTCCTACGATTCAGATATAATGACTGGAGGAAATGGTGCTAGATATTTAGGTATTGGTAATACAAACCAATACCGAAAAGATGACATAACTGTTTCTGTTAGAGCAGTATTAGTTCAAACAGGAGAAGTTATGTTAAACACAACAGTTAGTAAAACTATACTGAGTGCAGGTGTTAGTAGAGATGTTTTTAGATTCACGGAACTGGGTACAGAGCTAGTGGAGATAGAAACAGGATATACACAAACAGAAGCTACAGGCTATGCAACGAGATCTGCTATCGAGACGGCAGTTTATTCGTTAATACAAGAAGGTCTTGAAAAACAATTATGGGATTTTGATTATTCACTATTAAGTGAGGAGGAAAAATGAAAAATCTAATTAAAGTATTGTTGTTACTTTCTACAAGCTTCGTGTACGCAGGGAATAATGATATTTATTTAACACAATCTGGCGGTGGAGCTTTTAATCTGACTATTGACCAAATTGGAAATACAAACAAAGTTGGTACGTCAAGTACAAGGTCTACCTTTGCAGGTGCATCAATAACCGCTGACATAAAACAACAGGGTAATACTAATACTTTAGCTAATGCCATTGCTCAAGCAGCAAGTTCTAGCTGGACTATGTACCAAATCGGAGACTCGAATACGTCAACAATAACCGCTGGTGGCAGTGGTGCTGTGACAAGTTCTGACTTTGACTATAGTGCAACAGGTAATACTAACGTATTGACTTGGTTGCAAGGTAGTACAAGTGCTGCTACAGGCGGAAACTTTGATGCCGTTATAACTGGTAACACCAATGATTTAAACATCAGAAGTGAGGTTATAGGCGCAGTCAATAATTGGACTATTGATGGTAACTCAAATGACATTGATGTAACTCAGATTGGAACTGACGATAAATCAATAACGGCTAGCATAACTGGTGATAGTAACAATATAGACATTGACCAAACCACAAGCGCATCAGGTGTAACGGACACAATCAATATAGTCGCTGCTTCCACAAGCGGTGTTATTAATATTGACCAATGCACTACTGGTTGCTAATAGGGTTAGTATCTAGTTCTTTATATGCGGATATAGGTTCTATATCTGAACTGCGTGGCAATGGAGAGGTGTTACGCAGTCAAAACGGAGATAAGCTATTAGCTGAACTATCTCTAGGCATACTCAGTAATGATGATGTACGTACTGGCAATGGTCGTATGGCTATACAGTTCTTAGATGATTCTGTTATTAAACTGACGGAACATTCCAAAATAGTTGTAGATGAATACATTTATGACCCTAATCCTAGTAAATCTAAATTAGCTCTTAGAATGGCTGGTGGAACAGCTAGGTTTATTACTGGGAAACTGGGCAGAATAGATAAAAAGAATATATCTATTAAAACTCCAAGTGCCGACATCTCAATTCGTGGAACAGATTTTACAACGACAGTAGATGAGATAGGAAGATCTCTTATTATATTGCTTCCAAATGAAGATGGAACGAGTTCAGGAGAAATAACAGTAGAAACAGCAGCAGGTATAGAAATATTAAATCAGCCCTTTCAGGCGACTATGGTAAGCGTTTCTGAAGCACCCCCTACTAAACCAGTTACTTTAGTAAATATGACCTTAAACTTCATTAATAACCTTCTGATAGTTAATCCGCCAGATGAAGTACAAGAAGCCGTTGATGAACAAAACACTAAAAGCACCAATGTACTGGATGTGGACTTCTTAGAAGAAAACTTTGATGAAGATGAATTAGAAGAAGATGAACTTGAAATAGACAGGCTATCCATAGATTTATTAAACGTAGATTTCTTAATAGATTTATTAGCCTTTATAGAGGGTGAAGATGAAGTCTCAAAGATAGGTGATGTAACTATAGAAGGAATAACTGCTGGGTACGACGCTAAAGCGCAAGTATATTCTTATGTTGATGGAGAGATGCTTACATTCTTTAGAAGTGTAGAGAATACAATAGACTTACAAATAGAAAAAAGAAGTGCTTATAATATACAGATATTATCTGCGGGTAAATTTATAGACATAACAGTTAACGGAGGGGGAGATGGTACGATTATTATTAATCAGTCTGATTAGTTTCCCACTAATGGCGGGAAACAATGCAATTACTATTCAACAAAAAGGAAATGATTCTGTTATTAATATTAAGCAAGTAGGGTATACAAATAATGCCACAGTTTACTGCGGTTTAAGTAACGGAGTGTACCAAACCCATACTTGCACTAGGGCGACTATCAATTTAACCACTACAGGTTCTGGAAATACGACCAAAGCATATTCTCAATGGTCTAATCACTCAGACAACACTTTCAACATAACTCAAAATGGGGATAACAATTATGGGTATCTTGACCTAGACCAAGATGATAATACAGGAACCATTACACAAACAGGTGACGATAATCATGGTGAGATATTAATGGCTGGAGATGATACTACTTATTCAATATCACAAACTGGAAATAACAAATACGCTAAGATTCTTGCGTTTGGTGATGACGCTACAAGCACAATAACACAATCAGGAACAGGACAACATAACGCTTACATCTATAACTATAATCGTGCTGATGGTAATACAACAACCATCACTCAATCAGGTTCAGGAGACCATGATGCAGATGTGTTTTGGTATTCAGACGCAGATGATGGAACAGCATCTATAAATCAATCAGGTTCAGGAGATCACACCGCTAGGCTCAATTTCTATAAAGACGATTACAACGTGGCAGTAACTCAAAGCGGAGCAACAGATAAATCATTTACAGCGACCTATAACTGCGTAACTAATTGCACTAAGACAGTAACTATTACTCAATATGATTAAACATTTAATACCTTTAGTTCTTTTAGTTCTATTAGGTATGCCTTTGGTTTATCAATCTACACCAACCGAAATATTAAAACTTAAAACCTTTGATGCCCTGATACCAGAACAAGAGCCTTCTGGTTATTTTACTGTACTAAACATAACAGAAGATGATATAACTAGAGAGGGTGGCTATCCACTGAGTAGACAAAGGCTCGCTGAAATACAGATAGAAATTTTAAACAGTGGAGCAATAGGTGTCGGTTGGGTGGTCGCCTTTCCTCAACCAGATAGATTTGGCGGAGATGCAGAATTTTCTGAAGCCTTATCTTACGCACCAAGTATCTTGGCAATGTTTGAAAATGATAATGGAAATTATCCGCCCACTACTGGAACAGTCATTATGGGTGATGACAAAGGTGGTATAGATGCAAAGGGCGTTATTCAGAATATATACATACTCAGACAAAACGCCAATCAAGGTATAGCCGTAGCAAGGGTTGAGGTAGATTCTTTAATAAGACGATTGCCCTTATTATTAAAAACTCCTGATGGTTGGGTCCCTGCTTATGGTACTGAAGTTCTGAAAATATTAACTGGTGCTGATACCTACGTTATAAAAACCAATGAAGTAGGTATAGAGGAAATAAGAGTTAAAGGCTTGCCGCCTGTTAAAACAGATGCACTTGGTCGTAAATGGATAAGTTGGGTTGATACACCGCAAACAGACTTAAAGGAAATGAATGTAGAAGGTAAGTTTGTGTTCGTTGGGTTTACAGCAAAAGGGATAATGCCGCAACTAGGTGTACCTAATGGTCAACTTTTAGAGCCACATAAGATCCAGGCCGCATTAGCTGAGTCTATTCTTATTGAAAACAGTCCTTACGTTCCTGACTACGCATTAGCTGTAGAGGTAGGAATATTTGCCTTATCAGTGCTATTTGCGTGGTTTTTATTAAATGTTTTTGGTATAACTCTTGGTGTTGCCCTGTTTACCTCTTTAATGGCCATAACGGCTTATTTTGGCTTTTATACAATTCAACAAGGATTGTTAATAGACGTAACATGGACACTAATATCTCAATTCATCACAGGTTCAGTAGCTTTCTACGTTAGATTTAGGCAACAATTTAAACTCAGACAACAGATTAAGAAACAGTTTGAACACTATCTAGACCCAAGACAGGTTAAAGAGCTGCAAAAGAACCCCGATAAGCTGAAACTGGGCGGAGAGAAACGCTATGCCACGTTCCTATTTACAGACGTAAGGGGCTTTACGTCAATGTCAGAAACCCTTGAACCTGAAGAAGTAACTTACATTATGAATAAGGCTTTGACCGCACAACAAAAAGCAGTTCAAAAACATGGGGGTATGGTGGATAAATACATCGGGGACGCAATGATGGCTATATTTAACGCACCAATAGACCAAGACTTCCATGAGAATAAAGCGTTAGATTGTGCAAAAGATATACAAAATAATATGAAAGAATTAAATCAAGAATTAACAAGTAAAGGATTGCCGTCAGTTGCTATTGGGATCGGAATTAATACAGGGTATGCGGTAATAGGCAATATGGGAAGTGAATCTAGGTTTGATTATACGGCTATTGGAGATGCAGTGAATACAGCTGCAAGACTAGAAAGCGGAACTAAAGAAGCAAGAAAAGATTTGTTAATTGGTTACAACACTGCCATAAAAAGCGATTATAAGTTAGAATTATTAGAACCTTTAAAAGTAAAAGGCAAAGAGAAACCATTGGAAGTATATACATGGGAATGAAACTATCTTTAATATTAGGCGGATTGTTGGTCGTTAGTTTGGCTGGATCAATTTTTTATATTAATTATCTTAATGACCAAATAGCCATTCTTAAAGGTAATCAGATTGTTTTGGAAACTGAAATACAGAAACAAAATGACTCAATAGACCAATATCTAAAACAGCAAGAAACTCAACAATTACAATTAAATCAACTAGAGTCCGAAAAGAAAGCAGCTATGGAAGATGTCAATAAATTAAGAAAGACATTTGCTAGACATGATTTAGATGAATTAACTTTAGCAAAGCCTGGATTAATACAAAATAAAATTAATAAAGCATCGGCTAGAGTTATGACAAATCTTGAAGAATTAACTAATCCAAATCAATTTGATGAAAAATCTAATAATAATTAGTTTAAGTATATTTATGGCAAGTTGCTCGTTAATGCAATCTTCTGTAAAACCAGTTACGGTCAAAAGTATAGCGGAAAGACCACCAATGTATCACCCACCTCTGCCATATCCTATGAGCTTATCTGAAGTTGATTGGGAAGTGATGACTCCTGAATTAATGCAAGAATATCTCCTTAACCTAGAGAATGAAGATGCACCTAGACGTGCTTTCTATTCATTATCAAGTAAGGAATACGAAAATTTAAGTATGGATATGGCGGAAATTACTAGATATACAAAAGATATTTTATCAATTATTAAGTATTATAGAGAATACGATAAACCAAAAGAGGAAAAAGAAAATGAGTAAATCACCTGATGAGTTTGTATATAGAGCAACACTAGATCGTATCGTAGATGGAGACACTTTTGATTGCATTTTAGATCTTGGTTTTGATGTAAAATTACACAAGCAAAGAGTTAGGCTTGCGGGTATAGATACTCCAGAATCTAGGACCCGAAACTTATCTGAAAAAGCACTTGGTTTAAAAGCTAAAGAAAGATTAAAAGAACTTTGTGTTGGAACTTTTAAAGTAAAATCTCTTGGGAAGGGGAAATATGGAAGAATTTTGGGCGTACCTTATACAGAAGATGGAGAAGATATTTGCCAAAAACTCATTTCTGAAGGTCATGCCGTTGAATATTGGGGCGGAAAAAAGAAAAAAGTTTGGGGATAAAATGTCTAGAGTTATATCTGAAGAAGGAATATCTTTAATAAAACATTTTGAAGGGTGCCGTTTGGAATCTTATCAAGACTCCGTAGGGATTTGGACAATTGGATACGGGACCATTAAAGGCGTGAAGGCGGGTGATAAAATAAATCAAGATGAAGCTGAACATTTACTGCAAGAAGAAATGCCCGAATATGAAGGTTATATAAATGATATGGTCAAAGCTCCTTTAGAGCAAAATCAATTTGATGCGCTTTGTTCTTGGGTATTTAATCTTGGCCCTAAAAACTTATCCGAAAGTACATTACTTCGCGTTCTTAATGACGGAAAATACGATGAAGTTCCAGAACAGATTGTGAGATGGAACAAAGCTGGTGGAAAGGTTTTAGAAGGATTGAAGAAAAGAAGAGAAGCTGAATCCTTATTGTTTCAAGGAAAAGAATGGGAGATCGCGTAAATGGCATACACTAAAGTAAATTTAAAACCTGGCATTAACCGAGATGGAACAGCTTACGACAATGAAGGGGGATGGTACGACGGCAATTTAATTCGTTTCAGAAACGGACATGTAGAAAAGATGAGTGGTTGGGAAAAGCTTATTCCTGAATCATTTTTAGGAACCGCAAGAGCTTTACACGCTTGGATGAGTCTAGGAAGCAATCTTTATACTGGACTAGGAACTACCTGGAAATATTACATTAAAGAAGGTAGCTCTTATAATGATGTTACCCCTTTAAGAGTTACTACTTCTGCTGGAGATGTAACCTTTGCCGCAACTAATGGAAGCTCGACCATAACAGTAACTGATACGAGTCATGGGGCAGTAGCTAATGATTTTGTTATTTTTAGTGGTGCGGCTACTTTAGGTGGTTTAGTCACTGCTGCTGTTTTAAATCAAGAATACCAAATTGCTACTGTAACAAGTGCAAATGCTTATACGATAACCGCAAAAGACACTTCGGGGTCTACAGTTACAGCAAACGCTAGTGACAGCGGTAATGGTGGTAGTTCCGTAGTGGGAGCGTATCAAATTAACGTAGGCTTAGATACGTATGTTCCTTCTTCGGGGTGGGGTACTGGAACGTGGGGTTCTGGAACATTTGGATCTGTAAGTTCTATAAGTGCGTCAGGGCAATTGCGTTTATGGACGCATGATAATTTTGGTGAAAATTTAATTATGAATCCTAGAGGCGGAGGCATTTATAGGTGGGTAGAAAATAATGGTTTAACCGTTAGGGCGGCTGTATTATCTGGAATAAGCGGTGCCAATCAGGTCCCGACTATAGGTTTACAGGTGATAACTTCAGAGGTTGATAGACATTTAATAGTATTAGGCGCAGACCCTATGAGTGGATCTTCTCGTAGTGGAGCGAGTGATCCAATGCTTATTGCCTTTTCAGATCAAGAAAATGAACTTGAATTTGAACCCCTTATAACCAACAGCGCTGGATCTTTACGTTTGTCTAGTGGGTCAAAAATAATTGGCGCCGTTAAATCTAGACAAGAAATAATTGTATTTACTGATACGTCAGTTTATAGCATGCAATTTGTAGGTCCTCCTTTTACTTTTGCTGTTAATTTAATTAATGAAGCAACAGGATTAATTGGACCTAAAGCAGCAGTAACATCAGATATGGGTATATATTTTATGAGCTTTGGAAGCTTTTATTTATATAATGGCAGCGTTCAAAAGATGCCTTGTTCGGTATCAAGTTATGTTTTTTCTGATATAAATGTTGGACAAGCTTATAAAATACACGCATTTACAAACAGCGAAAATAATGAAGTTGGCTGGTTCTACCCTTCTAGTTCTTCAAGTGAAATAGATCGTTACGTTATCTACAACACACAAGAGCAAGTTTGGTATTACGGAAATTTAGAAAGACACGCTTGGTTAGATTCTGGAGTTGTTAATTATCCTCAAGCAACTAAAGATAATTATTTATACCAGCATGAAATAGGGTATGACGATGACGGTAGCGCTATGACTGGAGTGTTTATAGAATCTAGTGATTTTGATATAGGTGATGGCAACCAATTTACTTCCATATCTTCTGTAATTCCTGATATAAATTTTTTACAAGATAGCAACTCTGGATCAATTAATATTATTACTAAAGTAAGGAATTTCCCAGGGGAATCTTTAACTACTAAAGCCACTTCTGAAATTAGTTCTTCTACAACAAAAGCAAATGTAAGAGCTAGGGGTAGGCAAGCAGTTATTAGAGTAGAATCTAACGATGACCAGTCTGGCGAGGGTAATGTTTCTTTAGGGTGGAGATTGGGCGCTACTCGCTTAGACGTAAAAGTTGATGGCAGAAGATGAGCAAATTATTAGAAACTCGTTTACCGATTGAATCAAATCAGTTTGTAAATAGAGACATTTACAATCGTTTAGTTAGAATATTAGAAATTAATCTGGGTGCATTTGATCCCGACACCACACCTCAATATAACGACCAACAAATCAGCACTTTAGGTTTTTCTGAAGGTGATGTAATATGGAATACGTCTATTAGCGTTTTACAGGTTTATACAGGCGCTAAATGGGTACAGCTACATACTCCTGTAGATCCACAAGGGTACGAACTGCAAGCATCGTTAGGGTCTGTTTCTATTAAAACAAATGGAGACATAACAATAAATATTGGCGACTATACTTAAAAAATATGCAAGCAGTAAAAGAACAAATAGAACCAATTACTTTTGACGAACTGCTGTCAAGCCAAGATTACCAAGTAAAAAACTTATTATTAACGCAACCTTCTGACTGGTTTATTGAAGAAGAAACATTTAAAGCGGTTAAAAACTCTATATTTAATTTAAAAAAGTTTTATAAAAACAAAGGTTTACAAGATTTATCGCACCTTCCTATTAAAAATTTAATAAAAGAACCTGTTGCAGATGTTTATACGCTGCCTTTATTTTCAGATATTTTTTGCGATATTCTTAAAGATGAAATGACCAATATCCAAACAACTTATAATTTTGTACCGAATCCAGATGAGGACAGTCATAGACAGATACCAGAAATTGTATTGCAAGAACTGGTGCCTAATCTTTACATGTCCTTGATGACTGTTGTTTTTAGTATATTCAACCCTATATTTTTGGCTATATGGGGGCGCCACGTTACTGGAGGCGGTATTCAAATAGCAAATTACAACTTAAAAGACAAAAAACAAGGGGCGTGGCATCACGATTCTAGCGCTGATATAAGTGTGGTAGTACCTTTAAATACAGGAGAATATGAAGGAGGAGGTACGGAATTTGCAGGACGAGGTATTGTAGATCCTATACCTACAGGACACGCTTTGATGTTTCCTAGCTTCACTCACATGCACCGAGGTTTAGCTGTTGAATCAGGAAATAGATACTTATTGGTATTTTGGCTAACCTGTAAACAATCTTTAGAAGATAAAGAATATGCAATAAACTTTGAAATGTAATTAACAGAATGTAAGATTAGAGGTAAAATCGAGAAATATATGAACAGAATAGATACAAACAAGACAGGCCTAGCTTCTTTGGGTAGAGACGAAGATCAGTTTCTAGCTCACGTTGCTTTGGGCGAACGTGTCGTACCACCTGTAATATCAGCCTCTACGCAGGCACGTATTAACCAAGAAATGAGGGCCGCTGGCCTTGATCCAAATGAATATTCAGTAGGTTCGGGCATGTCCATCAACCCAATAACAGGACTACCTGAGTTTGGGTTTTTTAAGAAAGCTTTTAAATCACTTAAAAAGGTAGCTAAAAAAGTAGCACCCATTGCGATGTTAGTACCTGGAGTTGGTACTGCTTTAGGAGGGATGCTTGGCGGGCTAGGAGGGGGTTTAGGAAGTTTAGTAAGTAGCATACCTGGCGTGGGTAGCACTTTAGCTAAAGCTGGAAAATTCTTTAATCCAATCAAGGGCGCTACAGGAATCTTTGGCGGAACTATAGGACCTTCTATAAGAAAAGGTATAGGCGGTTTATTTAGCGGAGGTATGGGCGGAGGTGCTTCTGAATACACTCCAATGTCAGACACCATGGATGGACCTATTACTGGATATATGGATGCAGATGGCAACGTGATTTCAGTAGACCAATATAATCAAATGGTTAGCCAGTCTGGAGGCGGACTGGGACGTATTGGCGAGTTTATTTTGCCAGGACAAGATAAAAAAGGATTATTCGCTAATTTAGGATTAACTGGCGGCCAACAAACAGGGTCTGGATTATTTGGCGGCGGCGGCGGAGGTCTAGGATCTCTAGGATTAGCAGGTTTTCTAGGTAAGATGGCTTACGATTCAGCTAAGAAAAAAGAAGGCGGTATATCCGAGACGCCTAAAGTTACGATGGATCAATTAGGGAGATACCAATTAGCATCTGATTTAGGAACAGGCGGAACTAGAGGTGAATTTGGATTGGCACCTAAACCAGCTGTTTTAAATGTAGCGAACGGAGGTCCAATAGACAACAGAATGTATTACGCAACAGGTGGCGTAGCGGAATTAGACATGCGTGACGGTGGTGAATCAGAAGGTCCTGGAACGGGTACTTCAGATGATATACCAGCGATGTTAAGCGACGGTGAATTTGTAATGACGGCAGCTGCTACTAAAGGGGCGGGTGCTTTTGACGTTAATAAAACCAAATCAGGAATAGAATTAATCTCAGGCGGTAAAGCATCAAGAGAAAAAGGCGTGGAAAACATGCGTGAGTTAATGAACATATTTGAGGCAATATAATGGTAAATTCAATTGATCCAGTATTAACTGCTATAGATAGAAACGAAGTTTTATCTGATCCGTTTGTACGTGAAGCTTATTTTGGTTCACCAGACACTCCAGGAATAATATCTCAAGCTATTAGCGCAGCTAATAGATCTTACGGACAACCAGCAATAATGAGACAAACCGCAGGTTTGTCACCATTAGAAATAGCTGCGATGCAAGGTGCTTACGGGGGGATTGGTTCTTACCAACCTTATCTAGATGCTAATTTATTTGGATTACAAGAAGGAATTGGCATGTCACGTAGAGCTGGTGAACTGGCTCAACCTTACTTTGCTGGAGAACAAGACTATTTAGGAGCAGCTACTGACGTGGCTAGACAAGCTGCTGGCATGCAATTTGATCCAAACCTTACCAAACAATTTTACGACCCGTTTGAAGATAGAGTAGTACAACAAACTATAGATGATGTTTTTAAGCAAAGTGATATAGCTGACGTAGCGCAACGAGCTAGAGACATACAATCAGGCGGAGAGTCAGCATTTGGTTCCAGAGCCAGACTAACTGCTGATGAAAGAAGATCAGCTTTAGGCAGAGGACTCGGCGAAGCTTTGGCTGGCATAAGAAGTAGAGGTTTTGGACAGGCCCAATCTACAGCTTTAGGAGAATTTGGTAGACAAGCTGGAGCAAGAGAAAGATTAGCAGGTAACTTAGCTGGATTTGGAACTCAATTTGGAAATATAGGCGGACGTAGAGCTGGTCTTGCCAGAACAATAGGTCAAGATGTAGCTGGGTATGGCGGACAAATAGGTAATCTTGGAGGTACAGCGTATGACTTAGCAGCAGCTCAAAGAGGCGAATTAGCTGGACTAGGTGCTACTGCAAGAGGTGTTAAAGACGTAGGACTTGGCAGAGAATACGAAAGAGCCGTACAAGATAGGTTTGCACCCACGCAAGCAGCCAGTTACGTACAAGGATTCTTGCCAACTTATCAAAGCGGCCAAACTCGGATTAATAAAACCTACGGTATGCCAATAGATCCATATTCGCAAGGCATAGGAACTTTCTTAAATGTATATGGAACGATGAATCCTAATAGTAACGTAGCAGGGACTTACGGTAATAACTACGGACAAAACACTTAACAATATGAACGTATTACAAAGAAAAATGTTTGCTGAAGGGGATTTGGTAAATAATTCAGGAAGAACACCGTTTGATCCTCCAGAATTTCAAAAATACGAATTGTCAGCGTCTATTGAATCTACGCCTGAAGGCGCATTTGTATACGTTGAAAGAAATCCTAGAGGTGAAGTTGTTACACAAGAAATAATAAATACCAATTTATCTCCAACAGGAGATCCCGCAGAGGCTTATAAAGTACAAGCAAGAAATCAGGGTTTAAAATTCAGTAAAGATCTATTATTGACTGGGGCAGGACTGTACGGAGGTACAGGGTTATTAAGAGGAATCGGCAGTAAAATAGCAGATAAAATTGGACCCTCCATCCCTGGTATTTTAGGAAAAAAATATTCTCCTTTTTCTCTTACTAAAAAACCAGGTCAGTCTGTTCCAGGACAAAAAGGTTTTCAACCTAGAGATCCAGAAAAAATTGGCTCTTACTCTGTAGGTTTAAAACCAAACGTAGCAACGGGCGCAGCGGTTGCTGGCGGCGTAACTGCTTTAAGTGCAGCTGAAGTTACTGAACAAGATATAGAAAATGAAATAAAAGAATTAGAAGCTCAACAATCTATATTACAAACTAAACCGCAAACTCAAAAACAAATAGATGAAGAAAATGTAGAAAGAGATGCAGAATTTGAAGTAATTACTTCTGGCGAAAAAGACGATGAAGAAGCAAAAAAACAAAAAGAAGAGCAAGATAGGTTAGAAACAGAGCAAAGAACTCCAGAGCAAAAACAAGCCAGTATTTTTGCCAGTAAAAACTTTTCTGATCTTATTAGAAACATTGGTATAAAAATGGTCGAGACTGGAGATATTGGTTACGGCATTGCTCAAGGTTCGGCCTTAACTGCTGAAGAAGAAAAAGCAGCAGAAGCAGCAGCAGGAGAAATTTCAGAGTTTGACGAATTTTTAGCTAAAGAAAGAATTAAAAATACCGCACCAGACAAGATTGCAAGTCAAACAGCTAAATTAGCTGAAAGTGTAAGTGATTATGAGCAAGGACAAATTACTTTACAAATGTTTGAATCGGTTTTAGAAATAATGACAAAAGATGACATCACTGGATTTGGTCCTATAGTAAAATCTATAGGCAATCAAATAGCTGGTTTTTTTAATCCTGATGTGCCTCTTAGTCCAAGAGAAAGGGCTGTAATAGTTTTAGAACAAATAGCCAACGGTAATATAAAAACTATTACGGGTGAAAGTGGAAGAACCATATCTAATGTAGATAGGCAAATAGCACAAAGATTAGTAGGAGATTTGAAAGATCCTAGAACTAGAGAAACTGCCGTAAGAGAAAAAATTGAAACTCAAATAAAATCAGTAGAGCAAAGAAGCGCAAAAGCCTTAAATGAATATCAGGCAACGACATTGTATTTTACACAAAATGGACTTCAAGTGCCTTTAGCGCCAAAAGATTTTACAAGAGCAACACCTGACGAAGAGGGCAGAGTTAGACTTAAATTGAACTAATGATTTATGAAATTGAAACACCAGATGGCAGAATTATCGAAGTCGAAGGCGAGCCTGGACAAGAAGAATTAGCTGTTAAAAAAGTTAAAGAATATTTAGCTAAAGAAGCTGGTGGAAAAATATTCAACGAAAGTCAATTCGATTATGAAACTGGTATTGGCGATCTTGGCCTTAGAGCGCAACTAGATACTGCCGAAACCAAAGAAGAAAAAGAACGTGTATTATCTAAATACGTAGGATCAAGTAATTTTATATATGATGCCAATGGTAGGATTGCTGTAACACCAGACGGACAAAGAAGGTTAGGATTAAACCCAACTGACAAAAATATTATTGTAGACGAAGATAGCATGTCTATTGCTGACTTTGCAGATTTCGCAGGGACTGTAGGGCCAATAGCGGGGGCGATTGCGGCTTTAAATCCTTACGGCAGAATAATTTCCAAATTAAAACCACTTTTAAAAAATGACAGATTGGTAAGAATAGCAGCAACTGGTTTGGGATCAGCTGGAGGTAAGGGTGCAGAAGAAGGATTAGAGTTATTAAACAACACTCAAATGCAAAATGCTGCTGAGATTACAAAAGAGTTGTTAGTAGAGGGCGCTATAGGTGCTGGGTCTCAAGGGATTTTTGAAATAGGTGGAGCGGGTTTATATGCTTTATTGGGAAGAAAAGCGCCTATTGGAGATGTAAATATAGCTAGGGCCATAGCTCAAGGAGCAGACCCAAGTGAGGTAGCAGATTTAAGTCGTAGATTAGGCAGAACAGCTACATTTGATGACATAAAAAAAGCACAAGGAACAAGAGAAATAGAAACTTTTACTAAAGCGGCGGTTTCACAGAAAGCTTTAGATAGAGCTATTCCAGGTAGAATACAAGCCGCAGCTGAAACTGTATTTGGCAGGACTGAAAGAGATGCAAGTCTTATAGAATACGGATCTCAAAGATTAACTAGACTTTTAGAAAAACAAGGAGACGTGACGGCCAGCCTAGACGATTTTTCTCAAGCAATTACAACGGGTAAACTTACTAAGGGCGAAGTTAATCAATTAATAAATAATATTCATAACAAAGCAAAATTATCTCAAAGAGATTTAGATGATCTTATTAACAACGCAGTTAAAATGATTGATGATGGAGCTTTAAGTAACTCTCCCGATAAAGTTAGAGTGGGTCAAGCCCTAAGAGAGCAGCTTAAAAAAGCTTACGATTCTAAATTTGGTCAATATACAGATACTGAAGGAAATATAATTGCTGGTACATTTGTTAGAAGAGCGTCTGAAATAGACGATTATCTTTTACGAAATAATTTGACTGAAATAGGAGGGAATATAAAACTTAAAACAGACAGCCTTATCAAACGTATAGACAAACTTATAAAAGAAAACCCTGGTCTTGAATTGTATCAAGCCGTAGAGGGTGTAGCTGGAGGAAAAATTGGAGTAATAAGAAATATATTAAAAAATTATAAAGACGAAGGAATGTCTATAGAAGCACTTAGTAATTTAAGATCTGCTATTTTAGCCGTTCAAAGGGGAGCGGGTTCAGAATCTAAACAAGTAACAAGACTTATTAAAATTATTGCAGAAGATATAGATGATATTTTTAAGAATTTATCTGAAGGCAGTATTGTTGGCCAATATTCAAAAAGAGAATTAACTGCAAAACAAAAAGAAGTTTTAATATCCGCCACCAAGAAAATAAGGAAATACAACGAAGATTATAGAAAAGCCATTAGGCCTTTTGATAATACAATTATTGCTAAAATTAGAAAAGACGCAGCCTGGGACGCTTACGACATAGATGAAATTTATAAATATGTTTTGAAGAAAGATAGGCCAAGAGTTTTAGAAAGGGTATTACAGGCAATACCAGATAACATGGGAAGAGCTAAAGCAAAAAAAGAATTACAAAGGAATTTTGTTAGAGAAGCTTTAGAATCTCCAAATGTAAGATTAGATACAGGAGAAATAAATCCCGTAGCTTTTGCAAATTATTTCAGGAGAAATTTAGGTTCCACACAGAAAGTTTTATTTGATGACGTGACAAATTTAGATAGAGTCTTAAATGACTTTAGTAAGATTAATAGAAAAGTTGATGCAAAAAAATTAGAAAAAATAGTTAATAACATTGAAATGGAAGATCTGTCACGTGCTGTAGATGATCTTGTAAAAAATGAAAATGCTTTACATGCAGCTGAAACTGACAAACTTTTTAAAAGAATAGAAGCTTCAGAACCTGATGAAATAGTTAACGTATTATTTAGAAACGGGCAAGCTGCCAACATAAACAGGATGCGTGAAATTTTAGATCCCGAAACATTTGCTAATGTGCAACAGGACAGTATGCGAGAGCTTTTAAAATTAGCAAAAGGACCTGGCAAAACTGTAGACGAAGTATTTAAACCTGATGCCTTGGAAAGAGCTTTGAACGCAAAAGGAGATGATGCACTAAGGGCAATGTTTGGAGATGAGAGTGTTCAAGGCATGAGAAATCTAGTAAGAGATTTAAGACTTGTCACCGCTTCTGAGGGGGGAGGAGCTGGTACGTTAATAGCGGGTGCTGTAGCTGTAAACGCTTTTAATTTAGCGATGCTCCCCACTTTAATCCAACTCGGGGTTTTTGGCAGGCTAATGAGGAATCCTGCTATAGTAAGAAGGCTTGCCAAATCTGATGCAGAGAGTGTAAACCTAGTGATGCGAGCAATGAAAGACGCATTGAGGCTAACTCCCCCTGTCTTGTTAGGAGAAGAAATAGTTGAAACAACAGGCGAAATAGAAGATACAATAAAAGAAAATTTACAAGAACAATTAGATCAACAAAATATTGATATAGGTGAAACTACACAACAAATAAATAAAGAAATACAACGTTTAAATCTAAGACAAACTTATTTAAATTTACCAAAAATTGATGCGTTTCAACAACCACAAACTTCGCAAGGACCCATAAGCAGAAGTTTGTTGGGCGGATCTATAGCTAACGAAGATATAGCAGCCAGACGAGCTGGTATTGCTGGTTTAGTTTAAGTAAGTCCCAACTCTTCCCGATCAAACCCTAACGGGTGTTCAGATAAACAAACCAAGTCCTCTTTACTTAAATGTACGTACGGTTCTGAATCTTCTGGCAATTGCGGTTCTGCTATAGTACCGAAACGCACATCGTAAATTTTGTCTTTATCCCAAGTGTGTGAATACACACTATCAGTCATTGCAAATACTAAAACAAATGGCCTATTAGTTGCCAAAGATAACGCAGCTCCCATTCGTAATTTAGAAGCACTTAATAACAAGGTATCGTATTTATCTATACCAAAACTACGGCATTTAACTTCTAGCCAAAAAGAACTTTCTTGGCTTTCGCACCAATAATCTAAGCCGTAACTAACTGGTAACTTATGACATCTTACGCCCCATAATCCTTCTATAAATCCAGCGACGCGCTCCTCGCGCTTTTGATCGCTGACTGTCTCCATTTTCGGTTTCGCGTTCATAAATAACTCCTTCATATATGTGTTGGTATATACGATGTAAAAAGATAAATGGCGCTAAAATTACACTGATCGTTAAAATTGTTAATAGCATTAACATATAAAACCAAATAGATGCCATTTCATAAATCATTCTTTTTGTCTCTTTAGTCATCGAAAAAATTAGGGTCTATAGCGACTATTCTTTTCATAGGTCGCCCTGTTGCTTTTACTCTTACATCTTTTTCTTGTATCTCTCCAGCGTTCATCAAACGATTAATTATTTCTTTTACTTCAAAAGATTTCATTGATCTAAACAATTCTCGCCTGTCTATATCACGACGACTAATACCCATTTCCCCTTGCGTCCTAATAAAACTCAACACCTGTTTAATACGGCTTTCCATTTCAGACCCAGCCACTTTATCTTCACACGTAGCTACCATTACCTGATCGTAGTAATAAACATAATCTATTGCCCATTGGGTTATATCACCTTTAATTACATTGGTATATGGATTCTCTGCTACTGCGCATATTAAAGCTAAACGCATGGCCTTCTCTCTGGTTCTAGACAGTAATACTTCTAAACCGTCTTTTTCTAATTTATTTTGTTGATCGACCAATTCATAAGCAAGTTTATTAAGTAGATCTCTAGAATGGTCGTCAAATTTTACTAATCGTTGTTTAAAATCTACCTCTGAATTATCCCTAGCAATTTGTTCAATTTCATTTTTGGTTTCTCTAACTTTACGAACCCACTCGCATATAGCGTAAGAAGGTTCTACAAAAGGGACCATTCGGCTAACGCTTCTGGGTAATTTAGATTCAACCACTATAAAACGATTTAAAAATCCGTCCACGATACGTCCTGTTGATAAAGCTCCGTAAAAGTTTCTTGGTACAGACATACCGACCAACGTTATAGCTGGTTTGATTGTAGAGCGATCTAGGGCCTCCTGTTGCTGTTTTTGAGTCAAAGTCATCATAGAGTAGTTATCTGGCCTAATCGTTCCATGACAACGCCCCCACGTCTCCATAAGGACCTGTATAGCGTCCTCTTTATTTGAATTGGTTGATTTTGATATAGACTCTAGCCTTTTACCAAATTCGTCCATTACGGTCACGTGTGTAGGTTTATGACGCAATAAACTATATACAGCACCACTTGAGGTGTATCCGTCACCAGCCATTATGTCAGCGTACCCAGCTCCGTCTAAAACAGATTCCATTACTGTCTTAACGTTTTCCTTACCTTGTCCTGATTTCGCAATACACATAAAAAACATAGAACTAAAATTATTCATATCCGTTCTATACATTCTTCCAAGCGCTACTGAACCGAGCGCAAGTGATGTTTGCATGGATAAAGCTGGTTGCGGTATCTGCGCTATTTTTTCCGAATAGTCATACACATCTTTAATAATGCCTGGAGGGTTGTATAAATCGGTCGGTTCTTTCACGTTGTAAGTGCGTTGTATAAAAGCTGGAGCCTGTTGGTTCTTTCTTTCGTGTGTTTTTAATATAGAGTTAACTGTAGTAGATATTTCCGATCTTGGTAAGGGGGGTTTGTTTTGTTGATTCCAAGATTGAACAAAAAATTCTACCATTTCTATACTGACGTTCTTAGCTATTAGATTCCCAGCTAACCTTGCCGCGTTATCGTTACGGCTTCCTTGTACTACACCTTCTATTGAGAAAGGTGATGTAATTGATTTGCCGTTAACTTTGTCAACGCCCGTAATCATCACCCAATGTTCTTTTGTTAAGTCAGGCAAATCGCTGGTGTCATGCCAATCCCAGCCGTCTAAAAATTTTGGTTCGTATATGGCCCCAGTTGCGTGAATGTTATAAGGAGCAATAATTAATCCACCCACTCCTCTTATATCAATAAGTTTTGCGGGATCTGACGTGTCTGTTCTTCTCGCTACGTAAGTAGTGTAGTTCTCTGGATTGTTATAGTAGTAGTGCATCCCCTTGCCTGTAACTACTTTGCAAGGAGTGTTTGGTAAATTCTTTTCTGCCCATATACAGGCTTCTGGTGTGTCTGCGTCAACCACTATGAATTTACCGCAGATTAAAGCTACGACTAAATCATCGCGGTCTTTAAACCACCGAGTTATTTCTTCCGTCGTCGGTTGTCGCTCTTTGTATTGTTGCCACCCCCCGAGTTCTTTGGGTGGTACTTTATTATGTCTTAATAATGGTACTGGCGTGTAGCCACTTTCCGCGTAAGCAAGAGCAAGCTCCAACGCAGAATCCTGCGCAGATGCTTTGACGTCTAACACTATTCAACCGTTTTCTCATCAGCCTCTTCAATCGAGCCGAATATTGCTTCAAAATCTAGTTTTCCGTTAGAGGCTTTAATTATTTTTTTAGCCTGTTCAATAGAGGGTTGTCTATTGCCATACCTCCAGGCTTTTGCTGCATGCGTAGAGCAGCCAAATAATTCTGCGGCTGGTTCTATCCCTATAAATTCAATATACTTTTTTAGTGTTATTCGTTCCACTTCACGCTCCTTATATTCTGGTTCCAGTCCTTCTTGGTATAAAGTCATTAGGTCCTTCTCCAATAGTTGTTGTTGACGATAAAGATAATTTATCTTCCATTGGTTCTTGTTTTTTGCTTTGTTCATGTTTACAATACGTATTAATTAAGTTTTCAACACATTGTAAACGAAAACTTTTTTATTAACAACTTTTGGAGAAAGTAACATGAACGATAGTATAAAAGATCGTATCAAAACCCCAAACCAACTTGTAGAACAGCAAGGCGCGAAGCTGTTGGTCTACGGTGAAAGTGGCGCGGGTAAAACTACACTCTGTAAAACAACCCCTGGTAAAACATTGGTTGTTAGTATGGAGAGTGGTTTACTTTCTATTAAAGACGCTCCTGACCTTGATGCTATTGAGGTTAAAGAAGCTTCTGAAATAGAAGAAATTGCTTCGCTTTTAGAGAATAAAACTTTGAACTATGAAACTGTTTGCTTAGATAGTGTGACAGAAATGGCCGAAATTTTATTGTCGCAAGAGAAGGCAAAAAGCAAAGATCCTAGACGTGCGTACGGAGAGGTCATCGAAGTGATGATTAAAACGATGCGTAGATTTAGGGACCTTCCGATGCACGTGGTATTTATCGCTAAACAAAGTAGGGAACGCGATGAATCTTCGGGCATGTTTCATTATCAGCCGATGATGGTTGGCGCTAAACTGCCAACGCAAATACCATACTTTTTTGATGAGGTGTTGGTCTTGCGTACATTTGACGATGAAAATGAAGAAGGTAAAACCGTAACCTCTCGTTGGTTACAAACGAGAATTGGTCAAAATTACATTGCCAAAGATCGTAGCGGTAAGTTAGAAGAGTTTGAATCCCCTGATCTAACTACTATTATTAATAAACTTGGATTTGCGGAGGTGCAGACAAATGAGTGATTTTGATGGATTTGATTTTAATATAGATGATGCGGGTAGTGACAATACCGCAATTCCAAAAGGTGACTATCCTTGTGTAGTTACTACGTGCGAGAAAAAGAAATCTCAAGCGGGTAACGACATGATATGGCTTGAAGTAGAAATAACTGGCGACAATTACGCGGGTTGGATGTTACGTAAGCCATTTATGCTTTGGGCGGAAAACCAAGAGCATTTAGGATACGCTAAAGCGGATTGGGCCAGATTATGCAAAGCGCTAGGCTTTGGTAACGACAATCCTCCAAAAAGTGCGCACGATTTACACCAGAAGGCGTTTATTGTGTCGGTTGTGGTAGAAGAAGCAGAAGAAGGTTCTGATTACGGTGATAGCAATAGAATCGTAGGATTTAAACCTTTGGAAAAAGCGGCAGCTCCAAAAGCAGCTGATCTTCCTCCAAGTATGGGCGAGTCTAAGAACTCTTCCAAAAGTGATGCGTCTGCCCCCAGCAAACCTTCACTTTAAAACATCGGCTACGCTAGGAGTCGTCCAGAGCGCAACGCTCAACCTAGCACTTTCCTTTAAGAGTATGATTTCCAGTTAGTTTTCAGAACGGATAACCAATCGTCTATAGCCATAATTGCTATGGCTTGATTGTCTTTAACCCACTCGGTATTTATTGCGTATAAAGGAATACATACACGAATGGGACGACGATTAAATTTGAATATAAGTACAGGTATATTATCTTCGCTGGCCTTACACACCTGGTCCCACCAAGCAGCTTTTAGCCAATCTCCTTCTTTGTAGAACTTACATTCTATTGAATGATGTGGTATTTGTAGATCGCAAAGATCTTTCTGTTGGTACTGATCTAGGTTACGTTTAGTTTGGTAATCTATCCCTTCCTCTATAAAGAAGTTATTGAGTATACGTACAACGTCTCTCTCAAACTGAGCGCCTTTGTTTCTGGAATTAATCTTGGCCATCTAAATCAAGCGTAACGATATTCGGACTGTTATGAATGGTAGGTTTAGTTCCTTTAAGGTATTTCTTATAAGACTCCAACATATCCTTCATATCTAACCAGGCTTTGTCCATTTGCTTATCGGTTATCTTAAATATCTTGCTTGCGTAAGGTTCTTTCTTTTCTTGCGCAACGAATACAAACTCTTTAACTCTGTAACCCGCAGCTTCTAATCCTCTCCTATACCAAGCGGCTTGTTGCGCGTATCCGTATTTCAGTACGGATTCTAAAAATGATTCAGGACTGCAACTGTAAGTGGTCTTGTAATCCACCGCTACAATCTCAAAATCCTGATGTGGTCCTTGCGGATTGCATATAACGTCAGGTCTGCACTTACAAAGCACGTCGTCCTCATACCAATAAAAAGACGCTTCCGCTATCTTGCCCTCACCGTTCAAATACATATCCGCTTCTGGGATGATATTGGATGCCATACCTTCTATAGACAGGTAATCCTTTTCATTAATAACGACCAAGCCGCGATCTATAAAGTCTTGTTTTAAATCCTTACTTACTTTGGTGTAGGGAGATCCAACGATCACGCCTACGTTGTCATTAAATACGGCCTCGCCTTCTACTAACATGTAGTGGGCAGCAGTACCAAAGTTCATTGCGGGGGTGGTTTCTTGTTCCGTTTCAACGGCGTGTATTTGCGATTCGCCAAACTTACGTACAAAACTAGAGCTGATGCCCAGTTCTGAATGATATAGTTCGTTTGGTATTTCTCTAATAACAATCGCGTCACCCTTCTCTATAGGGTCGTATTCTTGTAATTCTGGTATTTGTTTCATCGTCCTTGTCCTCTATATATAGATTTGCCGCGCATACGGCGTTTACTTTTGTTCATCGTACTGGTCCCAAGATTCTTGATACCGATAGAGGTACGTTTACCTCTTGATCCAGCGTTAGATTGTCGTTCTATTTGAGTTTTACCTGTTCTCATATTTTCTCCTATTAAAATGGTACATCGTCATCTTCATCCCAATCTTTTTTTCTATAAACTTTTTTAGTCTTGGGTTGTTCTTGTTTAAGTTGAAAATCTTGTTGCATCTTAAAATAATCTTGAACGGCGTCTTTCGTTTCATCGTCCTCATATTCTAACAGAGTGGTCTGCACGATCTTGTCGTTAAGTAAAGGCTCGGGCCAATACCCAATATAGTTTTTTAGATCCGTTAAGTTTTCTGTTATTGATTTGCGCGGGTCGTATTTTGGTTTGCCTATCGCTTCCCAGTATTCTTTGATCGTTTTAATTTCTGTATTGTCGCCCACAAACGTTAAATCAAATTCAGTTTTGTCGTAAGGCAAATACATAAAAGACCCGTCTTTCTTCTTAAATGGGTAGCAACGTAAAGGTTTACCTATTGTCATTTTTAAGTACCTCTTTATAAGCTTCTTGAAATACTTGAGGGTGATGTTGGCAAATATAAGTCATCGCTTCTGCGACCCTTCCCATTGCTAAAATGTCCTCTAAAAGCAGTATCATATTGTCTGGACCAAAGTTATTCAGTCGTTGTTTTGCCTCTGGTTTTAGAGTGCTGTCTACTAAGTTTTTAAGTTTTGTCATATCTTTCTCCAAAAAGTTGAAATGTAATAATACAAAATAAGTTTACACTTGTAAACAAATTAGTATATACTTATTGTAAATTACTTAGGAGAAAGTGAAGTGAGATTAAGTTTATATGAATTTGAAGTGATAGAAGCGGTAGCTCAATATTGCAAAAAAGAACATGGGATTGATGTAGATACGGATTGTATTGATGATGTATCTATAGAATACCAAGAGCGCGAACGTGTTTTTAAAAAGCACAAAAACGGTAAGACCAAAATGGATGAACACGGTTATCCAGAAGTGGATTGGAAAAATTCACCTTTCAAAACCAAATATATTTCTTTTGGTGAAATGTCTGAACTGCACATCAGCGTTCTTGCTCGGGGTGATATATGAGTAGTCAGTACAAACCAAAAGAATACGAAGGCTATCAAGAAATTTTAACAGAAGTTAAAGCTATTGTTAGACGCATAGCGCCCGATTGGGCCGCTTCAGCTATCGTACAAGAGATAGATGACCTGGAGACTACGATAGATGAAATGTATTCAGGGAGAGCTGATATAGCCGAAATGGAAGAAAGTTTTGACCCTGAAGGTTGGAGGAAAGGAACCGTTTGGCATAAAGATAATGAATAACTTTTATATAAAGACGGACCTTCACGCTGACATAGTGGAGTATCGTTATAACCCTAAAGTTACACACGAAGCTTATAATTGGAAAAATTGGATCCCAAAAGTAACTGACATACAAGTGGTTACAGACTTGCCAAAGGAAGTTAAAATGGCAGTAAGGCGTGAGATATACGAAGATATACTAGCGTCAGAACAACGGGGGAAATAAATGAATGACGAAGCTAAGATCGTAGAAATAATACGATTGTACGGGGAGTTGGATAAGGATAATAAAACTTACATCGCTAATTTTTTAGCCGATAAACAAAAAGATGAAGGAACAAAGGGAGAGGATTGAGTACAAATGGGTGGTTAAGCATGGCGTTACAAAAGGTAAGCGTTACAAAAAATACACTCGGATTGAAACGACTCGAGAGAGGTAATACATACGACTTCTATAATATAATAGATATGCAGTTGCACTCTTTCTCCGTAAGAAAGTAAAACAAATGGCTCGAGGTACAGTCAGCAACGAAGTACCTCACCTTAATTAATATGTTAAAAGCAGACGGATTTGACGAAGCAATAATAGGAGTAACCTACGATATGGTGGTCCAGGAGGAGCGCCTTATTTATTCTGTCGATAAATGCGTCGAAATATTAGTTAAAAGAGACGAAATGACTTCAGAAGAAGCGATTGAGTATATGGACTTTAACGTACTTGGCGCTTATATAGGCAAAGATCAACCCGTTTTTTTAAGCGAATATGAGGAATAATCGGCTATACTGTCGGTATGTCGCATTTAAAAGTAGTAGAAATAAACAAATACAAGCGCAACCCTAGTCATATTGAAGGTAAGCAACGCCTGGATACATTGTTTGACGACTTTGTAATCAGGGGAGCTAAACCTAATATGGTGGCCGAAATGATAATGGCGTACGGGATCTGCGAAATAATAAACAATTCCGCCAGAATGGAAGAGGGCCTTGATGCGATCAGTCGTTTGCTCTCGGAAAGCTTTGGTTTGGATATAGAGAGAAATGAGCATTTTGATCTAGATTTAGGGGGTTTTGTCAAAAAGGATGATGATGAATGACAAAACTATTGGCTTGAAACCCTTTCACCTAGCACTTTTGGCGTTTTGGCAGTTTTGTCAGGGTTTGGGGTTTCCTGTAAAAACATGGGTACAAATAGTAGAAAACTATAGGGGGGTGTAAGAGAATGTATGACAAAAGGGGGTATATATTAAAAAATAAATATAAATACTCTTCTGAAAACCCTTATCTTACAGGATTTCTTAGAAAAATTAGTTTTGTCAGGAATAGTGTGACAAAACTCTGACAAAACTCTAAAATATGACAAAACTAAAAGAAAGAATAAGAAAAGAATTAGATGAAAAAACTATAGAATTATTAGAGAGTGAATTTATTGTTAAACTAGCGGAAGCATTTCCAGGAGCGAAAGTAGTATATGCCAAGAGACATGAACATACGAAAGTCGGTAACGATTGATAAAACATTAGAAGATACAGAAGATATGCCTATTGAATATCTAAACCACGACGAGAAACAATTAACGAAAAGACAACGATTGCTAGTCTGGAACGCAGTCAACGATCCACAGTTGACGTTTGCAGAAGCGGCCAAGAAAGCAGGGTATAAAAATCCAGTCGTCGTCGGGAGACTGATGCGTAAGAATGAAGAAAGTAAATACGCTCACGTTCGTCGGGAGTATGAACGCTTGATGTCGGAAGCTAAGAAGAAGTTTGAACTCACGCATGAGCGTGCGGTTGAAGATTTGTATAAGCTAAGAGATGACGCTTGGAGTCGGGGAGCATTTAACGCGGCTATACAGGCTCAAGGATTGTTGCTTAAAGTCGGGGGACTTATCGTTGATCGTCGGGAAGTATTGCATGGAAAGATAGATCAGATGAGTCGGGAAGAAGTAGAGAGGAGACTCCAGGACTTACTAGGATCTAAGTCGGGTATAACCATTGAGAACAAGTCGGAGACTAAGGCTATAGAGAGTAAGTAGTCGGGAGTTATTAGCTTTTCTCCGCTAAACAGTTTTCTATAATTGTTATCTTATTTTGTATATGCTCTATATCCTTTTGCAGTTCATATAGTTCTATATCGGCACTTTGCTCTACTGAAACATCATCTAACAGACAAGCTACAGATATGCTTGCTTCTCTTACTGCTTCTAATAACTTATTCATTAGCTTTTCTCCTCCTTCTCTATTAACTCAAGTTCAGATTTTTTAAACTCTAGACTATCATCCCAAGTTTCTGCATCATCATCTTTAATTACAAGTCGTTTACCCCAATCTTCAACAACTGTTCCTGTTATAACAGTAACGTCTTGGTTTATTACCTTTACTCTATCTCCTATTTCTATATCTTGCATTAGCTTTTCTCCTCAATCATTTGTTTTAGTTCTGCAATTTCATTCTGTAATGATTCCACTTCTCTTTCAAAGTCACGTTTTGCTTCATCAACTAAATCATAAGCGTAATCATAAACATTATCGTGATTAGTTTCTATATTTTTTTTAGTATCGAATATATCATTATGAATATCAAGTATTGTATCTGAATACTCAATAGTATCTTCGATATAACTTTTTAATCCGTCTAATACTACGTGTTCTACTGCTGTTTTATCGTATGCACTCATGCTTTACTCCTCACTTCATAAATTCCTGTTAACTTTTCTTTCTTTGGATGTTCTGATTCCATAACACTTTCGTATATCTCTTCTTTTATTATACCATAAGTCTTATCATCTTGTAAAGTGCTAAGTATTTTGACATGGTTTAAACGTGGCTTCCAAGTTTTCCAATAAATCTTTTCAACCTCTCGAACATTCCAAGTCCACTCAATGTTAGTACCATTATAATCGTAGCCAAAGATAGGTCTATTCATTAGATACTTCCTCTAATAATTTATTAAAGTCAACTGCATATTCATCACACAAATGACTTAAATCAAATAGTAAATCTTTGATATAACTTTCATCACAACAGTCGCTTACTATTTCTTCTTCATCAAGACCATTATCTACTCTTTGTTTCCATATCAACATTAAGCCATAGATTAAATCTGTAGCTGAACTGTTTTTATAATTAAGATTAGTTCTGCTCATTGTCGTTCTCCTCTATATTCTCTCCTTCTAACTCATTAACAAACTCTTGTATAGATTCAATCATATCTTCTTTAGTATAATCTTTATCTATAAACCACATTAACGTATCAATCGCTTCTCTGTAGTTTGTTGCCCACAGTTCTACGTCTTGTCTAGTTATGTTATTACTCATATTACCCTCACTATTTATTATATCCAACACTTGTAGCCACTACACTTATCTATGGTTTCACCACAGTCATTACAGTAGCCACTCCTTTTAGTACTATCACTCAAACTTATATCACTACCAACTTCAGTATCAAGCCAACCTAATTCACTCTCAGGAATACTTTCAACCTCTTGCAATATAGTCTCGTGTAATCTAAATCTATTATCACTCATGTTATTTCCTCACCCCAATTATCTTTGAGGTTATTCTTTTTCATATAATCTTCAAACGCATCTTCTACTTGTCTATCAGTTAGTTCAACGTATGAATAGTTGTACAACTCACAATATATATCGGCTTCATCTTTAATTTCTTTTGTATCAGTTAGTTCTGATAATAAAGAAATCCTACCATTTTCTTTATAGTAATCTTCTTCTTCATCAGCACTCATTGACCATACAGTATTAGCTTGCAAACATTCTCCTAACTCTTTTAAACTTTTAAAGATAGAATATCCACCACCTACCTCTCTATCTATTCTTATTACTAAACTCATATTTTCTCCTATATTATTTATTATATAATATATAAATATATTAATATATTATTATATTACTTTATATATTTATACATATTATATCATACCTTTTTAAATTAAACAAGGGCTATTTATCTTCTGCTAAGTTCTTCTAACTCCCTTGATACAACGGCTATCTCCTTCGTTAATTTGGCAGGCAATCAAGGAATCAAACCTTAGTCTTTGGATTTGGAGTCCAATATAATATCACTATACTAATTGCCTATAAAGTGTGTGATGAGACAATGTATTTCAATCTATTAAGTACATTCTTGTTTCCTTATTAGTATCTGTAAGTGTTACTTTCAAGATACTTTTCACACTCATGCTTTTCAATACTTATGGGTACTAGCCATATTCTCACCACACTTAACTTTTATTTACTATAGAAACCTAAGTATCTTTTACCAATATTAAATGATAATCCTTTCTTAGTAAACCTTCCACCTAGAGAACGTGTTAAGTTCTTATGTGTATTTACTTTGAAAAGTTTGATACCAAATATATTAAAGTGTATATACTTTTGGTTACGTTCCCTTCTTTCTGTTGGAAAGGGTCTAACATTCAAACTGTTTTTCCCATTCACTACTACTAAAGTTTCTTTCATATTTTCCTCACTAGTTTAAACAGTCTTTAAAAATTTAGGTGCTGTTTATTTAACCTATCGCAATAGCGTTATCCACATCTATCACAAATCCACTTGTATCTTTCCTTGCTTTTCCTTTAGCCTTGAGTCCTACAATAACTCCTCTTTCATCTAAAAATCTTAAGTCGTCTGTGTCACCACTAACAACCTTAACATCTTTGTAAAACTTTGGCAAGTCCTTCCTAAATACTGTTGCTACATTCATTCCTTTGCTTAGTGCTTCTTTCCAATACTCCGAATACTTTTCGTTAGCTTCGCTATAACTCCACGTTAGATGATAGTTCTTGATATGCTCAACCTTTCTTGTAGGTATCTTAGTATAATCATAAAACTGTACACTCGGAAACTCCTCAAAGATAGTGTTGCCATTATCTAATTTTATAGTTTCCCATTGTATATCACTCGTGCCATTCAACCTCACACAAGGTTTAACACCTAGTCTATCAGCTTTTCTTATTAGTGCTTCAATATCCTTGACTATCAACCTCATAAATTCTGCTTGATTTTCAAGAAATAAATCTGTCTTTCTTGCTCTTGCTCTAAGAATATTATTACTAATCTCACCTTTTTTTATAATGCCTGCCCTGCCTGACGTATTCAAACAAGCCACTTTGCATTTAGCTATGTCCTGATATGGGCATATCCTCGTGCTTCTAGGGTCAAGGTAAAGAATACCTGTTAAGTATTCCCCACCTTTATCACTCTTAATAGTCTTAGAATTGTTGCCAATTCCTAGTAGTTTCATAAGTCTCCTTTATTTATTATTACTAAGTTATTACTATCGTGAATATAATAATTAGATTTTTTACGCATATCTAATAAATCATATAGATGTATTAAATCGTGCATGTGTGCCTCAATTAATAAAATATTGTCTTGTATTACAGTCCAATCTTTTTCTGTTAGTTTATCTACAGTCTTATCAGCAGCTAAAATACCAATCTCTTTTACCACATCTTCAATTATATTGATATATGCTCTACTCATCTGAATTAATTACCTCAGCTTCATAACATATATTATTTAAATCTACCAAAGTATCTTGTACTTCCTCGATAGCTTCCTGTTCTGTTTCAGCTTCAATTTCATACTCAAAACTGCCTGTTATTATAAATGTTTTCATAATTTTCTCCTTATATTACAACCATTATACCTATACACAAAATTAATGCAATAGGTTTTAATACATACCAATTAAATTTTTCAAGTCCTTCCATTTCTGAAAAGAATTTTTTTAATTCATTTTTCATATCGTTTAAACTCCTTGCTACATTTGTACATCTAATAATTCTTTAGGTATTTCCTTGCCTTGTATTGCACACTCTAAAAGTGTAACAAGATTTTCAGGTGATACCCACCCAATAACAACAGAAATATCTTCTTCATCATTATAAAATATACCTACTTCACAACTTTTTAAATTTTCACCATGTCTTAAACTACAGCAAACATTTGAATTTTGCTGAATAGATATATAAGTTCCATTCGATAAGTCAAACCTAACGCCTTTTTGTTGGGTCGCTTTTATTATTTTTTCAATATCTAAATCCATAGCGTTTATTCTTTCACTTATTTATTAAACAATAGCTATTTCTAGCCCTCTCTTTAACCTTTCTATCTGTTAAGACTTACTAAGTTATAAAGTATAATACACTAATTTAAATTAATGTCAATACTTTTTTATAAATTCTTTTTCAAAAACTTATAAAGAAGTAAAGGCATTTTTACAAGTGCCTTAGCTTGCGGGGTTTATACTGTATATAGTGGATTTTTACCATACTCACCTAAACTCGTAAGCTCATTAAACCATTGATAAGGAGTTACACTTCCTTTTCTATTGGTATTGGTATCATTCCATTTATTATAAACTTTTAAAGTGCGTTGCCTTTTGATTTTGTCGCTTGACTTCTCATAAGGTCGCATTCCCTTTTTAATTTCTTCGCCTTCAACCTTAACAAATACATTTTTCAATTCTGGTGTTAAGGTATCTGGGTTTATAACTAACATTGCTTTACGCATAATCTTTTAACCCTTTTCAGCTTTCATGTCTTAATTGACTTACTAACTTGATAACCATATTAAACTATTAAAACCATATGTCAATAAATAAATGAAAATAAATATAATTAAATATCTTTACTTTATAATTTATTTATGTTATATGATTAGGTGTATTACTTGACTAACACACTACAACACTAATGCTCTAGTGTATTACTTGACTAACACACTATAACAGTTTATATAACATAAAAGAAATTAAAAAGCAATAGGTAAATAGTAGAAATATAGACTAAATTACTGTATATTTATACAGCATTTTAAATGTGTGAGATTAAACAAAACAAGGATAAGTAATAGCTGAACAAGGGAAAGACAAAAACGCTCTTAGGATTGAAGTATGAAGGTTTTAAGACTATGTAAGTATATACAGTATTAAGAAAGTAACAGACATAAAAAAAGGGCTATTTCTAGCCCCTTCTTTATTTGGTAAGATTTAAATAATGGCAAATAACATTATTATAATAAAAGCCAATAACCAAAATAAACTTATAATAATAATTGCCTTAGCTCCACTATCCATAATTTCCAATCTTAATCTTTTCATATTTTAACCCCTTAATTATCTAACCCGCAACCATAATAGAACCATGCTAACGCTATTATGAAAGTTAAAAAACCAATTCCTATAAATAATATTTCCATGTTTATAATTCCTATATTTATTAATTAACAATGACAAACTATATAGAAGTTAAATAACTATGTCAAGTATTAAATATAATCTTATGTAAGGTATTGATATATAAGGTAAAGATATGTTAAGCCTTGCTAAGTAATAAAGCCTTGTTAAGTAAACCATACAGACTTAATAAAACTTGACAGACTTTGTAAACTAGATTGGCACTTAACATAACTTGACAGAATTGTAAAGCTTTTCAAGTAAAATAAAAGTGAATAAAAAGCTTGCATAAATCTGTCAAGTGTGATATAGAAAAATTAAATTAAAAAAGACTTGACAAAACTTAGAAGAGTATGTTAGAATAAAAAGAAGGTACTTATAAAGCCTTGACAAGTAAGGGGGGGCAGGTGGGCAGGGGGGGGTGGGTGT
>VTLG01009405.1_pt1 | contig 35451 bp, 53 predicted proteins | sample 4694571 | NCBI WGS metagenome assembly VTLG01 (sample SAMN12604809, study PRJNA352737) | marine metagenome | biome: ENVO:00000447; feature: ENVO:00000209|ENVO:00000569|ENVO:01000036; material: ENVO:00002151; isolation source: viral sequences binned using virsorter ...
GCGAGCGGTAAACTATGAGCGTAACAAAATGGTAAGGCAGGGCGGTGACCCTGACTGCGCCAACGTGATCGCTAGGGAACTGGTACGAAGTGACGAAGAAAAGGCACGGCGCAAGGCTGGTCGGAAGCCAGTCGGAAAGAGACTGAGGATGTCATTCAACAAGCGCAACGCGGACGATATTCCAGTACCAAATGATGATGTGAGATTTTTATGAGTGCAGAAGATTTAATTCCCTATGTTCCGGGGCAATCAGGCAACCCGGCAGGACGACCGAAAGGTGCAAAGGATGGGATCGCGGCTTGCGCCAGACGTTTGCTTGCAAAAGATCTTGGTTACACTGACATCATTGACAAGCTACAGAAAAAAGGTTTTGACATGAGTGACCAGCGAGCATCAAACGTGATTGCAACGGTGGCGGTAGCAAAGGCTCTAACTGGTGACACCAAGGCTATTGAACTGCTCAACAAGTATGAAGAGGACGCTCCGATTGGAGTAGACGGAAACGAAAAGCCAGTTGTCAATATTACTTTAGTGCAAGCGGAGAACAGGGAGCAATTGCACGATGGCAGGAAAGAGGTAACCATTAATGGGGTGAGCTTTCCAATCAACGTAAAAAGAAACGGATCTAATGGACACATATCAAAAAACGGAAACGGTGCAAGCGGAACAGTGGAATAGTCCCGGTGATGTTAAAGAAGCAGGGGTGGAGTCAGATGGTCATTTTTACAGGGTCAACTCCGCAAGTGGTGGCATTGTGCGACCGGGTGACTACATCGTTAAGGGCTACGATATAAAAACGGACAGAACATTTTATTATCCGATACCGAAGGAAGACTTTGAGGGGCAGTGGTCAAAAGCAGGTAAGCCAGAATGGGAAGGCGATTGATGAATGTTTCGACAGACCTTAAAATACCTGATGTCTTTATGGGCTTGTTGGAGCCGTACCGTTATAAGGCTTATGAGGGAGGCCGGGGTTCTGCGAAGTCAATGTCATTTGCCAAGGTTTTACTCGCCACGGGAACATGGACTCCTCTCCGAATTTTATGCGCTCGTGAAGTACAAAAGTCAATTACTGAATCGGTTAAACAGCTTCTGGATGATGAGATTGAGGCTATGGGATTCACTGATTACTACACTTCAACAAAAACTGAAATCAGGGGGATCAATGGGACAAAATTTTTATTCCACGGGCTTGGCACTCTTACGGTCGATCAGATTAAAAGTTTCCAAGGTCTTGATCGTGTTTGGATTGAAGAGGCGCAGACTGTCTCTGCTCATTCGCTTGAAATACTTATCCCTACGATACGGGAAGAGGGGTCAGAGTTATGGTTCAGTTGGAACCCGAGAAACGCAACGGACGCGGTCGATCAATTGTTCAACGGTGCGGTCACCCCACCTAATACGATTCACAAGAAAGTAGGATGGAGAGATAACCCATGGTTCCCAGAGGTTTTAAAAAGTGAACTTGAATTCGACAGAGAACACAAGCCACAAAGGTTCAATCACATTTGGGAAGGCGGGTATGAGCCTCAAGTTGTCGGGGCAATCTGGTCAATGGAAGCTATTAATAGAAATCGAAGACGAGAGATACCAGAGCTTGAACGCATTGTTATATCAGTTGACCCAGCGGTCAGTGATGAACCCAACTCGGATGAAAACGGTATTGGATGCGTTGGCATCGGAACTGATAAACGGGGATACGTCTTAGATGATTGGTCGCAAGTCGGAACGCCAAAGCAGTGGTCAACTAAAGCGGTGGCTCTTTATGACAAGTGGCAAGCGGATGCCATCGTCATCGAAGTCAATCAGGGTGGAGATATGTGCCGACATACTTTGGAAACGGCGCGGCCCGGAATACCGATTATTGAAGTTCGTGCCAGCCGAGGTAAACACGTCAGAGCCGAGCCGATCAGTTCGCTTTATGAGAGGGATCTTATCAGCCATGTGGGTTCGCATCCAGAGTTGGAAGAACAGATGTGCAAGATGACAGCAGGCGGTTACGCAGGAGATGGATCACCTGATAGAGTAGATTGGATGGTTTGGGGATTCACAGAATTGTTTCGAGATATGTTGGAAGTCCCACGCCCCAAGAAACAGGGGCGCAGGCGACCAGTGGTAGGATGGCAGGGTTAGGAACCTTTAATAAAACAGTGGTCGGTTATTGATTCTGTTTTACCCCAAGGGCCGAAATCAATCCAGTGGCCCTCATGGTAAAAAGATGTATCGCCGTTACTATAAACTGTCTTTTTACCCTTGCGTTTACATTCAGGGCAGACTTGAATTGCTCCACCTTTTCTTTTTTTAGTCCAGTTAATTTTATTGTCTTTCATGATTTCTCCTTTAAAGATTATTAATGATTACATACACATTATACCAAACGGCTTTTTAAGAACGGCTGGATCAGCCAGTAAAGACGCGGGTTTTCGCCTATTGAGGGCTTTAGATGTAGATAAAAAAAAACCTTGACACCCAAGAGACAAGAGATGCGCCCCGATAATTAGAGGAAAACATTTACATGAAGCCACAGGATGTAGATAAAAAAAAATTTGAAGAGGCAAAACAAGAATCGTCTACCAAATTGAGAATGAAGAACCAAGTCCCGTTAATTCATAGAGCTTTCGAGCGGGGGTTCATAAGTCCGTTTGGCCCGATGATTGGGAAGACAATGATGTCTCATGATCTGGTCGAGTACATGAAGGTCGGCATAGGGAAAGCAACTAAAGACTTCGGGCATAATTTAGCTGGGGTGATTAAAGACCAACCTGTATTCGATGGCAACACCGGGAAGAAAGCCATTGATAAGTTAGGCAAGTTTATAAAAGAGTACCATCAGAGATCTACGATTGCCTCATCAGTTGGAATCTATGAGCTTAGAGATGAGCAAAAAATAGAACTGGTTGACGGCTGGTTTGTTAGCCAGATGGCAGGCGAATACAACCCGATGCACAGTCATCCCGGTTGCCTGCTCAGTTGTGTCGGTTATCTTGAAGTGCCGAAGCAGATCGCGGAGCCAGAGGATGAATGGAGCAGTGGGGGCTGTATTGAATTTTCCTATGGAACACCAACGGCGTTGAATAATTCCAGTTTACTATTCAGACCACAGGTCGGGGACTTCTATATCTTTCCGGGGTGGCTAAACCACGCGGTTTATCCGTTTAAAGGGAAAGGGCGTAGAACCAGTTTTTCGATGAATTTAATAATGACTATGAAGGAAAAAAAATGAGCCGAAAAGATGAAATATGCTTGACGAGGGGAGCATGAAGGTAGAAACTGCTATAGAATATGTTGAGGCTCTGCTTAAAAGCGCAGGGCAAGTCAACCAGATAATTATTCACAGACAGCCCGGAGTGTTAGGGGATGTGACGATAGAGGTAAGAAGGCAATACCGTAACGAAGCAGACTTGGGTTTGATGGATCTTGCTTCGGACGAAGAGCTTGAGCGTGGGTTCAAGTAAAAAAAATTTGAATAGATAAGACCGAATCGTAAAACACGAAGGTCACTAATCGTTGGAGCCTATAGGTTTATTTCATGGACCTCTCCTCCCTCCGCAATTAGTGGCCTTTTTTCTTGGGTAACATAAATGGCTTACGAAAACTCAGAAGCAAACGATAGAAGAAACCCCGGCAAAAAAAGGATGTATATGGAGGCGGGGTATGACACGGGTTCCGCAGATTTGGATCTTGCCCTCGAAAGGTTCAAGGACTCAGACGATAACTCTGATCGCAACCGCGTGAACTATGAGAAAGACATTGAGTTCGGTCGCTTGGGGGATCAGTGGGACGAGGCAGTTAGTCACGCTAGACATGAGGAATCACGCCCATGCCTGACAATAAATAAATTACCCTCCTTCATTCGTCAGGTTGTTAATGAATCACGCCAGAACAAACCCGGCATAGTTGTGAACCCAGTAGACAACGGTGCAGACCCAGACACTGCCAGAGTTTTAAACGGGATCATAAGAGCGATCATGAGAAACTCAAACGCGGATCAAGCCTTTGACACAGGCATCGACTGCGCGGTAAGTGGTGGGTTTGGGTTTATGCGTGTGGATATTGAGTACGCCCACGAACAATCTTTTGACATGGAAGCGGTAGTTCGCCGTATTCATGATCCGCTCACGGTTCATTGGGATGTTACCACCGAAGGGTTTGATGCGGCTGACTGGAAGTACGGATTTATTTCTTCCCTTTACCCGGAAGCAGAATTCAAGCAGATGTATCCAGATGCAGAGCCAATTGATTTCGTGGGTGGATCACAAGAAGACATCTACAATGTTTGGAAAAGTTCAGATCAAGGTGTTCGAGTCGCAGAGTATTTTTGCAAGGAAGAGGAAGAACACGAACTCTGGCTGATTAAAGGATTTGGCTACCAACGGCCTGATGGTGAAATCGTTGACACCAAGGCAATCAGGAAAGATCACCTGCCCGGACTTGCTAGACAGTGGGCAGAGTCAATGGGAGTGGCGGTTCCAGAGGATGCAAGCGATGACGATATTATTGCACATTTCTTTGAGATCCGTGGCCTGACCGCAATGCAGTCGCGGACGGTTCGTGGAACCAAGGTCATAAAAAGAATTATTACAGGCAAGGAAATAATAGAGGAGTCGGAATGGCCCGGTGACAACATCCCAATCATTCCAGTGTGGGGTGAGGAAGTTGTGTCCCGTGGGTATAGATGGTTTAGGTCAATGATTGCGGACGCTAAAGACTCGCAGGTTATGTATAACTTTTGGCGCAGTGCGGAAACAGAGATTGTCGCAATGCAACCGAAGAACCCGTGGATCTTGGAAGAGGGAGCAATCCCGGCTGACAGCGAAAAAGATTGGGAAGATGCCAACAAAAGATCCATTGCTTATCTCACATATAAGAAAGGCTATAAAGCCCCTGTCCGCGCACAACCGCCTTTGATTAGTTCAGGCGCACTACAGAATTCATTACACGCCTCGGATGACATGAAGGCGATTATAGGCATTTACGATCCATCACTTGGAGCAAGGTCAAACGAAACATCTGGGCGAGCTATCCTTGCACGTCAACGTGAGTCAGACGTTTCCAATTATCACTTTGTTGATAACCTGTCGCGGTCAATCACTTACCTTGGAAAAGTTTTATTAGAAATCATTCCCCATATTTACAGCGCACGTCAGGTTGTTAATATCGTGGGCGAAGATGCCAAGGAATCAGTTGCCCATCTAATGATAGAAGGACAAGGTGTCCAGCTACCAGATATGCCGGGGCAGTACGATGTGTCTGGGTTGAAGACAGATGAGAACGGAAATTTCATACTCGACAAAACAAAACCACCTAACAGATTATTTGACCTAAATGTCGGGAAGTACGATGTAACCGTAAAGGCAGGCCCGTCCTACGCATCGAAACGCGAAGAGACAAGGGAAACTTTGATTGAGATCATGCGTCAGGTTCCGGGTTCTGCACCACTACTTGGAGATATTTTGTTACAGCATCTTGATTTTGAAGGGGCCGAAGAAGTCGCCGAAAGATTACAGCAATTTGTAGCAACGCAAATACCGGGTATGGCGAACATGGCGGCGAATTTAGCCGCAGGTCAGCGTCCGCAAATGCCACCGGGAATACAACCTGTTTCGCCAGTAGCTGGCAGTGTCCCTCCGGGTAATCAACCATTACCGGGTGGGAACGGCACTGGACAACAATACACACAAGGGGTTCCAACATGAACGAAAATAGTACGGCAATCGCCAACGATAGACCCGAAGGACTTGCCAACACAGACACAGCTGTAGAAGATGTAGAAGTTCAAACGCCTGAAGTAGAAGAGCCTGAAACCGAAGAGGAAACTCCTGAAGGAGAAGCCGATACGGAAGAGGGTGACGATACTGACGATGGGGAAACCGCAGAGGAAGACGATGATACCGAGGAAGAACTAGAGTTCAATTTCGGTGGAAACAAACTACTCGTTCCCAAGGGAAAGGTTCCTAAAGAGCTTGCCGAAAAGATGCAGGAATACGGCAACGGACTACAGACATCCTACACCAAAAAGTTCACCGCACTTTCTGAACAGCATAAAATCATGGAAGGCCGTGAGGCAGCAAATCAGAAATTGACTTCGATGAACAATGAAACTTTAAATGAGTACGCTAAAGGTTTGACCTTGAAAACTGAAATCGCTGAACTTGAAAAAATTGATCTTGATCCTTATCTCCGATCAGAAGACCAGAGAGATCATCTTGAGGCGCAAAGGATTCAAAATGCAATTCAACAAAAAACGAAACAGTTTCAAACCCATCTTGCAAACGTGACTCACCTCGGACAACAGGCCAATACGGTTGAGCGTCAGGAAAACGAAAGACGCTATGTTGAGGGGGTGCAACTCATAGACGCAAAGATCCCAGATTTCTCAACGAAACACGCGAAGGATGTTGTCGCTTACGCAGTCAGCAAAGGAGTTCCTGAAGCACACGCTCAAACGTGGCCTCTGAACCCGTTTGCGGCAGAGACAACGTACAAGGCGATGATGTGGGATAGGGCACAGGCAAAAGGCCGAAAGGGTATTCAGAAAGCAACTACTAATAAAGTCACGCCAGTTATTCCTGTCGGGGTAAAAAAGAAAGGCAAATCCGGGGGAGCTAGAAAAGATCCCGGCAAAATGTCCTCGGTAGAATATCAGTCGTGGTATCAAAAAAAATATGGAAAAAGATAGGGCTTTAGGAGGCCCATAATATGGCTAACACTAACCTGACTGTAGATCAGGTGACGAACCGAGCGCAGATGGTTCTCCATCAGAAGTTGAATTTTATTGGCAATGTAAATCGCCAGTACGATGACAGCTACAAAACTGGTGGGGCCAAAGGCGGTGAGTCAGTTCGTATTAAGCTCCCCAACGAATTCGTAATTCGTACAGGGGCATCGCTTTCTACATCTGATGTAACTCAAAAGGCAGTCACCTTAACAACGGGAACACAAAAGGGTGTGGATATGGTCTTCACATCACAGGAACTAACTCAAGACATTTCCTTGTTCTCGGAAAATTACATCGAACCTGCAATGTCCGTCCTAGCGGCAAACTTGGAGAGCGATGCGTTATCAATGTATAAACAGGTCTATACAGAAATATCTGACTTGAGTGAAGATCCAGACCTGCGTGATGTCCTCGACATGGGCAGTCGCCTGACAGAAAACTTAACACCGTATTCTGATCGTTGTCTGCTTTTACGTCCGAGATCTAACGCGGCACTGGTTGATGCACTAAAAGGCTTGTTTAATCCTGACCGAAATCTTGACCAGAATTTTCGTGAGGGGATGATTGCAAATAATTTCGTAGGCTTCCAAAAAGTTTACGAGAACACTTTGCTTCCAAACCATACAGGTGGAAGTGATGACGGAACGGGCGACTATCTTGTGAATAACGGGACTCTCACAGGGGGTACGGCTACAGTAGACACTGGAACTGGAACTTGGACGGCAGGAGATATATTCTATATCAACACCGTAACAAGGTGTCATCCAGAAACAAAAGCTGATACGACCTATCATCAACCTTTCGTATGTACCAACGCTGAAAGTGGAAGCACGACCAGCATTGAGTTTACCCCGGAGATCGTTACATCGGGTGGTGGGCAAAATGTTGCGGCGGCAATGGCTGATGGCGATGCTTTCCACAAAGTTGAATCTGATAACCGGGTTACTCTTACGAGTGCTACGGATATTGCGGCTTCTCAAACTTATGGAATCGACCTTGGGTTCCATAAGAATGCTTTCGCATTTGCTACGGCAGATCTTGAAGTTCCGAAGGGGGTTCACTTTGCAGGGCGTAGAGTTCAAGATGGTATCTCTTTAAGAATCATTAGAGATTATTCTATCAGTGCGGACACCATGCCGTGCAGACTTGACGTTCTGTATGGATACAAAGCGATTCGCCCACAGTTGGCGTGTCGTGGTGGATTCATAGCATAACAACAGGGAAGGGGCGGGGGCTTTATAGCCCCTCAACCTTTTCAACTTTAGAATAAACAAGAAAAGGATAAATCCGATGCCCAAATATGGTGGCAAAGAATTCGCTTATACAAAAAAAGGTATGGCAAGTTATAGCGAAGCAAAGAAAAAAGGCACAACAAGAAGGAGCAACAAAGTGAGGTCTGAGATTTCGGTGAAGAAAAAATCATCAAAACCAAGAAAATAGTTTGAGGTATATTCATGTCCTTTTTAACCATAATCCAAGATGTTGCGACCGCAGTTGACTTCCCATCTCCTACAAGCGCAATCGGAAGTGCCGACCCTGCCGTAAAAAAAATGAGAAGGTCTGTAGAGGCAGTGTCTTATTCTCTTGGGAAGATTCATGCTTGGAAGACGATGAGAGCGGAAGCGACATTCACGTCTGTAGCGACCGAAGTGCAAACGTCTATGCTACCGACTGGGTTTGACAGGTTCATAGCGGAAACAGTATGGGATCGAACTGATAAGACCTTGCTAACTGGGCCTGTTACCGAAGTCGAATGGGCAAGCCTCAAAGCGTCTAACTATTCAGACTCAACGCAACGCAAGTTCATTCAGCGTGGCAATACTGCTTCAACATCCATTTTAATGATACCTGTTCCACCCGCTGGAAATACTTTCGGGTTTTCTTATGTCAATACTTATTTTTGTGAGTCGTCCAGTGGAACCGCACAGTCTGCATGGGCGGCGGACACTGATATGCCACGGCTTGATGCGGAGCTAATAACACTGGGGGCTATCTCTGACTTTTTGTGGGCGGAAGGAATGAACCACGAAAAAGCGGACAGCGATTTTGAAGATTTATTCAACCAGCTTGTTAAAAATGACAATCCAAAAACAAGGGTCATGTCGGTTGCTGATATTTTTGGACAACGGCGGCATTTTAATGGTGTGCCAGCAGTGACCGCTACTTACACAGTCGAATAAGGAGAATTTTGATGCCGTACAATAATTATATGCAAGGGGGAATGTTTGGCCCTCTTGGTGGAAGCCAGAACATGAGGGGAATAGGACAATTGACAGACAGGGATTTGCAATTGATAGCATCGCAGATGGGTTCACTTGGAGCGGACAGAGATCGTGCAGTTCTACCTAACTACGCAAGCCCAGCCCCAGCAGGAGGTCCACAGGGACCGCCAAGAGTTCCCGGTATCGGAACTACTGGGATAGATCCGAGCATGATGGCTGGAGCGGCTGAAGGCGGTTTGCAGGGAATGAATATGAACCCAGTAGGTGATTCAATGGGTGGTATGCAAGATGCGATAATGGATTTTGGTGCAAAGAAAATGGAAGAAGAGAGATTGCGGAAAATGCTTGCAGGGACATCAACTCCTACTCCTATCGTAGAAACAGGGGCATCTCGATTCACGGGGAATATCCCCGGCCCTAAAGCCCACGCATGGGGATAATAAATGATAGTTGCGAAAGAAAGAAGAAAAGGCAGAAAGTATAGACAGAAGCGAGCGATAATCCAGACCGTGCCTGCTCCAACAGGTGGATGGGATACACGCAACGCGGTCAGTGCAATGCCTCCTATGAATGCCGTAATTCTGGATAACTGGTTTCCAGAAACAGAGAAGGTTACCCTTCGTGGCGGTTCTGCGGTTCACGCAACGGGTCTTGGGGGTTCTGCTGAAGCTGTAGAAACTTTGATGGAGTACAACAAGCTCGATGGAACGAATGAACTATTCGGCGCTTGTGGTGCGGAAATTTATGACTGCACTTCATCGGGGGCAGTAGGTTCGGCAGTGGTGTCTGGATTGAATAATGCGCGGTGGCAGTACGTAAACATGGGGACCAGCGGGGGACAATTCTTATTGGCCTTTAATGGGCAAGACACCCCAAGAACCTACAACGGTTCAGCTTGGGCTAACGCAACAATGTCGGGTCCGACAATCGCAAACTGTATCTGGTGCAACACGCATCACCGAAGATTATGGATCGGGGAAAAAAATTCTTTGTCAGGCTGGTACGGTGCGGCGAATGCAATCACGGGAACATTTACAGAGTTTCCTTTTCATGGGGTGTTCTCCAAGGGTGGATTTATCGCCGGGATGGGAACATGGACAAGGGACTCAGGTGAAGGGTCAGAGGATCTCGCTATCTTTGTAACGTCTGAAGGTCAGGTTGCTGTATACAACGGAATAGACCCAAGCACAGCGGCTAACTGGCAGTTGATTGGTGTGTTTCAAATTGGGAGACCGATAGGTCGGCGATTCATGCTCAAGGCTGGGGCGGATCTTATACTTATCACGACTGATGGTTTCGTTTCCTTGGGTGCGATTCTTGCGTTGGATAGGTCGCAGGCTGAAATGGGTGCAATTTCCCAACAAATTAATGATGCGGTGAATACGGCTGTTCGTTTATACGGTGACAATTTTGGATGGGAAGGAATCTTATATTCTCAAGGACAGCAATTGATTTTTAATATTCCAATATCTAGCACGGAAAAACACCAGTATGTTTTTAATACGATCACGCAGGCCGCTTGCAGGTTTAAGGGTCTTGAGGCCGTGACGTGGGGGCTGATTGGAGATAATATTTATCTTGGCAAGGAAGACGGAACAGTAGACAAGTATGACGGTGACGGAGTGTATTCAGATACTGGATCAGTAGCGATTAGTGGAGACAGTGTCGCGGCTTTTAATTATTTTGAATCACAGAATATGGAAAAACAGTTTCAGGCAGTCGAGCCGATTTTCGAGTCATTCGGCAACCCGGTAATCGCAACCGATATGAACGTGGACTACCAGATCCGTGCCGCTACAGGAACGGCGGTGGCAGGGCCGACACACGTTGGGTTCTGGGGATCTGCAAAGTGGGGCGTTGGTTTGTGGGGGAAATCTCCACAGGTATTCAGAGGCTGGCGAGGTGCAATGAAAAAAGGATTTGCAGGATCATTGCGTGTCAGAATAGAAACAACGACAACGAAGCCGTCATGGTTGGCGACACGGTATCGTTTTAATCCGAGTAGAAGCTCATGACCTTAGAAGAGATAATGCAGACCGAGTGGTGGCAACGAAGCCCCGAAGAGCTAAATTCTATGGGAGTATTGGAGCAACAGAAATTGGCTAACGAGAATCGCATGAGAAATGCTATGAGCAGTTTAGATTTTGGGATGATAAGGCAAGAGCCAAGCATGGCAGATAGAGCCTTGGGGGTAGCCAGAAGAATGTTCTGGGGTGAGAACGACCCAAGGAAAGCAAGCCTTCTTAACCAAGGTGTATTACTGCCTGATGGAAGCAGAGGGATTCCAATGAAAGGTGCGCCAAAGAGATTTGAGTCAGTAATGGATGTTGTTGGTGGGCCACTTACATTTGCAGGGAGAATGGCTAAGACAGCAAAGGGGATGCTTGCTAAAGATTTTGGATCTCGCATGGCAAGAGCAAAAGATATGGGTTATGGAGTTGACGCTTATCATGGATCAACTAGAGATATTTCTGAATTTACCAACAAATATGGAAATCCAGAAGGACATTATGGTGGAGATGTTCATTACTTCACAAACTCACCAGATGATTTAGGCAAAAATTATGCAGGTGAAGGCCCGGACTTAACATCAAGAATTGAAAGCAAAATGGAAAGGTTGGCAGATGAGGGAATAGAGCCTTCAAGAAGAGAAGCAAGGAAAGCTCTTGGAATTGAGAACAAAGGTGTTTCATATCCAGTGAAATTAAAAATGCAAAACCCAGTGAAGACACATGGGAAGGATGAGACTTTTTTTGATTATCAAGCAAAGTGGGATGATGACCCTGCCTCTGATTACTATGAGGAATTTATAGGAGAGGAAGGAAAGTTTGTTGATCTAATTGATGAGACAAAAGGAGCAATGTGGGATTGGGATGTAGCTAGTCAGAGAGATGATGTGCTTGCAAAATTGCAAGAAGCAAACATGGATATGGAAGGAATTACTGCATCACAGTTTGAGGATGTTATCAGGAATAATGTTTTTGATGTTTACCATCCTCAGACTGGGGAATTGGCAAGTTCTGGTGACATGATAGCAGATATATATAAGCGTATGGGTTATGACGGAGTTGAAATGGATGCCTATAAAGCCTTCGGCCCACAAAAGATAGAAGGATATGCAAATAAATTTAGAACAAAAGGAATGGAAGGGTTAGATCAGGATACTAGGCATTACATAGCTTTTGAGCCTCATCAGATTCGCTCCAAGTTTGCAGAGTTTGATCCAAAGAAAGCTAAGTCAGGAAACATATTGGCAGGTGTTGGTGGCACTGCTATTGCCTTGCCAGTTCTAAGTGATAGGGAGAGATAGAAAAGAGGATATTGGATAGTGAAGTTTATAAGAATGCTATACAGAATTTAATGCGATGAAAAAAACACAGCGACCATTACCAAGACTTTTATACGGAGCCAGCGAGCAGGTTTGTCTATGGGTTGCTGAAAGAATTAAAGATGTTCTGTATGAGTTCGACAAGGCACAGGCCATTGGAGTTCTTGACGACATGGGGCGATTGATGTGTGGCGTTGTTTATCATGACTATCGACCAGAGTGTGGAACGATGCAATTATCCATAGCGTCATCCAATCCGATGTGGGCCCGAAAAGAAACGATCACGCAACTATTGACATATCCGTTTATTGATTTAAAAATTTATAAATGTTGGATCACCGTACCATCCGACAATTCAAAATCCCTAGCGTTGACCAAACATATCGGCTTCAAGCAAGAAGCAATATTGCGCCACCAATATGGGAAAGACCGACACGCACACTTTATGAAGATGAGCCTTAAAGACTTCAAAAGAATTTATGGGAGATAGGTAATGTTTGAGACTAAAAAAATATACGATCCTTATGAACCAGAACTGGTTGAATGGCCCGTTAAAATATTAAAGGCTTGCGATCAAGGGAAAGGTGGGGGCAGTCCCCCCGCGCCCCCCCCTGCTCCCCCCGCACCTGATCCTTACGAGGTAGCCCAAGCACAAGGCGCACAAAATAGAGCGGCGGCAATCTCGCAAGCGGAAATCGCAATGGTCAATCAGCAGACCCCATACGGTGGGCTAACTTTTGCTCCGCGTGGCACGTCAGAGGTGAGGTATGAGGGTGGTATCGGGCCGGGAGATCCGGGTTATGATCCAGAAAAAAATATAGAATATGGGGGAACACCGCAGTACGAGGCAATCCAAACATTATCGCCTGCCCAACAGCAAATTTTAGACCTCAGTAATCAAGCACAAATTGGTTATGGAACCATAGCGGGTGATCAGCTTGGTGCAGTGGCAGACAGGCTTTCAGCCCCTGCCGATTTTAGCAGTATTGCACCAGCGCCAACAATTAGCCTTGAAGACTTTGTGGGAACTGCCCCAACCGCTGATTTTTCGGGCGTTCCGCAGGCAGGACAACTTGACTATTCTGGCGTGGCTTCTGCTCCGCAGCTTGATTATTCTAGCTTGGGAGCGGCTCCACAATTCAATCAGGAATTCCAAGACCAGATTTCGCAGGCCATGAGGGATCGTGCAGATGTTTGGCAGGGACGAGATCTGGGCAGGCTTGAAAACAGGCTAACGAATCAGGGTATCAACATAGGTTCCGAAGCGTGGAATGCTGAGATGGAAAGATACCAAAGAGGGATTAATGATTTTAATCTTGCGGCTGACTTGCAGGGTCTTACGCAGGCGACACAACGGCTTGGAGCAGAACAGGCGGCAAGGCAAATGGCAACCAACGAACTTAGCAATCTGTATACCGCTGGTGTGTCAGATCGGGACAGGGCAATTGCTGAACTAGGGAATATATACTCGGCTGGGGCATCAGACCGGGATAGAGCAATCGCTGAAGCATCACAATTATTTGGCTTACAGGCTAACGCAAGGGATCGTGCCGTTGCAGAGGCTTCCCAGTTGTTTGCGTTGCAAGCGGGAGCGAGAGACAGGGCGATCAATGAACTGATGGTTCAGAGAAACCAACCACTAAACGAGTTGGCGGCAATGCTTTCTGGGGTGCAAATCACACAGCCTCAATTCCTGACACCACCACAACCGACCATAGCCGCAGGTGATTTACAGGGAGCGCAATACGCAAACTATCAGGGCGCATTACAGCAACAGGCAATGCAAAACCGAAACAACCTGATCGGGTTCCAAGCTAATCAGGCGGCAAATAACGCTTTGACAGGTGGACTATTCGGCCTTGGAGCCGCTGGGATCATGGCATACTCGGATCGCAGATTAAAAGAAAATATTAAACGAGTCGGACGACTTGCTAATGGTCTTGCTGTTTATGCTTATAATTATATTTGGGATAGTGTCCCACGTCTTGGTGTCATGTCTGACGAAGTTCGCAAGGTTATGCCTCATGCTGTTGTGGTTCATCCTTCTGGCTATGACATGGTCAATTACTCGGAGGTACTAGCATAATGCCACTAAATTATTTACAGGGAATGGCAGGAAGGTTTGGCAGGGGAGCAAATACGTTAGGTTCAATGGAAGATCCTCGCACACGTTTTGCACAACAGTTACAGATGGAGTCAATGGACACATCGCCTGCGTTTGTAGGTGAAGGAATAAGTCGGCTTGGTAAGGCTTTAGTGGGTGCGTTGTTGGCGAAACGCTCAATGGAAGATCGGGCAGACGCTTCAAGATGGCTGACTGCAAAAATGGATGACAGAAAACGGCAACCAACGGAAAAAGAAGCATTCGAGGCAGACCCTAAACTTAAATGGTTGCAACAAGCCGCCATGCGTGGGGGGCCAGATGTTAGTCAACAGCCAACACGCGATAAATTCGCAACACGAGAGTATGAGGATATTTTAGGGGATTTCCGTGAGCGTGTGCCTGACACTGACGATGTGCTTATGGGTACTGGTAGAATACCAAAAACACTTGCGGAATTAAGCGTACTGAACTATCTGCAAGAGCAACATAAAGATTTTCCAGAGCAGACCGAATTTACCCATCCATTCACGGGGGCAAAGGAAACAGCAACAGCCGAAGATTGGGTGAAAATACCAAAAAGGATTGAAGAGGGAGAAAGAAAGTTTGCAGAGCAGATGGAGGATGCTAGGCAAGCGAGTATGAAATACCGTCCACGCGACTACGCACAAGAGCTTGCCAGTGGCATGGAAGCCTACAGGTCAGACCCAAAGCACCAGATAAGTGACCCTTACACACGCATGGAATGGTTGCGGGAATCTGCACAAGGCAGGGAAGCAAATCCTTTCATCAGCCGTATGCTTGAAAACCTGATGTTTGCTGATATGCAACGGGAGATCGCAAAAGAAGACATTGAGTCCGCAAGGGGATTCCAAACATCCGAGCGTATAGCGGGACAGAAGTTCAGGGCAGGCGAGAGCGAAAAAGAACGTGAGATAAAAAGAAAGCAGTTGGAAAGAACTGGGTGGACGCTGACAACTGAGCCTGTTGCGGGAGGTCTAGAACAGAAGGTTTGGTTAAAACAGTCAACCGGGGAGAGAAGGGTAGAGGGAGAACCATACGATCCGAAGATCCTTTCCCCAGAAGCACTGAAACAAAAAGAGGCGATCAGGGAGGCAGGTAAAACCACATGGACGATTGGCGTTGACTCCGCAGGCAACCCAGTTCAACGGTCAAGTGAAGGGTTAGAAAGACCACTGGCGAAGGCTCCAGTGTCCAAGGCAGTGGAAGTTGTGGATAAGAAGTTCGGAGAATTTTATGCGAAACACTTTGCAACTGGTGGAGTTCATGATGCAATAAAAAACCTTGACCAACTCGACAGCGTGATTCGTAGATTAGACGCAGTAGCGAAGGGAACTTCGGAAGAGAATTTAACTGGGTCTGTCATTGGGCAACGCCCAGATTGGTTGAATTCAATGGTGAACCCAGCGCAAGTGGATGTTCAAAACACGATAGAAGAAGTTGTCCAAAGAAATCTTCGTGTGGTTCTCGGCGCACAGTTCACAGAAAAAGAAGGAGATCGACTGATAGCCAGAGCATTTAATCCGAAACTTGGAGAAGCTGAAAACGCGGTCAGGGTTCAACGCCTTGTGAATGCAATGCGCAACACCTTAAACTCGCAAATGAAAGCCGCTGAATATTACGAAAAAAATAACACTCTCGCTGGATGGAAGGGAACCCTTACACTAAGCGTGGGGGATTTAGATAAAATTATTGATGGTGATAAGAGTCAGTTTGCTGAACCTCCGCCACCGAGAAACAGAAGGGATGGCGATAAATTTAAAGGGTGGTCAATCAAATGACTAACAAAACAATAACTGATCCGAGCGGGAACAAGTTTACCATCTCTATCCCTGACGGACAAAATCCGCCAGAGTCCGACCTCTTTGAATTTGTCCAGCAAGAAATCAGCGCAGGGAGACTCAAGCCAGACGCTCCTGAACCGGGTTTCTTTTCGGCTGAAAACTGGACACCAGAAGGATCTGTCGGTGACATCTATGAAACTTTTACGGGAGGCGTTCAAGATGCCGCCACCTTTGGACTTGCAGACAAAGCCAGAGATGTGGGAAGAGTTGCGGGGCAATACCTCACCCCGGAATCACTCGGTGGTGAAGCTGGCTGGGGAATGACAGCCCTACAAAAAGCCATAATGGATCAGTGGGGATCTTCTGCAAAAGAACGAGCGTTAAGAGAAGCGAGGAATCCAAAGACCGCTCTTGCTGGCAATGTGGCTGGTTGGATGGCTAACCCCCCAGTGAGCCAAGCGACCAGATGGGCAATGGGACAAAAAGCAGGATCTGGCCTTGCAGAACCCGGTCTGACAGGGCTAAGACGGATCTATAAAGATGCCCATCGTCTGCGGACTGGGCCAGCTATCACCCCACAAAGCAAAAAACTTACAGCGGCGAAACTAGCTGGGGTTGGGGCTGGAACTGGTGGATTGTATGGACTGGGAAAAGAGGGAACCTTGGAGGCAGGGGCAGAACACGCGGCACTCGGAGCAGGTCTTTCGTTAGCTGGGTCAGGATTAGTCAATGTTGGGGGTTGGGGTTTAAAAAAACTTAATGATTATTTTTTAAAGAACGCTGGGCAACGGCAGACAGCGGTAGATATGAGACTGCTCGGACAGGCTTTGGAAGCTGACGGATGGACAATTCAGACTGCGAGTAAAGAACTGGAAAGGCTCGGCCCTCGCGCCGTTCTCGCGGATCTTGGTGACGCAACGGCAAGGCTGACCTTTAAGGCATACACAAAATCACCAAAAGAAATAAGAAGGGGTTTCCAAGAAAGACAGCAAGGGGTAGGTGAACCGGGATTTAAAACAGGTGGGCAGGCGCAAACGATTGACGAGCAATTAGGAAAAATTTCTCCAAAGTCGTTAAGAGAGACACGCAAGGATCTATCAAAGACTCGTGCCGACAAGCTCTATGAAGAGGCTTTTAAAGCAAACCCACAGATGGATTCCCCTGAAATCAATCGCATCCTGTCCCACCCTGACGTTGAAGGATTGACACCACTTGTTGCAAAGTATCTGAGATCCGACAAGGCCGCGATCAGCAGATACGACAAGGAACTGACTGCCCAACATCTCGCAGAGGGTGGTGAGGGCAAGGTTGGGAAGGGAATGACTATGCGAGCGTTGGATATGTTAAAGAAACTTCTCTATGACAAAGAGCAGGGTGCAAAGAGGGTTGTTGCTGGGGTTGAAAAAGAGACACAGCAATCAGGATCATATAGCCGTCTTCGCAGGGACTTGATTAGAGAGATGGATGCACTGGACGTGACCGCACAGGCTGGGCCGGGTTCGATGAAGGCAGAGGGTGGAGCCTACGCAAGAGGGAGAGCAATAGAAGGCGAAAGGCTTCAAGGGATGGATATGGCAGAGATGGGGAGGAAGTTCAAGGTCGGTGGCAACCTTGAAGACATGAGAGAATTGTTAGCCGATGCAACGCAAGAACAAGTTGACGCTTTCCGCTCTGGCTACGTTGATAAGCTGAGAGAATCTGTCGGCTCAACAAAACGATGGATTGATGTTACAAAGAAAATTCAAGGGTCAGAACTTGAAGACAAAAAACTCAAACTGCTTTTTGACAGCCCAGAGGCATTTAAAAAATACATGGCAACACTTGAGGCTGAAGGGAAAATGTATGGCACAGGCGCACGAGTGATGCAGGGATCGAAAACCGCAGAAATGACAGAGGCGGTAAAACAGGGGGAAGTAGACCCCGGCAGAATGTTGCAGAGTTTTATGGATATTAAGCGCGGAATATCGACATTAGACCCAGCGGCTACGTTGCGCGGTGCTACTGGAATGGGCAGAGGGCTGTATGACCACACAACCATGACATCGGCACAAGCGGACAGGTTGGCAAAGTTGCTGATGGGGCGTGACCTTTCCGGGCTGGAACAAGTTTACACGCCTATGGTTCAAGACAGAAACTTACAAAACCGTCTAGCAAGGTTGCTTATGCAGGGTGGGTATCAACCGGGGCGCGAAATTTATTTAGGGAGATAAGCACAATGGCAAGAAACGGATCAGGAACATACAGTCTACCAGAAGACCCATTTGTATTTGATACGGTAATCGAAGAAACGAAAGTGAACGCAAATTTTTCGGACATCGCTACCGAAATAACCAACTCGATTGACAAAGATGGACAGACCCCGATAACAGGGATCTTACAGCATAGCGTTGCGGTTGGGCAGACTGCTAACACAGGGTCAGTTCAGGGCAACAATCCCATCACGACCGAATTCTATGAGATAGCCACTTGTGCGAATGCCGGGGATGCAGTGACACTGCCTACGGCAAAAGCGGGTCAACTTGTAATAATAGTAAATAACGGAGCCAACAGTGCAGACGTGTTTCCTGCCTCTGGGGACAAAATAGATGGGGGATCTGTTAACGCGGCCTTTAGTTTGTCAGCCGGGGCAAACGCATTATTCATTTGTCAAGATGACACCGATTGGGATTCTCTTGGAGGTGGATTTTTTACTCCAACCTCAACCAACACCCTAACAAATAAATCTTTGACGGCTCCGATTATAACGGGCAGTTCTAGTGCAGCAGGGACTGTTTTATTTAAAGAAGATACTGACAATGGAACAAACTCCTGCACCTTGAGTGGCCCACAGTCTACCGCTGACGTGACGGTCACTCTTCCAGCGGCTACGGACACATTAGTAGGCAAAGCAACAACAGACACGCTGACAAACAAAACATTAACTGCCCCGGTGATTAGCGGCAGTTCTAGTGCGGCAGGGGTTGTCTTGTTCAAAGAGGACACTGATAACGGGACGAATTCCTGTACTTTAAGCGGGCCGCAGTCCACGGCAGATGTAACGGTTACTCTCCCCGCTTCTACAGATACACTGGTCGGGAAGGCTACCACGGACACATTAACTAACAAAACATTAACCGCTCCTGTTTTAAATAATCCTACTTTTGATGTGTCAGTGGGGGTAACTGCACACACTGGTTCCGCACAAGGGAATGGGGCTATCACTAGCACTTTTGTTGAGATTGCAACGTGCGCCAACGCCGGGGACGCAGTTACGCTCCCCTCTGCGGCGGCAGGAAAGTTGGTGGTCATCGCTAACAACGGGTCCAATTCGGCTGACGTATTTCCCGCCTCTGGGGATGCTATCGATGGTGCTTCTGCGAATGCGGCCTTTGCTTTGGCGGCTGGATCAAATAGGATATTTATATGCCAAGATGGAACAGATTGGGATACTATCGGTGGAAGCACGACCGAACTAAGTGACGATTCTTCTCCTGTTCTTGGCGCAGACCTTGATGTTGGTAGTTATGATATTACCTCTGCCAGTAATGCAGATGTTGACATCAATCCGAATGGAACTGGTAATGTAGTTCTTAAAACAGATTTAGTCAGCGTTGGAGGAGGTTCGGAAGTTGGTCATGTTTCATCAAATAGCACACAAGATTTAAAACTTTCGACTAACAGTGGAACCACTTCTGGAACTATAATTATAACAGATGGGGCAAATGGGGCGATAACAATCACACCCAATGGTTCAGGTATAATTGATTTGCCAAGCTCAATGAACCCAACATTAACCAGTACAGGAAAAGCATTAGTCTTAGGATTCTAGGAGAACATTATGGCATCGGAATTATTAAAAGTATCACTTACCGCGGGAGTAACGAATAGCGAATCGGTTTTGCTTAATGGTGTAAATGGACACACTTATACTATTCTTTCAATTCTTATTTGTGAAACAGCAGGTGCGGCAGAAACATTTGACCTTTACATTGATAACGATGGGGGCGGAACGGATTTTGAGCTTTATTCAGATCAAGCTTTAGCTGCCAATGCAACCTTTGAGCATACAACTAAATTCGTTATTGAAGATGAAGACCATTTATGTGCAGCTACAGCTAGTTCTGCAAATGTGGACATCATTGTTAGTTACTTAGACCAGACTCGATAAATCAATATGAGTGGATCAATTGAAACAAATTCTGGACGAAAATCTGGAACAATAGGAGCAAAGGTAGCTGGCCCAACTGTTTCAGCAAGTGACCCTACAATTACAACAAACGCGACTTTAGGAACCCAGTGGGCAAATTCAACGAGTGGAGAGTTTTATATTCTGACCGATGCCACCGAAGACGCTAACGTTTGGACAAACGTGGGCGCAGGGACGGACGATATAGAACCGTATGTTTTTCAAGGTGCTAATTATGGCTTTACTGTAGGCGGTTACGTTGGTGGTGCTCATAACGGCATTCATAGATTTTCGCTAACATCTGATGGGAATGCAGTTGATTGGGCAGATATGGCAACTGGCAGAGAAACTAATTCTGGTAGTCATTCAGATACGCATGGTTACACATTAGGTGGGGCATCAAATGTTAATAATATAGAGAAATTTCAATTCAGTAGTGCTGCGAATGCTACGGATATAGCGGATTTAAGTAATGCAAGGCACAAAACCGCTGGACATAGTACGGCTACTCATGGTTATTGTTCAGCCGGGGAGAATGCGTCTGGAAACACAAATGTAATCGACAAGCATAGTCTGTCAGCCGATACGGATGCTACAGACGTTGGAGATGTAACTGTTTCTAGAGCCTACGTTTCTGGATCATCTTCAACTAATCATGGCTATACGTCAGGAGGTACTACAGGCTCAGTCAATAATACTATTGATAAGTTTAGTTTCAGTTCAGATGGCAATAGTACCGATGTTGCGGATTTATTAGCAGCGATAAACGGGACGGCAGGGACTTGTTCTTCTTCTCATGGCTACACAAGCGGTGGTTATACATCCACTTATGTTGATACGATTCAAAAATTTACGTTTGCCTCAGATTCTAATAGCACAGATGTTGGAGATATAACAGTAGCTAGGGGTTATGTATGTGGGGTTTCAAGCACAACGCATGGTTACACAATTGCTGGATGGACTGGTAGTTATCATAATGTAATAGATAAACATGCTTTTGCTTCTGACGGAAATGCAACCGATGTGGGAGATGCGGTTACGGCAAGATTTAATAGTGCTGGAGTAGAAGATTAAAGGAGATAAAAAAATGAGCGGAATAGTTGCAGACAATGTAGATCGAGCATCAGGTGTAGTAACCGCAGCAGCAGCAGGGCCAACTATTTCTGCCAGCGATCCAACCATATCAACTAATGCAACCCTAGGAACTCAATGGGCGAACAGTACGAGTGGGGAGTTTTACGTTTGTACCGATGCCACAGCAGATGCGAATGTTTGGACTAATGTAGGTGGTGGTTCTGGTGATATAGAGCCTTGGGCTTTTCAGGGGGAAAGCTATGGCTATGCTTCTGGTGGTGCTTCAAATGTAATCGACAAGTGGACTTTAGCTAGCGATGCTAATGCTACGGATGTTGGAGACTTATCAGTTAATAGATATGGAACGTGTGGCACATCTGGTCAAACTCATGGTTTTAATGCTGGTAATGGTGGTTATACCGATGTAATTGATAAGTTTTCCTTTACTTCGGATGGTAATTCTACCGATGTGGGTAATATAACCGTTGCTAGGGATGATTCCACAGGGCAATCTTCTTCTACCCATGGATATTGTAGTGGGGGTAGTAATGCTAGTGGTTATAGTAATATCGTAGATAAATGGAGTCATAGTTCCGATGGTAACGCAACCGATGTCGGTGATTTAACCACATCAGTTTTCACTTCAGCAGGGCAATCTTCTGCTAATCATGGGTATACTTCGGGTGGTGGTACAGGTAGTAACAGTAATGTAATAGACAAGTTTACTTTTGCTAGTGATGCTAACGCAACTGATGTAGGAGATTTAACAGCCGCTAGAAGTTATGCTTCTGGGCAATCTTCAACTACGCATGGTTATACTTCCGCTGGATATATTAGCAGTAATCAAAATACCATAGACAAATTTGCTTTTGCTTCTGACGGAAACGCAACGGATGTCGGTGATGTTACATCATCCAGACGGCACTCAGGAGGACAAAGTTCAACATCGCATGGGTATGCGGCTGGTGGGTATACTTCTGGTAATGCCAATATAATAGACAAAAATAGTCACAGTTCTGATGGTAATTCCACAGATGTCGGGGATTTAACAGTAGGTAGGCGAGGTTGCGGTGGGCAACAATATTAAAGGAGACTAATGAGCAATTTAATTTTAAAAAGTTTAAATGGCATCTCAACACAGAAGTCTTATGGCGGCAAAACATTCCTTGCAAACCTAGAAAATGCGGAGAAAGCCATAGAGCGAGTTCAGTACACCGAGCGTATATGGGATAGATCAAGAAGCCAACATATGCTCAAGTTCTTAACTTGCTCTAATGCAGACGGATGGCTACGCATGAGACAAATAAGTGCGGAGATGAACCGCAAGCGAATGGCTATGAGTGAAGCTAAATTCGGCTATATGAAAAAGTTAGCTGAGATAAAGATTAAACGTGCCGAGATACTAAAGGAAGAGGATGAGAACAAGAAACTTCTTTTAGAAATTGAATGTGCAGAACTAGAAAGTCAGGTAAAAGATGGGCTGATTAAAATGGAAGGTGCGATGAAAGAGGTAGAAACTCTTGCTCAGATGCACGATCAGCTAAAAGAAAAACTGGGTGACATTACAGAAGAAGAATTTGAAAAAGCACAAGTCCAAGCCCACATAAAACGTGCAGTCATGCAAGCTGTGAGAGATGTGAAAGAGTGTGGAAAGATTAAAGCTGGTAATGCTGAATACTTGGAGCAATCGGGTTTGAGTACCAGTGCTATATACAGAGAGATACTCGCTTTCATTGAACAAGAAAGTAAAAGCGGAATTGGAGATACTTCTATGCTCCACAGATTTTTAGATGCTATCGCGGAGAAATACCAAGGAGCAATCAACCAGCAAGCAGAATGGTTGGGCTTTGATGCAAATATGAATATGAATTTTACTTATCAGGATTAATACTATGCAAATTCTTGAGTACAAACTTCATGCAAGCGCAAATGGGATGTTTTGCCCTCCTTGGATTAAGGATGGTGGGTATTGGAATAACCCTGACGATTATACGTTGGTGGGCGTAGCATCAGACCCCAATGAATATTATATCCCAGACACGGTTACAAAATTAACACTAGCAGAACTCAAAACTAGACAACTTGCTATCCATGCAAAGTATCCCATGCGAGAGCCTGATGCAGATGATGATATGACTAATGCCGAGGTTGAAACTGCCATTGATAATTGGTGGGAAATGGTAAAATGAAAAACCTAGCTATCATATTGTCAGTTTTATTTATGGCATACGGATTTTATTTATGGGTAACGGGCGACTCGTTAGTTGGGAAATGAATCTTAAACTTTTAATCTTTTTTGCATTTTTCTACGGGCTAACATTTTATATTTTGTGGACGGGAGCGAACTGGTAATGGGTGGCAGGGATGAAGCAAATAAAAGAATTTTTTTCAAATCTATTTGTGATCTTGATAATTTCTGCCACCATATCTTTTTTGGTCTATCTCTGGTTGATGCCGGAATCAAAAAAACCAAAAACATACAAACAGATCACCCTTGATCACTTCTTAAACATACACAAGGATCGCGGTTATAAAAAATGAACCGATTATTTATAATGATGGCAACCATTATATTATTAACAGCTTGTTGGATTCCAAGAATATGAATGAATGGAAAATGCTCACGAAATTTCAACCTTTATTCAAGATGTAGGCGTACCCGTTGCAACGGCAATCGGCTTGGGGGGTGCGGCATGGTGGTTAATCAAATACATTCTTGGATCTATAGTAACAAAAATCAGCGAAGCCCAAGCACAAACAGAAGCCGACATTAAAGATTTAAAGTTAATTATAGTTGGCTTGATTGATAAAACAACGCAAGCGCAGGGCGACTTAATTAGGTTGGACACTTTGCTAAGAGTTCGATACGGGCTTGACCCGGATGAGAAGCGAATAGCGAGGAACCCAAACGGGAAAAAGAAATAAATGTAGGGCATGACTGACCTCGACAAACTTAACTTCATGCAAGAAGTTCTGGAAGAAGCAACAAAGACAGAAACAAGATTATCACGGTTCGGCGACAAACTTGATGCCTTGCATCAGGCGTTGCTTTATGTGGAGTATTTTAAAAAAAAAGAGGAAAAAGCCCATTTCAGCCCACCACCCTCCCGCTAACTACTTGCATCTAAAGGCTTTAAAAACAACAGAAAATGCTTGACTAATTCGTTGAATTTGTTATCTTAGAGCTAGAAATTGACTCTGGGAAATTCAATGAAAGCACAAATTAAATTTACGAACAAAAAAGACGCGGGGAGACTTGCGTTTATTGAGGGTCATTCGGTTCCTGCCTCTTTCCCAGAGTTTGCCGATGGCCCTCTTTCTTTTTCTAAAGGAGAAATCATGAAAACAGCAAAAAGCATCGTAGAACTCGCCACCGAAATCCAACGACAGAGCGAGAGTAAAAAGGATTTCATTGTACCGACTCAGGCCGTTGATCCGTCAGGACAAACTTTAACTGGGAGAGATGAGATGAGTAAGGATTTTAAATTTAGCAGGGATTGGATTGAACATTGCAAAGAGTGGAGAAAAGAAAAAAGTGAGAAAGGAGAGCCAAGTTCTTTGGCTCAATACAAACTGCAACATGGTCTGATGAGCAAACAAGAATATGTAAAAAATTGTCATTGCTGTGTTTGTGAAATTGATCTTTATGGCGAGGGTAGTCAATATAGTCTGCCAGAAGGGTTTAGGCGAGTTTGTAGAAATTGCAACACCAAAGGTTGGGTAGACAAAAGAATTGTAAGATGAAAATTAAACCAACAGGGGGCTTTGCCCCCTCAACTGGGAGAGATGAGATGAGTAAATATCATTCGACTAAAGAAGAATATGCAAGGGAAACGGCAATGATTAGCAATCAAATTGATTTACTTGAAAAGTGGATAAGCAAATTAAAAAGTTCTGATAATTTATGGGTTCAACACAATTCATTCAGAGCAATTCAAAGAATAGCAAAAAAAGGAGAATTAATAACTCTTGGGTAACTCTTTAAAACTAACAGGGGGGCTTTGCCCCCAAAGGAGAGATGAGATGAAAGAACCAACTTTTGGAACAAAGGATTTTGGAAACGGGGCTTGGGGGCAACTCAATAACCTCAAAGGCCAAGAAGTAAAAGAAGCATGGGATTTACTCCGAAACGCTTTATGGTCTGAAATAGCGACCACGGGCTACGATTCAAAATACATCGAAGCATTTAATATTATTGATAACGCAATTCGGAAGGAGCAGTCATGAGTTTTAAAGAAATTGCTTTAGAGACGGTGTTCGCCATTTTATTTGGGATATCACTTTATATCATCGCAGTTTTATTTTTTGTACTTTAAAAATGCAAGCCTATTTTTTTACAATTAGAAAGGAGGATTAAAAATGAAGCCAGATTACACATTCGAGGACAGAGAAATGTTAGACGATGCGTGGGGGGAAATTACAAAGCTAAAAGACGAATTAGCGAAAGTAAAATTTGAACAAAGACATTTAAGAAATCAAGTTCGTTTTTTAGAAAAACTTTTAAACGTAGAAACGGGACGGGAGGGATAATTAAAAGTGAATTATTTGGTTAATAAAATTTTCGGCCCTACAGTTCAAGGGGAAGGTGCTTTGATGGGTACACCTTGCGCTTTCCTTAGATTCAGCAAATGCAATCTTTGGGACGGACGGGAAGAGAGCAGGCATCTTGCTGAATGCAAAATTTGCGATACCGATTTTTTAGCATACAAGAAAATGACTGCCGAACAAATCGTGAGCGAGTTGAAGCCTTACAGAAATTATGCGGAGTGGTTGGTGGTCAGCGGTGGTGAACCCTTATTGCAATTTGAATTTGAATTGGCACGCCACCTTTTTCACGATTGGAAAATTTGCATTGAAACAAACGGCACACAATCCCTTGACTTTGATGTAGATCATATAAGTTTTTCACCAAAAACAAAGAGGGGTTTTATCAAATTAAAAAAATGCGATTCGCTGAAAATACTTTGGCCCGATCCTCTTGGCTTGCTTCAAGAATTTGATTCATTCCCTGCCAAAAAAAGATTTTTACAGCCCATCGATGGGCAAGTTAATTCAACTCTAGACAAGTTGTACGAACTAGGGGGGAGATATGTGTTGTCTCCGCAACTTCATAAATATATAGGAGTCATGTGATGTTTATTTTGCGGAAGGAGTTTCGATTTGAGTCAGCACATTATCTGCCTCTAGTCCCAGACCGCCATCCATGCAAGCGACTGCATGGACATTCTTATGCCGTGGTGATTGAGGTTGGCTCTGAACATTTAAAAAATGGGTTCGTTGTGGATTTTGCAGAAATTAATAAGTTTATTAAGCCAGTCATAGAAAAGTTAGATCATCAACTGCTTAATGAGTTCGTGGAGAACCCAACCGTTGAAAATTTGTGTTCCTATGTTGCGGAGAATTTTTTAGCCAACGTTGTAGATAACACATACGACAGACGTGATCAAGAAATGTACCTTTTGGCTGTAGAAGTTTCAGAGACAGCGAAAACGAAATGTAGATATGAGTTGAAGGAAGTCATATGAGAATTTATCTTTCAAACCATTCTAGCCCAGAACTTCATTATCTAGCAGGTAAGTTTGGGAGGATTGGCTGGTTGCTAACACCAGAAGGCTTTAAAGTTTGCAAGCCTCGCCATTGGGTTCCAATGGCATTTGATAATGGGGCTTGGTCTGCTTATCAGAATGGAACGGAGTTTGATGAGCAGGCTTGGATTAATATGGTCGAAAATATTGCAAAAGAAAAAATAAATCCAGAGTGGGTCTTAATTCCTGACAAGGTGGGAGATAAGGTGGGAACGCTTGCGATGTTTTTTAAATACCGAATGTACGTCAGCAAGCATGACTGGCCCGTTGCCTTTGCTGTTCAGGATTTTATGGTTCCTCAAGACGTGCCTGACTCTGTTGACGCTATTTTTGTGGGGGGGACTGACTCTTTTAAATATAAAAGCCTCCCCATGTGGAGACAAGCATTCCCCGACAAAATTTTACACGTTGGGAGGGTTAATTCGCTAGAGAAGCTAGTTGTTTGCGAAAAAAACGAAGTGGACTCTGTTGATGGAACATACTGGTTTCGGTTCAAAAAGGCAGATGTCTGGTGTGAGGAGCTTGAGTATTTTTTCACGGGAGAGCATAAAAAACAGGGCGAATTATTTTGAAGTTAAATAAGTTTTTTATCCAAAAAGGAGGAGTTATGAGGAAATCAGAGATGGCAAAAATGGTATCAAAATTAACAGGGATGACCTTTGCTAAATCACTCGAAACGATTGATTGTATTTTTGAATCTATTTCAATGTCCGTGGCGCAGGGCCACCGGGTCCACTTCAGAAACTTTGGATCTTTCTATCCAAGAAAAAAAGCGGAACGGATCGGAAGAAACCCAAAGACCGGGGTGGACGTTGCCATCACAGCAAGGACTATTCCCTGCTTCAAGGCAAGCGCAATTTTAAAAAGGAAAGTAGATGTCTAAAATTTGCAAAGATGCGCTCACCAGAATTCTTGCAAAAAAACTAGGGTGTTCTCACAAGCAGTCCATCCGTTTTTTTAACCAGTTTATTGAAATTCTAAAAGAGTGCATGGAAAAAGAAATAGATGTCACTATTAGAAATTTTGGAAGTTTTCAAGTAAGGAAATACAATAGAAAGAAATTTAGAAATCCCAAGACGGGCGAGATTTGTTTTTCGCCACCTAAAAAGAAAATTCACTTTAAGGCATCAAAATTTTTAAAGAAAGTTTATAAATGAAAAAGCAAAGAGGCCATCTTTATGAAGTCCGAATTTATGATGGCGAAGGAAATCTCAAAGAAGTCGTAATGCCCGAAATCGATTACGACAACACCAACTATGGAAACAGTAAAACAAGAAAACCTTTCAATCGAATCCCCGCAGAAAAAAAAGGAGAAAACAAAATGACACATGAAGAAAAGGAATTGTTGAACAAGTTTGCAGATCGTCACAACCGAGTCGGCGATATTATTGAATTGCTGGAACAACACTGGAAGACCAGAGATTTGCCAGATGACGTAAACAGCCCACAGCGAGCCATTGACTCTGCCAATGTTACCAACTGGGCAACCAAGCTGGACGACTTCGCGCTTGAACTAAGTGAACTGGCAGAGAGTTTGAAGGTGGGTACACTGATTGAAAAGAGATGGGAAGAGAGAGAAGAAAATTGCTACGAAGACATTGAAGAAAAACGACAAGATCATGGAGTACGTCCGAGGGATTTTGCCTGAATGTTAAACTTAAAAGGAGCAAGACTATGATAACAAATGAGCAAATTGAATTTAAAAGGGGAAAGATTGGAGCCTCGCAGGTTGCAGCGGCACTTGGGATCTCGCCTTTTCAAACGCCAGCAAATTTAGCGATGGAACTTCTGGGCAGAATCCCGGCCCCGGAAGAGAATGATGCAATGCGGACGGGCAACATCATGGAACCTGCTATCGCGCAACTTTACATGGATCGGGAGAAGGTGGCGATTCACCCGTGGGAAAAAACCTGCGTCCATCCGAATTTTGAGTGGCTGATTGCTCACCCGGATTATTACAAGGCTGATGAAAATGGCAAGCCGACCTGTCTGATTGAAATAAAAAATGTTGGCGCACGTCAGCGGTTCCGTTGGGAGAGTGGTGTCCCTGTCCACGTTGTCGCCCAGTGCGTACTCCAATCTTTGTTGGCTAAAATCAACGAGGTTGAAGTGGTTGCATACTTCGGTGGCAGTGATCTGGAAATTTATCCCTTGAAGATAACCACAAAACAGCAAGATTCTCTGATGGCGAAGGTGTCTATATACTGGTTCGAGTGGATTGCAAAAGAAATGATTCCACCCGTTTGTGACCGGGACATTGAGCTTGTCAAAACCCTCTACCCCAGTGCGGACAATGAATTGGAACTAACGGCTACGGCCTCGGTGATGCAGGACGTTGAGGACTATCGAGGGTGGAAGGAAAACCGTATGGAAATTGATCAGACTATTGGAACATTGGAAGCAAAGATCCGTTTGTTGATGGGTGGTGCGTCTATGCTGAAGGCTCCTGATGGTACGAGACTGTTTACTTATCGACAAGCCAAGCCCTCTGCCAAGACAGATTGGAAGTCGGTTGCACAGTGTTTTGAGGGGCAAGAAAACTATGTAAGTGAGATTGACAAGCACACGAAAGTGAAAGAGGGATCACGGCGGTTCCTCGACAAACATAACTATGAAGCATAAAGGAGAAATCATGAATGAGCAAGCGTTACAACCTAGTGAAAAATTAAGGACAATTACCGATTTGTTGGAAATGCGGAAGGGTGAAATTGCCAAGGCCGCTCCCAGAATTCTTGACACGAAAAGGCTGATGCGGATCTGCCTGTCATCCATTCAAAAGAACCAACAGCTACTTGAATGCACCCCTGCCTCGCTGGTTCGATGTGTGATGGACGCGGCGACCTTCGGCCTTACCCCTGATGGGGCAACGAATGAAGCACATCTGATTCCATTTTATAATGGCAAGAAGAAATGCTATGAAGCCCAGTTTATGCCGGGCTACTCTGGAATCATCAAGCTGGCCTTACAGTCAGGATACATCAATGGCGTTGAACTCCACGAGGTGTACCAGAATGACGAGTTTGAATACGAGTATGGCCTAGACCAGAAATTGAAACATCGTCCAACTGAGGGCAACCCCGGTGATCTGAGGGCGTTTTACTGTATTGTCCTACTCTCCACGGGGCATAAAACTTTTGAGGTGATGACGGTCAAGAAAGCCGAGGAGCATCGTGACAAGTTTTCCAAATCCAAGACAAGGGAGGGGAAAGTGTACGGACCTTGGGCAGATCATTTTGGTGCGATGGCCTTGAAAACTGTATTAAAACGAGGACTTAAATACACCCCGAAGTCGAGCGAGCTTGCCGAAGCGTTGAAGTTGGATAATCTCCAAGAGGCTGGCATTGACAGGGATAACCCAGAGGTGGTGGACATCAAGCCATCTGGGCCAGTAACCACAGGAGTCGAAGGATTTGACAATGCACTAGGGGCTGGCGGTGACGATGACATTCCAATCGATACGGATTTAAAAACAGCGATCACTGACCACCTGATGAGCTTGTACCCGAAGCATCCAAAAAAGCGGTTGCAGGAACTGATGATCGCCTTGGAAAAAGTTTGTGATCCTGATTTTGACTTTCTGTCCGTCAAGGGAGTTGATGATCTTTCACCTGAACTGTCTGCGAAGGTTGCGGCGATCTACTTTGACAAGGTGAAATAAAATGAGCAAAAAAATTAAATTAGAATTTACTTATACAGAGTTACACGCTTTACAAGTTGCATTAGCAAATCATTTTGACATGGATGAAGATATAGAAAGCACCTATGGGTCAACCACCTCACAATTTGCAAAGGCAGGGATGCGAGGGTTTGATAGGGTAGAGGAAGCATTAAGAGACAGCGAAAGGGAAAGGAGTAAAACATGAAAGTTTACAAGGATGATCGTAGTAATGATTTTTTTGACCTGCCAATGTTTGACCAAGCCCACGCAAGAAAGACAGATCCCGTGACATCGCATGAAGCGGCTGAAGCTATCACACCATCCCTAAACAAGATTGAGCAAGGCATTTACGATGCCCTCTGCTCTTTCCTACCGGGTGGTGCAACCGCTGACGAGATTGTGGAAGCCTCTGGAATTCAATATAGAACCGTGACCCCACGCCTCAAGCCCATGTGTAGGAAAGGGTTTGTGGTTGACTCCGGGGAATACAAGCGCGGTGATTCTGGCAGACGGCAAATATTATGGATGGCAATAGGCAAGGACATATGACAAGAAAGCAAATACTTGAAAATTGTGCTAGACGTTCCCGACAGCGCACTCTAAAAAGCCTGAAAAAAAAGAAGAATCAGGAAGCGAAGGAGTTGCGTAAAGACTTAAAAAAATCACCTCATCTAAGGAGTTATTATGAGCAAGAAAATCAATCCGATTACGAATAGAGTCTGGGTAAAACCAACTGAAAAGAAAACCAAATTGAGCAGTGGGCTTTATATGCCTGAAGCGTATGTTCCGGGGACAAAGGGAATGGGTAAGATTACAGGGCAGGGCGTTATCCATGCGATAGGCCCAGATGTTACTGAGTTGGAAGTGGGTCAGCATATTTTCTTTTCGGACTTCGATGGAATGGAAATAGAATACGATGAACAATATTTTCTCGTGATGAAAGAGGAAGAAGTTATGGCGGTGATGGGATGAAAACAAAATCGCCTGCGTTCCAGTTTTACCCGGCAGATTATTTGTCGGACTCCAACACCATTGTGTTCACGGCAGAACAGGACGGACACTACCTGCGCCTGCTTTGTCTATGCTGGCTTGAAGGGTCTATTCCTATTGACCCCAGACCTTTACTCAAGGGTGGTGCAACCATAAGCGATGAATGCTTGAACCCTATTTTAAAGTGCTTCAGATTAAACCGAAAAAAAACTGCACTGGTACATCCGCGTTTGGATGCAGAACGATGCAAACAAATTGCATGGCGTGAAAAGTCATCAGCGGGTGGCAAGGCTTCTGCCTTAAAGAAACGGACACTTAGCGGTAACAACGGTGCTTCAAGGGTGGTTGAACCAAAGGCCAACACTATGTTTGTGTCTTCTTCTTCTTCTTCTTCTTCATCTTCTAATAAAAAACATATAAAAGAGGTGGAAGAAATAATTGCATATCTCAACACTAAGGCAAATCGTAATTATCGTTTTACAGATAAAAATATTTCTTTAATAACCGCTCGCCTGAAAGAAGGTTATTCCAAGGTAGATTGTTTTCGGGTGATTGATACAAAGGCGGCTCAATGGTTAGGAGATCCTGAAATGGATAAAAATTTACGGATCAAGACCTTGTTTGCTGTTGGTCATTTTGACGATTACTTAAATGAAAAAACAGAAATTGAAAAACAAGATAAGCCAAAAAAGAAAACAACTGTCAGGCATAATCTGGATTTAATTAAAAACATAGACTTAGGGGGAGAGGATGACAACAAACGAATTCAAGATGGGGATGGCGATATTGTCAGGGTCGGGACTACTACCTAATCTGGAGCCAGAAACGGTGAAGATCTGGAAAGAGCTATTGTCTGACCTTGATTTTAAATATTTTAGGCAGGCGTGTATACAAATCTGTAAAGACCATGTTGATTTTTATCCGGGGACTAATATCCCTGCACTAATTAGGCAACAGGCAAAGGATATAAAGTCTAAAGAATTCAAGGAGAAGAATAGTTGGGACAAGACTTTTGAGCGGTATAAGTTGGAAGCGATGAAGCCAGAAGAAACGCAAAAGTTTTTAGAGAAATCTGGTTTTACAATGAAGTCTTTGCCTTATGAAAAATAGCTGTTAAACAGAAGAGGAACAGATGAGAATACCGTTGGGACATAAGTTTAACGCGGTCGCTGTAGAACGTGACGGGTTTAAGTTCAAGTCGAAGATGCAACGGCAACGCTATGACGACTTAAAGCTGGCCCAGACCGCTGGCGATGTGGTCATGTTTCTGCAAGAGGTTCCATTCAGGATGCCCGGAACTGTTTACTGGGCTGACTTCGTGGTCTTCTGGGCTGATGGAAAGGTCACGGTTGAAGATGTTAAAGGCACTGTCACTCCTACTTTTAAAACAAAAAGGCGTATGATGGCGATCCATTACCCGGCGGTGGATATTATCTGTATCACCTACAAACGCAGAAAGAACACTTGCGCCTAGCATTAAAAAAGTTTACGATTTAAATGTTATGGGTGATCTGACTGAAAATTTCAGCCGTAGTGAATTCCTTTGCAGGTGCGGAGCCGAGGGTATCGACCGCGCTCTGGTCGAAATATTGCAGAAAGTGCGCGATGAAGTAGGGCCGATGCGAATCAATAGTGCGTTCCGCTGCCCACCCTGTAACAACGAAGTCGGTGGATCTGAATCATCTTCCCATCTTGTAGGAAAAGCGGTTGATCTACACTGCGACAATTCCCCGAAAAGATATAAACTTATCAGTAGCCTTATCGCGCAAGGAGTTTCCCGCATTGGTATTCGGGCAGACTTCATTCACGCCGATATAGACGTGGAAAAGAAAAGCCCAAATGTTGTTTGGGTTTACCCGGCGCATTCTAAATAATCAAAGGAGAAAAGTTATGCCAGATATAGCTACAATGTTTGCAGGGCAGGGGTGGTTTGAGATTGTTGGTCAGGTAGTCCTCGTTTTCACTGCGATTACGGGGGCTTTGCCTGACAAGTTTGTGCAAAAGATTCCTGTGCTAAGTACAGTCTGGCCTATCTTTAACTGGTTGGCTGGTAATGTTTTTAACAACATCAATCACCCAAAAGGAATGGCGGCTGTAGCCGAAGTGGAGAAAGAAATCGATGAAGCGAAAGCTAAAGTTAGGGAGCGCAGTGGTATGCCTGATGTTCTGGACGGGATGTAGTGTAGGCATCTTATCTGAGTTGGCGGCCCCGGTCGCTAATTTCGGTCTGGGTTTGTATAACGCTGACACCTACTATTCAAAAGAATGCGCTTGGTATGAAGAAATTAAATTAACGCAAAGCACCAAGCAATGGCTTACGGATAACAATCCTTCTGAGGGAGTAGTTAAGGACTTGGCTAAAGTGGCTAGGAACAACGATATTTATAAAGAGGTCTGCGATTCTAAAGAAGATTAAAAGGGCTGAATGATGAAACTGGAAGACCTAAAACAGGATTCGGTTAACGCTCGCAAGCACAACCCTCGCAACGTAGCTATGATCGTCAACTCCATCCAAGAGGTAGGATGTGGCAGATCCATTCTTATTGATGAAGACGGAAATATTCTTGCTGGCAACGCAACCTATGAAGCCTTGGTCGAGGCTGGAATAGAAAAGGTCAGAGTGGTGGAAGGAAGTGGGGATGAAATCATTGCCGTCCAACGTAGCGACCTGACGCAACTCGAAAAAACAAGACTCGCCCTATACGACAACCGCGCTTCAGAGCTAGCCGAATGGGATACCGAAATCCTTGACGGCCTCACCAACATTCAAGATATATTTGATGGTATATTTTCAGAGAAGGAACTAGAGATCATTTTGGGCAACGGCTATGAGTCTGGAAAAGGGGAATTGACTGAAGAAAAGGGTTTTGACAGTCAAGTGGCTATAGTCGTTTGCCCGAAGTGTCAACACGAATTTAAACCTAAGTGAATTGCATAAAGGAGCGGTAAGCAATGGGGTATAGCAGAGACAGGGAGCGAGCGGTAAACTATGAGCGTAACAAAATGGTAAGGCAGGGCGGTGACCCTGACTGCGCCAACGTGATCGCTAGGGAGCTGGTACGAAGTGACGAAGAAAAGGCACGGCGCAAGGTTGGTCGGAAGCCAGTCGGGAAGAGATTGAGGATGTCATTTAGCAAACGCAACGCGGACGATATTCCAGTGCCAAATGATGATGTGAGGTTTTTATGATGAAAATTATACCGACTAAGAAGGTTTTTTTAAGAAGCTGTATAAGAAGGTATATAAGTAGGGTGCTAGACAGAAAAAATCTAAGGCACTATCGGGCAGGGATAGTGCCTCAAAGAAAATGAAGAACGGGAGAAGCGGTAAACAAGGAGAATTTAGGAATGCTAGGGTTGTCCCGGTGTTTAGAGGGAATCCCCGAAAAAAGAAAAATAAGGCTAGGATAGCGTTTGCAAGAATTTTAAAGGAATTTATGCGTAAAAATAAAATCAAGAAACGAAATGTACCGCCTTGTACGTTTGAAGAGTATAAAAAAATTTATGATAAGTTCTGGTCAGATAAAACAAAAGTTAATAAAAAAGATGTTGATTTCATGGTGAAATTAATCAACGAGAGAACAAAATGAGCGCAGAAGATTTAATTCCTTATGTTCCGGGGCAATCAGGCAACCCGGCAGGACGACCGAAAGGTGCAAAGGATGGGATCGCGGCTTGTGCCAGACGTTTGCTTGCAAAAGATCTTGGTTACACTGACATCATTGACAAGCTACAGAAAAAAGGTTTTGACATGAGTGACCAGCGAGCATCAAACGTGATTGCAACGGTGGCGGTAGCAAAGGCTC
>VTLG01010468.1_pt1 | contig 35448 bp, 47 predicted proteins | sample 4694571 | NCBI WGS metagenome assembly VTLG01 (sample SAMN12604809, study PRJNA352737) | marine metagenome | biome: ENVO:00000447; feature: ENVO:00000209|ENVO:00000569|ENVO:01000036; material: ENVO:00002151; isolation source: viral sequences binned using virsorter ...
TGTGGCCATCCGCAGACCCATGAAAACTCCTGCTTATGGTACGGATGTTTATACAGCAACAACAGGGTCTTCTTCAGGAGCGTTTACTCACTCCACAAACTTTCGAGTTGACTTGAACATTACTACAAATACAACGTCAGGTAGTAATAGGTATATATCTGATAGGAATAGAGGAAGCCGTAGATTATTTACTGACACAACTGATGCGGAAGCATCTTTAGGAATTAACTGGGACAGGATGACCGGATGGCAGCACACAAGCACAGGAGACTACAGTGCTTGGACAGGGTGGAATTTTAAACGCGCTACGGGCTTCTTAGATATAATTCGTTATTCAGGTAACAATCAGGCGGGACGGCAAATTACGCACAACTTAAAAGCCATTCCAAAAATGATTTGGATAAAAAATCTAGCTGCAGGTGAACCTTGGTATGTATACCACGTTGGGGCTGACTCATCGGCACCCGAAGATTATCATATATTGTTGAATGGAAACGCAGCCAGCAGTAACAGTACAGAAATGCTAAATGATACTGCACCAACCGCATCGGTATTTTCTGTGAGTCAATACAATGCTGTCAACGGACTAAACAAAAACTATATAGCCTATCTTTTTGGGGAGATTGCAGGAGTAACAAAGTTAAGTAACTACACAGGAACAGGCTCAACAATTAACGTGGACTGTGGGTTTTCATCAGGTGCTAGATTTGTTTTTATTAAGCGCACTGATGATAATGGAAATTGGTTTTTGTACGACAGTCATAGAGGAATTAGTGCGGGAGCAGATCCCTACATTCTTTTAAACACTAATTCTGCGCAAGATTCTTCAAATGATGACATTGACCCACTGAGTTCAGGATTTAGCATCCCGTCTGGAAGTAACGTAAATACTAACGGCGCAAATTATATTTTTCTAGCAATAGCATAGGTAACAATCATGGAATTCAGAGTACGATCAAGCGGTGATCTAAAATCACAAGTGGATATCCGCAAACTCAATCCAAATGTCTCGTTGCCAAAAGTTTGGAACGAAAATGTTTACGAAGCACTTGGTATTGATCCAGTGCTTGAAACTCCTCAGCCAGAACCTTCTGCTGCGTATAAGTCTGTAGTACGTGATGGAGCGGAGCAAGACGATAATGACAACTGGGTACAGAAGTGGGCAGAGCGAGATATGTTTGCCGACACTGAAGAAGCCACAAAGTCGGAGCAGGAAGCGGCATATCAAGCTGAACTTGATGCAGCGGCTGCAACTTCTGTTCGTTCTGAGCGAGATGCAAAACTAGCAGCTACTGATTGGATGGCACTGTCGGACGTAACCATGAGTGAAGATTGGAAGACTTACAGACAAGCCCTTCGCGATGTGCCTGGGCAATCAGGGTTTCCAACCGACATTACCTGGCCTACTGAACCCGGCTAGTGATTATTGGACCTGAGACCCCAACGTCCATTGTCCAAGCAACACAACCTCAAGCACAAGAAACCATCACACTAAGGCTCTCGCCTGAACTCGTTCAAGAACTTGATCTAGCGCAAGATCAAATCGTTAAAGGGTCCGTTAGCGAAGACGGCTCGTCTATCACTATAAGCACAGAGAATGGCACAGCAGAGATTGCTGGCAACTTTGTGCGCCAAGCTGGCGACGATATAAATGTTCGGGTCCGCTCTGCAGAGATCCCGCAAAAAACAGAGATTGAAGGCAAAGACTTTGTCACCCGACAAAGCAAACTCGATGCGGTCTTTGAGAACACTTCAGCCAAGATTGATGAAAGTGCGGATGTAGAAAAACTTCTTACTGATCTGAAAGCAGCGATAGAGGGCGGCGAGTCCTCTGTGTTTGGTGAATTAAATCTGTTTGAAGATTTGCCGCCCGTTGAAGTCAATATAACCACTGGAGATATCGAGCAAGAATCTTGGGCATGGGAAGCGCCAGAGGCCCGAGAGACTGAACAAGCGGAGTTAGGGGATACGTACATTGACTTCGGGGAGCCGGAGATCGACCTCGGTGAAGAGTGGATGGGCTTCGAGCAGTTGCTCGGAAACACGGAGGAAGATTTTACCATTGAGATTGATACTGACATTGGTGAAAGAGATCACATTTGGATACAAGGTCGGGTTCAAGAAAATCACGGTCGATTTTCAATGTGGTTTGACAACCCTAGGACGGCGGCTTTTGCCAAGGAGAACATTAACCAAGTCGCGCAAAAAATAGAATCTTTCGGAATCATCCTAGACCATCTGGGCATTTCACCGTATCCGAGAACGCAGGTTGATGACCCTCCAAAAAGCACTTTCATGATTGAGGTATAAGTGAAAAAACTGAAAGGCGTTTTAGCAAGCCTTGCTCCGACTGTGGGCAAATCTCTGGGTGGTCCCCTTGCTGGCATGGGCGTAAAGCTACTTGCGGATCGGCTAGGTGTATCAAACACCACCGATCCTGCCAAACTTGAGGAATATATCGAAAAGCACCCAGAGGCCATCCCAGTAATCCAAGAGGCTGACGATGAGTTTCGGAGAACGCTTGAAGAGCGAAAGATCGATTTAGAGAGTTTCAAGACTCAGGTTGAGGATACACAACATGCTCGGATGACGTTTGGCGATGACCCGACGCCAAAGTTTTTTGCAATTATTTCACTACTCGGTTTCCTCGGTTATATATTTATGGTGACGTTTGATGTTCCTGAATCGGACGTTTTGCCTAATGTGATCTTGGGGTACCTCGGAGGCCTTATATCTGGGATTGCAAGTTTTTTCTTTGGCTCTAGTAACAACAACAAGTCGTAACTTATGCTTATCAAATTAGAAATCCCGCCAGGGCTTTACAAGAACGGCACAGAGTACCAAGCCGCTGGCCGGTGGACCGATGCGAATCTTGTCCGCTGGTTTGAGAATACGTTACGACCTATAGGCGGCTGGCAGACAATATCGTCTGCGCAGTTTAACGACGTTGCGCGCGGGATGCATGGTTACTTCGACAACACAAACAATCGCCGTGTCATAGTTGGTACGACCTCAAACCTTTACGTCTACGCAGAAGGGACATCGCAATCAAATATAACACCTAGCGGTATTGTTACTGGCCGCAACGATGCAGCATCACAAATAGGGTACGGTGCCCAACTGTATGGTGAGCATGCTTATGGTGTCGCTCGGCCTGATAACGAGCAGTATGACCCAGTCACGACCTGGACCATAGACAACTTTGGTGAGGATGCGGTCTGTTCAGCAACTACAGATGGCAAGATATATATCTGGGAGAACAACCCGAGTGCCATTGCAACTGTTCTGACTAACGCCCCAACGTCTAACCAAGGGGTGCTTGTCACAGATGAGCGGTTTGTCATGTGCCTTGGTGCAGGTGGTAACCCCAGAAAGGTCCAATGGAGTTCACAGGAAGCTGCGACGGTGTGGACGCCAGCCAGCACAAACTCCGCTGGATCATTGGAAGTTGCCTCAGATGGCAAGATACGCGCCGGTATCGTGGTGCGCGGACAGGTTCTTATTTTAACTGACACCAGCGCCCATGCGCTCTCGTTTGTAGGTACGCCCTTTTATTATGTACAGGAGACCGCTGGGTCTAACTGCGGGATCATTTCAGCCAAAGCGGTAGCTGTGACCGGGACAGCGGCATTCTGGATGGGTGAAAAGTCATTTTTCCGCTACGACGGTGGTTATACGGTCCCGATCCGCAGCGATGTCAGTGATTTTGTTTTTAACAGAATCAATCAGACACAGAGGTCTAAGATTTGGGCGGTCATAAATGGTCAGTACAACGAGTGCTGGTGGTTCTATCCAAGCACAGCAAGCACTGAAATAGACAGCTATGTAGCCTATAACTTTGCAGATGATACCTGGACTGTCGGCACCCTAGCGCGGACAGCAGGAATTGATGCTGGCATTTTTATTGATCCCATCTGGGCAAGCACAGACCGATATCTCTACGAGCATGAAAGTGGCTTCGCTTACGATTCTGCCACTCCATTTGCGGAGTCCGGTGCCATTGAAATAGGTGTCGGAGAGCGTTTAACAGATGTAACAGAGTTAATACCAGATGAGTCTAACCTGGGCGACACCTCTGTAATTTTTAAGACCAGGAACTTCCCCACGGCCACAGAGACCACTTCAAGTTCAATCTCTATGGCAAACCCCACCAGTGTCCGCCTTACTGCACGGCAAGTACGAATTCGGGTAAGCGGTAATACCGCAGCCGATTGGCGGTATGGCAACCTTCGACTCAACGTTCAAGCGGGATCGCGACGATGAAACTATCCAGACCGTTGCCTAATTACGATCCTAATCAGGTCGCGAGTAATCAGTTTCAGATCGAAAGCGCTGACAGGCAAAACCATAAGAAGGACCAGACTGTCGAGATTGGCAATGCTGACCTTGTGCTTACGGCGCCCGATGGTTCTCGTTTCAAGGTCACCGTAGACAACAGCGGTAATCTCAGCACGAGCGCAGCGTAATGGCCGTTAAGTTTAAGAAAGAAGGCGATTGGGCCGACGGGGCTAAATTTGATACCACGTTTGACGCCACGATACCTGCGGACAACCCATCAATTGCGATTCCTCCAGGGCAACCGCTCGATGACTTCTTAGGCAATCCGGGAGGGCCACCGGTTGGTGACACTCCTATGGGTGGGATAAACCCATATTTTTCCAACCTTCCGCAAGGTATGGACTCTGGGTCAGCGGCGTTCGATATGTACTCCGCGCAAGACGCCCAGAATCAAATGGGCGGGTTTTCGCCTGTTGTGCAGAACACCGTTGCCAACGTCTTTAGTAATCGGGACAACAACAACGCGCGAGGGGGCTTTACGCCTGTAGGCGAAGACATTGAAGGTGAATACGGGTTTGAAGACCTGGCGGCCCAGCCAACTGCGCAGGAAATACTTGACGATCCGAACAGGACCAACGAGCAAAAAGTTGATGATCTATACGACCTTTACCCCGATGCCGCCCCAGGATTGATCTTAGAACGCGCAAATCAAGCCGAAATGACCTCACAAGGGGTTGCCGACAGTTACCGCAACTTCCCGATTGATGTCTTGACTACCATCCTCCAAACGATGGGAAATCAAGGCAACCAGGACGCACTTGACATATTGGCAAGGAGCAATCCACTGCCCACGGGTGGTGCCGACTCTAGCGGGGGTAATCAGCCGGGCGGTGGAAACCAGCAGACTAATGAAAATGTCGGTGACGACGACTCCAGCACAAATCCAAACATAATAATAGGTGGTGACGGTGCCGGTGACGGACAGACACCCGACGATGACCCGCAAGAAACCTTTGTCTGTGGTGTAGGCACCTTACGTGAAGGTGAAACAGTTACCTCGCTTGATTTATGCAACATACCCAAGGGCGACCCTCCTGGCGGTGGTAATCCGCCGGGTGGTACGCCCCCAGGTGGCGACCCATCAAGCGGCACACCCCCAGGCAATGATCCCGGCGGTCCATACGAACCAGGGGGCGATGGCGGCCGCGTAACGATACCCGAGGTAGATCCACCAGAACCATCAGAACCACCAGAACCACCAGTATTAGGAGGCGGCATGGCCTTTGGCGATTTTCAATCAGCTAGAACAACAGACACGGAAGCAGATCAGGAGTTGCGTAGACGCAGTTTAAATCTGCTCGGCACTGAACCGACTCAGTCCTTGATGTCGCGTTTAAATCAAGGGATGACGCCTTTCACTGGGCAGCGATTCGCTGGCTTAAATCCTGATCAAATCGCGGCCAATCAAATGCTGCGTGGGAATGTAAACGCTATCCCTGGTCGTAACATATTTGATCAAGCTACCGCTGCGGCGGGCGCGCTGGCTCCGATCCAAGCAAACACGATTAGCGGTGCGCTCATTGACCCTGACGCAATACAGACTCAGGGGCGGCAGCGGATACAGGACATAGTCGCGCAGCAGTTCGCCGGCACAAATCTTGCGCCGTACACCAACCCTTACAATCAGCAGGTTGTTGACGCCGCTCTGAACGACATAGAACGTCAACGACAATTACAACTGCAGCAAAACGCAAGCAGAGCAACATTAGCAGGGGCTTATGGCGGTGATCGAGCAGCCTTAGTCGATGCAGAGACAAACCGAGCCGCGCTTGATGCAGCAGCACGTACTGCCGCAAATTTACGAGCGCAAGGTTTTGATCGTGCGGCACAGAATGTCGCCTTAGATGCTAATCGCGCTCTGACGGCAGACAGAGCAAACCAAGCAGCTGACACACAAACTGTCCGGGATGCGCTTAGTGTTGCTTCAGGCAACCTACAAGCCAACATGGCACAGCAGCGAGCGGCTGATACTGACACGCAACTGAATCGCATAAGACAGTCGCAAGCCTTACTTGATGCTTTTGGCCAAGGTAGTGACATATATAGACAGTATCTTGGCGACTTTGTAGGTCTTGGTGACAGGCTTGATGAGCGTGCGCAAAGAGAACTGGATTTTGATTTTGGTCAATTCCTGCTTGGGCAAGACTTCGACCAACAGCAGATTGACAACATTTTAAACTTAATCGCCAGAACACCACAGAATCAGAAGACAACAGAACAAACTGATGCAGGTTTTGAGGGCGATTTGGCTGCTCTTACTCAAATCGCAAATGCAGCACAGCAGCTTGGCCCAAGAATCGGTGGCTTAATTTCAGACCCACGCGGGACTCTCGAAGACTTTTTAGGACTATAAAAATGCCTGGACACACACCGCAGAAGGACTCACTTCTAAGCCGTATTGGAAATACCCTGGGCAGTGCAATTACGAACACTGGCACGGGGCTGGGTGGTCTTTTGGGTGACTACGCTAGAAGCCAAGCCGGCATGCCAAATCTGACAAATCAACAGGCTATGGGTTTGCTTCGGGCGAACGCAGCTGGAACCGGTGATGCTTACACCCAAAACCTTATCGCCCAGCAACGTGAACAACAACTGCGTAATGCAATAGCAAATAGCCCTTTACTGACGCCAGATCAGCAAGCGTTGTTCAGCGCTGCACCACCTGCGCAGTTGCAGCAGCTATTGAACGATATTTCTAGCCGTCAGTTGGGTGCTGGGGGTCGTAATACGGCGTCTCTTTCTCCTACCTATTTTACGGATGAGGAAGGTAATGTTTCGATTGGGCAACTGTTAAGTCAAGGCGGCATACGGATGCTCGACATTCCAGAAGGCATGGAAGCTGTTGGCGGCTCTATGGCGCAAGATCCAACTAGGGCTGGCGAAGTGGCTATGCAACGCTCTATAGGGGCCACAGAGGGTGAGACCCAAGCGTTGTTAGCGAGATTCCTTGACCCAGAGTTTAGCGCTGCGGAAGGAGATTATAGGAGTGCTATCGAATTACCTTTTTTACAGGATAGGCTTGATATAGAAAATGCATACGCCCTAGACCGTGACCTGCGGTTGAAAGAAATTGCAGCACTTGAAGAAAGGAAAACAGCGGCGCAGTCTGCATTTGCCCGTGCCAGGAGCGCAGAGGCGCAAAATGATTTACTGGGAACATATTTTGACCAAGCTAGGGATTTGGCGTCAACATTTACAACTGGAATCATCGGAGGAAGGCTACGCAATTTTATAGGAACGCCGGCTTACGATCTTAAAAAGACAGTTAATACTATTGTGGCAAATATTGGCTTTAATAAGTTGCAAAACATGCGTGACTTATCGCCAACAGGGGGCGCTTTGGGTCAAGTCGCAATTCAAGAATTGGAGGCGTTGCAGGAAAGTCTTGGTAGTTTAGATACAGCCCAGAGCCAGGAGCAGTTTTTGGAAAATCTAAACAAGGTGCAAGAACAGATTAATAACTCTTGGAAGGAAGTCACTGATGCATTTCGGGAAGTTTATGGTGTGGATTATTTTGAGACCAGTCCACAAGAGTTAGAATCATTTTTGCTCGATAAACAGAGGGAAGTTGTAGCAAGAAACCCGAATGCTACCTTTGGGCCGGCTGGAAATCCTGCTTCTTCCCTTGACGTAGTGCAGGGGGCCTACTGATGCCCAAGTTATTTAGATCAACTATAGACGGTTTTGAAGTCATCTTGCCCGATGATGTCGTTGGTGATCCAGTGAAGCAACGTGAATTTGTGTTGCAGGCTAGGGCGCAAGCCGGACAACTACTTCCTAACCAGATAACAGATTTACCGATGGATACCCCGCTACCAGCTAGTGCCGAGTATGCAGCTGGCAGTGCGCCTGTAATAACCTCTGGTCAGCCAGAGTTAGGTCAAACAATGACCGGATCGCGCAACGCTACAATGCGCAATAATGCATACTCCACGCCTCCGGCACGGATAAATCCAGCGGATACTCGCGACGCAACGGCCTTTGAAGAGGGTTTTAATTACTCACTTATGAATCCCGTTGTAGGCACAGGGCAACGCATTCGAGAAATGCTAGACAGGACTCCTATCCCGTCACCTAGTTTTCTACCGACCCAAGAACAGGTCACAGCGCGAAGAGAGCGCTATGAAAACAGCGGGCTAAGTCGAATGCCTGGGGCTGCCACAGGGCGCTTTCTTGGTGGCATGGTTTCTTCTGCACCGCTACTGGCGGCAACGAGGAACCCGAATGTGTTAATCGGCGCGGGCCTTTTTGGTGGGGTACAGCCAACGACTGAAGGGGAAAGCCCACTTTTAAATGCAGCAATAGGCACGGCTACTGGGGGTGGTGGTTTGATGCTTGGTAATGCACTTAGTCGCGTGGTAAGAGGCGGGGGTAGTCCAAGGGCGCAGATGCTCAGGGATGAAGGTATAGATTTAACGCCAGGACAAGCAAGTGGCCCATCAGCGAGTATGATTGAGGAATCAATGGTCATACCATTTTCAGGCATCACGGAGGCAAGAAACAGAGCGGTTGAACAATTTAACACCGCTGCCATCAACAGAGCGCTACAACCCATAAACGAAACGCTGGATGAGGGTGTAGAAGTAGGAGTTAAATCAATAGACAACGCTCTAACAAAGGTGGGCGCGGTCTATGATGATGCGTATGAGAATATTGGTAACTTCACCTTGGATGAGCCGTTCGGTGATGCATATCAAAGAATACTTGGTGAACTGCAAGAAGCAGGTTTGAAAGACGCAGTAAGTGCTTTCAAAGGTGCCGTCGCCGACCGTATTACGAGAAACATACGGAACATAAAAACTGAGTTTGCTGGTCAAGCCTGGAAAGAAACACAGAAAAGATTTCGCGATTTAGGTCGCGAATTAATTGGCACTAATCAGCCCCTTGCAAACGCATATTCGCAAATGGCACTTGAAATGGGAGAAATGGTTGCGCGCCAAGCACCAGAAGTCTCTGATCAGCTTCAAAATGCCAACCAAGCCTATCGTATGTTGATTCCTATAAAGAACGCCTCTTTGACTGCTGGCTCTGCAGCTAGAGAAGGAGTGTTTACGCCAAACGTCTTAAACACGGCCATCAAAAACAATAATCGGAATGCTTTCGCACGAGGTAGCGCACCGATGCAGGATTTTGCCCAAGCGGGTGTTCAGGTTTTGGGTGACAGAGTAAGCGACAGTCGGACAGCGCTACGGACAGTCGGGCAGACTTTGCCAAGTCTGTTAGCTGGAGGCGGTATATTTACAGGACAGGCCATCCCTGTTTTGTCGGGCATTCTAGGAACGCGAGCGGCATACACCCCAACTGGCACTAGGGCGCTCAATACGTTGCTTAATCGTCGTCCAGACGCTGTGCGAGGCTTTCAACTTAATCCTGTGCTAAGTGGCGCAACTGGTGTGGCAACCGGGCAGGGGCTTTTCGGCCGCTAATCTGCGGAACTTTTTGCGGAACTTTTTTACTATCTTTTATGATATCATTTGATCCTTCATAAACCGCATTGTCGAAAATGACATTGTAGTTCAATAACTTAGATGAGGATCATAAAAGATCAAAAGAGGCCATCCGTGGCTTGTCGCGAGTTCGAATCTCGTTTCCCGCTCCAATAAATATCCTTATAAATCAATAACCTATCTTTAGTAAAACTGCAAAAACACCGTTTTGCGGAACTTTTGCGGAACTTTTTTTACAGTGCCGCAAATGCAGACTCCAATAGATCGTCCGATCCTTCATCGTAGTCAGGCATATAATCCGCGTAGGTTTTAAGGAAGGTTTCTTTATCGTGTCCTAACTGTCTGGCAGCCTTTGCAGGGTTCACTCCAACAGATAACAACTCAGTCGCTCGGGTGTGCCTGGTCGTCTTCATCTGCCTGTATTCTACGCCAGACTTCTCGTGCGCTTTTATCCATTGCTCCCGGAAGCGCTTTGGCTTTTTGTAGTAGTCGCCATTAGGCTGTGGGAATACAAAACCCTTCTGCCATCGAGAATGCAGTTTATTTAGTGCGTCCATTGCTGCGGCGTTCAGCGTTACCTGCCGACCCCCCAGATCAGTCTTAACTCTGTCTGCCAGCACGTAATTGCTGATGCAGCGCTCAACAGAGGCGACCCCCTCCGATATATCACTCCAACGCAACGCCAGTATTTCTTGGTGTCTCATCCCCGTAGCGAACGCAAACTGAAAGTAATACTTTGCGTCCCCGTCCATACGATCCAACAGTTTGCGGATTTCTAGCGGTTTGTACGGTTTGAATCGGCGCTTGCCTCTGGTATCTGCGCTTTTAGTGTCTAGCACACCCGTCGTCGGATTTGGCGATATTTCAAAATAGTTGAATAATTTGCTAAGAGGCCCAAGCAGATTTTTCCTGTATTTGTTAGACCAATCACGCACAAAAACCCTGTTACGACCTTCGCGTTTCCGCTCGTACAGGTAGTCTTCTAGCACTTGTTTGGTGATCTCATTGAGCCTGTAATCAGAGAACACGGGCAACCATTTATTCTCAAGTATCTTTCGGTAATCATCAAACGTCCGATCTGACTGGCTTTTTAGACCTCGATCCAAAAAAACATTGATGGCGTCAGAAAAAGAAAGATAAGGTTGTGTGCTCACCTCGACATAACGCTCATCATTATGAAGCGGCAGATTTTGGTTAAGTTTTGCAAGGTAGTCGTTGCGAATCGCGATTACGCGCTTCAGGTCAGATTTCGCTCGTTTTGCAACGTCAGTGTCAGCAATAATTTCATCTACGACGAAAACCCCGCCTCGACGAATTTTTATCCTATACTTGTTGCGCTCAACGCTTATATTGGGTTCTGACTCCCATAGTCTTTTAGCCATTTGTTTGCCTCCCTTTGGTTCACAAATGTTTGTTTGCCTATGACTTTGTAATGAATGCCACGCTCCCAGTGCCTGGTCATCCAGTTCTTAACAACGTTAGGCGTTACACCTAACTGTTCAGCGTATCGGTTCCGATGTATGAAGTCTGAAGTCATCAGAATTCATCCGACAACAGATCGTCCACGCTAAATTCTTTCGCAGGTGCAGCTGCTTGCTGTGGCGCTTCGCCAGGCAGCGGCTTGTCGTGCTGCTTTCCCTTTGGCGGCTTTTTCATAATGTCTCCGCGCTTTCCAGTAATGTAGGTGCTGCCACTCTGTGACTTTCTGATTTTTATCCCAACGTAGTGGTAATACCCATCAAACTTACCGTGACCTGAAAAGTCGTCGTGCCAATCCTCCGTCTTCTCTGTGTTTTTCCAGACAGTGAACCGTTCGCTGTCGTCATACTCCTTGTCCATGCTTCCTCCTTTTGTCAACGTGATCGTGGACTTCTTCCAAAAACTTCACTGTTTCTGCCAGCAAAGCCTCAATCTTTTCCTCGTTGCGAGGGAAGGGGATGATGAAAGTCTGAAAGCCTTCCTCAACGCGCGGGTCGTATTGCACGAAATCAACATGCGTCGCCCCAGTACATGCCATTTGGCAATGCATCTGCCACTGATACTCTTCTCGAATCCGAGCGATCCACTTCGGATCTGTGTCAGGCACCTCATTCAACTGCAACGCGATAAGCTGCGGCTGGGAACTGGTGGAGTATGGGCATTTAATTTCAATCAGTCGCTCGTTGTCGCTGGCCCATATACCGTCTGGCGAGGCGCACAAGCCCTTTACATCGGGATGATCGGTGATCGCATTGTCGCCCGTAGGCTCAATGACCAACTCACCTGTAATCCACTCATACGCATCGCGCGCGACAGGCTCAAATTTAGTGCCGTGTGCCATCGCTTCCCGCACTGAGGCAGGGAATGTTTTCTCTTCTTCAATTCCTAGAGTCTCGTTGATCTTTGTGACCAGATATTCCTCGCGGGTTTTGAGATATTTGCCTGCACGACCTGGCATGATCTTGCTGATCTCGGATGCAGTTACCTTGCCACGCCTGTGGGCGAACCATTCTGGGCTACGCTGCTGCATTTAGGCCATCTGCTAATTTATGCTTTACCGCATTCGCGCGGTCCTTGTACGCTTGGGGCAAACTCTTGACGCGCTTTGTACGGACTTTTTTGGACCAGTTCGCTGTAAGGTCTTTGTAGGTCTGACTGCTGTTTAACTCGGTTATGAGTTCAGCCAAGATAATCTCGTTGTCTGGGTTCGCCGGCTCCACATAACGCTCTACAGCGCCGTCAGTATCATCAGGATCGCCGGTTATAATCATGTTGGACAGTATTAGGATGTTGTACCTGCGCAGGTAAGTCTGCGCCGTACCGTGTGCCTGAGGATTGCTGGGATCTCGTAACTGCACCGACATCGATGTCGATTCGCTTTCGTCGCCTACAGTAAAAACGGTCGTCATCTTGTAGTTTGTGTGCAGATACTCGCCGGTCTGCTGGTTGAACACGTCAACAGTTTCCTGCGTGTGTTGGACCTCGACATCTTTATATTTGTTTTTCATGTGCTTTTGCAGCTGCTCCAATGACACATAATCATTATGCAGCCCCTTAGCTTCAGGCTTTATTTCTTCCCTAGCCATCGCCTTCAAGATGTCCTGTAAATTTTTTCCTGCCATTATTCCTCCTTGAATTTCTGCATTTTGCCCTCGCGCAGCAACGAGTCCGCATGTCTGTCCAGTAGCGGTTCCGTGGCGATCCACTCCGCTCCTGACCACAGGTAGAAGAGAAGTATAATTAGTAACGTTTTACGTGTCTTGTTTATAACTTGTGTATACATATTATATATACGTTAGCCAAATTTTTTTACAGGTCGTTCATCGTGCCAATCACTACACCCAGCACAGTCACATGTTTATTAATTTTTACAACCCGATCAGGCCAATTCGGGTTCTGATGCTCCATCACGCCATCACCGAGATATTTGGCATAGCTAACTTGTCCGTCAATTGCATAGCAGATCATCTTGCCCGTCACGGCGTCGAGGTCCATGTCAACGATGGCTGTGGAGCCGCCGGTAAGTTTGGGGGCGTTTGCCTCTGATCCAACCGATAAAGCCCATGTATTGGCGCTGTGAGTACCAGGCCAGTAAATCTTCCTTAAATTCTTGCCACCGTTTTCTAACTCTTCAATCACGTCCACACCAACTGCTAAATATACGTCCCCTTGTATACCGTTGACCTCAGCTTGGATGTTATCGAGCAGCCCATCTGCCTCTGCGGCGAGCCGGGGTGACCACTCAGCGAGGGGAATCCCCATCATTTTGCTGAATTGCAGCCCTCTCTTTAAGGAAATCGGATTCCGGCCGTTCACCATATGGCTGATTTGTGACCTGTCGGTCCCCATTTTCTCTGCCATTTGCGTGTAGGTGAGCGGCTGGGTTGCCATCCACGCCTTCAACGTTTTAGTTTCCGATTGCTTCATTTCGGTGCATTTGTATAATAGGTTTACACATATTAATGGTATACACTCAAATATACAATCGGTACATTAGTTGAAATCTTAATGTTACAAGCGTCGTTTGTCTTCCGATGTCATAAGAGATTTTATATTTTTAGTCTGAAAATTTAGTTGGCCATTCCGATATAATCAGAAAAACATGCACAGCGTATGGAATCAAAGTTAGAGAATCTAAAAAAAGCCTGGCAAGAATATAGGAATAAAACCGGCGAATCGCAGGTAGATGTTTCTAAAAAATTAGGATGGGCGAGCGCAACCTTTGGGCTTTATCTGAACGGCAGGCGTCAAATAAAAGCAGAGCATGCGGTCAGTTTAGCCAATCTTTTGCAAGTTTACGTGGGAGCCATAACAGATGGCCCAGTCGCCGCTGTGCGTGAGATCGACATCATCGGCACTGCAAGTGGCAATGTTCCGCCCCAAAAAACTAAAAAAATATCAGTTTCTGGCGCCCAGCAGGCCATATTTTGTGACATTGCAATCATGCCTGAGGGTGGTGCAATATCGATTCCTGCAGGCACGACTCTCATAGTGTCCGAGGTTGAAACGATGGCGACGGATGATCGCTGGCCAACCGTTCACCAAAAATTTTGGCTAATCCAATCGGCAAAATTAAATAAGGTAATCGTATCGGCGACAAAGCCAAAAGCCAGACCGAAAGAAAAAATTTATCAAATAACTAGTGCATTGCTCACCTAGTTTGACGCAGGAACATACAGAGTGTATGTTTGCCGGATGAGTGACAAAATCTTTAAATCTAACCTACGGAGCGTTTGCAACAAATTTGGAGTAAAGGCTGCTGATATAGTTGCTGGCACAGGTTTAAGCGATTCGCAGGTATACGAAATGTACAACCCGCAATCAACGACCACGGTGTCCCTGCAACATGCCCTTTTGGTTGTTAAATTCCTAAAAAAACAGACGAAATCACTTCTAAGTGTAGATTACTTGGCAAATGATCATCAGCTAACCTTGTATTATGAGATGACCAAGAAGGTTAAAAAGCACCTCCTCGAAAGATCAGAGCATCTCGATTACTACGAAAACAATCTTAAACGGTTACAGCAAGAGCAATCCGACTACATTTCTTACCTCAATGACATCACCGCATTGTTAGAGCCATTGGATCTGTAAAAAAAATTTGCTGTTTTGATGTACAAAATGTATCTTTTGCGTGTATCGAATATCGCAAAGGGACGTTGCAATGGATGGCATATACGAGGATTCCTTTATCCGACCTGAAAGTTTGAAGGATTGGATGAAGGCAAACAATAGGACACACGATGAAGCCGCTGAGACCTTTGGCTTCCAAAAAATCACCATGCAAAAGTATGCCAATCACCCTACGAGGGATATCGGGGTTTTTGGCGACAAGGTGTGTGAGTCCAAAGAAGAATGGGTGCTTGGCCTGCATGTAAACAACAGAATGGTCAATTTTCCGAACCCAGTAAAAATCATCACCATCAAAGAAGTAAAACCACGCGGGAAGATGCAGCGTGATTGACGCTGCGCAGATCGCGCAGATGATCGGTGGGCGCAAAATTGGTGAAGGTAAATATCGAGGCCTTTGCCCGGTGTGCAAAAAGGATCATTTTTATGCCACTGATGGCGATAGGTGCACCATGCTTTACTGCCACGCTGGTGCTTCGTTTAAGGAGATATGCGACGCACTCGGGATAAGGCAGACCGATTGCGCACCCGGCCTCTACCAGCCGCCTCCTTACGACCCAAGCAGTGACATTGAAGCCATCGCACTTGCGGCGGTTGATTTGCGCAAACGAAAAAAACTTAGTAAGTCTGACATCAATTTTGTAAAAAAGGCAAAGGCCCGACTGCAAAAAAATAAGCAATGGAGAAGGGCAGTTGAGTTTGCAAAAAGTTGTTGATCTTGGCGATCCAGTTGCTGTCGCGTTTTATTCTTTCCTTAGCACGCTTCCTGACGGTCAAGCGATAAGCGCGAAAGAAGTTATGGCGCATTACAACATCGGTCGTAGTAGATTTTACAGAGCCAGGAAACTGCTGTTGGCAAACGGTTTAATCATGGAAGACAAGCTGCACGACACCAGAGGAAAACATGCTGGAGTGCGCTACAGCGTTTCACATGAAACAGTATCCCGTAATGACGAAAACGACAACACGGTAGACCTGGCACGTTCTGTGCAATTATATAATAATTATAACAATACTGAACATGTAATACATGATCATGTTATACATGACCATAATAATATTAATAATAAAAACACCTCACCGCTTGTTCAAAAATACCCATACGGTTTTGAGCAGATTTGGAACTGCTTTGATACCCACTTTGGCAGCAAGGGCAGCAAGTCCGAAGCCTTCAAAGAATTTAAAAAACTCAAACTAACCGATGCGGACGTAAATAACTTACACGCGATGATTCTGTCTGAGGTATCTCGCAAGCGAACAGAGCGAGAGCGTGGTCAGTGGGTTTCCAACTTTCCGCATGTTTGCCGTGTGCTAAAGCGCCGTGAGTGGGAAACTTGGGCAGAATCATCGACCCCTACAACGACGAGTCGCGAGGTATTACTTTGATACCAATTGACCGTATATCTGTAAGTGATTTCAATGAGAAAACGTTGCAGGGAGTGTTGGCTGAAAAAACGCAGCATCGGGTGCAGTGGCTTAACAAGCATTCAGAAAAGATTCTTACCGAGAACGAATCCAACACAGCGCTGATCGGAACCAACTTACCCTGGAGCAAGACCCACGGCAAAGTCTGTCTGCAAGAGGGCGCTGTCAGCACTTGGATCGGGATCGACGGTCACAAAAAATCCAGCGTTCTCAATCAAGTGGCTGTGTTCGCTGCGAGAGACCAAGTGGTTGGCATTGCCAGTTTTGAGATGGACGTGCGTTCCCTCGGCCAACTGATGATTCAACAGGCATATGCTGCGCAAAGCCCAAGCCGTGAACTTGCGCAACGATTCCTAGATTGGAGTAGCCATAGGGTCTTGTGCTATGACCACGTTGGAACCGTAAAGGTGATAGAGGTCTACGCTCTGGTGGTGAAAATGGCCAGAGACTACGGTGCCAAATTTGTGGTCATTGACTGTCTGCAAATGATATCAGGTGTATGCGGTGACAATGAGCAGGAGCGTTCTCTCATGTCTATGCTCGTACAGTTGGCCAAGGGCTTCAACATACACATCGCGCTCGTACACCACGCCAGAAAGCCCGACAAGGGCGGTGATGAGTACATGCCTACGCGCTTCGATGCGTTAGGATCCACGTCCATTTCGCAACTGAGCAGCATTCTGGCCATCGTTTGGTCCGACAAGAAAAAACAGCGTCTGCTGGATCAGCAAGAACTGGGCGTCGAACTGAGCGCAGAGGATGAAGAATACCTTGATCGTCCCGATACGCGCATAGTCGTTGCCAAAAACCGGCACATTCCCTTTGAAGGCACCATAGCCTTATGGCAGCACAAAAGCCGTCAGTTCACTGCAACTGCAGATAAAAAAACAATGAGTATTTGATGGAAGGGGAGCATTGGTCAATCTCAACTCCCTCACAGTTGCCCACGCTGCACGCGGCAATTGAAAAGGCGTTGAACGAAAAAGGCTCTGTGGTCGTGCAGATTTGGGATGGGCGCCGACGAAGTGACGGGCAAAACAAGTTACAGCATGCAATGTACCGCGAGATTGGTAAGCAGTTGTATGGCGGTGACTGGCGTCTGGCAAAGCGAGAATGCAAGCTGACCATCGGGGTGCCAATCTTGCGGCATGAGTCAGAACAATTCAAAGCCTTGTACGACAAAGTAGTTGGAACCGGCAAAAGCGCGAAAGTTGATCATGCCACAAAGCTAGAACTTATGGAGGTGATTGATGTCAGTAGTGCACTAAGCGTCACCGGAGCAAACGAGTACATCGAGACCATTTACAGCACATATGCAGAAAAGTTTAGTTGGTCAAACTTTATTGACCGAAGCACAAAGGAACTCACGCGCTGATGCCTACGCTGACCCTAGAAGTTCAAGACGATGAAATCCAAGAGGTATTGGATTTTTATCACTCGCACATGGAACGAATGGAAAAAATCGAGAAGACACAACAACAGATGATGCCACTTTTGAAGGCTTTACTGGATGCCATCAACAAAACGCAAAACAAAATCGACATTGAAGATAATTGATGACTGCGCTGTACTCATGCAGAAGCTGGTCAGGCTGAAGGCTGCAGACAATAACGGTTTCTGCACTTGCGTGACTTCGGGCGTAAGAAAACACTGGAAGGAAATGCAGGGTGGTCATTTTATCGAGCGCGGGAAACTAGGCACCAAACTTATGGAAGAGAACATCCATCCGCAAACTCCCTACGAAAATCAATATGGGATGCAACGTACTACGACTGTGCTGAAATACCGTCAGTATATGGTGGACATGTACGGGGAAGATTTTGTTGAAGAGATGTTAGAAATCAGCAGGCAGGTTAAGAAATACACAAAGGCAGAGGCACTTGAAATCCACGCTGATTTAAAAGCACGGGTGAAGGAGCAGGAAGAAAAACTTAACTCGCTGCGGCCGACCAATGAAGAAAATTACTAGAGAAAAAATCGATGACTTGTTAGACATTTGGATTGATACCGCGCGTCAAGTTGAGGTCGGTTGGCCTGCTGCATCCATGCTCAGTAAGTTCATCGAGTACAGAGGCAGTTTTCAAGACAGTCCAAAACCAACGGGCTTGGAAATTTATGTAGAGCGCCAGCAAACCCGGCACGCAAAGTTTGCAGACATTGACGTGGCGCTCTCTGAACTCGACGATGAAAAGGCTATGTCGATTTTAGCTAAGCGGTTTTTTCAGGGATTAACGGACGGTGGAAGGACTTACACTAACAAAGACCGCGCACATCAAGTAAATCAAAACCTAAAACAGTTTGAAAACAACTGTGCAGCTGCGTACAAGCAACTGACAAAGACCCTAGATCTATTACAAAAAAGAGCAAAATACACTACATATATTCAGTGAATGCCATTACGATTTTGGTAGTGTGGGCCTCTGTTGCCTTGCCCCAGAGATCAGGCATATTCCCTTGGCAGGGGTCCACGCTCCCCCTATGAAAGAAATCGAATTAATTAAGCGACAGGAAGGCTTACGCCTCCATCCCTACGACGACAACGGCGACCAGAGCATTGGTTTTGGCCGCAATCTTACGTCGGTCGGAATTACTGAGGCAGAGGCTGAACTGCTGCTGCTGAACGATCTGGAGCGCGTGCGAGCGGAAGTCAGAGAAAGGTACGAATACTTCGACGGCTTGTCAGAGAATCGGCAAGTGGCGGTGTTGTCTCTTGCTTTTAACCTCGGCGCCACACGCCATGCGAAATTTGTTAATCATCATGCTGCGATGGCTGCAGGTGACTACCACCGGGCTGCTCGCGAAATCTTCCCCGGTAGCCTCTATGCTAGTCAAGTTCCCTCGCGCGCCAAAGAACTCGCGGAGATCATCGACAGTGACACCTTGGAACTATGAAGCGCATTGCGAGCGTGTCGTTGACGGTGACTCAATAAAATTCGTGGTGGACCTGGGATTTGAAGTCAGCAAGCGCGTAGACGTTCGGCTGTTTGGTGTAGACACGCCTGAAATGAAGGGCGGCACTGTTGAGACTAAGGCTGCGGCGCAACTGGCAAAGGCCAGAGTAGAAGAACTGGTGCCAAAAGGCTCGAAAATATTTTTACGGTCAGTTGAACTCGACAAGTTTGGTCGATCTTTGGGCGTTGTAATTACAAGTGACGGTGAAGTCGTCAATGACATTTTAGTCGAAGAGCATCTGGGTGTGTCTTACAACGGTGAAAACAAAGATGAAATCGCCAACGAGCATGCGACAAATCTTGAATGGCTCAAATCAGAGGGGAAGATTTAACTATGGATCGCATCGGTAAGCCTTCCGACACGCAGGATGAAAAAATCAGGAAGCTGCGCCTACAAATAGAAGCCTACACGCAACGACAAAAACGATTACGAGATCAACCACAGTCTGTCAAAGTCATACGCCGTCGGCACTATGAAGATTGATGGATGTCGAAAAGATGCGCAAAGAACTCATCAGCCGACAGGCCGAGTTATCAATGGGGTGGGTATCTTTCCCGCTTGACGCCAAGTGCAGCCGGTGTGGCTATGACTTCTTGGAGCATCCTAACCCCAACTCAATCATTAGCGGTTGCCCTAAGTGCGGTCGCAGCTTCTGCGAGTGACAAATGAAACCACGCAAGGGCAAAGCTAAGGTCAAGGTGACCGCGTCAGGCAAGAAGGTCTCATACGGCCAGGCAGGTCGGGCCAAAGACGGTGGTCCCAGGGTGAGGCCAGGAACAAAGAAGGGCGATTCCTATTGTGCGCGATCCCTGGGGCAAATGAAGCGCAACCCAAAGGCAGCAAAAAATCCCAACAGTCCGCTACGCCTGTCCAGAAAACGTTGGAAGTGTCGCGGGTCAAAAAGCGCTGGATAGGTGTCAAAAGCGTGATTTTGAGGGCATTTTCAGGTGTCAAAAGCCGAATTTTGAGGGCATATGTAGGTGTCAAAAGGTCATTTTTGAGGGCATATCGCGGTGGCAAAGCGTAAAACGGCGAAAAAAAAGGCTAAATCTCGTGTGAACGAGGCCGGCAACTACACGAAGCCAACTATGCGGAAGAATTTATTTAACAAGATCAAAGCAGGTGGCAAGGGCGGAAAGCCGGGGCAGTGGTCAGCACGAAAGGCGCAGATGTTGGCGAAGGAATACAAAGCTAAAGGTGGGGGATACAGATAGTGGGCATGGGCGTGAAACATTACCGAAAGGATGGCACCGAGCATACGGGCGGCTACCACAAGATGCCCGATGGCTCGCTGCACAGCGGCAAGACGCACAGTGCAAGCAGTAGGCCGCTGTTTCATTACGGTGATTTGACCAAGAAAGCCAAGGCGAAGGCACGCACCAGTTGGGGTAAATAATGGCCCTCAAAAAGTCGCAGAAGTCCCTGAAAAGCTGGAGCAAGCAAAACTGGCGTACAAAGAGCGGCAAACCTTCTGCAGAGACCGGAGAGCGCTATTTGCCAGAAAAAGCCATCAAGTCTCTGAGCGCGGCTGAGTATGCCGCAACCACGCGTAAGAAACGCAAAGACACAAAGGCAGGCAAGCAACACAGTAAGCAGCCGAAACGGATTGCAAAGAAAACAAGACGATATAGGAGCAAATGATATGCCGGGTATGAAAGGCAGCCACGGGGGCCGTAGAAGCGGTATGGCATACGGAAACAAGGCGAACGGGTCAAAGCCAAAGAGGGGGGCAAATAAAGCGCCCGCAAGACGTACACGGGCGCGGTAAGGCTTACTTTTTGGATCTTGCAGCGACATATTGCCGCGCTTGACCGAGAGACATGCGCACTCCGTCAAGGCTTACAACCTTTTGCGCGGATGCAGTGCTGCCTAACGGATGGTGGCGCCGCGTGCGCGGTTTGCTACGCTCTATAACATGCGCATCGATTCCAGCGGCCAGCGCTTCGGCAACGATTCGCTCGGAAGCGCGCGGAGATTGATTTCGTATCGTTTTCATTTTTGCTCCTAATCTTCGTCGGGTGTACAAGCGATACTGATTAGCTTTTCGGCAGCCTCGGCGCTTGGCGCTGTGTCCCGCGCCAACTCTGTGCCCAGCTGTATGATGGCGTGTGCGGCGATGTACGGTGGAACTTCTGGGAAGTTGCCGATTGCATCTAGCACAGCGTCATAGATGGCTTTATGCTGGTTACTGGTCGTATTCATATTGACGGCCCGTGAATCCAAACTTCGTGCGCGATTTCTTCAAAATCAATATCTTGCAGATATCCCTCATGATCGAAATAACGAAAAAACCAATCAAGGGTATTTTTTTCCATGAGCGGTTCGATGTAATCATAGGCAATATCAGCAGCGCTACCGTAACGCAAGCAACCGGTTTCCTCAATAACCTCAAACGCGCGTATCATGGTTGCTTCTTTGCCGCTTAAATAATTTTCTTTAACATAGCCGCAAGCATGTAGCATGGCTTCGTTACCTTCACCGTATATTTTCGACTCAATCGACGTGATTGCGTCGATCTCATGTTGCACATCGTCGAAGTCTGCGTGGGTGGGTAAACCTTGCGTCACACGGCTTTCTTCTACGTCATCTTCCTCAACTGATAGTGCGGTAACATATTTGCAGATGTGCTCTTCAGTTCCGTTATTGTTGCGCGATGCATAACACGCAGAAACGTCGCCTACTTGAAACTCGCTCATGACGAAATAGCGGATCGGACCGAGGTGGGATATCTGGCCTGTTTGATCCCATATTAGCGGCGGCAAAACTTCCAGCATCTCGTCATAGGTCTCGCGGCTAACGGCGGTTGCTGATTGCGCGAGATATTTGGCGCGGAGCGCCCGGCCCCTTGCAATGGCTTTCTGTATGTCTTCTTTGGTCATGTTGAATTGCATTTTCGGTTCTCCTATTGTGGCTTAAATTGCTGATAAAACTGGCGAGCGTCGGGCGAGAAGGTGATATATGCTGCCGCCTCTTCGTAATCGAGAAACTGACAAGGCAGCACTGGTGATTTGTGGAAGCCGTGTCGGTGAACTTCCAGCAGGTAACCAGAGCAGAACACGAGGTGAACAGTTGCTCGATCACCGAAATACCCATTGGGGCGCGTTGCAGAGCCTAAATAAACAGAGTTCATGAAGCGCGCCTCCGAATCATCTGTGTGAATTCGTAAGCTGCAAATTGCCCTAACGCAACAAGGGCGCAACTTCGGGCGGCGTCGTCATTACCGGCCGCGCGATGCTTCAGCCCTTCGGTAAGCAATTCTTTGGCTTTGGCTTTGTATTGGTCGTCTTGTGGGTGGTCCCCGATCATCTGATGGACCCTAATCAGTCTTTCCTTTGTGGTAGTCATAGGGTGGCCTCAAACGTATTTTTTGATGTGAAATAACTTGTCAAAGACACGCTCCAAGACTTGTTCGATGTAGGTGCACGCAGCATCTTGGGCTTCATCGCAGGTGCTGGGGGTCCAGCCGTCTTCGACATTCTGCGGGAAGGTGTCATGCCAGCCTAATGCTTCGGCGATATCGAGAACGTCTTGCAGTGCTGTGTCTTCTCGGGGTGTGACTGTGTACATGGTCTAAGCCTCCCAATCGATGCCGTCGTAAGTTTCAAAGTCGGAGTTGTATAGGAAGGTAGTGCGCCAAGTATCGTGCGGCTGTAACTTGCCATCCTCGAAGTAATACATTCGGACGGTAAAGGATCCGTCTTGTGGTAAGGCGCGTTTTGTGCGGACGTGGTAAACCCCTTCCTCCTTGCCTTTGAAGTCTGCTAATCGTTTGACCTTGCGTGCCAATTCAAGCGCCGGGCCGTTTCTTTGAGAGTATTCAGAAATGTAGTACATAGTCTGGGTCCTTTTGGTACATGAAATATACAGTGTGTATATGAAATATACAGAGTGTATATCTGTCGGGCAACACTTTTCTTTAATTAATTTAATTAGGGGCTGAGCATGGATGTGAGGCTAACCAACTTCGAGATACTGGACGCGGCTACAGTGGGCGTTCAACGTTCAATTCAGAACATGCACAACGGCGCGCAGCCACGATATGGGGCAGGCACGGCGAACGATTGGCAATTGAGCATCGAGGGTGCACTAGGCGAGAAAGCACTAGCCAAGTACCTCGGAGTGTATTGGGCGGGTAAGGGCGTGATTGGCTCTCCAGATGTAGGAGAGCATGACGTGCGCACCAGCACACACAGTGACGGGCGGCTGATCGTACATCAAGAAGATAACGACCAGCGCTTTATATGGCTGCTGACAGGCTCACACGGCGAGTACATCGTGCGCGGTGGAATACTGGCTAAGGATGCAAAGCAGCGGCGGTGGTGGTGTGATCCTTCAGGTAAGGGCAGGCCTGCGTATTTTGTCCCACAAGAGCGGCTAAGTCATATTTACCCAAAGGCGAAAGGGTATTGCCTCTGTGGAGAGTATGTAGAGATAGGGGGAAGCTATGGAAGTGTTCTGGATAGGGCTAGTCATTAGCAGTTTAGTCATATGGGCGACGGTGTGAGGTGCGAATGCGACCAACGGCGCCGCATTTAGCGCAAACCGGGCGCGCGATAATAGGCCTGAGCCTGCACAGTTTCAAGCTATTTTTGCCAGCTGGGAACACAACATCTAGTGAATCTGCCGTCTGGCCGTGATTGCCACAAAGCGCACCCTAATAAAATCAATGAGTTACGAGATAGTTCCGGTAAAAGATATTACCGGAAGTAAGGAAATCGCTCGAAAAAAGGCCCCCCAAGATTCTATGCGGGCCGGTACTTGTATTAATACACCCACACTCTAATTCCTATGCATCCCAAAATTATCCGAGCAGCGCTTCTCTCGAAAGACGCTTATTCGGCTATTAGTGCGCCTGGGATTTACGCGCAGAAGTTTGAGAATCGGCTAACCAGTTCTACTTGGTTTTACTTACAAGACCCGGATGTCAGTTGGATTATCCACCGGGGATCTCAGCAGCCCCGTGACTTTGTGGTTGATGCATTGGCTTACCCTCCGATACGGCATTTAGGTAGTTGGGTGCACATGGGATTTGGTCTAGCCCATAAGTCCATCCAAAAAAATCTGAAAAAAATTTTGGAAAAAGTGCAGAAGGGTGGAACGCCTTTGATATGCACCGGCCATTCGTTGGGCGCGGTCCAGGCTGAGTACACGCACCTTCAGGCTTGCCGTATGGGTCTTCCCTCAACTTTATTGGCTTTTGGTAAGCCCAGAGGGTTTTTGAAGCGCGCTAAGAAGCGTTTCCCTGATAACACGGTTTGGAGTGTTTGTTCGGGTTCTGACATCGTCTGCCGCGTTCCCAGATTTGGCTACGTCCCCGGCTGTAAGGATCAGGGATTCATTCTTTTGGCCAACGACGGCAATAACTATGTAAATCCTGACCCTGATTTTGTCAGGGAGGATTTTTCGGTAAAGGACATGGTTAGTGATCATTCAATGGAGTTGTATTTCGAGAGAGTCAAGGAGTTGGCATGAAGAGACTGATTTTACTGTTACCGCTTTTACAGGGTTGTATGGTTGCTGATGCGGTGATTGAGAACACTGAGGTTTACTGTTCTGAGCCTTACAAACTGGCTCGAAGCGCTGCCAGGAGCGTGGTTACTCTAACCACTGGGATTGCTGTGATTGACACCTGTGACGCACTGGAGGCGCTGGATGGCGAAGCCACTGAAGAAGCGGGAAGTTAGGCGCAAGCAGACGGCTGCTGTTTTGGCCGAGCCAGAGACCTACGATCATTTTTTTAAGGTAGTTGCTGCGGGTGAGCCGTCATATCAGTTTTGCCGGTTGATGGAAGTTCCCTTGAATTCTTTGATGGGCAGGATTAAGGCTGACCCTGAGTTGAAGAGGCGTTACGACGATGCCTGTGAGGCTCGTGCTTTGACGCATGTTGATCGAATAGAAAAAATCATCCATGACGTTGAAACTGGTGATATGGACGCTCACGCGGCGAAGGTGTCGATGGATGCCCGGAAGTGGTTAGCCATTAAGATGGACCCGAATAGGTTTGGGGATCGCCAGCGGGTTGATCTAACCACAACTGACGTGACGGCTTTACATCTTGAAGCGATCCGTGAGTTGGGGATGAGCGAGAACGTCATCGATGTCGAGGGTGTCCTTGAGTAATCCCTTTTTAGATTTTGTTAAGAAATACAGAAACAACCCCAGTTTATTTGTCCGCCAGGTCTTGAAGTGTAAGCCCGACCCCTGGCAGGAAGAACTGTTAAAGGCTGTAAAGGGTAAAGAGCGGAAGATTTCTGTAAGGAGTGGCCACGGCACGGGCAAGTCTACTGTGGCCTCTTGGGTGATCATCTGGTACTTCCTGATGAAGCATCCTTGTAAAATTGTCTTGACCGCTCCGACATCAAGCCAGTTATTTGATGCCCTGTTCTCTGAGGTTAAGAGTTGGTTTAAAAAACTCCCAGAGGGGCTGCAAGAGTTATTTGAGATCACCTCTGACCGGGTGATCTTGAAATCTGCACCCCAAGACGCCTTCATCAGCTGCCGCACAGCTAGAGCAGAGGTTCCAGAAAGTTTAGCGGGTATCCATTCGGATAACGTCTTACTCGTTATTGACGAAGCCTCTGGTATCCCTGAGCAGGTGTTTGAGGCTGCAGCCGGCTCCATGAGCGGTGTTTCTGCAACGACTATCATGTTGGGCAACCCGGTAAGGAATGTCGGGACGTTCTTCGAGTCTCACCATCGACTGAAGAGCGAGTGGTACACCATGCACGTTTCGTGCTTGGACTCTCCTAGAGTATCGAAAGATTTTATCAGTGAAATGGCCATTAAGTATGGGGAAGACTCCTCTGCTTATTACGTGCGTGTTCTTGGTGAGTTCCCTCGAACTGATGACGACTCGATCATTTCAATGGCCCTGGTCGAAGACGCTCAACATCGTGATGTTCAGATGTCTGAGTTTACTCCCCGGATATGGGGTTTAGACGTTGCCCGGTATGGGCGTGATAAATCTGTTTTAGCAGAACGACAAGGCACTGTCGTTAACTGGATTGAGTCTTGGCAGGGCAAGGACTTGATGGAACTCACGGGTTTGGTTCATGCCAAGTACGATGACACGCCCCCTTCGCAGCAGCCGATTGAAATCTTGGTGGATTCGATTGGTATAGGTGCAGGCGTTGTTGATCGTTTGAGAGAACTCGGTTTGCCCTGTAGAGGGGTGAATGTTGCCGAAGCGCCTTCGATGAAGGGTCAGTATCTTAATTTGAGAGCGGAACTCTGGTTTGCCATGAAAGAGTGGCTAGAGGCCAGAGACTGCAAAATTCCGAAAGATGAAGGCTTGTTTGCGGAACTGGTATCACCGCGTTACGCATTTTCATCAAGCGGTAAGTTAAAGGTCGAATCAAAAGACGAAATGAGAAAAAGGGGACTGCCCTCGCCTGATAAGGCAGATGCGGTGATCTTAACCTTGGCGTCGAAACCTGCCATTGCGATACACGGTAGAAAATATTCAAGAACGCAGCGAATCATTCGCGGCATTAGGTCTGTGGTATGAAAGAAGAACTCAATGAACTGAACATGATTCAGGAAGAGATTAACGCCGAGACCGGCGGCATGTCTTTTCAGGAACTCCAGGGTTATGTCGGTGCCATGATCGATGACACGAAAAAGTTCATCGACGACTCTATTTCGCCTGACCGCGCAAAAGCGACTGAATATTATCGTGGTGAGAAGTTTGGTAACGAAGAGGATGGTCGGTCTTCGGTTGTAGATATGACCGTGAGAGACACGGTCGGCAAGATTATGCCGGCGCTCATGCGCACGTTCTTCGGTGGTGAGAGGGTTGTTGAGTTCATCCCCCAAACCCAATTCGATGTCCCTTTTGCTGAAGCAGCGACCGAGTATGTAAATTATGTTCTGAACAAGGACAATAATTTATACATGGAGTGCCAGGCTGCTTGGGAAGATGCCCTCGTTAGAAAAACAGGAATCATCAAATACTACTACGAGGAAATGGGCGACGATGAAGCCTATCAACTCACGGGGCTGGATGAGGTCTCACTAAATGCCTTAATGGCGGACCCGGAACTCCAGGTAAATGTTTTAAGCCAGGTGATGACAGAAACGGGGATGAGTTTCTCTGTTCATGTCACTCGGATGGTTAAGAACGGCAGGGTAAAAATTAAAGCCCTACCGTGTGAAGAATTTTTGATAGACCGCGACGCAACGACTATTGAAGATGCCATATTTACTGGTCATAGAAGAATGGCCACGGTTTCTGAGTTGGTGCAGATGGGCTACGACTTTGATCTGGTCGAGTCCAAGGCGTCAGGTGTCAATGAGTTAGATGACAACGTTGAGCGTCGGGTGCGCAACCCAGCTGCGTTGAACTATGGGTTTCGTTCCGAAGAATCAGTAAAACTTGTCGAATATGTCGAAGCCTACATGAAGGTTGATTTTGACAACGACGGTGTTGCTGAACTCAGGAAAATTTGTTGCATGGGAACGGACTACGAGATCGTCCATCACGAAGCCTGGTCGCATCCTCCCTTTGCGGTGTTCTCCCCGATACCAGAGGCGCATGTGTTCTTCGGAACGTCTATTTTTGATTTGGTCGGGGATATTCAGCTAATTAAATCAAATGTCCTGCGAAACTCTCTTGATTCACTGAGTTTGAGTATTCACCCCAGGATGGTGATTACCGAAGGGCAGGTCAATGTCGAAGATGTAGAGAACACTGAGATCGGCGCGATCATCCGCCAAGATCAACCGGGTGCAGTACAAAGTCTCACTCTGCCGTATGTCGGTAAAGACGCCTTTCCCATGCTTGGTTACTTAGACTCTCTTAAAGAGGGCAGGACCGGAATCAGTAAAGCCTCGATGGGTTTAGATGCCGAGAATTTACAGAGCACTACAGCGGTGGCGGTGAATGCAACGATCCAGGGCGCGCAGGCCCAGATGGAACTCATAGCCCGCAACTTTGCCGAGATTGGCATGCGGCAACTGTATACCGGGGTTCTAAAACTTCTCATCCAGCATCAAGACTATGCCCGCATGGTCCGACTGCGCGAAGAGTTTGTACCCATCGACCCGCGTGCCTGGAATTCAAACATGGACGTTTCCGTCAACGTCCCTATCGGTGGTGCTACGGAACAAGAAAAGATGTCTTCACTTCAGAGCATTATGACTCTGCAAGAAAACATCATTCAGAAGTTCGGAATAAACAACCCCTTAGTCTCTCTGGAAAACTACCGTAATACGATAAACGCGGCCATAGAAATGGCTGGCTTTAAGAATGTGGCGGAGTTTGTAACCCAGGGTCCAGTTGTTATTCCTCCACCGCAGCCACAGCCGCCTAGTGCTGATGAACTCCTAGTCCAAGCACAAAGAGAACAGATACAGGCAGAGGTCCAGATGAAGGCTGCTGAACTTGAACTCAAGCGACAGCAGATGGTCCGCGATGATGACTTCAGGCAAGACAAGCTAGAAGCTGACGTGATGATTGACGTGGCTGAAATCAAAGCCAAGTTTGGTGCGCAGATAACCACGGCTGAAATTCAAGCAATGATGGACCGTGAGCGTGAACAAATGAGGAGAACGAACACTCAATGACAGACATCGAGGCCAGGAGGGCCAAAGAGTTACTGGAGGATGAAGTTTTACAACTGGCGCTAACAAAGGTTCAAGAAGACTTAAAAAAGCGCTGGGCATCAACTTCACCCAACGAAGGAAAACTTCGCGAAGAACTCTATAACGAACTGCTCGGCAGTCTCTCTTTTGAGAGGAAACTCAAAGCAATGTTAGGTAATGGACTTATTAAGAGGAAATGAATATGGCGTTAGAAACCCCAAATTCTGGGACACTTCGTACAGCGCAAGAAAAGGTAATGGGATTACTGGACCCGGAATCGGAACCCCAGGAAACCGCTACCGAAACAAGTCCCGAGGAACCGATTGAGGAACCGACGGCTGATGAAGGGCTGCTTTCAACTGAGCCCGACACTGAGGACGACTACCCAGACGAAGAGGAGGAGACCCCCAGGACGTTCAAACTCAACTTAAATGGTGAGGAACTTGAACTGACTGAGGAAGAACTGCTCAAAGGCTACAGTCGCCAAAGTGATTACACCCGTAAGACACAGGACTTAGCAGAACAGCGCAAGCGACTTGATGGCATCACCCAAGAAACTGACGCTGCTAGGGAAAAATACTCACAGCTTCTTCCCAAACTCGAAGCCAACCTTGCGGAAATTCAAAAACAACTCAACGCGGAGCCTGATTGGGACAAGCTATCAAAGGCTGATCCCGTCAAAGCGCTGCAACTCCAACGTGAATTTGACAGAAGGAAGGCGGAGAACGCAGCTGAGTTGGCCAGAGTACAACAGGAGCAACAGCAGTTACTTGCTGATCAGCAATCCCGTTTACTCCAAGAAAGAGAAGATCACTTGCAAGCGCAAGGTAAATTGCTGCTGGAAAATATCCCCGAATGGCAGGATAACGAGGTAGCCACCAAGCAAAAGCAAGAGATCGAACAGTGGGCATTGAATAATGGTTTCCTTGATGCGGACCAACTCAATGCTATACAAGATTGGGGTTATGTCGCGATGATGCGTAAAGCCTGGTTGTATGACCAAGGCGCTACCGCAGCAAAAAAATCGCGTGCTAAAACCACTAAGACCCTTTCACCAGGGTCCAATAATCGCTCCGCACCGAAGAGAAGCGCATTTCGGGAAGCCAGAGCACAAGTCAAAAAATCTGGAAAGATTTTAGACGCGCAAAAGTTGGTCGAGATGCATTTGAATAATCAGCCTAAAAGGTAACTTCAAATGAGTATCGTAAGTAATACTTTTACCAGTTACGACGCAAAAGGTATCCGTGAGGACTTGATGAACGTGATTTACGACATCAGCCCTGAGCAGACACCTATGATTAGTAACGTCGCACAGGAGCAAGTAAGTAACACTCTGTTTGAGTGGCAGACGGACTCGCTCGCCGCAGCCGACGCCACGAATGCGGTGATCGATGGGGACGATGTCTCCTCCTTCACTGCTGTAGGCGCGACGGTCAGAGTTAATAACCGCACGCAGATTTCGCGTAAAACTTTCATCATTGCAGACAACTTGCAGTTCCAAGACCTTGCAGGTCGGAACTCGGAACTGGCTTATCAGATTGTCAAAAATGGTAAGGAGTTGCGCAGGGATATGGAAGCCGTTCTAACCGGCAACGTGATCCCTACTGCTGGCTCTACCAGTGCGGCTCGTAAGACAGGTGGACTAAGCGCCTGGCTTGCAACGAATTCAAGCAGTAATACAGGATCATCCGGTACAGCTGGCGCTAATCCTGTACTGACTGCGGGGATTCCCACAACGGCACAAACCAACGCCACTAACAAGCGTGCTTTTACCGAGACCTTGTTGAAAACGGTTGTGTCAAATTGCTGGACGCAGGGCGGTGAACCTTCATTGGTCATGCTCGGCGCTCACAATAAGCAAACCATGTCGGGCTTCGCTGGTATTGCAGCGCAGCGATACATGGCGCCTCCTGGCCCAACCACTATCGTTGGTGCAGCCGATATTTACGTGAGTGACTTCGGCGAACTCTCAATCGTACCTAACAGATTCTCTCCAACCAGGAACGTCTTTGTTCTTGATACGGAGTATTTTGGCGTAGGTATTTTGAGGCCAATGGAGACCGTAGACCTTGCGAAAACAGGCGACGCTGAAAAGCGAATGATGCTTGTTGAGTATGGATTAATCGTGAAGAACGAAAAGTCCAGCGGTGCAATCTACGACTGCACAGACTCATAATCTCCTTGAGTGTAGTTATTTGACGGGGTCTTCGGACCCCGTTTTTTTTGGAGCAAAAATGAAACGAATTCTGGACGAAGACAAAGACGCGGCCATAACCACCGTCTTTCATTACAGTGAACACGACGACACGTTTCAGATTGAAACAAAGCAGAATGTTAGCGAGATCGTAAAAGACGCAAAGACTCAAGCAAACGAGACAGATCGCCACACCAGATACGGTGAGGGCTTCAATAACAGAACAAAGGTGGCCTCGATCCCTATGTCGATCTACTACGATTGGGTAAAGAAGGGCTACACCAAAGATCAGAAGAAGATGAAGCAGTTGCTCAACTCTCCTGACCTACGACATTTCAGAACGAGGGCAGGTAAGGTCTGATGGCTATTACAAACTACGGCACGCTGAAAACAGAGATTGCGGACACGTTGAACCGCAGCGATCTCACGTCAGTCGTTCCCAGTTTTATTACCTATGCAAGCAACAAGCTGAATCGTGACCTGCGCACAAGGCAGATGGTGCAGCGTGCGACTGCGTCTATTGATTCAGAATACTCCGCCTTGCCCGGAGACTTTTTGCAGCTGCGCGATATTAGACTGAACACAAACCCAGTTCAGCATTTGGAGCAGATAAGCACAGAACAACAGAACCAAGAGCGACATCGGTTTGGTAACACCAGTGGTCAGCCTAAGTATTACTCAATTATCGGTGAGACCTTTCAGGTGTTTCCTACACCAGACACAACCTATACCGGCGAGATCGCTTATTACGAAAAGATTCCGGTGCTGAGTAGTGACTCAGATACCAACTGGCTGCTGACAAAGGCTCCAGAGATTTACCTTTATGGCTCTCTGGTGCATGCAGCACCTTACTTGAAAGACGATGAGCGTATTGTCGTTTGGCAAACGCTCTACAGAGACATTTTTAATTCACTAGAAACTGAGGATGAGAAGGCCCGATTTAGTGGCACGACGCCTCGTATGCGACATAGGAGTTTCGGCTAATGGCTGCATTTTCTGACTACCTTGAAGGCGCGGTCCTTGATGCGACCCTCCGCAATACCAGTTACTCGTCACCCTCAACGGTTTATTTGGCTCTCTTTACTTCGGACCCAACAGATGCTGGGAGCGGCACGGAGTGCTCAGGAACAGGCTACGCCAGGCAGGCGGCTGCGTTTTCTCGAACCGGCGCGACTGCCAGTAATTCTTCGGCAATCGAATTCCCGACCGCTGGCGGATCGTGGGGAACCATCACTCATTTTGGAGTGTTGGACGCTTCCTCAAGCGGCAATCTTTTGTATCACGGTGCGCTTACTGCGAGTAAAAGCATAACCACTGGTGACATTTTTCGCGTACCAAGCGGTGATCTCGATATAACACTAGCATGAGCGCATACGGTTCAGGTGTCTATGGCACCGGCACATACTCACCTGTCCTGGATGGCTACGGCAGCTTCACCTACGGGGTCGGTCAATATGGTGTTGAAAACCCTCGGATTGATGGCGCGGCGAATCTCACCGCGTCTGCTACAGCGGCCTGTGCTGCGGGATTCGCTATTGGCGGTGCGGCTAACCTAACAGCGACTGCTACCGCAACCTCCTCTGCCGAGATCGTAAAGGACGCAGCTGCTTCCGTAACAGCTACGGCTACGGGCCAGATCGACAACGTTCGGGGCGTCAAGGATGCGGCGGCAAGTGTCACGGCTACGGCAACTAGCCAACTGGTTACTGAGCCAAAGATCGCTGGCGCTGCCTCAGTCACTGCAACGGCGTCAGCGACATGCGATGCCGCTTACACACCTTTAATAGATTTACAGACGCTTACTTGCACAGCAACTGCAACGATGGCTGCTGAGTTTAAGTGGAATGACGTTCCAGCGGTAACTGCACCGACCTGGGCAGACATCACTCCTCCGACCACAACTTGGACTGAAATAAACGCTCCATATAGGTAATAACATGGCTACTAACACGACAAACTATTCGCTCCTCAAACCTACTGTCAGCGGCGACAATGGCGTATGGGGGGGCTATATAAACCAAGATCTCGACTCTCTCGATTCTTTGCTGGGCGGTGGCACTCCTATAGTGGGAATCGATATAAATAGCGGTTCAATCGACAACGCCCCAATTGGTGCAGCTACACCCAACACTGGCGCGTTTACCTCTGTCGCTGTAGATAACATCACTGTGGATGGACAGCAGATAACCTCGACCAACACCAACGGCAATATCCAACTGTTTGCGAACGGCACGGGTTATGTTGAGTTGTACGGTAATACAAACGCTGGCGCAATCCGCTTCAATTGTGAATCAAACTCACACGGCATAACTATCAAGGGTGCACCGCACTCAGCGGGTGCTACTTACAGCCTAGAGTTACCAAACGCCCTAGGCAGCAGCGGCCAGGTACTCAGTCTTTCTGACGGTGCGGGTAAACTTGCGTTTACGACTATTGCCGCAACGACACTAAGTGATCTTGGTATTACTGCTTCGGCAAGTGAAATTAATAAATTAGACGGGGCCACTGTTACCACAACCGAAATCAACTACCTGGACATAACATCCCTCGGCACCACAGAGGCCAGCAAAGCAGTCACAGCAGATGCTAATGGTGTGGTCACTTTTGATAACGGTAAGATTGAAGAATCTACAGCAATTACCTCAAGTTCAAACGCAGCCACTATCAACCTGCGTGATGGCGATAACTTTACTCACACTCTGACAGAAAACGTTACATACACTTTCAGTAACCCTGCCGCATCTGGCAAGGTCAGCGCATTCACGTTGAAGGTTATTCAAGACTCCAGTGCCAGAACAATCACATGGCCTGGAAGTGTTGATTGGGCAGCAGCTACAGCACCTACTCTTACAGCAACCTCTGGCGGTGTAGATGTTTTCGTGTTTGTCACTTATGACGGCGGGACTAATTACTACGGCTTCACTGCCGGTCAAGCAATGGGCTAAATATGAGTAGCGCAAATAAGTTGTTACAAGCCGCTTCTGGTAATGCGGGTGATAAAGTTTATGTGGAGGATGTGTACTCCACTTTTTTGTATGCAGGTAATGACTCAACTAATCAGATTCAAAACGGCTTGGATCTTTCTGGCGAAGGAGGAATGGTCTGGATAAAGAGTCGCTCTTCAGGGGCAATGAATCATAAAATTATGGATACTGAAAGAGGCGTAAATAAGAACCTTACTGTTAATTATAACTATGGTCAAGACACTGACGCATCAATAAACTCATTTAATTCTGATGGATTTACACTAAATACTACCTATTCAGATTTTAATGATACTGGTCATGACTATGTTGCTTGGTCTTGGCGGAAGCAGCCGGGCTTCTTTGATGTAGTGACTTACACGGGTGACGGCACTAGCAGCCGTGACATAGCGCATAGCCTTGGGTCTAAGCCGGGATTTATCATCACTAAGAGAACAAATTTAGCAGGCAACTGGACTTGTTATCATCAGTCCCTAGGTTATCAGGAAAGAATTTATTTAGACTTAACAAACGCCAAATCAACTAACTCAGCCACTTGGGTTCAAGAGCCGACAGCTACTCACTTTACCGTGGGTAGTGAAAACAGTAGTGGTAGCACCTATGTCGCCTATCTATTCGCCCACGATGACCAATCATTCGGTGATGATAGCGATGAGGCAATTATTAAGTGTGGGAGTTATACGACAGACAGTTCGGGTAACGCTACAGTAGACTTAGGTTTTGAACCGCAATGGGTACTGGATAAAACGTCAGCCTACACTGCTAATTGGACTATTGTTGACTTCATGAGAGGTTTTGACACGAGACAAAGCAACGGATATGACCAAGCCGCGATGCTCCATCCGAATAGTTCCAACGCTGAATCACTTTCTGGTGGTAAAGCAAGAGTCACTTCAACGGGTTTTACTGTCTCAGGCACTACAGCTAGTCAGACATTTATTTATGTGGCCATCCGCAGACCCATGAAAACTCCTGATTATGGTACGGATGTTTATACAGCAACAACAGGGTCTTCTTCAGGAGCGTTTACTCACTCCACAAACTTTCGAGTTGACTTGAACATTACTACAAATACAACGTCAGGTAGTAATAGGTATATATCTGATAGAAATAGAGGAAGCCGTAGATTATTTACTGACACAACTGATGCGGAAGCATCTTTAGGAATTAACTGGGACAGGATGACCGGATGGCAGCACACAAGCACAGGAGATTACAGTGCTTGGACAGGGTGGAATTTTAAACGCGCTACGGGCTTCTTAGATATAATTCGTTATTCAGGTAACAATCAGGCGGGACGGCAAATTACGCATAACTTAAAAGCCATTCCAAAAATGATTTGGATAAAAAATCTAGCTGCAGGTGAACCTTGGTATGTATACCACGTTGGGGCTGACTCATCGGCACCCGAAGATTA